>ENA-ORTJ01000026-ORTJ01000026.1-human-gut-metagenome-genome-assembly--contig:-NODE-26-length-120857-cov-10.849332_pt1 | contig 120857 bp, 106 predicted proteins | sample MGYA00242069_ERZ509187 | MGnify/ENA primary metagenome ERZ509187 (study PRJEB26280, sample SAMEA2338779) | human gut metagenome | biome: human gut; feature: human-associated habitat; material... | reverse complement strand
TAAAGGGGCAAAATACCTTTTGACCCTCATATCATAAATATGAAAGTGAGTTCTCTATATGAATATTATACATTTACAATTAAAAAACTATATAAGATATACCTCAGTTGCTCTGCTCTCTGCAATACTGCTTGCTCTGACTGCACTGACACCTCTTACTGGCTATGCTGACACGCAGGCTGACTATGATGAAAATAACCGTCAGTTAGATAAGTTAAAGCAGGAACAGGCGGCGCTTTCATCTGAGCTGAATGACCTTAACAGCCAGCTTGAAGCATCTGGTAATTCGCTTAATAACATAACAACACGCATATCTTCAAAACAGCAGGAAATAGACACGCTCAACAGCAATATATCTGATATGGAGGCTGAAAAACAGAGGCAGTATGATGCGATGAAGCTTCGTATACAGTATATGTACGAAAGCAACGACTATAGCTTTATGGATGTGCTTATGAAGGCGACCGATATGGCTGACCTTCTTAAGAAGGCTGACTATGCAAGACAGATATCTGATTATGACCGTTCTATGCTTGCCGACCTGAACAACCTTATAACTTCGCTTAACCAGAACAAAGTCAGCCTGAACAACGATATGACAGAGCTTGTATCACTACAGCAGCAGGCTGTCGCACAATCTGAAAGCATTAAAAGTCTTATAGGTGCCAAGCAGTCAAAGATAGATGCGAATTCCGAGGGCATTAAAAATGCTGAGGCGCTTGCGCTTGAATATGAGAAAAAGCTTGAGGAGGAGGCTGCTGCACGACAGCTTGAAGAAATCAAGAAATTAAGCTCAGCCGATGAGATCATTAACAACACTCCTATCAGCTATGATACAAGTGACCTTGCCATGATGGCTGCCATTATAGAGTGCGAAGCCGGAAACCAGTCATACGAAGGCAAGCTTGCTGTCGGAAGTGTTGTTGTAAACAGAATAAACAGCCCTCGCTTCGGAAACACACTTCAGGCTGTCCTGTATGCACCTTCCCAGTTCAGCCCCGTAGCCAGTGGACGTTTTTCAATAGTTCTTGCCAGAGGTGCCAACGAAGAATGTACACGCGCCGCCAAGGAAGTCCTTGACGGTCACATAACTATTAATGCGCTATACTTCCATGTATACAACAGCGAAGTTGATACTGGCGGAACTGTTATCGGCGACCATGTATTTTATTAGATATACTTGTATTACATAGACTTGGGATTATAATAAAAGTATTTTCTTTGTAAGATATTTTTGTATCCAAGATAGAACTACACAACATTTTGTCCTATAAGTCACATTTTAAGCTTACTCATATATAGCATAAAACAAGAGACCTGCACAATATATTTATTTAGTCAAAAGGTCTGAACCCACCTATGAGCAAGCTCATGTGGGTTCAGACCTTTTGACCCTGGTATCATTATATATTACTATATCTTATATAATCCACCGTAACATATCCATTTTTATCATTCTTCACTGTATTATTATGGCTTACAAACATACCATTCTTAACGCCTACCCAGCGTCCTGCCTTTGCTGTGTAGCTTACGGCATCCTGATAGTTCTTTCCGTCAAAGCTTATCTCAAGGACAGCCTCCTCAACAGGCACATTGTCAACTGAAAGTGCCATCTCCTTTGTCTGCTTTACACCAGTTCTCTTTACAGTATACTTAAGATAAATAGTCTTTGTATCATCACTAAAAACTGCTGTATCAATAACCTTTTCGTCAACATTTTCATCTGTATAAGCAGCTTCACAATCAAAGTTCTGTTTACCCTTAACAGTTCTTAATACATACTTTCCATCCTTCTTAGCAACACCAAGAGCTGCATAATCCATGCCAAGTGACACAATTCCGGCATAATCACCATCCATAAGTCCGTAAAGACTCATCTTTGTTTCACATGTAAATTCTGGCGCAGGCCACTTCTGAAGAAGCAGATTGCGGTAATCTCCGACTGGTCTTAAAGGAGTTGCAGGCACTGCATTAAGCTTTATATAAGAACCATTTTCTGATGCATTTCCATATACATCTGTCTTAGTTTCATACCAGCTGTCATCATAGTTCGCATTCCACTGCCACTGCAGCATAAGCTTTTCTGTGTCGAATTCATCCGTTGTATCAGGCTCACATACAGGATACTTCTGTGTATCAGCAAGCTCCTCTGGTGTCTTTCCAATATCCGGCTTTCTGTATTCCATAACAGGCTCGCCATAATCGTTGCCGTCCTTATTAACGCCGATTATAGGCCAGTCATTCTCCCAGTGCATAGGCTGCAAATGTGTTATTCTTCCTGCTGCATATACATCCTGAAAATGTAAAAACCAGTCCTCACCTGTGACAGTATCTACCCACGCTCCCTGATGAGGTCCATTGACAGGAGAGTCGCCCTGTCTTAATACAACCTTATATTCATATGGTCCAAATGGGTTCTTAGAACGTAATATAGTCTGCCAGCCTGTCTTAACACCTCCTGCTGGTGCAAATACGTAATAATAACCATTACGTTTGTACATCTTAGGTCCTTCGATAGTTATCTGGTCATTTTCATTACCATCAAATATCTTAACCTCCTCGCCAAATATACCCATACCGTCAGGCTGCATCCTTACAACGTGAAGAACACTCTTATATCCGATACGGCTCTTTGCAACACCTGCAACAAGATATGCATTGCCATCATCATCCCAGAATGGGCATGGGTCTATCCAGCCTGCACCCGGTCTTATATTCACAGGCTCACTCCATTCCCCCCAAGGGTCCTTTGTAGTTGTCATATATATTCCCTCATCCGGCATAGGGAAGCACACATAATATGTACCTTCATGATATCTTATAGAAGGTGCCCACACACCACATCCATGAATAGGATTATTATATCTGAATTCCGGTACATGCTTTAAACAGTAGTTAATAACCTTCCAATTTACAAGGTCTTTTGAATGAAGTATAGGAAGTGCCGGCGAATTAGAAAAGCTTGATGCCACCATAAAATAATCTTCCCCTACTCTTATTGCATCCGGGTCTGAATAATCCGCATAAAGCACTGGATTTCTGTAATTACCATTCTGTAAATCTGCTACCCACATAATAACCTCCATAATATACTAAACTTAATCTGATATAACATTTCAGATATACTAAATACCTTAAATGTCCCAAATATCGTGAATATCGTGAATATCGTGAATATCGTGAATATCGTGAATATCCTGAATATCCTGAATACTTTGCAGCCAGAAAATGTTTCTACTGACTGTACTGATAGTGTACAACAAAAACTTACTTTTGCCAAGACTTTTGTAAAACATTTTTGTAAAAGAGCGTTATGCATTAAAATTATTATTAAATCGGTTCTAAACCTTACCCCCACCCTTGACAAAGGCTCCAAATTAATAAACCTAAAAATCCCCTCAAGCAACAGACTAAAATCATCTGCCACTTAAGGGGGATATTTTTAACAGAAATCTTTTTCAATCTTTTTAAGTGTTTCAAGTGGAATAAAGTAGCTTATGCCAAGTGGGTTAAATATCGCACCGGATGCACCTAACTCCTCTATCGCTTCAACAAGCTCCTTGTATGAATAAAGCATATTTTCATACTGTCCCTTATAGCACTTATCCATCTCGAAACCATCCGTAAATGCCGGAATAGCTATAACCTGCTCACCATCCTTATGAGTTACCTGCTCTGTAACATCTATAAAATGATGTGCAATAGATACTTCCGCATCAGTTTCTTCTTTTACACAAGGAACCATATACTCAGAATTGACCATAACTCTTAACATATTGTTTTCTCTCTTGTCAAGAATTTGTGCAATTGACTCCTTATCAGTATTCTTTCTGAATTCCTGAAAATAAGCTATCATAGCATTCTGTAAGCCCGGATTAGTAACATAGTCATCCCTGAAGAACTCCTCATATGTACCAAATACTTCTCTAGGAATTACATATTCATTCTTATCGCCATCTGTAAGACGGATATTCTTATATCCATTCCTGTACATATGGCATAATTCCATACCAAACTGCTCTTTATTCTCAACACCTACTGATACTTCATAGCCTGAAAGCTTTAACTTCTTCTCAAGTAAAGAAGCATTCTTATTATTATAAAGCACCATAATATCATCATCAATCATATAAGGATATGCAGTTGTGTTGCAATATACAACCCACAGATGCTCTGCATTTCTTAACTTATCTGCCATAACCTTCTCATATATTTTCTCTATTCTGTTAAAATATGTAAGATCATTAGAGCTTCCCTTCTCCTTGGCTCTCTGCTTAAGTGTAGGCAGCATCTGTGTCATAACCTCAACCGCATCTGCTAAAGTAAGCTTCTCCATCATCCCTACGCCATAATCTTCGTCCTTAGTGATATGTCTTACAATATCCTGTATCTTTGTCTGATCCATAACCAACTGTTCCTTTCTAAACCGTGTAACATGTGATATATGCATAAGACCACGCTTACCACTTACTAATACACACAAATGTCTGATTGTACCACACATTACAACACATATTGTATATAATACCATAAAATGTGATATTATTCAATCAATACATTGTACATATTTTCATATTGAAAATAGTTGCTATTATAATCCGGTCTGTGTAAAATGTACCTTCCAGTCATCCATGCTCTTGCTCTGTGTAAGACATAACATAGCCATAATACGCGCCTGTTCTGCGCTCATACCTGATGCTGCTATACAGCTTCCATATTCTTCCTGTGCCATAGCTGCTGCATTATATCCACCGTTGCATAATATTACAACAGGAATTGACTCTGCTGTATCCTTTACAAGCTGTGACATAGCTGGCGAAAGACTTCCATCATTGTTTTCGGTCACTACAACTACAGCTTCACTCGTATTAAACATCTTTTCAGCCGCATATGCATCATTGCCCGCATAATCATAAACAATATTGACATAAGGAAGTGAACTTTCACCTGACACATTAAAAACATCCATATCTGTAAGCCTGCTTATAACTGTATAATTATTACTGCTATTATTTGTTGTAATATCACTAACTCCAGCACTATTTACCGTGCTATTACCACTTGTGGTAGTTTGAGTGACACCTGCATTATAAGTTTCCGGCTCTACTGCCACATTTAATGCCTCTGCAAATGTTGTATTATAATCTGTATCTTTTGCATCCTCTCTTATAACCAACAAACCTTTAGATGTGTTAATAGTATGCTGTAAAAGATATGATATCTGTTCATATATGCGGCTTCTTACTGATACAATCACTGACTCCGCATCTGTATCACAACTCTCCTGCACCTTTTTTACAACAGCAAGCATATCAGATGTATCATCAAAATCCCTTGTTTCCTGTATACACTCTATATCAGCCTGTGACTTATAATCATCAGTATTAATCATATCGCTTATACTTCCATAAGTACCTATAACTATAATCTTATTATCTGTCACCTGCATTGCTTCACTGCTATTATCCCCACTTGTACCAGCAGACGAATTGCCAGATGTACCATCATCCGTATTCTGCTCTGCTGCAACCAGCTCCTCATCAGCATCCTTCATATACTGCATTGGGTTAGCTACGAAACCACATCCAGCCAATGCACCGCTAAGCATACATATTCCCAGTAATATAGCTATATGTTTTGCCGAATTATTTTTATTCTTATTATAACTTCGCTGTTTCATTTTAAATACTTCCTCATTCCTGCACAACAGCATTTCCTGCTATGCTGCTACTTTTATTAAATACATTTAACAATACAATGCGGGTATTCCTGCACTGCAATATATTAATATTACACGAAATCGGAGCATAGTTCCATAATTAAAGTGAGTTTTCATAATTATTTTATAGTATGTCATTGTTTCAGCTGCATTATGAAGAACGGACACCACAATATAAGAGGGGAGCCGCCGGGGATACATCATCGATGCCAAAAGCTTCAATAGGATATTTCTAAGACTTTTCATATAAGCAGTGACATCTGCCGCTACCGTTCGATACGGGACATCCTTGTCCCATATCTCACTTCCACAGACCTCCTTGTCTGTGGATAGCTGAGTTATTAAAGAAAAGTCTAAGAACTATCACTATTGAACTTTAAGTGCATCTCACGATGTATCTCCGGCGGCTCCCCTCTTCTATTATGTCTGGCAGTGGCTTAATCTAATAATAAATATCCTGTTAATTATAATTAACAAACATATGCCAAAACCCCATAAGACTCTTTAAAGTTTTTCCAGAACACAAAAATAGTTCAACGATATAGCCTTCTGCATATAATCTGACTCCATCAAAATATAATAACCAAATATAACACCTACTAAATCTCACCTAATTTCGTTAATGTTACATTTATACTCGATTATGTCAATGTCAGATATAAGCAACGGGAAGGCTGTTATGCATATCGTGCAGGACACACTTGAAAGTCAGTTGTGATATTTCTTATACTTTCCTTTAATTCTCCAGATATGCGGGTACAAGGATGTACCCGCAAGTGAGGTCGCGCCACGGATGGCGCGTCCGAACGGTATCGTCCGATAACATATCTTATATGGAAAGTATTAGAAATATCCAACTGGCTTTCTGGTGTCCGAAACCATATGCGTAACAGCCTTCCCGTTACTTATATCGTCCGTTTGTAACCAACCCAACGAAATTACTTACCTCTATTATCAATCTTAGCAATATCCACAATAGAAAGCTCCTGATTATTAAATGCATGCTCAAGACTTGAAATAAGTGCATGTGCAGTATCAAGGCTTGTAAGGCAGTGAACGCCTGTTTCAATAGCATATCTTCTGATAAGGAAGCCATCTCTTGCTCTCTCAATACCATTTTCAGGTGTATCAATAACAAGGTCAATCTTATGCTCTAATATAAGGTCAAGAAGTGTAGGTGCTTCCTGTCCAATCTTATTAACCTGAATAGCGTGTACGCCATTTTCCTTGAGAACCTTTGCAGTTCCTCTTGAAGCGTATATCTTATATCCAAGTGCTTCAAATCTCTGTGCAATATCGATACCATCCTGCTTATCCTTATCAGCAAGAGTCATAATAATCTGCTTATGCTTTGGAAGTCTGATTCCAGCTCCCTCAAATGCCTTGTAAAGAGCTTCATCAAAGTTCTTAGATATACCAAGACACTCACCTGTAGACTTCATTTCTGGTCCAAGGCTTATATCAGCACCTCTGATCTTCTCAAATGAGAATACAGGCATCTTGATAGCATAATAATCTGCTGCCTTCTGAAGACCTGGTTCATAACCTAAATCTCTTATCTTAGCACCTGTTATAACTCTTGTTGCAAGCTGTACGATAGGAATACCTGTAACCTTGCTGATATATGGTACTGTACGGCTTGAACGTGGGTTAACCTCGATTACATATACCTGATCGTTGTATACAATAAACTGGATATTAATCATACCCTTTACATGAAGAGCTCTTGCAAGTCTTCCTGTGTAATCGGCAATCATATCAACTATCTTAGGTGATATTGACTTAGCTGGATATACTGAAATACTATCTCCTGAGTGGATACCAGCTCTTTCGATATGCTCCATAATACCAGGTATGAGAATATCTTCACCATCGCATACAGCATCAACCTCGATTTCCTTACCCATAAGATACTTATCAACAAGTATTGGATGATCCTGCTTTATTCTGTTAATGATTCCCATGAATTCAACTACATCTTCATCAGATACAGCAATCTGCATACCCTGTCCACCAAGTACATAAGAAGGACGTACAAGAACTGGATATCCAAGTTCATTAGCTGCCTTAAGTGCTTCCTCTACTGTAAATACAGTCTGTCCCTTAGCTCTTGGAATCTCTGTCTTTTCAAGGATTTCATCAAACAGCTCTCTATCCTCTGCGGCATCTACATCCTCAGCCTTAGTTCCAAGGATAGGCACACCCATCTTCATAAGTGCTTCTGTAAGCTTGATAGCTGTCTGTCCACCAAACTGTACTACTGCTCCATCCGGCTTCTCGAATTCTACAATACTTTCAACATCTTCCTCTGTAAGTGGTTCAAAGTAAAGCTTATCAGCAATATCAAAGTCTGTTGAAACTGTTTCAGGGTTATTGTTTATGATAATAGTTTCATAACCCTCTTTCTTAAATGACCATGTACAGTGAACTGAACAGAAGTCGAACTCAATCCCCTGTCCAATTCTTATAGGACCTGAACCAAGTACAAGTACTTTTTTCTTATCATGAGTTTCTGTAGCTTCATTTTCACTACCAAATACTGAATAGTAATAAGGAGTTGTAGCTGCGAACTCTGCTGCACAAGTATCAACCATCTTAAATGCTGCATGGATGTTATACTTGTCACGTAATTCCTTGATTTCTCTTTCTGTATGTCCTGTAAGTTCTCCGATAACATTATCAGGAAATTCAATTCTCTTAGCTTCTCTTAAAAGTTCTTCTGTAAGAGGGCCTTTCTTTAATGAATTCTCCATCTCAACGATAATCTGTAACTTATCTATAAACCATCTGTCAATCTTTGTTATGTCATGCATAACTGATGGCTCTATGCCTCTTCTTAAGCCTTCTGCTATCTTCCAGATTCTTCTGTCATCAACAACAGCAAGATCCTCTAAAAGTTCATCATCAGTAAGACCTGTAAAATCATATGACATAAGGCTGTCAACATGCTGTTCAAGTGAACGTATAGCCTTCATAAGACCACCCTCGAAGTTATCAGATATACTCATAACCTCACCAGTAGCCTTCATCTGTGTTGTAAGTGTTCTCTTTGCAGAGATAAACTTATCAAATGGAAGTCTAGGTATCTTAACTACACAGTAGTCAAGTGCTGGCTCAAAGCTTGCATATGTCTTTCCTGTAACTGCATTTTTAATCTCATCAAGTGTATAACCAAGTGCAATCTTAGCTGCAACCTTGGCGATAGGATAACCTGTAGCCTTAGAAGCAAGTGCTGAAGAACGGCTTACACGAGGGTTAACTTCGATAACACAGTACTCAAAGCTGTCTGGATGAAGTGCATACTGTACGTTACATCCACCTGTGATACCAAGTTCATCTATAATGTTAAGGGCAGATGTTCTAAGCATCTGATATTCCTTATCTGAAAGTGTCTGTGAAGGAGCAACTACGATACTATCACCTGTATGCACACCAACAGGATCGATATTCTCCATGTTACATATAGTTATGCATGTTCCGTTACTGTCACGCATTACCTCATATTCGATTTCCTTCCAGCCAGAGATACATCTTTCTACAAGAACCTCTCCAACTCTTGAAAGTCTTAAACCATTCTCAAGAATCTCTCTTAATTCTTCTACGTTATGGGCGATACCACCACCGCTTCCACCAAGTGTGTAAGCAGGACGAAGAACTACAGGATAACCAATCTTAGCTGCAAATGCTTCACCTGATGGAACATCGTTAACAACTAATGATGGAGCACAAGGCTCACCTATCTTTTCCATGGTTTCCTTGAACATAAGTCTGTCTTCAGCCTTCTTGATGGTAAGTGCAGTTGTACCGATAAGCTGTACATTATTCTCTTCAAGAAAACCTGTTTCTGCTATCTCCATAGCAAGGTTAAGACCAGCCTGTCCACCAAGTGTAGGTAAGATGCTGTCTGGCTTTTCCTTTAATATAATCTGCTTTAGTGCTTCAACTGTAAGAGGTTCGATATATACTTCATCAGCAATATCCTTATCTGTCATGATAGTAGCTGGGTTAGAGTTAACGAGGCATACTTCTATTCCCTCTTCCTTAAGAGAACGGCAAGCCTGTGTACCTGCATAGTCAAATTCTGCTGCCTGTCCGATTACGATTGGACCTGAACCGATTACTAAAACCTTCTTAATATTAGGATTCTTTGGCATTGTCTTAGTCCTCCTTCTTCATCATATCCATAAATCTGTCAAAAAGATACGCTGTATCCTGTGGTCCTGCACATGCTTCCGGATGGAACTGTACAGTAAATATATTCTTTCCTACATATGCAAGACCTTCGTTAGTCTTGTCATTAACATTTTCAAATGCTGATACTGCAACCTTTGGGTCAAGTGTTGTTTCATCAACTACATAACCATGGTTCTGTGTTGAGATATATACTTTTCCAGTCTTAAGATCCTTAACAGGGTGGTTAGCACCTCTGTGACCATACTTTAATCTGTGTGTATCTGCACCTGTTGCAAGAGACATAAGCTGATGTCCAAGACATATTGCAAATATTGGCACATTACTATTATAAAGCTTCTTAATCTCTTCAATTATCTCTACGCACTCTTTAGGATCACCAGGGCCATTTGATAACATAATTCCATCTGGATTAGTGGCTAAGATTTCTTCTGCCTTTGTGTATGCTGGATATACTGTAACCTCACAGCCTCTGTCATTAAGAGATTTGGCAATATTCTTCTTTGCACCAAAATCCATAAGTGCAACCTTTGGTCCATCTCCATTAAGAACATACTTTTCTTTGCATGTAACCTTTCTTACAACTCCTGTAACTTTGTATTCCTTAATCTTAGGAAGTACTTCATCAAGGTTATAGTTTTCATTAGTTGTAATCATTCCGTTCATAGTACCCTTTTCTCTTAATATCTTAGTAAGGGCTCTTGTATCTATTCCACAGATACCTGGTATATCATTATCTAAAAGGAACTTCTGTATAGGAGCTTCATTTCTGAAGTTACTTGGCATCCTTGATAACTCTCTTACAATAAATCCATCTGGCCATGCTTTTTCAGACTCCATATCTTTATAGCATATGCCATAGTTGCCAATCAGAGGATATGTCATTGTTACTGCCTGTCCTGCATATGAAGGATCAGTTAACACCTCCAGATATCCTGTCATCGAAGTATTAAAAACTATTTCGCTAATGACTTCGCGAGTGGAACCAATACTTGTTCCCTTAAATACTGTTCCATCTTCAAGTATTAAAAATGCTTTCATGAATGCCACCTATTTCCTTTCGTATATTAAATTGATTATTGTTTAAGACCATAAATCCCGAAAATATAGTAATAATCAATGTTCATTATTATATATTTTTGAGATTTTATATAGTGCGCAAACCACAACTGTTAATAGTCTTTATATAGTTTCAATTGACTTTTACGCAAAAAAAAAGACACAAAAATGTCTTTTTTTCTTAAACTCTATAAATATTATCATACTGTGCATAATAATTCAAGTAAAACTTATAACTAATTATTACCTGTGCTTGTCTTGCTGCTTGAATTCTGGGTTATCTCAAGCTGGCTTATATAACTCCATGTTTCACCCTTATCAGATGACTGGTACTTTGCTGCTGTCTTACCATCATTATATGTACCATCGCTGCCCTGTGTAAGATAAATTGTTATAACACCTTTTTCATCAATAACTGGAACAAGTGCCTCCTTGTATACATCATTCCACTTAAGCACATCTGACTGCTGTGAAGACGAACCTGTTTCTGACTTTGCAGTACTGTCAAGCTCCTGCTCTGGAAGGCTTACCTTTGAAAATGTCTTTCCTCCATCCTTGGTTATGTAGAGATTACCATCCATACCTTCAACATAATTAAAACAGAAGAATCCTACATTTTCATCAACATATACAATCCCCTTAAGTAGATAGTTAGCTGGTCCGCTTCCTACAGTTTTCCACGTTTCCCCACCATTATCAGTATTATATATCCTGTATGACTCTTTATCATTATCTGTCATAGCATAACCACAGACAACTACACCTTTGTTTTCATCAAAAAAGTCAACATAATAATCTTCTGCATTATATATATTGTCAAGTTCACATGTAGTCCAGTTCGCACCCTTATCATCTGAATAACAGATTGTTACAGGAAGTCTGTCAGCCTGGTTAGTCTTTCCCCCATATATAAATGCCGTCTTTGATGTTGTTATCATATAACTGCCTTCTTTAAGTGTACTTGAGCTGTTATTCTCAAACATAAGATTTTCAACATCTACAGGAACTGTCGTATAATGTTCACCATCATATGTAACACTGAGTATGCTGTCCCTTATAACATATCTTGCAAGACGGTCTGTTGACGTATTAGAAGTATCCTCCTTGCTCGCCGTTATACCTGCTTTTTCATTGTACTTGGCTATGCCATATTCCTCAGGGCTCATGGCAGATGCCACATATATTGATGCTGTATTGTCAGAATGTGCATCCACATAATAACCTACAACCCACTCACACTTAAGCCTTCCGTCATCTCTTACCCCATCCCACGAAAGGAAGAAATCAGAAGAAGGATTTTTTAATATCACTGAAAAACTTATAAGTGCTATGTGTTCATCCTCATTAAGCACCTCTATATTATCTATAGCCATCTTTTTAACTGATTTACTTACTGGAAGATATTCACTCATATACTGTCTTACATACGCATTTATCCAGGTTTTAGCTATCTTTTCTGTCTCAATTCCATATACATCCGGCACAGAACTTATAACATTAGAATCATCATATGATATAGCCTTTGTCTGATACTCATCCGTTATTTCATCGCCATATGCATCTATATCAACTGTAAATGTATATCTTGACTTTATATCCAGATTATCCTGTTTACTTCTAAAATAATATGAACGTATGAATACAAATGCTACTCCAAAGCATAATAATGCTATAATAATTCTGAATGCAATTAATCTTCTTTTTTCTTTTTCTTTCTTATCCAGGTTTCTCATAACTGCACTACACCTTCTACACCATACCTACAACAGCCTAGTTTTCATGCTTCATATGCATAGCTTCTCTTACTATCTTTCTATAATACTTATACCACCATAAGAAGTACATCGCACCTGCACCTGCAAGTAAAAATACTACAATTACAAATGGATGCACTGCATACATCCAGCTATATGACAGTCTTCTTGCAAATAATGGAACACCATAAGCAAGCAGTACACATACAGCCATAACTGTACCATTAAATACACTTCTGTTCTCATACACCCATATAAAGTGGTCGAATGACATAATTGCAAACATCTCCCCTATAGGTCTTACACACATTGTAAGTATGCACAACATAAGAGAATGTAATGGTGTCACGCCAAACACATTTAATGTGATAAAATAAAATACAAATTCAGTAACCATCTTATATATAAGCTTTCCTAAGAAGTTCATATATGGACTTATAAACATTACCCTCATCATAAGATAATCCCTGTCACCAACAGTAAACAAAATATTATTCGACAGGCTGCCACATATAATTGACAACATAATAAACATATATATTATTGTAATTTCCTGATTAGCCCTGATAAGCGGACATTCTATGCTTATAATCCTATAAGGAATATATATAAGAACAAAAACATACATAAACTTCTTAATAAATTCCCATAATATCATAAAAAACTGCGCAGCTATTCCAACTGCCAGTCTTGCCCTTGAACCTTCTGCAAATGTTTCCTCTTTTATATGATTTTTAAGAACCGGTGCTGAACTTATGTATCTTATTCCTGCATTAGTTCCCTCATAAAACCTCAACAACTTTTCAGCAAACAGCTTTTTAAACAATTTCATTGTCTGCCTCCCCTAATATATCTAATACTGCTTTTCTAATCTCTGGTATCGCCATAGTTTCTTTATCTATATGATTAAATTCACCATTATTAAGCACAATGGTATCATCCGATATTCTTGATGCCACTTCTAATATACCTGATGATATAATTATTATTCTGTTATCTTTAACTGAATTAATAACCTCAAGAAATTTTTTTATATATCCATCATCGCAATAATCCAGGGGTTCATCGAACAATACAATATATGGCTTAATAACCAGCATAGAAGCTAACTGCAAAAGCTTCTTTTCCTCAAATGTATAGTCAGCTATAAGCTTATCTCTCTGACTCACACTAAGACCGACATTTTCAAAAATACCACCCGGTTCAATATCATCATCGCTCATATCACATAGCATACTTATAAATTCATAACCTGTTATGTATACAGGAAGCACACTCTGCTTTGATGCATAGAAAATCTTTACTCTAGGAGGTGTTTCAATCTCTCCATCATCCACAGGAACATCCCCACATATGCACTCAAACAATGTTGTTCTTCCAGCACCAGCATTACCCAGCACTGAATATACGCTGCCCTCTTCAAATGTATAGCTTACATCTGTAAGAACATCTTTTTTATTATATCCTTTTTTTATATGACTTAACTTAAGCATATTATCCTCGATTCTATATTAATTTTACGGGTATTTTCTATAATAAATGTCTTATCAGTTTATATAATATTAATAAATTAAAAACTTTTTATATATAGTAATTCTATGTAATGGTATTATAATTCAATATACAATGATGTCATGTTCAAAATGTATTTGACCACTAAATGACGTACACGGATTGCTACGCAATCATCCAATACCTCAAACTCCCATAAAAAGTCGTATTCTACGCCTTTTTATTCTGTTTTCGGTATTAGGCAGGTCAAAAAGTCAAAAGCCTTATCGTGCAAGCACGAACGATTCTTTTACCTTTTGACCCTTACATCATTATATTAAAGATTGCTGACTTTGTAAACACATAACGGTTGTAGCAGATATATACAGCTTGAATTTATTTAGAAACAATGGTATAATTTCAAGACATTTTTCACTACCGATACATACAGAATTAAGGCATCTGTATACAACAAACTATATTATATTTAAGAAGGATTGTTTATGAAAACTTTTAAAAAAATATGGTGGCGACTGCTTTTTGCATCTTACGCACTTGTATATCTTCCATGGTTTTTCTTTCTTGAAAGTAAGATTACCATGGATTATCCTAACCTCCACATTATCAATGGTCCACTTGATGATATGATACCATTCTGTGAAGTATTTATAATTCCATATTTTTTATGGTTTGCTTACATAGTGGCATCATGCGTAATTATGGTGCTTAAAGCTGATAATCAGGAGTTCATAAGATTTGCACTCTCCCTTATTATCGGCATGTCCTTATGCATGGTGATATGTATGGTATATCCTAATGGACTTACTTTAAGACCTGATACTCTTCCCGACAATGCATTTGGAAGACTTGTAGCCGGATTATATGCAACTGATACTCCTACTAATGTATTTCCAAGTATCCACGTATATAATTCAATCGCCGTCCACACTGCACTCTCAAAGTGTAAGGCTTTAAAAAACCACAAAGGATTACTGACTGGTTCTTTAATACTGTGTATTCTTATATGCATGTCAACAGTATTTTTAAAGCAGCACTCTTTATATGATGTCGGCGGTGCTTTCGTGCTTATGGGTGTTATATACTATGTTTTATACATACTTCCTGAAAGACGTGCATAAAGACAGGCTGAAAATGAAAAGCATTATGCAAGTGCTGATGAATAAAATATAACTTTAAAACCTTGAACATAATATAATTTTGACACATACATCATATGGTGTTATACTATGCGAAGATATTATCTGGGGAGCAGACGGCTTATGCCTGGCTGAGAGGGAATTTAATTCCGACCCATTACCTGATATGGATAATGCCATCGTAGGGAGTTCTTTTTATCTTATAAATTAACTAATTGAATTAGATTATTAATATCAATTAAAACTAATTTAAAAAAGTTATCAAATTTATTATAAACATTTTATTAATTATGGTCTGATTTTTATGTGCAGTCTTTTATTATGATATAAAATATATATTATATTAACAATCATTTTTTTGCATAATTATTCATTTTCCTACTGACATTCTATATTTTCCCTGATACTTATCACACCTGTAAATGATAAATGACTATGAAAATTTATTATATTTTCTATATTTTCTCATTTATAGCTTATATATCACATTTGCATATATGTAACTTCTCATTACTTTAGATGTAATATGTACTGTGATATGTTTTTGCGAATAATAATTTTACACATATGATATGTACTCATGCGCATACGGCACATATCATCAAACACACAATAATGTGCGCAGAAATGAGGATTACTATGGAATACACAACTCAGATGGATGCCGCAAGAAAAGGCATAATTACTAAAGAAATGGAAGCTGTTGCCAAAAAAGAATATATGGATATTGACGAACTTGTTAAGCTTGTAGCCTGTGGAAAAATTATCATACCAGCTAACAAAAACCACAAATGCCTTGAACCTAACGGCATAGGTTCTATGCTTCGTACTAAGATTAATGTCAACCTTGGTACTTCAAGAGACTGCGTTGACCTTGATATGGAACTTGATAAAGTCAATAATGCTGTAAAAATGGGTGCTGAGGCTATTATGGACTTAAGCTCATTTGGTGATACAAGAAAGTTCAGAAAGAAACTTACTACTGAATGTCCAGCTATAATAGGAACTGTTCCTATATATGATGCTGTTGTATACTATCACAAGGCTCTTAAGGATATCACTGCAAAAGAATGGCTCGATATCGTAAGAATGCATGCTGAAGATGGTGTTGACTTTATGACTATCCATTGCGGAATTAATAAAGCAACTGCCAAAAAGTTCAGGGCTGACAAGCGTCTTATGAACATCGTCTCAAGAGGCGGCTCTATCATATATGCATGGATGGAAATGACTGGAAACGAAAATCCATTTTTTGAATATTATGATGAAGTCCTTGACATATGCAGGGAATATGATGTCACTATGAGTCTTGGTGATGCCTGCCGTCCGGGATGTATTATGGATGCTTCTGATATATCACAGATTGAAGAGCTTGTAACTCTTGGTGAACTTACAAGACGTGCGTGGGAAAAGGATGTTCAGGTTATGATTGAAGGTCCAGGACATATGCCTATCAACCAAATTCAAGCAAATATGGAAATACAGAAAACTATATGTAAGGGTGCACCTTTCTATGTACTCGGACCTTTAGTAACTGATATTGCTCCCGGATATGACCACATCACATCTGCTATCGGTGGCGCTATTGCCGCTACATATGGTGCTTCCTTCCTCTGCTATGTAACTCCGGCAGAACACTTAAGACTTCCTGACCTCAATGATGTCAAGGAGGGTATCATCGCAACTAAAATAGCCGCACATGCTGCTGACATCGCCAAAGGTGTACCTCACGCAACTGACTGGGACCTTAAGATGGATAATGCCAGAAAAGTACTTGACTGGGATGCTCAGTTTGACGTAGCCATCGACCCTGAAAAAGCAAGAAGATACAGACAGGAAGCCAAGCCAGAAAAGGAAGACACCTGCTCTATGTGCGGTAACTTCTGCGCCGTTAAAAATATGAACAAGATAATGGATGGCGAAATCGTCAGCATATTTGATGAATGATAAATGATGAATACTAAATAATGAATAATTATATCCAGATTAATAATTAGCTGATTATGGTATATGTTAAAAGAAATTCATCATAACAATTTATTATTTATGGAATAAGATATTAAATTTCTTAATAAGGCGTTTTTGTAATTATGCTTATACTTTAAATAAGCACTTATATTGTTACAAAAGCGCCTTATTCTGCTGAATTATACTTTTGCATGCAATTCAGCTTTCATACCTACATATTATATTCCTTATACAGCCTCTCTAATTCTTTCTTATCCGTTACTTTTATAAGTTCTTCGGAACGTCCGTCTTCCTTTAATTTTGCTATCAAATTAAGCAGCTTTTCTGTCGTCTTTTCTTCACCTTCTATTTTTCCACGCGCTTCGCCTTCTATTTTGCCACGAACTTCACCTTCTGCCACTCCATCCGCATAACTCTGCTTCTTAACTCCTTCTATATACGCTTTCTCATCGAATTCTGTCAGTAACATATCTGTTACCTCCGCCTTATTATGTCATTCTTATAACCTATGTATATCGCATCTTCTATTGTGTTAATTGTTATGAGGCTGTCATCTGTATGGCTGGTGTCATTCAGCGCATTATACAGACTCAGCAAATCCTTCTTGTTATTAAAAACCTTCCTGAATAATGTATCCTTGTATTTTCTGTTCAACTTTAACTCCATATCCTCTCCTGTATTCTTATATTTTTGTCAGAAACATTATTTATTAATAATGTTCTTTGTCTATAAAAACACATTTTGAATATATTTGCAATATACTTTTTATATATATGTTGTAATCCACCTGATTTTTGTTGTAATTGGACTGATTTTTGTAGTGGGATAAATTTCATTTCTGATACGTTGATAGAAAAATTTATCTAAATAATTTTAATAAACATATTACTTACAATACTATCTTAATTGTATTCTTAAAATTTGATATTAAATAATCTGTTGTTATTATACTCTGGTTTTTGACCCTATTTCCTGATATTATTTATTTTAGTCACTTTCTGATTGGTTATTATTGTCTTTCTCTTGACCCTATTTGATAATATCTAAATTCAGGTCATATCTGACTATGGAATTATTGTTATTGCCTTGATTCTATTTAATAATGTTCTTATTTAAGTCACTTTCAACTAGGCGATTATTATTTTTCCTTTGACTTTATTCACCAATATCATTATTTAAGTCACTTTCTGATTGGCTATTATTATCTTTCTCTTGACCTTATTTGATAATATCTAAATTCAGGTCATATCTGACTAGGGAATTATTGTTATTTCCTTTGACTCTATTTAATAATGTTCTTATTTAAGTCACTTTCAACTAGATAATCATTGTCTTCCTTTTGACTCTATTTGATAATATGTCAATTTAAGTCACATCGTACTTGGCTATTATTATTTTTTCCTTGACCCTATACGTTAATATCCTCATTTAAATCACTCTTAGCTAGATAAATCACTATATAATAAAGCTATCCTACACATATCCCATATTATAAATGTACAAATATTCATATAATTTCATACACTGAAAAACATTAGCCTTGCAATTCAACGACAATAAAAATACCCCCAATAATCTGTACAGCAAGTATAACCGGCACACATTCAATTCAACAACAATAAAAACAACCCCCTAATAATCTGTACAGCAAGTATAACCGGCACACATTCAATTCAACAACAATAAAAACACCCCCTAATAATCTGTACAGCAAGTATAATCGGCACACATTCCATTTAACAAAAAACGGTTCTAAACTTACCCCCCAAGTAAAGTTTAGAACCATAAAATAAAACCCCAGCTCGCACTCACATGGATTGTGTAAACTGGGGTTTTTATTTCAATTATCAATTAGAGTTATTATGTATTGCATATTTACCTAATACTTTTCAAATATACTTACATTTATTCAGTAAATATAATACCAATATATAAATGATGTTGGGGTCAAAAGCCCCCAACTATGATACCTACGAATTGTTCCGTGCTACGCACTCCCACAATTCTACCCAATATTCGCATATCGTGGGACTATCATCCCACTTTTATACTCATATTGTGGCGGGTCCCAAGGTCATTCACCCACCTATGAGCAAGCTTATGTGAGTTTAGACCTTTTGACCCTGGTATAATATAAATATGTTATACACCACCGGAATTACTGAAGAAGTGTAAGAACACCCTGGTTAGCCTGATTAGCCTGTGCAAGCATAGACTGTCCAGCCTGTGCTAAAATGCTATTTTTGCTGTAGTTAACCATTTCTTCTGCCATATCTGTATCACGGATACGTGACTCAGCTGTCTGCATATTCTCAGCAGCTGTATCAAGATTGTTGATTGTGTGCTCAAGTCTGTTCTGAACAGCACCCATCTTACCTCTTGAAGCAGATACCTTCTTGATAGCTGCATCAATAGCTGTTGTAGCCTTCTGTGCTGACTCCTGTGTGCTTAAGTCAACAGCCTTTCCACTAACACCAAGTGCATCTGCACTCATATCATCAAGTGTGAAGTTCATTGTCTGACCTTCATTAGCACCAATCTGAAGTTCAATACCCTTGCCTGTTGCTGTTGAAGATGGCTTTAAGTTAACAGTTTTTGTAGCAGTTGCATCTGCTTCTGCCTCGACACCTGTCTTAGCCTTTATTAAAGCTGCCATATTCTTTGCATCAGCTACATCAACACCATTTGCTGCACTTGCAACTGTAACATAATTAACATCCTTATAGTCATCACCTAACTTAGCTGGATCTGTAACATAGGCGAACTTCTCGCCATTAACTGTGAATATCTTATCTTCAATATTACCAGTTCCATCATATGCACCAATGCCTTCAGCTATCTGCTTATATTCATCAGCTCCACCTGTCTTAGTCGTAGTTGCTGCTTCACCACCATTCTGTGATACCAATATAGCATTTGCTGTTGCTCCCTTTTCTTTTGCTGTAAATACGAGCTTTCCAGCTGTATCTGCTGTAATATCATATGAATCTGCTAAATCTGTATTTGATAAAGCTTCCGCAAAGGCTTTTCCTGAAACTGGAACTGTTGCTGCAGCACCACCATTTTCCTTAGTTGTTAATTCTTTTCCATTAACAGAATACTTTCCTGATGCTTTATCATAATCGACCGTAACAGTTGTTGTTGATGCATTACCATTTTTATCTAAAACAGTAACTGAAAGCTTTGATCCTGTATCACCAACTGCTTTAACTGCTGCTGTCATAGTATTAACCTGTGCAGTTGCATCAACTGTCTTAAGATTGCCCTCAGAACTCTTAGTTACAGAAACATCTACTTTACTTCCTGACTGTGAACCATCAAGTAACTTCATAGTATTGAACTCTGTTGTATCAGAGATTCTTGTAAGCTCGCTCTGAAGCTGCTCGATTTCGTTCTGTACTGCCTCTCTATCGTCATCTGTTTCTGTACCGTTAGAAGCCTGTACTGAAAGTTCTCTCATTCTCTGAAGGATTGAGTGCTGCTCATTTAAAGCACCTTCTGCTGTCTGGATAAGTGAAATACCATCCTGTGCATTTGTTGAAGCCTGGTTAAGACCTCTGATCTGGCTTCTCATCTTCTCTGAGATTGAAAGACCTGCTGCATCATCTGCTGCACGGTTAATTCTGTAACCTGATGATAACTTCTCTGTTGACTTTGACTGTGCAGATGAAACTCCGCTTAACATTCTGTTAGCATTCATAGCTGACATATTGTGTTGTACTACCATAGTGTGTACCTCCGTGTAAATATAATATTTTCTTTGGGAGTCCGTTCCCATTTGTGCCTTACATATCTTCAACCTGCAAGGCTATATATAATAAGCAGAACTTCCATGCTAATTCTGCATATTACCTTTGTTTGACATCTTGTCTTCTTTAATCAGACGGCGTATCTTGTTAAGTGTGTCTGGTGAAAGCTTGGACTCTGCATAATAAGGAGATATGAAACGTGATGCTTCTTTTCCTTCCTTCTCTTTATTTCTTGCAAGAACCTTGCTCCTTACTATGTTCAGTTCTCTTGGGGCATCTATCAGCAAATGTATATTTCCCTCGGAACCTCCTGAATAAACAACCCTGATATCCTCACCTATGTTGATGAATTCACCGGGTTTAATCGTAAGCTTTAACATATAACCTCCTTGTTGACCTTTGTTCGCAACAATTTACTTTAAAATGTTGCATCCTTTTGAATTAAATGGAGGATTTGATATGGGAACAGCACAACCAATAAGAAACGAAAAAGAATTAGAAGCATTTAGAATGTATTATCTTGAACAGGAGTTAAACTACCGCAACTACGCACTGATATGCCTTGGAGTCAACTCTGCATTGCGAATAAGCGATATTCTTAATTTAAAATGGAGTGATGTATATGATGCTAAGAAAAGAGGGTTTAAGAAACACATAATAGTCACTGAGAAAAAGACTGGAAAAGAAAATCGGATTGCTATTAACTATAATACTAAGGTTGGATTGCAAATGTACTTAAACAGCCTGCACTACTTTGATGTTGATGAATATATATTTGCAGGCAGGGCACAGCACACTCATCTGTGCCGCTCACAGGCATTCAGAATCGTAAAGCAGGCGGCTATTGCTCTTAATATGGAAGCCGGAATAAGCTGCCACTCTATGCGTAAAACCTTTGGATATTATGCGTGGAAGTTCGGCACACAGCCAGCAGTACTTATGGATATATACAATCATTCATCTTATGAGATAACTAAGAGATATCTTGGAATTAAGCAGGATGATAAAGACTCAGTATTTTTAAATGTTAATCTATAATTATGTAGGTTAAATTCAACAATTTACTACAAGTCAATATATTACATCATCTATAATACCAGAAAAATTACAGATATCATTTATTGCCAAAAATAAATGTCTTAAAATGCTAATTATGTTCAAATAGTATTTTTTAAATTTTATTAGTAATTAAGGTTAAGTATTATTATGATGTGTCGATATAAAATATGTAATTGAGTAGAACAAATATTCAAGGGATGCAACATTTTAAAGTAAATTGTTGCATCCCTTTTTTCTTATAATTATATGAATTGTAAAGAATTTTATTCAATATGTTTACATCATATTCTAAAAAACAAAAAACCGGCTGCGCTATTTATGTTTCCATAAACAGCCAGCCGGCTTTATTTTCTTTTGACTCTATTTGCTAATATCATAATTTAGGTCATATAAGAATTGGAAATTATCTTTTTTCTTTTGACCCTATTCGCTAATATCCTAATTTAAGTCATATTGTATTGACAAACTATCGTTACTCTTTTGACCCTATCCGCTAATATCCTAATTTAAGTCATATTGTATTGACAAACTATCGTTACTCTTTTGACCCTATTCGCTAATATCATAATTTAAGTCATATAAGAATTGGAAATTATCTTTTTTCTTTTGACCCTATTCGCTAATATCCTAATTTAAGTCATATTGTATTGACAAACTATCGTTACTCTTTTGACTCTATTATCTAATGTCCTGATTTAGGTCATATTGTATTGACAAACTATCGTTACTCTTTTGACTCTATTCGCTAATGTCCTAATTTAAGTCATATTGAATTGACAAACTATCGTTACTCTTTTGACCCTATTCTCCAATATCCTAATTTAGGTCATATTGAATTGACAAACTATCGTTACTCTTTTGACCCTATTCTCCAATGTCCTGATTTAGGTCATATTGAATTGGCTATCTATTGTTTTTCTTTTGACTCTATTATCAATACCTTGATTTAGGTCATATTGAATTGGATATCTATTGTTTTTCCTTTGACTCTATTATCTAATACCTTGATTTAAGTCATATTGTATTGGCAATCTAGTGTTTTTTCTTTGACCCTACTCGCCAATATATCTATCTAAGTCATACATATCCAACCCGATAATTAATCTCAATTAAGCCAAGTTCCTCTCTATCTGACATGCTTAAGATAAGCATCCACGCTATTACTGTCGCTTATAACTTTAATATGCTCGTCATTGGAGAATACATAGTCGGCGTCGGGCATTATCTGCACATCTTCGCCGCGCACAATTCCAATAATATTCATCTTGTATTTCTTTCTGACATCCGCCTCCCTGATACTCTTTCCAACAAGCTGCGGAATAACCGGAACTTCAAATATAGCATATTCATCAGAAAGCTCTATATATTCAAATATGTGGCTTCTACTGCATTTCTTGGCAAGTCTGTAAGCTATATCCCTGTCCGGATATATAACTTCGTCTGCTCCATTTTTTAAAAGAAGCTTTGCATGAATATCCCTGCTTGCAACACTTACAACGTGCTTTGCACCAAGCTCCTTTACAAGACTTGTTGTTTCAATACTGTTCTGGAAGTCCTCGGAAATGCATACTGCAACAGTATCGAAGTTCGATAAGCCAAGGCTGTTAAGCACGTCCTCATCCGTGCAGTCACCTATTCTTGCACTTGTTGCCTTTGACATAAGCTCTCTTACCTTGTCCTCATCCTCATCTATTATCATAACCTCATTGCCAAGCGCTATAAGCTTCTCTGCAAAATGATGTCCAAACTTACCAATACCTATAACTAATATTGAATTCATACTTAATTCCTTTCCCTTATATACAGCTATATATTTTTGTTAATTAAATTTTCCATACTAAACATCATTTATATATTTCAATCATTGATAAGTAAATATCAACAAAATATGAAAAATAAATTATTTTAGTTTTGGATTAAGATGCATTTAAACAAATAACACCTTCTTGCTGATTAATATTTTCCTCCGGTTAACCTTCTGCGCCACGTTTCCAAAACATCTCGAACCAGCCAGCATCATCCCACATTAACATGCTCCTCAGGATTAAGCAGCTTAACCTGCTTTCTGTTATAAGCAAATGTTGATGCAAATGTAACTGTTCCTATTCTTCCGCAAAACATCAGTAATATAATAACTATCTGTGAAGCCACATTGAGCTGTCTTGTTATACCCGTTGAAAGTCCGACAGTTCCTACTGCCGAGAACACCTCAAGACATAGGTCCTCAAAATCAAAACTCTGCATACCACTGATAATAAGCAGCGCTGCAACAGCCATAATAAGATTAAGACCTATAACCATACTGGCTTTCTTTATATCCTCATCTGCAAGCCTTCTTCCATATATATTACAACCTGAAGCATTGCGCAGATTAGACCATATATACACCATTATAATCACGATTGATGTAGTCTTTACGCCACCTGCGGTCGAACCCGGACACCCTCCTATAAACATAAGTATAATAGTAAGCAGCTTGCTTGCCTGAGTCATAGCACCAAGGTCAACCGTGTTATATCCTGCTGTTCGTGGCGTTACCGCCGCAAAAAGTGATGTTATAAATCTGTCGGCAAAAGGCATGCCTGCCTCAACACCATCTCTTTCAAAATACATAAACAATATCGTTGGCACAACAACAAGCACTATAGAACTGACAACAACAATCTTAGTATGGAGAGTATACTTCTTAAAATACAGCTTATTATGCTTAAGGTCAGCCCACACTGTAAAGCCTAAACCACCGATAAGTATAAGTGCCATAATTGTTATATTTACAACATAATCATTGTAATAACCTGTGAGCGATGAATAAGGCTCGTATCGTCCCATAAGGTCAAAACCGGCATTGCAGAATGCAGTTATCGAATGAAATATACTGTTATATATACCCCTTGCAACACCCATCCGCGGAATAAACCTTAGCGAAAGAACTGCCGCACCTATCGCTTCAAATATAGCAGTTCCAACGATAACATTTCTCATTAGCCTGACTATGCCCCTAAGCATGTTGGAATTCATACTTTCCTGTATAAGCGTTCTGTTGGCAAGACCTATATTTCTGTTAAAAAACAGCGCAAACACAACACCGATTGATATAAATCCAAGTCCACCTATCTGAATCATAATCAGTATCACTATCTGTCCGAATAATGTCCAGTATGAAAATGTATCAACGACTACAAGTCCTGTAACGCATGTAGAACTTACAGAAGTAAACAATGCCTTGATAAATGGTGTCCACTGACCTGTCCTGCTTGACACCGGAAGCATAAGAAGCACCGTACCTATTATTATGACTGTAAGAAAACCAAGTGCCATAATCTGGGCATGTGAAAGTCTGCTTCTGATTTTGCTAAATAAACTCATAATATTTTTCCTCTTAATATCCACACAAATATATATGTTCTTTATATCAATTCACAATCATTGAATAAATCGGACATAAAATATGGATATTATATTTCTATATATTTTTACATCATTTTTTTCTTCTTTAAAAACCAGAGCACACCTATACATATAACAAGTATTATTCCAACTATTATATAAAAGCCATAAGGTGTGGTTGAAAGTGGCATCCATCTGCCGTCCACATTCATTCCGTATATACCTGAAATAATCGTTGGTATAGCCATAACTATAGTTATAGAAGTAAGTATCTTCATAACATTGTTCAGTCTGTTATTAATAACAGATGAAAGCAATTCTCTTGTACCATCAATAATATCCCTGTATATAGTCGTCATCTCGATAGCCTGCTGGTATTCGACTGTTACATCCTCAAGAAGCTCCATATCCTCCGGATACTGCTCAAGTCTTTTATATCTCCTTAATCTCTCAAGGACTATACTGTTTGATCTGAGCGAAGTTGCAAAGTATACAAGCGTTGACTCAAGCTCGTGCAGTTCGATAATATCCGTATCGTGTGTATCATCCCCGACACGTTCTTCTATCTCTGTTCTTTTCTTATCTATTCCACGAAGATAAGCCTGATATAACATAGCTGAACGGAACATCATTTCATATATAAAACGCATTTTCTTTTTCGTGCTGAAATCCTTTAACTTATTTCGCACAAAGTATGTAAGAACTGGCGTTTCTTCCCTGCATATCGTGATTATGGCATCATTTTTTAAGATTATACCAAGAGGAATTGTTGTATACATTTTCTTTTCATGTCTGACCTCCGGCGTTGGAATATCAACAAGTATAAGTGTATAACCATCCTCAAGACTTATACGCGAACTTTCTTCCTCATCTAACGCAGTCGCAAGGTCATCCGCATCTATATCAAAATATCCGGACACAAGCGAAAGCTCACTGCTTGTAGGATTAACCATATTTATCCAGCAGCCATCTTCAATATTATCAAGCTTGCTAAGTACTTTATTATCGGTTTTATAGATATCTACCATAATTCACCTCCAGCACCTTAATTGTTTCTGCGGCGCGTCTTTACAAATATATTTCTTTCATCCTTAACCATCCGCCTGCATGTCACAGGACACTGTGTAACACACTGCCCGCAGCCTATACAGTTATCAACATCATATATAAGTCTGCCAGTATTTTTATCATAATATGTTGCACCTGTAGGACAGTACTTTTCGCACCTGTTACAGCCTGTACATACAGCACCTTCTATCATCTGAGGTCTGTAATATGCCTTAAGAAGAAGCTGGGATAGTGCGCCTTTTCTGAAACTTCCATATAAAAAACAGCAGTCCATGCAACAGTTGCAAAGCACTATTTCATCATTAACTGAATATGTTCCATAATGATAAAGTGTGTGTATACAGCCCTTTTGTTCAAGCTCATCCACCAGCCTGACAGCCTCTTCATATGTTATATGCCTTGCCACGCCAGCCTCTGTGAGCTGCTCTGCCATTCTTCCGACTGCCATGCATGACTCTATCGGCATATCAAAGTCACAGCTATTGCCCTTTAACATTTCCATAGTACGGCAGAAACAGTTCATAACAGCAATATTATCCTTATTCCTATCAAGAACATCCATAGCTTCACCCTTTGTATATACAGTCTGCTCTGCACCTACAGGTTTATCAAGAGTTATCTTTTTCTTTCTCTTAGGAAGATTATTACGGCTGTCTGTCACAACTGTGGACATACGTCCCTCTTCCTTTGACATATTATTAGTGTTGACATAATTCATGTATGCCCTTACAGGTGCGATATTGAGTTTCTTTAATAGTTCCTCAAACTCTGCAAACTTTGTGATAAGTGCTTTTCTGTTATCATTAAGTTCGCCTGATGCATATAATTCTATCCAGCCGGGAAATATGGGTGCAAGGTCATATACGCCTTTTTTCTGGCTTTCCCATATGCCACCTTTATCTTTTATACTTTTGTATAAAGCTTCAAATGTATGCACATTTTCATCACCTGTAACCCCATAATTCTTCTCCCACAGGGCTATAAGCTCTTCCTTTGTATAATTTCCAGCTCCCATAAGAAGCATACAATCTATTTCTTCCTCAGTATATACTATCTCAAAACAGTCAAGTATACACTGTACAAGCGGTATTGCAAACTTTGACTTTCCATTCATGAGCTTTCCAAGCCTTACCGCTTTTTCCTTAAACTGACTTGTCATTTTACCTGCTGCCCCTGCACTTATTTAGTTTCATCCTTACAGTGTGCGCGGCATGATGAACAGTCGCCGCTGCACGCATCGCCAAGTCCACTTTCCTTATGTTTGGCTGACACCCATAAAAATAAAACTACTACAGCAAACAGAATAACTGCTCCTAATATTATATTAATTATCTGTGACATAATAATCCTCCATTCTTACATTTTGTTCTACTTTCTTCTTGCTTTTCCTATCTGGTCAGTGAGTGAAAGAAGCATATTTCTTAACAGATTACGGCTGTCTTTATCAAGACTTGCATACTGTTTTATGACTTCTCTTGTACTTCTGAACCTGTCTGCTGTTATATCAGAAAGATTTCTTGCACCACATGCCGATAACAGTCCAAAAAGCGTTTCCACAAACTCAGCCCTTTTTTCATTGTCAACGCTGTTAATCCAGTTGCTGAATGCCCTGTTAAGCCTTCTGCTCTGTGCACTAAGCCTTTTAGCAGTCACCATACTAGCTCCTGACACCTGCCACGACATTGCATCATGCTGCATAATTCCTGTCTGTGAACTTTTAACTATAATATAATCATCGTCATGCTCAAGCAACATTCCGACTATAGAATTCTCCGGCACAATACTTTTGATATAAGGAAGCATTGACTGATATTCATCACTTCTTACTACACTTATATCAAAACCCGGTCCGTCATTATTGTATACACACTGTATTTTCTTTCTGACCCTTTTACTACAGTGTATAGCCGAATATATTGCAAGATTGCCACCTTTGGAATGGCCGCCCACATACAGCTTTCCCCTTATATATGAACACGTATCATCAAGATACTTAACCGCATCCTCCTGTGATGGAACAGGCGATATAAAGCTCATATTAAAGTCCTCCTTCCAGCCTACAAGTGTGTCATCCGTTCCCCTGAACGCCACATATGTACACTGTGGACTTAGCTTTATATGAAATGCGCCAAACTGTTTTTCCAGAGTTTCATCCACCATATCAACATAATCAGACAGAATTACATCCCTGAACCGGTTTGTCTGCGCCGCTTTTTTTAGAAGCTTTGGTGCATCTTTTATAAATGACTTATCCTGCATAAGTTCTTCTTCTGTATGAAGGTCAAAGAATAACTGTGCTGCTGCTTTTAGTGTTATTCCCTTATTCATTTGTACAGACGGAATTACGTCCCTGAAGTTTACATACGCTAACTGTGACAGTATAACGTTATCCACATCATTAAATGGTGACTGGTCAAATGTGAGGTCACCACGCCATTCGAGATAATCCATTACATTCCCCATAATAATCTCCGTTTCTGCCATAAGCCATAGATTTTATCTGAAACTTACTTAACACCAGATAAAATGTTGTTAATACAGCATTTTATATTAAGTTGATTTCAAATATTACTTTAAATTCTTAAGTTCATTTACAAGTTCTATATCAGATGCCTGCACCTTCATATTGGCTGTTACAGGAGCCTCACCCGGCTTTGTAACTGTCACCTCTATAATTGTGCCCTCTGTTATGCCGCCAGACATACAACGGTTAAAAAATGACACAAACTTTGGATGTGTCGCCGCAAACTTGTTTTTTGCATTCATTATTTTCATAATAGAACCTGGATTCATAATTATACTTCCTCTCTTATATAAGTTTATCTTAATTCCTGTTTATCTTAATTTGTTTTATTGTAACGTACTTTTTACTTTAATCTATAAATGAGCAAATTTAAAATATTGCATAAGCATTTCACTACATTTCTACCTCACCGCAGCTTTTTTCTTAAGCCCTGCACATATAATAAATCCTATGCACACCGCTGACGTTATTCCCTCTGACACTGGAAAGCTGCTCCACACGCCATTCATTCCAAACAGGCGTGAAAGTGTTATAGATATGCCTATCATAAGCACAAAGCCTCTCAATACTGACACAACAAATGATTCCTTTGCCATCTCAACCGCACTGAAATATCCGGCAGATATAATATTAAAGCCTGCAAACAAAAAGCCTATGAAATATATTCTCATACCAGTATACGCAAAACCCGCCAGCTCCACAACTCCCTCACTGTTAAAAAGGCTTACAAGCTTGCTTGTGAAACCTGCCACCACCACATATATGACAGCAAATAAAGTTACTGATGTTATTATACTATATGTGTATACCCTTGACACGTCTTTTTTATTGCCTTTTCCATATGACTCACTTATAAGAGGCTGTGCTCCCTGCGAAACTCCGTTGAATATAGCAGTTCCTATATAAGCATAGTTCGCAACAACTCCATATGCTGCAACGCCGATATTGCCCGTAAGCGAAAGCATAAGCATATTAAAGACAGTCGTTGTCACTGCCGATGCCATCTCACCTACAAATGCGGCTGTTCCTAACATACATGACTCCCACAGCATTTTAAGCGATGGAACATGCCACTTAAATACCACTGTATTCTTCTTTCCCATAAAATGTGTCAGGCACACAAGTATACTGCATACGGGTGAAGCCGCTGTCGCCATAGCCGCACCAAGCAGTCCAAGCTTCATAGGAAACATAAATATATAATCAAATATGATATTAAAAAGACTTCCCGAAAGTGTGGCAAGCATAGCCCTTGAAGGGTCGTTATCATTTCTTACATACGCACTGACTATATAGTTGCACATAAAAAACGGCGTAAACATAAGAAATGTCCTTGTATATCCTATTCCTATCGCCGTAATCTTATCATCCGCGCCCATAATGTGCAGAAGCTTATCCGGCGCAAACAGTCCAACAAGTATGAACAGCACGCTGAGAATACATGCACACATTATCGCATTGGAAAAATAATCGTCAGCATGCTTATCTCCCTTTGCCCTTAATATCTTGAATCTTATCGCTGAGCCAACGCCCATCATAGAGCCGAAAGCGAATATGACACTGAACACCGGCAGCACCAGATTAAGTACTGTTATTCCGTCTGCTCCCGCAAACTTTGATATAAAAAATGTATCAGCAACAACATAGCACGATATTCCAAGCATACCGAATATATTCTGCGATACATATTTAAAAAACTTTCTGCCTATACTCATTACATTTCTCCGTATATTATTATATGTATATTTTTATATTATTACTATTTTATTTTTGTATGACGTTATACGCAAATTATTAAAAATATCACACATTCTGCATAAACATTTTCTGCCCTCTTAACGTTGGCAGCTTTAGCTTACATGACACAATATGTTAGATATATACTTATATAATTTACATTATTATGGGGAATAAAGCAAATGTTTAGTTTTATAATATGTTTATTTAATTGATGAAGAAATGTAATATATTGAGTCAGAAATATTTTTAATTTTATCATATGCTTATTTAATTGATGAAGAAACGCAATATATTCAGTTAGGAATATTTTTTAGTTTTATCATAATTACATTTAACTTGTGTGAAATTTCATTGCTGATTGTATTTTATTTGACTTTCAAAATGTTTTAGTATAAAATTATTTTTACTGACGGATTAATTCTATTTTTATCAATCCGCATTATTATTAAGGAGTTTTATATTATGGCTAATATTACAATAATAACTGATTCAGCATCAGACATTTCGCAGAATAACAATAAAGGTGTCACTGTACTTCCTATGACTATAACATTTGGCGAAGAAAACTATGAGGACGGCGTGTCGCTCACACCTGACAGCTTTTATATGAAGCTTATCGAAAGTTCCGCTCTTCCTAAGACCAGTCAGGTAAGCCCTTACGCTTTCGGGCAGGCTTATGAAAATGCTCTTAAAAGTGCCGACTATGTAATCGTTATAACTCTTTCCTCAAAGCTGTCCGGTACATATCAGAGTGCTTGTATCGCCGCTGACGACTATGACGGACGTGTATTTGTCATTGACAGTGAAAATGTAACTGTAGGCGAGCAAATTCTTATCGACTATGCACTTTCTCTTATTGATAAAGGTATCGAAGTGAATACTATAGTCAGCCAGCTAAATACAATGAAGAAGCGCATACGCCTTGTGGCTCTGCTTGACACTCTTGAATATCTTAAGAAAGGTGGACGAATATCCAGCGGCGCTGCATTTCTTGGAAATGTACTCAGCATAAAACCAGTTATCGCCATTGTTGACGGTGAGGTGTCTTTCTTAGGAAAGGCACGCGGTTCCAAGCAGGGCAATAACTTTCTTATCCAGCAGGTTGACACTTATGGCGGAATAGACTATTCACTTCCCGTCCTTCTTGGCTACACCGGATGTTCCACTGTTCTTATGGACAAATATATCAAAGACAGTAGTTCACTGTGGGAAGGCAGAATACCAGTTCCCGATATCATACAGGTTGGCGCTACAATAGGAACTCATATCGGTCCCGGTGGAATAGCTGTTGCATTCTTTTCTAAGGAATAATATTATGGAATTATAATTTTGGTTTCATTCTTTATCTGGACAATTCATTTGGTTGAAATGTCAAAAGGCATTTATATCAATATTTAATAGAGTTTTTACTGCTTTTGACCTATGAACTGTCCAGATATGTGAATTTTTTCAATTTTTTTAAAATTATGCTTGACAAATTATTGTTTTATGTGTATTATATCACTTGTGTTCGCGTGAATTTGTTTTCACACTTTCACTTTAATACATATGCGCGAGTGGCTCAGTGGTGGAGCACCTCCTTGCCAAGGAGGGGGTCGCGGGTTCGATCCCCGTCTCGCGCTCTTTTAGATAAAAAAAAGGACTTTCCCGATTGGGAAGTCCTTTTTTTTATCTAAGAAGTGCGATGCACTTCTTGAACTCATACTGCTGAAGCAGTATGGGTTCGGAAAGTACTTTTTATATTTCCAACAAATATTTTAAATCACTCGACTCTATTACTCTTTTCATGTTGTTCCCTGTTGTAAATATTTTTAAAGATTTGTTATTACTTTTATTATATGGCATTATATTACTTTCTTTTGTCGCTTTATTTAATAAATCTGTAAAGTATTTTTCCCAACTAAAGAATTCACTGCTTTCAATATAGTTATAGGGCGCCTTTAATACTTCTGTTATATATGGTTCATTTAAAATGTTTGAATTTAATAATAACCATTCAAACGATTCCGGTGTAAATAGTATGTATCCCGGAATACTATTAATCAATATCATTGTATTATTCATTTCAGAACCATATGCTGCTCCGTCAACTATAATCAATGTTGTTTGTGAATTATTTTTATTTACAATTTTTTTAGATACATTCGTTTTTCCATCTGCATGTTCACATTGTATATTGTGTGTTTTTGCATATTCATTATAGAATTCATATCCTGTTTTTGAATCTTCTGTCACTATTTTGGATATTATAGCATTTTGAGCTATATTATTGCTTTTATATATCTGCTGCTGTTTGCAAAACATCCTATTTCCAATCCTATTTGTATCCAGTTCGTATATTTCATGTATGCTATATGGCAGATTACCTAAATCCTGCCTTGTTATTAAAACATAATAATTGTCAGATTTCTTTATAGCTGTGGCAAATTCCTCTGTATTTATAAATTTTGCTCCTTCATCCACAAATACTATACTCTGCTTTATCTCTTTTAAATCATTCTCCCAATTTTTCCCCTCAAGTATTACGCACGGCCTATCGCATGTCAGCTTAATTCCACTTGCCCTGCCATCATTTTCAAACTGCTTAATCGCTCTGTATAATGTTGATTTACCTGTCGCACTATTTCCACTTAATATAGTTATATTCCTTTCGACTGTAAGCTGATAATCTACTTTTCTGGTCACTACCTCTATATCATATTTACCAATCATATTTAACCTCGCAATATATCACCATTTATCTGTATCAATTCTGGCATTGAACGTACAATCTGATTTGTGTTAATAACATTTATTTCAAATTCTTTTCCAAAATTCATATTATGGAGCAGCCTTATATATATGTCTTTGTTTTCAGCAATTTTTAATAACCATTTTGCACAATTATCACCACAAGCTGATGCATTAATAATTAAATCCGGATTGTTATATATTAATATTAATGTTTTTGCTCCTCCAGATATATCCTTTGGACTTATCAAACCAAGTATTGGACTTGCTATGCAATTTTCTCCAAGCACTTCTGATTTATCTATATCTTTTATTATTTCTTTTGCCATATCCGATATAAGCCATTCTTCATCATATGTATTATCAAAATACATATCTGGGTCATATATAAAATCCTCTCCATATTTATCATATAACTTCTGATATGAACCATATTCTATATTAAGCATCCTATATCTCCTTATTTATTGCTTATTTTTATTGTATATTTTATCAATTTAAATTATTTATATCTTATAGCAGAATTTTTATTATTATTTCTTTAAACAGCCTATTTTTATACATACTATAATATTAAACTATAAAATATTTTTTGTTAATATCATATTATAATATTAATATAAAACATTCAATATTTTTTAATTTTTTTTGAAATTATGCTTGACAGATTATTGTTTTACGTGTATTATATCACTTGTGTTCGCGTGAGTTTGTTCTCACTCATTCACTTCTTTATATTATGCGCGAGTGGCTCAGTGGTGGAGCACCTCCTTGCCAAGGAGGGGGTCGCGGGTTCGATCCCCGTCTCGCGCTCTGTTAGATAAAAAAAGGACTTTCCCGATTGGGAAGTCCTTTTTTGTTATCTAAGAAGTGCGATGCACTTCTTGAACTCATACTGCTTCGCAGTATGGGTTCGATTTCTCAGAGCGCTGAAGCACTCTTCGGTCGTGCCAATGCAGAGGTTCACCGGACCTCTTGGCTTCTCAATGCGCTAAAGCGCCTTTCGGTCGTGCCAATGCAGAGGTCCACCGGACCTTGTGGCTTCTCAGAACGCTGAAGCGTCCTTCGGTCGTGTCAAAACCAAGGTTCACCGGACCTTGTGGCTTCTCAGAACGCTGAAGCGTCCTTCGGTCGTGTCAAAACCAAGGTCCACCGGACCTTGTGGCTTCTCAGTGCGCTGAAGCACTCTTCGGTCGTGCCAATGCAGAGGTTCACCGGACCTTGTGGCTTCTCAGTGCGCTAAAGCGCCCTTCGGTCGTGCCAAAGCCAAGGTCCACCGGACCTTGTGACACCCGTCTCGCTTATAGGTTACTCTCTGTTTAAAATGTAAATGTCTTAATAACAGTTACATTTATCTTCTGCATATTCAATTTATTTATTGTAGATATCATATTGCGGTACTGATTTTGATTTATTCTCCATGCTTCACAATATTAAAACCATTTTAATTGCCCTTTAATCCATTTGAAATATCACCCTAATCTGTATTATAATAATGTGTCAGGTGTCGAAAATCATTTGCTGCAAGCTTCATATTCTGAAGGTTTGAACGGGCATTATTATGCTCTTTTATAATTTTATATCTTTAATATCCACACTACATTTATTTAAGAAAGGACTGGTTCTATTATGAATAATACAGAAAATAACCCTCTTGGATATAAGAAGGAGTCAACTCTGCTTATCGGCTTTGCAATTCCTTGTATTATTTCCATGCTTGTTACTGCACTTTACAACATTGTTGACCAGATATTCATAGGTCAGGGTATTGGAATGCTTGGAAATGCGGCTACAAACATAGCATTTCCACTTTCAACAACCTGCACTGCAATATCGCTTCTGCTTGGTATCGGCAGTGCTACTAACTTTTCACTTCATCTTGGTGCCGGCGAAAAACATGAGTCGGAAAAATACGCCGGCAACGGAATTTTTCTTATGGCAGCATTTGGAATGCTGCTTTTTGTTGTGACAAGCTTATTCTTAACACCTATGCTTAAGTTTTTTGGTGCAACTAATGATGTTCTCCCTTATGCAAAAGCTTACACAAGAGTAACTGCATTTGGCTTTCCATTCCTTATTGCCAACACTGGTATGAGCAAGCTTATACTTGCCGATGGAAGCCCACGCTACTCTATGATATCCATGCTTATCGGTGCTATTGTAAATACTATTCTTGACCCGTTATTCATATTTGTATTCGACATGGGCATGACTGGTGCCGCACTTGCAACTATTACGGGTCAGATTATTTCATTCAGTATAAGCTTAAGATATATGTTCCATTTTAAGACTATCAATCTTGATAAGAGCTGCTTTAAGCTGTCTTTATCGCACTGCCGCAAGATTTTCATACTCGGTGCAAGTGCCTGCTTTAACCAGATTGCCATGACTGTTGTGCAGATTGTTATGAATAACACTCTTTCACACTACGGCGCGCAGTCTGTATATGGCGGTGATATTCCGCTTGCATGTGCCGGAATTATCACTAAAGTGAATATGATATTTATGTCATTTGTAATAGGAATATCTCAGGGTACACAGCCTGTTATCGGCTTTAACTATGGTGCTAAGAAATATGCCCGTGTCCGTAAGACTTATCTGCTTGCGTTATCTGCGGCATCTTTTCTGTCACTCATAGCATTTATATGTTTTCAGGCATTTCCAAGGCAGATTATTGCTATATTCGGAAACGGAAGCGAATTATACTTCCAGTTCTCTGAAAGATATTTCCGCATATATATGTTCCTTACTATTGTAAACGGAATTCAGCCCGTAACATCTAACTTCTTTAATTCAATCGGAAAGTCACAGTTAGGTGTATTTATGTCGCTGACAAGACAGATATTGTTTCTGCTGCCACTCATTATCATCTTCCCTATATTTATGGGAATTGACGGAGTTATGTATGCAGGACCTATCGCTGATGCGGCGGCCGCCATCGTCTGCGGTTACTTTACTATAAGAGAACTTAAGGAATTAAATGTATTACAGAAAAAACTTGAAGCTGATAATGTCACAACTGCTGATTAAAATGTATTTTGTGTATACATTATACCTATTATTGCATTTTTGCATACACGCTCATAAAATTTATTATATATTTTAGACATAATTTAACATTTTTAACATTTTTACTTGTATATTTTCAACAAAGTGCTAAAATATAAATATGAATTCAACGTGAATGGAGGTAAATATTTATTATGGCACAGAGATTTATTCTTAATGGTACATCTTATCATGGAAAGGGGGCTATTAAGGAGATAGCTACAGAAGCTATTTCAAGAGGATTTAAGAAAGCATTTGTATGTTCTGATCCAGACCTTATCAAGTTTGGTGTTACTAAAAAAGTTCTTGATGTATTAGACGAGAACAACTTAGCTTATGAAGTATATTCAAATATCAAGCCAAATCCAACAGTTGAAAATGTACAGACTGGTGTTCAGGCTTTCAAGGATGCAGGAACAGATTATCTTATCGCTATCGGCGGTGGTTCTTCTATGGATACTGCAAAGGCTATCGGTATTATTATCAACAATCCTGAATTTGCTGATGTTATAAGTCTTGAGGGTGTTGCTCCTACTAAGCAGCCTTCAATTCCTATTATCGCAGTTCCTACTACAGCAGGTACAGCCGCTGAGGTTACTATCAACTACGTTATCACAGATACAAGCAAGAACCGTAAGATGGTATGTGTTGACCCACATGACATCCCCGTTGTTGCAGTAGTTGACCCTGATATGATGTCAAGTATGCCTAAGGGTCTTACAGCCGCTACTGGTATGGATGCCCTTACACACGCTATTGAAGGTTACATTACAGCAGGTGCTTGGGAATTATCAGATATGTTCCACATTAAGGCTATTGAGATTATAGCTAAGAGCCTTCGTGGTGCTGTTGATAACACACCAGAAGGAAGAGAAGGTATGGCACTTGGTCAGTATATCGCTGGTATGGGCTTCTCTAATGTAGGTCTTGGTCTTGTTCATTCTATGGCACATCCTCTTGGTGCATTATATGATACACCTCATGGTGTTGCTAATGCTATCATTCTTCCTACAGTTATGGAGTATAACGCTCCTTCTACTGGCGAGAAGTATCGTGATATTGCAAAGGCTATGGGTGTTTCTGGAACAGAGAACATGACTCAGGAAGAATACAGAAAGGCAGCCGTTGATGCTGTTAAGCAGTTATCTAATGATGTTGGTATCCCTGCTGACCTTAAGGAGATTGTTAAGGAAGAGGATATTCCATTCCTTGCACAGTCAGCTTATGATGATGCCTGCAGACCTGGTAATCCAAGAGAAACAAGTGTAGAAGAGATTACAGAGCTTTACAAGAGCCTCATCTAATACACATAATTATTAGTTAACTCAGTTATATTACAAGTTCTAATTCTATTAAGCTTGTTTTATATTAAACCTCTTATTATACATACAGGTTCTAAACTTTACCCGCGGGTGAAGTTTAGAACCTATATTTAATTTTAAAAAAGTAAGTCGGAAAGAGTTGTTTCTATCGTTTCAGTTTACAACTACTTAACTGTGCTCTCCCACTCATTAAGCAGCCCCTTAAATACATCAAGCGCTGACTGCACAACTTCTGGCTTTTCCATGTCTATTCCACACAGTTTAAGAAGTTCTATAGGATGAAGGCTGCATCCGCCTGAAAGAAACTTCTTATAGCCTTCCTTCACAGCTTTATCCCCCTTAAGTATTCCTGCCGCTATCGCTATTGCTGCTGAATATCCTGTAGCATACTGATATACATAAAATGGTGTATAGAAATGTGGTATCCTTGACCACTCATAAGCTATCTCATCATCTATTACGCAATGCTCACCAAAGTACTTTTTATTAAGCTCTCTGTATACCTCACACAGATTATCTGCTGTAAGCACTTCGCCCTGCTCTGCCATACTGTGGGCTTTCATCTCAAACTCAGCAAACATAGTCTGTCTGAAAAGTGTTCCCTTGAATTGTTCAAAGTAATGGTTAAGAAGGTATCTTCTCTTTTTCTCATTCTCGCTTACATCTGCATTATCAGCGCATTTATCAACATCAACACTATTATCAGATGAGTTATCAACAGTGCTGCTGTCATTATCAACCATATCTTTCTTACAGTTCTCAAGCAGATAATTCATAAGAAGCGCCTCATTACATGTAGATGCAACCTCTGCTACGAATATCTTGTAACCGGCATATATATATGGCTGGTTAGTATTGGAATAATATGTATGCATAGCGTGACCCATCTCGTGAATGATTGTAAATACATCATCAAGTGTGCCTGAAAAGTTAAGGAATACATATGGGTGTGTTCCATATGCTCCCCACGAAAACGCACCTGTACGCTTTCCCTTGTTCTCATACACATCAACCCAGCCTGTATCAAAGCCTTCCTTAACCTTGGCTACATACTCCTCACCCATAGGCTCAAGCGCCTTAAGCACCATATCCTTAGCCTCATCGTATGTAACCTTCCACTCATAATCTTCAACCATAGGCGCATACACATCATAAAAATGCAGTTCATCAACGCCAAGTGCTTTCTTTCTCATATCAACATATCTGTGCATAAGATTAAGATTATCATCAACTGTGCTTATGAGGTTTTTGTATACATTTACAGGTATAAATGAACCTGAAAGATACATAGCAAGCGTAGACTCATAATATCTTGCATCCGCCTTGAATATAGCCTGCTTGACATTGCCATAGAAACACGCTGCAAGTGTATTTATATGCTGCTTATACTGCTCATAAAGACACTCAAACGCAGCTTTTCTTACTTCCCTGTTCTGGCTCTGCATATACTTTATATATGTGCCATTCGTAAGCTCTACACTCTTGCCATCTTCGTCTGTTATATATCCAAACTTAACATCTGCATTGTTATACTTAGAGAATACCTCATCCGGAACTGACATAACCTGTGATGCCTTTGCAAGAAGAAGCTCCTCCTTTTCTGAGAGTGTATGCTCCTTCTGGCTTAACATATCATCAATCATATGCTGGTAAAGCTTAAGCTCACTGTGCTTCATATAATCTGCAAGCACATCTGCATCCATCCTTAATATCTCTGGTTCTGCAAATGCGTACTTTTCTGACATTTTTACTGCTGCCACCTGCGCCTTGCCTGACATTTCCTGATATACCGAATTAGTTGTATCCTCATAGTACTTCATAAATGCATAGACATACACACGTTCAACTATGTAATCTGTGTCACTTATTTCCTTTAATACCTGATAAAGCTTCTCATATGACTCTGCTATGCTGCCAGCGTACTTACAAGGCTCTTTAGCCATATTCATAATCTTTTCATAGTCAGTGTTCCAAGCCTCATCTGAGCTGTATATATCATTCACAGCCCACTTATATTCATCATCTATCTCACTTCTTAAAGGTGCTGCCATTATTCTGCCTCCGGTACATAAGCTGATGTAGCTATTGCAAGTGAACCATATCCTATATGGCACGCAACACTGAGTGAAAGTGGATCCATATGGAAGTCAAACTGTGGAAATGCTTCTTTGACTGCCTCTGCCCATTCCTTTGCCTCTTCTACATTACCAGTATATGCCACTTCTATGTGCATACGACCAGTATCTGCATAATCTGCAAATCTTTTCTCCATATCTTCTTTCATAGCCTTAAGCATAATCTTCTTAGCAGAAGCCTTGCCTCTTGCCTTGGCATACGCATCAAGCTTCTCTCCCTGTATCTGGAGAACCGGATTAAGCTTTAACATAGTTCCTATAGCCGCTGCCGCTGGTGTTATACGACCGCCCTTCTTAAGATACTTAAGTGTTTCAAGTGTTATGTATATGCTTGAGTCCATCTTATGCGCTTCAAGTATATTCTTTATCTCCTCTGCTGTCCTGCCTTTTTCTGCAAGTTCCCTGGCATCGACAACTGACTGCCTCATAGTAACCGATATTCTCTGGTTATTGACAACCTGAACCTTACCGTCATAATCGCCTGCAACCATAGTTGCTGTCTGGCATGTTCCACTAAGTCCGCTTGACATAGGAATAAACACAACCTCATCATTGTCCTTAAGCAGCTTATCAAAATAATCCTGCAAAGTTCCTATAGATGGCTGCGATGTTGATATATCTGCATCATTGTTGAGCTTTTCATAGAACTCTTCCTGTGAAAGATTAATGTCCTCAAGATACTCTACCCCGTCTATAAAAAATGGCATAGGGATTACTGTTACTCCCATCTGCTCTGCCTGTGCCTGTGTAATACCACTGTTACTATCTGTTAATATCGCTACTTTACTCATAAATCGACCTTTCTATTATTTTCTGTAGTATGCTATTGTTTTAAAACTCTTAACAATAACTATAGTATACTTATTATTGTACATTATCTTTGACTTTGCTACAATGTTTTTATAATGTTTTTTACCATATTTTAAATTCACTTATTCATAATAATTAATACAAATGGAGATTTCTTATATGCATAATACCAGCTTAAATATAGACCATATACTAATTAAAAATTTTTTCGACACTGATGATATAAAACAGCTCATTACCTCCTGCAACTATGAGCCTCTCTATGATAAGCCTCATTCCCCCGACCTCATCCAGCTTGCCGCCTACGACACAACAAGCCCTGATAATGGTCTTGCCGGCTTTATATCGTGCATAGTTCCTGAGTTTTTGTATGATAGTGGAGATGATGAGGGGTCTGATTGTGTTAATAATAATGAAAATAATACAAATGAGATTGCTGAAACACATACAAAATATGAAATAGAGATTACTGCCATCATAAAACCCGAATACAGGCAGAATGGAATATTCACAAAATTGTTTGCGGCACTTAGGCAGCTTATAGATAATGAATGTGTAATAAATAACATTTATACTCCAGTTATAACCTATATAGCCGCTAATCCCCGCAAACAGAAGGATAATACCCAATCACCTGATATGACTTATTCATATAGTGATTACCTTATGAGTATAACACCTGATAAAATATGCCCTATACATAGCAATACAGTGCTTAATGAGACTTCCGATAAAGTCTCTGTTAAGGTTTCTGATAAATTTTCCAGTAAAGTTTTCAACGAAAATTCCGACAAAACCTTTAACAATATATCTGTATCCTATGAAGTTGACAGTGACGAAGAAGTATTTGAACTTATTGATACGGACAATGATACACTCATATCATCTGTTTCCTATTATTCATCTGGCAACAGCATATGCCTGTACGATGTGTGGACTAATCCTGACTACAGACGTAACGGCTGTGCAGGATATCTGTTGTCGTATATGATGAAAGAACTTTCTTCAAATGATTTATCTATCAGAAGTTTTATACTTCACGTTTCTGGCAGAAATACGGCTGCTGTTAATCTGTATAATTCTATAGGGTTTGCGGTTGAGCAGGAGATTAAGTATTACAGGCTGATTTGACAAATATCGTTCCATCTGTTCTGGTTGAACATTCATCTGTCATTAAGCCACTGACAGACATAATATAAGCGGGTGCCTGTAGTGCAGACAGTATGAAATGCACTATAGGCACCCGCTTATATTATGTCGTCCGTTCATTAACAAAAAGTTCAGCTACACAGCCATTTTTATCTAGCCGCAATAACATCCCCCATATCATACATACCAGCGCTCTTGCCAGCTAAGAACTTAGCCGCCTCAATAGCCCCCTTTGCAAATACAGACTTAGAATAAGCAGTATGTGTAAACTCAATAACCTCATCCTCACCTGCAAAAATAACATCGTGAACTCCTACAATAGTTCCTCCACGAACTGCACTGATACCTATTTCCTTAGGGTCTCTTGCTGCTCTTTCCTGACTTCTGTCATACTTATAATAATAATCCTCACCAAGAACTTCCTTGATTGAATCAGCAAGTGCAAGAGCTGTACCGCTTGGTGCATCAACCTTCTTGTTGTGATGCTTTTCTACTATCTCTACATCAAAGCCTGCTGGTGCAAGAATTTTGGCAGCATCCTGTAAAAGCTTTAATAACATATTGATACCTAAAGACATATTAGCTGACTTAAGCACAGCAACCTTGCAGGCTGTCTTTCTTACGTGTTCAATCTGTTCATCTGTAAGACCTGTTGTGCATACTACAACTGGAATCTGCTTCTTTTCACAGTAGTCAAGAAGTGCATCCTCTGCCTTAGCTGCTGCAAAGTCTATAATAACATCAGCTTCCACATCGCAGTCATCAACTGCTGCAAATACAGGATAATCATTGTGTCCATCGTCAAATGGATCTATACCTGCAACTATCTTACAATCATCATCTTTGCTGACAAGGTCTGTAATAACTCTTCCCATATGTCCATTACAGCCATGCATAATAATTCTTGTCATAATTATTTATCCTCCATTACTTTAAAAGACCATAATTCTTAAGTGCTGTCTTTAACTTTGCAAGATTAGCCTCTTCCATCTCACAGAGTGGCATTCTGAGTGGTCCTACTTCCATACCCATAAGGTTAAGTGCTGTCTTTACTGGAATAGGATTAACCTCGCAGAATAATGCATCTACAAGCTCAAGTGCCTCAAACTGTAACTGACGGCTCTTTTCAATATTACCTGCAAAGAACTCAGCACATATATCATGTGTCTGCTTTGGAGCTACATTTGATAATACTGATATAACACCCTTGGCACCTATTGACATAAGTGGCACGATAAGTCCGTCTTCACCTGAGTACATATCAAGACATCCTTCTGCAAGCATCATAGTCTTTGACTCCTGTGAAAGATTGCCTGTTGCAGCCTTGATAGCTACGATATTATCTACTTCCTTTGCAAGCTTTACTGCTGTTTCCGGTTGGATATTGCAGCCTGTTCTGCTAGGAACATTGTACATAATAATAGGAAGGTCGATTGACTTTGCAACTGTTGTATAGTGCTCAATAAGTCCCTTCTGTGATGCCTTGTTATAATATGGTGTAACTACAAGACAAGCATCAACTCCTGCTGCCTGTGCCTCCTTAGATAATTCTACGGCTGTCTTTGTGCAGTTAGAACCTGTTCCTGCTACTACTGGAACTCTCTTCTTAACATAATCTGCTGTAAATCTGATAGCTTCAACATGCTCTTCTTCCGTCATTGTTGCAGACTCACCTGTTGTTCCACAGATAACTATTGCATCTGTTGAATTATTAATCTGGTAGTCGAGAAGCTCTGCAAGCTTATCATAATTAATCTCTCCGTTAGCCTTCATAGGTGTGACTATAGCAACACCTGCACCTGTAAATATTGACATAAATCCTCCATTCCAACGCTTTATTTATCCGTTGTATTATATAGTTATTTCAATTCTATTCTGGTAGTACATAAAGCTATAAACAATAAGAAACACGCTTTGCCAGTTTTTATTGTTATCGCAGCAGTCGCCAAGGTCATATGCCAGCATATGGCTTTGGCTCGTTACCCGCATAAATAAAATAAGCCGGTTCTATGACAGACCGGCTTATAAGAATTCATTATAAATAATCAGAAATTCTTGCGTAGCCCTCCATCATATGACATAATCTTATGCCTACAATGACAGTCATAAGACTATTAATCTTATGCCCAGCAGATAACTTCCTACATTACCTGCTTCGGCACTCTCCCCTTTCGCTGCACATCATATGCTTAGGGACATCTGTACAGTTACTATTGAATCGTGCGACCTCTACTTCGTAGAATTAAAAAGTTAACTTGACTATATCACTTGTATATATCATTGTCAACTATTCTGACCTATTTAATATTGTTTTTGAATGTGTTACATCTGCAGGACTAATCCTGAACCTCAGTTATAAGATACAACTCTTACTCTTCATCCTCCACAAGGTCAATCTTGCTTACAGATACTTCATAGGCTACTCTCTTCTCAACTTCCTCTTCGCCTATCTTCTTAGTATATTCTCTTGACTGGACTCTTCCACATATCTGAAGATGGCTTCCTACTTCAAGTCCTCCCGCAAATCTTGCGTTTCTGCCCCATGCTATACATGGTATGTAATCAGACTTGCCATATGGTCTGTTGACTGCAACAAGGATATCTGCAATCTCTCTTCCAAGTGGAGTCTTTCTATATATAGGTGGTTTACATACATAACCATCTAAGAATATCTGGTTTGACTTTGACTGTTCCTCTGGAACTTCGTCATCTTCTATAAATCTTAATTCTCTTACAAAAATAGAAAGCACAAGCTTATTCTTAACACCTTCGTGTCTGTTATATGACCTGAACTGTCCTGACACCTCTATCTTTCTTCCTCTGTAGTCTTTAGTGACATCAAGAAGTCTTTCACTTATCATAAGTGGAATAACATCCACCATATCACTAAGTCTGTTTACAGATACATTGGCAATATAAAAGCCCTCTCCAAATACTTCGTGGCTGAATGTGAATTCTGATACCACTTCTCCAATGATGCATACCCTGTTGTTTTCAATTACCTTATCAAGCATAAGTATTTCTCCCTTCTTTGACTGCTTTCCTTTTTAGATGAAGCAATCATGTGCTTTATTTTTTATTCTCCATATGTATATGTTGCATTCGTCAATAATATTACACATTTTTTTTGAAAAAGTTGTGTACAAATTCTTATTTTTTCTTAAATATTATTAAATATATAGGTAGATAAATATGTACATATTGCAACAAAGCCGCATTTTTACTGCATTTATACAACTTTTTATAAATGTAAAATCTAAATTTTATTTATGTACAAATGTGTTTTATTAAAATGCATTTTTTTTAGAACATTATAGTATGCCGGTATACTTATATACAATTTCGTGTTATAGTAACAACCGGCTTAAAATGTATCGAATAAAATACAATATTTTTACTATGCATACTATTGTATTTTATAAGCTTTGTGATAGAATAAAAAAGTTGCTAATCATAACCAAATAATGTATAATACATTATTGGTAGCTAAATATGTTAGTTATTTGATATTTTTATTATTGATGAAAGGAAAACATAATGAAGACTAAACGCGAAGATATTCGTAATATCGCTATTATCGCCCACGTTGACCATGGTAAGACAACTCTTGTAGATGAACTCCTTAAGCAGAGTGGTACTTTCCGTGCTAATCAGGAAGTTGCTGAACGTGTAATGGATTCTAACGATATAGAACGTGAAAGAGGTATTACTATACTTTCAAAGAATACTGCTATTCACTATAAAGACACTAAGATTAATATTATTGATACTCCGGGACATGCTGATTTTGGCGGCGAGGTTGAGCGAGTATTAAAGATGGTTAACGGTGTTGTACTTGTTGTTGATGCATTTGAAGGTGTTATGCCTCAGACTAAGTTCGTTCTTCAGAAGGCTCTTGACCTTAATCTTTCTGTTATCGTATGTATTAATAAGATTGACAGACCTGAGGCAAGACCAGAAGAAGTTATAGATGAAATTCTTGAATTATTTATAGACCTTGATGCAAACGATGACCAGCTTGACTGTCCATTTATCTTTGCTTCTGCAAAGTCAGGTTATGCTATGGCTAACCTTGAGGATGAAAGAAAAGACATGCAGCCATTATTTGAATGTATCGTTAACAATATTCCAGCACCAGAGGGCGACCCTGACGCTGATACACAGATGCTTATCTCTACTATCGATTATAACGAATTCGTTGGACGTATCGGTGTAGGTAAGATTGATAATGGTAAACTTAAGGTTAATCAGGAGGTTATGATTGTTAACCACCATGACCCTTCTTTAAGAAAGAGAGTACGTGTTACTAAGCTTTATACTTTCAATGGTCTTAACAAAGTTGAGGTCAACGAAGCTAGTTATGGTGATATCGTAGCTGTATCTGGTATTGCAGACCTTAAGATAGGTGATACACTCTGTTCTGTTGAGAACCCTGTTGCCATTCCTTTCCAGAAGATATCTGAACCTACTCTTTCTATGGACTTTATGGTTAACGATAGTCCACTTGCAGGTAAGGAAGGTAAGTTCGTTACATCAAGACATATACGTGACAGACTTTTCAAGGAACTCAACACAGACGTAAGCTTAAGAGTTGAAGAAAATCCTGGTTCTGAGAATTCATTTAAGGTATCAGGACGTGGAGAACTCCATCTTTCAGTTCTTATTGAAAATATGCGCCGTGAAGGTTATGAATTCGCTGTAAGTAAGGCTGAGGTTCTTTATCATACAGATGAAAGAGGCAAGAAGCTTGAACCTATGGAACTTGCTTATATCGATGTTCCAGATGAATTCACAGGTTCGGTTATTCAGAAGTTAAGCCAGAGAAAAGGAGAACTTCTTGGTATGACACCTATTAATGGTGGTTATACAAGACTTCAGTTCTCTATTCCATCACGTGGTCTTATCGGTTACAGAGGTGAATTCCTTACTGATACTAAGGGTAATGGTATTATCAATACTTCATTTGAAGGTTATGAAGAATACAAGGGTGATATATCTTACAGAAAGACTGGCTCTCTTATCGCCTATGAAGATGGTGAAGCTGTTACTTATGGTCTTTTCAATGCACAGGACAGAGGTACTCTCTTTATCGGACCTGGCGAAAAAGTATATGCCGGTATGATTATCGGTGAGAACCCTAGAACAGAAGATATCGAGGTTAATGTATGTAAGACAAAGCACCTTACTAATACACGTTCTTCAAGTGCCGATGAAGCATTGAGACTTGTACCACCTAAGATATTAAGTCTTGAACAGGCTCTTGATTATATCGATACAGATGAGTTACTTGAAGTAACACCATCACATTTAAGAATTCGTAAGAAAATTCTTGATTCTACTGCAAGATACAGAGCTAATAAAAAGTAATATTATGTTCTGACTTATATAAGCAGTATTTACTATTATTTATTGAAGATATCAGATAATATATTGTAACGTCCGTTATTATGATATTGCAGTATATTAACTTATCTGATACTATATAAAACTAACACTAACAATTTATAATTATTAATGGAGGTCTACTATGGATAGCGATTTAGGAGCAAAAGTTAAGAAGTTAAGAATTTCTCAGGGATTAACACAGGAAGATGTTGCAAAGGCACTTGACGTAACACCTGGTTACATCAGTAACGTAGAAAATGGACGTAATCTTATGACATTAAGAATGCTTTCATACTATGCTGAACTTACAGGTGTATCTCTTGATTACCTTGCAGGCAGTGTTGACAAGAACTACCAGAATACAGCTCTTGATAATGAGATTATGCAGTTAGTATCTAAGCTTGACTCTGATACAAAGGAAAAGTTAATCTCTACATTAAGAATCTGGATTAACAACTAATTTAATTTTTATTCGTAAGCTAAAACTATTTGTAATGCAGTACTATGACTGCCATTACACAATATAACAGAACGGAGGTTAATGATAATTATCATTAACCTCCATTTTACTTACTTGATTGTTAAGTTTATCTGTCAAAAGCTTATACAATTTTTATTTAACGTTAATCTAATCGATAACATTATCTGATAATCCTAAACCATTATCCCAGAAATGATTGTAGTTTTCCTATGATTATTTAAATAATGATGTCAGAAACAAAAGTCCCCGGTTTTAATGTCTGCGGATTGTTCCGTGCTGCTATGACTGTATCTTTTTCATCTGATAGAACTCACCCTTAAGCTCCATAAGCTCATCATATGTGCCATATTCAACACAGTGTCCGTCTGCTATAACTGCTATCTTGTCAGCATCCTTTATAGTCGACAATCTGTGTGCAACTATAAATGTTGTTCTATCCTTTGTAAGATTATTGAGTGCTTCCTGTATGAGCTTCTCAGATATACTGTCAAGCGCTGATGTAGCTTCATCAAGCACTATAACCTTAGGGTTTCTTATAAGCGCCCTTGCTATGGATATACGCTGTCTTTGTCCTCCTGACAGCTTTCCGCCATGCTCACCAACCATCGTATCAAGTCCGTCTGGAAGTGAGTCAATCAGGTCTGTAAGATTAGCTGCCTTTACTACTTCATTCAGCGTAGCTTCATCTACATTTTCAACACCATAAGTTATATTATCCCTTATAGTTCCTGAGAAAAGTATAGAAGTCTGTGGAACTACCGCCAGATACTTCCTGTATGACCTTAAGTCAATGTCCTTCATATTGTGCCCATCTATAAGCACCTCACCCTGATTAACCTGATTAAAGCCAATAACAAGGTTAAGTATAGTTGACTTTCCTGCACCTGATTCACCTACAAGTGCTATGGTTTCACCCTTATCCACATGAAGGTTAAGCTCATGAAGAACTGGTCTGTCTATATCATTGTATCTGAACATAACATTGTTAAAGTCAAACTCACCATCCACGTGGTCTATGACTTCTTTACCTTCATTATGTTCTATATCTTCCTCTAACAGTACCTCTCCTATTGAGTTTACTGACTCTATACCTTTAGCTATAGTTGGTATAAGTGACATAAGCGATGATACCTGACTTACGATAGTTGCAAAGTAACTCTGATACAATGTTATGTCACCCGGCATAACTGTTCCACGCACTGCAAGAAATCCTGTGAAGCCAAGGCAGACAACCTGAAATACCTGGAATATTGCCCAGCCCACCGAGCCGAAAAGTGACTGTATGATATCAAGTCTGTAACCTTTTTCTGCCACTGCAAAAAGCTGTCCGCTCATTTTTGAAACTTCTTCCTCCTCAAGCGCATGTGCCCTTGTTACTGGAATAAGCTCAACCATCTCCATAACTCTTGCGGAGGTTTCTTCCATTTCCTTACGGAACTCTGTGTTTCTCTTTTTCATAACATTTCTGAAGAATACCATGGTTGCCGCTGCAATAGGTGTAGTCAGCAGGAAAAATATGAATACAACCATACTCTTGTTAATAGTTACAACAAGTGCAATTCCTATATTTAATGCTATGCTAAGTATACTAAGAAACATCTGTGTCGACAGTGTTTCCACCGCCTCCACATCTCTCATTATCTTAGACTGCAATCGTCCTGACTGCGTTTCCTTGTGATAAGATATTGAAAGCTGCTGCAGCTTACGCACAAGAGCTTTTCTTAAGCCTGTTTCAGCATATCTTGTTGCAAGCGACTTGTACCTTGTATACATATAGTTCATCGGGACATTAAGTATGACAAGAAATACCATGATAACCGCCTGAATCATTATATTCTGGTAGGTTTCCGGTGAGCCGCTTGTAATATCATTTATAATATTCGCTGTCACTATAGGGAGTACCCATACAGGTGCGTGCTTTATAAAGAAAAATATAACCGCAAGAAAGAACTTGTGATAATTTCCTTTATAAAGTCCAAGTAATATCTGCATTGGATGCCCTTTGTGCTTTCTGTAGCACTCTATAAACCAGCTTTCAACATCTATTCCTTTAGGTGCTTTAAGATTCAACTTTTTCACCTTCTTCTTTATCTGATATTTTTTCGCCCGCCATATACGATAAAATTATATTAAAGCATTCTTCACTTCGTGCAATACTTTGCTCTGCTTTCATCGCACACCGCTCACTGCTTAATTATCTCATCGACATTGTCGGCTACGATTTCTTCGCCGTCACAGCCTGTTACATTTACGTTCTTTAAGACAAGGGTCTTTATGTTGCTTACAACCATGCCCTGTCTGCTTGCCTCATCACAGCCTAACATCATCGCTGCAACTCCTGACTTCGCATTATCAGCATATGTTATATTGATATTCTCAAATACAAGCTCTTCTATCTTGCTTTCTGGAAGACCGCATATATATGTTCCTGCTACGTGGCAGTTCTTTGCATTGATGTTCTTAAATACAAACTTCTTTATAGATGGTGTTCTGTCATCTACTGGAAGAGGCTTCTTAGAACCAACATACTCTGTCTTTCCATCTGGGTCACAGAAGTAGAAGCTGTTTACAACGAAAGGTGTCATAACATTATCCATATCTATATTCTCAAAAGATATATCATCAAGAACTGAACGCTTTCCTCTTCCTCTTCTAGTCTTAACACGAAGTCCTCTGTCCGTATTCATGAACAGGCAGTCCTTAATATGAACATCCATAACTCCGGCAGCTATCTCACTACCAACAGTTACTGCACCATGTCCATCTCTCATGCAGCACTGTCTTACTGTCATATTAGTTGTTGGAATATTGTACTTTTCAGCCATATATATTTTTCCAGACTTAATAGCTATACAGTCATCACCAACTGAAATATATGTTCCAAGTACAAGTACATCATCGCAGCTTTCCGGATCAAGACCATCTGTATTATGTGAATCAGCAGGTGCCTTTATCTTGACATCAATAAACTTAAGGTGGTTGCTGAAGTATGGATGAAGTGTCCAACAAGGTGAATTCTGTACAGTTATGCCCTGTAATGTAATATGCTCACAGTGATTTATAAAGAATAAGTTAGGTCTCCATGCTATATTACGTACCTTGCAGTTCTTCCACCAGTTATCGTGTGTTGTGCCACCATCAATAGTACCTTCACCTGTTATAACTACATTTTTAACATTAAGTCCGCATATAATAGCTGCAAATGAGTCTACAGGATTACCTTCCCATGAAGACAGATTATATTCTGATCTTTCATCATATGACTCAATCATTCCAGGGAGAATAGCGAACTTCTCTCTGTCTGTAAATGCTAATAAAGTTGCACCCTTTGCAAGTTCAAGTGTAAGATCATCCTTTAAGAATATGCTTGATATTCTGTAAGTTCCCTCTGGAACAAGTACTCTTGTATTTTTCTTTGATGCCATAATAGCACACTGTATCGCATTGGTATCATCATGTTCGCCATCGCCATATGCACCAAAGTCTTTTACGTTGAGTGTAACAAACTCATAATCTGTATGGAAGCACACTGGACCGTATTCTTTTCCATCATATACAGCAGTTACTTCATAGTCTGTATCAGGCTTGAAGCCGTATAATGATGTTACCTGCTTGTCTGTATGTGCAAAATGCTCTCCATTAACGTATATATCATATTCCTTTTCTGAATAATACTTTCCTGACTCTGTTAATTCTACTACAGCATTTCTTGCTGTATTAGTTACTAATACTAACTCCATAATGCTCCTCCCTTACCGCGGCCATAATCCTGATATTCTCTGTTTCTGACTGTTTCACTGTATACTAATGCTGCCATGCTGATAATTGTATCATTGGCTTCTGTATCCTCACCTGTGAATATTTCACCAGACATAACCTTATCACATACACCTAACACAATGCCCTCATACTTTTCTGTGTGAAGAGCCTTCATACGGCAACCCTTTAATACTGCATAAGCAAAAATAAGCTCTGCCTCATCATCCATATCGTCCATTCCTTCTGCTGCGACACCAGATTCAAGCACAGCCTTTACAGAAGCCTTATAGTAGTCCTGCATTTTTCTGAATATCTCGTATATCATCTGGTCCATAACTTCCATCGTATCAATAAGTGAAGCTGCGTAGACAGATAATTTCTTTAATGCCTTTGTTCTGTCCTGAGAATACTTTACAGTAGCAAAAAGCTCATCATTCATGGCATTATACTGACCTATAACATCATTGTACTGCTCTTTTCCACCATCCTTAGTTTCATATGCCATATAAAATGTTTCATACTGGTACGCCTTGCAAAGACACTTCTTATCATCTGCATCCTTAAAGTAACCATTATCATTTCTTTCAAAATCCTTGAAGCCTTTTGCAAGTTCTATTGCAGCATTCCTGTACTTTTCATCACCTGTAAAGTCAAATGCTGTATACATGGCTGTTCCTGACATAAATCTTTTAAGCTCATTCTTATTAACGCTGTCTAATACACTGCTTTCAAGCACTTTGTCAAGCGCTTCTGTAAGTGCATCTGCCGCCTCTTCACTTCTTAATGCCCTGTAAAGTGAAGAAAGTGCATTAAGTCTTAATCCAAGAGCATACACATCTTTATTGCTTATAAAATCATCAATCTGTGATAGCTTTGAAAACATAATTTTTTCCAATTCTGCATCTCTGTTAATTATCATATTAATCCTCTTTTCTGCGCACGTTTTATGCAGCCCTGCTGCAATGTTGTAATGCTTTGTGTCAGGTGCGCTAAGACACATCTTATTATCAGATATATCTGATTACTCTATATACTTGAAATAATCAAACATCGCATAGTACTCATCTGTTCCATGTCTGCCATCCGCATCCGTATACTCACTTCCGTATGTTCCAGCGAAAGCATACATACCTATCATGGCTCCTGTAAATCTCTTGCCCTTTTTGTAGCCCTCATCACACAGATAGTAAACATTATCAAGAACCGCTGCTTTTCTATAATCTTTCTCATCATAGCTGTATGAAAATGTACGTCTTAAGTAATTCGTATCACACTTTAAGTAAATATATGGATTACTGTTATCCACCTGTATACCCTCATGTGTTATCACTTCTTTGCCTATCTTTTCAACTATGTTCAACATAAGTCTAGGTTGTTCCTCTAGTGTTGCAAATATACCAAACTTAATATATGTATTCTCATCATAGTAACATGTCATACCACAATTCTGACCCGGATACAGCTCTGGCATATTCATCTTGCATATTGCACTGAACTTAAAATGCTTCTGTCGTCTTAACAGTATATTTCTTGCTTTCATGGAGTCAAGGTCATATAAACTTCCCTTAACATATACATGCGAATCTGCAAGATTAATTCCATCCGGCTCTGGAACTCTTGAGAACCACCATTCCTTGCTTAAGTCAATTCCATTAAAATCATCATCCGACTCTGACTCCCATATAGTTTCAGGAAGTTCCGGCTTTACCTGAAGTGCACTCGGACCATTAAGATTATTGACTATAGGCCATCCGTCAGCCGTCCATGTTATAGGGTCAAGAGCTGTTTCCCTTCCTAATATGCTGTAGCCATCGCCTATCTTTCTTCCGCACAAATATACCATATACCACTGGCCATTTTGTGTCTGCACTGGCTTGCCATGTCCACACCTTTGTATAATCTCATCAGGATTATTCTGTCGCATAATAGGATTATATGGACAGGGTTCATATATTCCCTTAAGTTCACGGCTTCTTGACACTGTTATTCTGTGTCCTGGACCAGTTCCTCCTTCTGCCTCAAACAAATAATAATATCCATCTTTCTTTAAAAGATGCGGTCCCTCAGGCGCTCTCTTGTTATCTCCATAATACAAAAGTTCTGCCTTTGATATCTGCTTGGTGGCATCCTCATTCAGCTCAAATATTCTTGCGCCTCTGTTAAGAAGCATATATCTTCTTCCATCATCATCGTTAAATATAGATGGATCTATTCCGTCCTCATCAATGATAGCAGGCTTGCTGTAAGGTCCTTCTGGGTGTTCTGAACTTACAACTATCTGCTTTCTGTATACAATGCCCGTATCATTAAGCCTGTATGTTGCTGTTATATAGAACTTACCCTTATAGTATGATATATCCGGTGCCCAGTATCCTCTTCCACCTTCAAGCTCATTGATATTCGCCCAATCTGGGTTTGTTATCGCATATCCGATAATTCTCCAGTGGACAAGGTCTTTTGAATGTGAAACTGGTATACATGGATAGTATATAAATGATGAATTAACCATATAGTAGTCTTCACCAACTCTTACTATAGAAGGGTCTGGATACATTCCTGTCCTTATAGGATTGTGATACATATCCTTAAGCTTATGTCCTACTGCCTTTTCAAAATATTCTTCAAGCTCCAGAAAATGATTCTGATGTGCTATCTCATATGGTGTCAAAAGATTAACATCTCCTGACAAAGGGGACATTCCTACTCTTTCAACAAGATACCTACAAGTCTCCACGTTACCAGACATAGCAGCATAATGAAGCATATTTTTGTTATTATCATCATGTATATTCATACTTGCTCTTGAATACTCCACAATGTACTTAACAAGTTCAAGATTGCCTGTCTTTGCTGCAAGAAGAGCCATAAGAACACCATGTTCATCCTTTTCATCTATAAGATTAGGCTCATTCTCCAATATTGATTTAACTTCTTGAATATTCTCAAGATATATCGAATCTGCTAACTTTCTCATCCTACACCACCTTATCCATATCTTTATCTCTTTATAGACTGTATTGCCTATCAGCCATAACGCTGCAATTATACATACAACTTATTGTTATCCTGCTGATTATCTAATTTTATCATATAGACATAGCTATTTCTACATATAAAAACTCATATACACAAAAAAAGACGGAAATGGTATTGCCATTTCCGCCCTTTATAATTACTAAAAATTATATGCTTTTATTACTCCTTAACAGCACCTACGTTAACACCCTGTACAAAGTACTTCTGACAGAATGGATAGATAATCATGAATGGTAAAATAGCAACGATTGTAGATGCATTAGAAATTGTGTTTGGATCTACTGAATCATCGTTAGGAATGTTACTATCCATAACCATGTTACGAAGCTTAATCTGGAAGTTGTAGTACTTATCTGTTCTGATATAAATCTTGAAGTTTGTATAATCATTCCAGAATGTTACGGCAAACATAAGACCGATTGAAGCAAGGGCAGCCTTAGAAAGTGGTAACACAATCTTAAAGAATATACCCATAGGTGAGCATCCATCAATCTGAGCAGCTTCGAAAAGCGCTTCTGGAATACCTTCGAAGAAGTTTCTCATAAGTACTAAGTTATATACGTTGATAGACATAGGTAAAATTACTGCCCACAATGTATCAAGTAAGTGTAAGTTCTGCATAACTAAGTACTTAGGAACCATACCACCATCGAATATCATTGTGAATAATAACATATATGCAAAGAAGTTTCTTCCTGGCATTTCCCACTGAATAAGAACGTAACCACCAAGAGTAGCAAGTAATAATCCCATAAATGTACCAACAATTGTTGTTATAAATGAGATAATTAATGGTCTAAATAAAGCTGTTCTCGAGAAGATAGCAGCATAACCACCTACTGAAAATGTATTTGGCCACCATCTGAAGCTTGTTGCTGAATGAGCATCAAATGAATCTACAATAACCTTCCACATAGGAAAAAGAATTAACAATGAAACCAATATAAAGAAGATTGCATTGACTATTGGGAAGATTTTGAATTTTTTCTTTTTCTTTTTATAAACTAACTGTTCTTCACTCATCGTCTAACCTCCTATACAATTCCACGTCCACGGACTTTTTTACTTGCGTAGTTACAACCAAGTACAAGAATCATACCTACAAATGACTTAAATAAACCTACGGCTGTTGTATAACCATAATCAGAGAATGAAGCCGAGAATGTCTTATTGTAAACGTATGTCTGTAATACCTGAGATACATCGTATGTACCAGCACTCTGTGTAACGAATACTGATTCAAAAAGGTTCATAACCTTAGCAAGGTTAAGAATAAATACTGTGATGATTGTATTAGCTAAAGCTGGAAGAGTGATATATATAAGTCTCTTGAATCTGTTAGCACCATCCATCTGGGCAGCTTCGTAAAGTTCTGGGCTGATACCTGATAATGTAGCAAGGAAAAGAATAGTTCCCCATCCTGTATCCTTCCATACGTTCATAACGAAGAATGTACCTGTCCAATACTTAGAACTACCAAAGAAATCTATAGGATTACTGATAAGTCCCATATTCATTAATGTACCATTAACAACACCTGAGCTGTTAACTGAAAGAATCATCTTAAATACAGCAGCAACTACAACCCATGACATAAAGTGAGGTAAGTAGATGATTGTCTGTACTGTTTTCTTGAATGCCATGTTAGTAATCTCGTTAAGAAGAAGTGAGATGATAACTGCGGCACCTGTATTAAGTATTAACTTAACGATTGATAATACGAGTGTATTTCTAAATGCCTGCCAGAAATATGTATCAAATTTTAACATAGTCTGGAACTGGAAAAGTCCTACGTAATATGGGTTAGCTAATACATATGATGTGAACGCATAACGACATCCTAACATTGGCCAGTAGAAGAATAACATAACCATGATGAATACTGGGAGGTACATAAGATAAAATCCTCTGTAGTAGAACATCTTCTGCGTAATGCTCTGATTTAATGAGTTCGATAAGTATTTGCTATCTACTCCAAGGTCTTTCTTGAATAACTTAACAATATCCCAGAATACACCAACGATAGCAATGATAAGTCCAAGTATAGTAATATATAAACCTGAACCAATTGAATAAGTATTACCACCATATCCATTTGATAATAAATCAGATATATTATGGTAAACATACTTTAAAGCACCAGTCTTAGTCTTACCATCTGTACTACTAAACTGAAATGCAAACATAGAAACTATAGAAACAACTGTAGCAAGTACTGAAGTTACTATAGATAACTTTTCTTTTTTAGCAACAACTAAAAGAATACCAACAACAATAAGTATCATATAAAGATACCACATAAATGGTACGTTGATATTCATAAATCCAAATGCATATGCCTTAGGTGTATAACCATCCATAAGCTGTTCATTTGACTTAACGAATGGAAGCAATCCGCCTAATAACATGATAACCATACCAATAATAGCTAAATATTTAGTATTACCAGTTGGCTTTCCATTAAGTGCTCCACACTTAGGGCAAACCTTTGCCTTCTTAGGAAGCTCTGTTCCACAAGACTTACACTGCATCTTTATACCCTTCTTTCCTAATATTATAGTAACAATGCCTATTAAGCAAAAATCGTGCCAGAAGACCAGGTCTCCTGGCACGACCATATGTGATAACAAGTATCACTAATATACATATTAAGTAGTATTAAATCACTAATTACTTACCAGCGAACTGTGCATTTAATGACTTAACAGCTGCATCAACCTTAGAACCAACAGTGTTAGTATATTCTGTCATACCCTGATCAACTGTCCATTCTCCTCTGGCTACCTTATCAACTACTGTATATCTTTCTGTGTTGATATCACCAACAAGCTTACCGACTTCTTCTGTCATAGCAGGAGAATCAACTAATGTAGAGTTCTGGAAGAACATATCTGAGCTCTCTGTAACATTAGCTGGCTGTTCTGCCTTTCCAGGATCCTTACCATTAGCGAAACCAGCAAGAACGAGGTTACAATCAAGATGAGCCTTAGCATACTTTGTCTTAGGATTAGACTTCTTACCAAGGAATTCGAATGAACCATCATCCTTTAAATTGTAGTAATATCCCTTAGGACCATATTCCCAAAGTGTCTGGATATCACCACCATCTAACATCTTATCAAGGAAGTACTTGAAGATTCCTTCTGCCTTACCTGTTTCAGCTGCATGAGATGTGATACACCATGATGGTGCAAGTCTTTCTGCATACTTACCAAGTTCCTTAACTGGAAGGAGAGGAATAAGAGAATCATCAAGACCAGCTGTTGCTAAGTAACCTCTTAAAGTATCAGCCCACTGACCAGCCCAGTATGTAAATACACCTGATTCTGTCTTAGGATCTGATGACTTGAAATCGTTACGTGCTGTAGCAGTTGTCTTTGTGCTTGATTCCTTATTGATAAGACCATCATTAACAGCGTCCTGAATTCTCTGAAGAGCATCCTTCATTTCCTGCTGTGTGAAACCATCTACATACTCACCCTTAGCCTGATCATAGTAGAATGTAAACTGTGCATTCTGATAGAATTCAGGAAGATAGTTTGTATAAGGTGCTTCCTTTGAATAGAAACCAGGAGCTGAGATTACGTAATCAACACCCTTAGCTTCCTTCATCTTCTTAAGCATTTCGTAGTACTCTTTATATGATAATGGTGTCTTCTTTAATTCATCAGCGCTGTAACCTGCTGCTGTTGCCCAAGCTTCCTTAACATATGTAACACATCCGTTACCACGAGTAGGAACAAAACCATAAAGAGCCTTTTCGCCATCAACGCCTCTAACATAGTTAGCCTGCATAATCTTTTCAGCATCTGAGATAAGTCTTCCAGAAGCCTTTGTTGCTGAATTAGCCCAAGCATCTGTCATATCCCAAAGAAGACCCTGGCTGGCATAAAGAGCTAAGTAGTCAGATGAAAGAATAATTACATCTGGCATAGCACTTGCATCAAGCATTGAGTTAGCTACTGCATCATAGTATGAGTTGTGATCTGGACGAACAACTTCAAAGTCAAGTTCTGTTAACTGCTTAAGCTGCTCATCGAACTTGTCACCCCATTCTTCCATCTGAGGTACTGTACCATCAACCATAACTGTGAATGATTCTGGCTTTTCTACGCTTGCCCAATCTACTGTTGCTTTGTTTTCTGTTGAAGCATTGTTATTTCCACATGCTACAAGACCCATTACTGAAGTAAGTGTTAAACCTACAGCAGTAAGTTTTTTAACTGTCTTTCTCATAAACTTGTAAACCTCCCTATATATATTGGTTCTTGTGGGAACCGCCCCACTTAATATGTTTTTGACATAGATATATTACCATTTTTGTACTATTTTAACAAGACTATTTTTAACAATTCTTGTATTTTTTTTGATTTTTTTGTGAAATCCAGTATTTGTGCGGCCTTTTGCATTCATATTTTTTAACATTTTGTTAACATAGAGGGTCTTTTGTATTCTTTTTGAATATTTTTAACAGTCTTGAAATTTGACATTTTATGTAAATTTTGCACTATTATATCTGTTTTTTCAGCATTTTTTACACCACATTAACAACCTTTTGGAGAATTTATCTAAATCAATCACTAAAATTGTGCTTATTTACCAGTGTTAATTTTTTATTCACACTTTAAACCTTACTGACATTCATACATTTAATCATTTTTTACAAAATTATTATTTCTCCAGAACTTTTTTTGCAGAATTTCACATTTTTTTTATCTTCCATCACCACATTACCTGAAAATGCATCTGTTATTCTTTTCTCCAATATGCCAGCTTTTTCTTCAGCAGCAGCAAGTTTTATTGTAACATCTGCACCAAAGTCCGTATCCATAATATCAACACCGATATCGTTACATATATACTGTAACTTTCCATATACATTGTAGTCTGTAACTATTACCGCTGTTATTCCACTGCTTACCACTGCTGTTTCTGCAATCTCAAGTCCTGCCTTTGATGCTGCCTGATAAGCCCTTATAAGTCCACCTGTTCCAAGAAGTACTCCGCCAAAATATCTTGTGACTACTATGAGACAGTTCGTAAGACCTGATGTACTTATAATATCAAGTATAGGTTTTCCAGCTGTCCCCTGTGGTTCACCATCGTCAGAAAATCTTTGTACCTGCCCGTTATCTCCTATTATATAGGCATAGCAGTTATGTCTTGCATCCCAGTACTTTTTCCTCACCGCATTTATATACTGTTCTGCTTCATCTTCATTTTCCACACTAAATATATGTGCTATAAAACGGGACTTTTTCTCCTCTATCTCCCCTGTGCCATTCTTTAATATAATGTTCATTATTATTCTCCTGTCCTTGTATTGTAAGATTTCTCTATTAAAATTAAAACCATAAATAAACAGCTTCAAAATACTCCGCCAAAAGTATGCCGTATCCAAAGTTTTTGACCCTTATATAAATATATGGTATAATATCATATATATATTGTCAGGGTCAAAATGTATTTTACCACTGACTGATGCCCATAAATTGCTCCATTGCTTTGCAATTCTCACAATATATGGCATCACATATCTGCCACTCAGAACAATATGGAGGTTTTACAATTATGAATTATGGTGGAAACGGCATAAGACGAAAGAAAAAGCTTCTGAACTCATCTGCTACCAAGTTCAAGACGAAGTTCGGCATTTTTATTGTCAAGCTTCTGCTTGTATGTGCTATAGCAGTTGTAATCGGAGGTTCGTGCCTGGTTTTTGGTGCCGCGCAGGGTATTATACAGAGCGCGCCTGACATATCATCCATCAATGTGTCACCAGAAGGCTTTGCCACAAAGATATACGATAATGAAGGAAACGAAATACAGACTCTTGCCAAAACAGGAGCTAACCGTATATATGTTTCCCTTGACCAGATACCTGTTGAGCTTCAGCACGCATTCGTTGCCATAGAGGATGAACGTTTCTATAAGCACAATGGCATTGACCTTCAGGGTATTATGAGAGCTGCAATGATTACTGTATCAGACGGAGAAATGTCACAAGGTGCAAGTACTATCACACAGCAGTTATTAAAAAACAACGTTTTCAACGCTTATAATGAGTCTACTATCGAAAAAATAAAGCGCAAGGTACAGGAACAATATCTTGCTATAAAGCTTGAAACTGTTATGTCAAAGGATAAAATTCTTGAAAACTACCTTAATACTATCAATTTAGGAAATGGTTATTATGGTGTACAGGCTGCCGCTAACGGATACTTCAACAAAGACGTTTCCGAACTCTCATTAAGTGAATGTGCAGTTCTTGCTTCCATTACAAAGAACCCATCAAGACTTAATCCTCTAAGAAATCCTGATGATAATAAGGATAGACAGATTGCAGTTCTTAACAATATGTTAACACAGGAATATATCTCATCTGAAGAATACAGCGAAGCTGTAGATGATGACGTATATGCAAGACTTGAAGGTATTGATGTTTCTGCTACTGCTTCATCAACAAACTACTCTTACTTTGTTGATGAAGTAATAGAACAGCTTATCAATGATCTTATGGAACAGAAAGGCTACTCGAAACAGCAGGCAACCAATATGATATATGCTGGTGGTCTTTCTGTGTATACAACACAGGATATGTCTATGCAGGAGGCAGCAGACTCTGTGCTTAATGACCCTGGATACTATCCTTCAAACACTTACTTCACCATCAACTACAACCTTACGGTCAAGGAAGCTGATGGAACATTTTCTTACTACTCACAGAATAATATGGAAAAGTGGTTTCAGGAAAATGTGAATGAAAACTTCAGCCTTACTATGAACGATGAGGATGCCGCACAGAATTATATCGACACATACAGGGATGCCATGACAGAGGACGGCGGCACTGTAACTTATGAAAAGTCTTACTTTGTCATACAGCCACAGATATCATTCTCTATTATGGAACAATCAACAGGTTACGTAAAAGTACTTGTTGGTGGACGTGGTGATAAAAGTACTGACCGTGGTCTTAACCGTGCCACTAATGATGTTGCAAGACAGCCAGGTTCTTCTATTAAACCTCTTGTTGCCTATGGACCTGCACTTGATACTGGTGCCATAACATTAGCTACCGCTATAGATGATGCACCTTATTACTACTCTGGTTCCGGTGCAAGACTTGTAAAGAACTATACAGAAGGCGAATATCTTGGATATATAACTGTAAGAGCTGCACTTACACGCTCACAGAATGTACCTGCCGTAAAGGTACTGACACAGATTACACCAAGTGTTGGCTTCAGCTACCTTCAGAAGTTTGGTCTTTCAACACTTGTATCCACACAGAATCCAGTCAATGGAAACCATGATGTAGTACAGTCTCTTGCACTTGGAGGTATGACTAAGGGTGTAAGTAATATAGATATGACAGCTGCATATGCTGCTATTGCCAATAAAGGCGTGTACACAAAGCCTATATATTATACCCAGGTACTTGACAGCGAGGGTAATGTTTTAATAGATAACTCTATACCTGAAACACATAAGGTTCTTAAGGAATCATCTGCATGGCTTCTTACAAGTGGAATGGAATCTGTTGTAAGTTCTGGTACGGCTACCCGTGCAAAGGTTTCTAACCAGCCAACAGCAGGTAAGACAGGTACTACACAGTTTGATACTGATATATGGTTCTGTGGATTTACACCTTATTACACAGCATCTATATGGGTTGGTTATGATGACAACTCAAGAACTGTAAGCTCTATAAACCACACTTCTATATGGCGTGCTATTATGGAACAGGTTCATGAAGGACTGCCTTCTGGTTCATTTGAGCAGCCAGACGATATAGTCCAGGTAGCTGTATGCTCCAAGTCAGGAAAATTGCCAGTTGAAGGCTTATGCGACTCTGACCCTCGCGGAAGCTGTATCATAACGGAGTACTTTGCCGCTGACAACCAGCCTACTGAGCAGTGTGATACACATGTTAAAGTAACTATATGTAATGATTCTGGTGATGTCGCCAACACTGGATGTACTAATGTCACAACAAAGATATTAACCAAAAAACCATCAAGTGACTCATTAGGAAGTAGTGGATCCGGTTATTCAACAAGAGATGCTGAGTATTCTATAACAGAGGACAAGCTCACAAAGCTCTGCTCTCTCCACCAGTCAGCGGCTACTATACCTACAGAAGAAAGTTCAACCAGTGGTGAAACTAACACAGGCGCAGGCTCTGAAAGCACAACAACTGCAGCAGCAACGTCAGCCACTAACAAGCAGGACTCTTCTACAACTAAAGCAACGCAGAAAACAACTAAAGCAACGCAACATAATTAATAAAAATGCGGATGAGAGTGAACAGGAACTTTATATTAATAACATTCATGTTCACTTTCATCCGCTTATATTTTACATTTCTTTTTATCACTTTTTCTTCATTTTCGGGTCAAATACCCATGATGCAATATAGCCAAATATAAGTGCCGCTGACACTCCTACAGCGCACGACTGGAAACCTCCCTTAAACAGTCCAAGAAAGCCTGCGTTATCTACTGCCATCTTCATCCCCTTCCACAGTACATTTCCAAAGCCTGTGAGTGGTACACTTGCTCCTGCACCTGCAAATTGCACAAGCGGTTCATATAAACCGACTGCTCCAAGCACTATTCCTGATGTTACAAGTATAACCATTATGCGCCCAGGCATAAGTTTTGTTTTCTCCATAAGTATCTGAGTAAGCACGCATATTATGCCGCCTACTATAAATGCTTTAACATAGTCCATACTCTTAGTTCCTTTCCATATTTATTTTAAGCTGCTCTCTATTGCTTGTGTACATTCTCATAAATTCCTATATTCAGAAGTATTATAAATACATCCGCAAATAACATCACTTAGCTACACTTTCAAGCACAATACCATGTGCAATGCCCGGAACTGACTTTCCCTCATTGAAGCTTACCTGTGAAAGAAGCGCACCTGTCGGTATAAACAGTACTCGTCGCATATCACCGCTTCTAAGCTTTGAAAGTATAAAGGTTTCAAGCACTACAGCACTACAGCCACAGCCGCTTCCTCCCGACATTGTCCCCTGTTTTTCCGACTCATATATCTGCATGCCGCAGTCCGTGTATATGCCGCTTATGTTAATGCCCTTTTCCTTTAAAAGTTCTAACAGTATTGTCCTTCCTATATCACCAAGGTCGCCTGTTATAACCATATCATAATAGTCATTTTTTATCTCAAAGTCATTATAATTAGCAGCTATAAGCTGTGCCGCCGCTGGTGCCATACAGGCACCCATATTCATTGAGTCCTTCACACCATAATCGACTATTTTGCCCGTTGTTATGCCCTTTACTATGACATCATATGGATAGTCGCGGTATGCTCCAAGCCGGTCCTTATTATCACAGCTTAGTATATAAGCTCCTGCTCCTGTCACTGTCCATGTTGAGCTTACAGGGCGTTGGTTTCCGTAACCCAATGGAAATCTGAACTGTTTTTCAGCACTTGCAAAATGGCTTGAGGCAAGCGCCACAACATCACTGGCATAACCTGCTGCCACACACATAGCACCTAGCGATATCGACTCTCCCATGGTCGAGCAGGCACCATACAGACCAAACAAAGGCACATTATACTCCTGCAATCCAAAGGAAGTCGCTATAAGCTGTCCCAAAAGGTCGCCTGCAAATATATATCTTATCATATCGGGCATATATCCTGCCTTTGTCATAAGTGTTTCAAATGCAAGGCTTTGAAGCTTACTTTCTGCCTCCTCCCATGTATTCATGCCAAACAGGTCATCATCAGACACGACATCAAAGCAGCAGCCAAGTGGTCCCTGCTTTTCCTTGCTTCCTGCCACACTAGCCCCTGCTTTAATGTATACATTATTATCAAAACTAATACTCTGCTTTCCTACTATCATACACTACACTCCGTTCCTTAGAAACAGTATTAAAATTCATTGTTTCTGTAATGTGTAGTGTATACATCAGCAGCCATATTTATACATATTTATAATTATGATTACATATCTTATTTATCACACCTGACAGATGTTAACTTTTAATTGTATATATATATGCTACAGTATGTTTATAACATAATCCTCCGGCTACGCTTCATTTCTTAATATATCAAGCGTATGCGCCGCTGCGCCAAGCATATCGGCTCTCTCACATGTTGAAAGATGATACTTTATGAATTCGCCAAACTCCTCGTCCGTGAGCTTATTAAGATATGGTCTTATGTAATTCGCAGCCCCGTCCGGTGATATTATCTGTATTCTTGTAAGACCTGCCTCACTGTTAAGCTGGGCGATATCTTCTGTTCTCATATAATCATAAAGGTCTTTTTTTGAGGATACTGTATGGTAATCCTCTGTCAGTCTGCCCTCATCAAGACACTCCATAATGTGCTGTTCCTTGAAAGCATATGTTATAACACTGTATTCATTCATAAGATACGCAACAAGAATAATCCCTCCCGGTCTTACTACTCTCTTAGCCTCCATAAGCGCCTTAAGCTTGTCTTCATGTGAAAAAAGGTGATACATCGGTCCAAAAAGAAGCGCCATATCAAACTCACCATCACTAAATCTTTTAAGCTTTAATGCATTGCCCTGATATGCCTTAACCGATGAATTCTTTGCCTTAAGAAGTCCAAGATTATGCTTTACAAGCTCAACTGCTGACACATCATATCCCTCATTGGCAAGCGGTACGCTGTATCTTCCTGTACCAGCCCCTATATCAAGTATCCTTATAGGCTTTTCATCACTCTCTGACTCCTCTTTTAACTTATCAAGATACTTATGGATATACTTCATTGATGTTATGTATTCGACCTGACCATGCCTTGAGTCAAGTCGTTTTTCCTCGTTAAACTTATTATAATGCTGTTCTAATTCTGTCATTGACATATTTATTAATCTCCATTCCTGCGGTTGTATATTACTAGATATTATCATAACTTCTTACATATATTGTATAAATATATTATGACAATGCCTGTTATCTCTGCATTATTTATATTATTACTATATTTTTACATAAAATAAATCATTTTCGTTCGTGACTCAGATACATTTAATAAAATCACAATAGATAATCAAATTTTTAAAATAGCTTAACAATCCAGTATATAAGCCCTGCCAGCCAGCTAAAGAATATACCGTAAAGTATAACCGGACCTGCTATCGTGAATATCTTACAGCCTATTCCGAATACCTGTCCTTCTTTCTTGTATTCTATCGCAGGCGATGCCACACTATTAGCAAACCCCGTGATAGGCACAAGACTTCCAGCACCTCCCCAGCTTGCCATCTTTGGATATATTCCAAGTCCTGTAAACAATGCACTTAAGAATACAAGTGTTATCGTAGTATAGGAAGCTGCATCATCCACTGATAATCCCCCCATCTTAAAAAGATTAGTGATAATCTGCCCGACTGTACATATACATCCGCCCATTATAAAGGCCTTAAGACAGTTTAGAGGACAGCTTGCCTTCTTCGTCACGCTTTCCACATACTGGTTGTAACTTTCATTTCTTTTACTGACATCCTGAACCATAATAATCCTCCATTATTAAAATCAAACTATTATTAGGATGTCTGTATTATCTATTATTATACATTATCATACAATTATTTCGAGCTTATCAAACCGCAATATATTTCAACATTGTAGTTTGTAGATTTAAAGTATTATACATCTTTATTAATATAAAATGACTTATATTTCCCCATTCATAATTAACATTTATCATAATCACACTTACCCCGGTATCTGCCGCTATTCCAGATAACATAATTCTCTAATCTTCCAGCTTCCTTCATACATGTAATTCCCTCACCCGTATTAGGATGTTTTCTTGTATACAACTGGTCTGATATGAATATAACCATAAGTGCCACGCATACAGGAATAATAATCTGCAGCTTTATTTTCCTGAAATAATTATCAAGAAATGGTGCTACAAAGTATACGATAATCATTCCACCTATACCAAACGCAAGCAGTCCCTCTGCGCATATTCGTCCGTGTAGATTAAGGAAAAAACCTGTATAATCCCACCATCTCTGTCCATCATGTGTAAGCTCAAGCACAAGTCCTGTAAAGTACTCGACAACTCCACACAGTATCACAGCAAGCACGAATTCCACCGCCGGTTTTTCCCTGAACTTCTTTAATAATATAAGTATAAGCAGACCGCCCACACCATATATAGGCAGCCATGGACCATGCAGCACACCACGGTTTGCAAATGAATGATACAGTATGACATGTGAAGATACTTCCCAGAACCAGCCTATAAATGACATACAGAAAAATATAAGTATAAGCGATGGAATTGAATAATTACGCATATATACTGTACTTTCAAAGTTAGCCCTGTGTTCCTTTAATATAAACAGCCTTGAAGGATATGACTCCTTCAGCACCTCCTGCTTACATCTGTCAACTTTTATCTGCTCTGCCTTTGCATCCTCAAAATGCCTTTCATTATTCGTGTTAAAAAGAATAACGCCAAACCAGTCGGCAAGCACTTTTCTTAACTTCTTAAAGTACCTTATATCTGACTGCGATATATCATCAATAAACCTTTTTTCCGGGTCCTCCTGCTTCATATACTCATATATATCTGCATAAGCTGCCTTAAGCTCATCATCCGTTGCAATCTCATAAAGATACTTATCGCATAGTTTCTCAACTACAGCTATATTGTTTTCTTTAGCTGTATCTCTTAAGCTTACATACATTTCTGTAAAAAATGCTGTTTTATATGGATTGGCAAAGAATACCCCGACAAGACCAAATGTCACAAAACTAAGCAGCGACCAGCCGATAAATGACAGGCTGTAGCAAAAGCTCCTCCACTTATACCCGTCCATCATTTTCCTTGACAGCGTTATCGCCTCAGCTGCGCTAAGGTTAGGATTTTCAGCTATGATATATGGCACAAGCTGATAAGAGAATGGCTTGATAAATGCGCCGACAACCGTTAGTGACCACAGTATCGTAAACACATCCTTTACAAAAAGCACCCACGCAACATGCATCCATCTTTTCACACGCATAAGAAACATAAACTTGTTGGCACCGGCCTTTTTATAGGTACGGCTTTCAAGAAATATTCTTCTTGATATGACGATATAGCACATTTTTATCATATATCTTATGCCAAAGTAGACAATAAGCGACAGTATGAGAAGAAGTATGACAACCGCCTGTCTTGACCCCGTAACGCCGTATATGACATCAACTATCATAAACACAACCGCACCGGATGAGAAGCTGTTTACAACAGAGGAGAGTATGCCTGACGTTCTTCCCAATATTTCACCCGCATTTGCCTTTGCATTATCTATAATATTCTCTGAATTAATCTTTCCCTGCTCTTCGTTATTCATAAGTACCGAAACTACGGCATTAAGCAGTGCACCCTTTGTACGGTTATCAATATCAGTTGTGACAAAAGTTACACCCTGCTCCTCTATAGACCTCTCCTCATCAGGATTATCGGATATACTCTTGTATACGGATACAGGCATCTTAAGAAGATTAAAAGTTTCTGTGAATTCACTTCCTATAAATGCTGCTATAAGGCAGACAATAAGCAGAAACCAATAATGTGTTTTTATTATTTTCTTAGCGCTGCCCGCAAGCTCTTTTCTCTTTAACATATATAATAAACTCCTTTGTACCTATTGATTACACACGATACTCACGCATAAGCTACAAGATAGTATATCAGATGTCCAACACATTTTCCAACAGCTATAAATAAAACTATAAAACCCAGGCCCTTCTTAAGCCTTACACGGTGCGTAAGTATTGGAAGTGCCTTGACAGTTTCTGCAAGACATATAAGAAATGTGCCTATAAATATTCCTGATACCAGCCCGTATATAAGAAGTCCTGCCACACCTGCATGCAATGGAAGGTCAAATATATCCCATATATTTCCAAGACCCGCACCGATTATAATCATTTCCTCATATAGCATTATATGTTCCTTAGTGTCTGTGACATCCGCATATCTGTTAATCAGACCTATGCTTGATATAAGCGCAAAAAGTCCTGTTGCTGTGACAAGCCCTGCAGCAGCTCCGACTGCTATAAGACCTGCTATCTTTAATATCAGCATTTTCTAGCACCTTCATAATGGTCTTTAACGTGGCGCGGCATCTCATAGCTGCTGTCTATAAGTGTCTGTGTTTCATCCTTAACATACTGGTTCATAGCAACCTCTATCGGAGTTGGTGCCTTACTTAACTTACGTCCCATAAAATGATCATAGAATACGGCTATTCCTGAAAAAAGTCCAACGGCATACGCTATTTCTATGACATTATAATCCGCATAATTATCTGCCCCTGACATCTTGTATATCTGCTCAAATATCTCCGTTGTACTTACATCATTATTGTAAGCCATAATTGCATATGCACTTCCTATGAATATTATTATGCATACGATTATGGTAAGAAGCACATTTGCCCACGCTGGCTGGTTATTCTTTCTATACTCTATAACCGCATCGCTCTCACCTATATTATTCACCTCAATGGTGTCATCTATCTGGCTTATGCACGATATAAGCTGCATGACATTGATACACACCCTGTCCTTTTTAACCTTGTAAAAACCTACCACCTTTATGCTTTTAATGCGTGCAAGCAGCTTTTTATCAGCGTATACATCGGCTATATCTGACAGATACACATCCTTCTTGTTAGTCTTTGTAAGCTGCCTTAACTTAAGATACACCGTCTTTGACATATTAATCCCTCCATTCCTGTAAGAATATATGGAGTATTGGCTTAATTATCCATTTTTATACGTGTTACACAAGATTTTTTCTCATCTTTTCCAGTATTTTCTTTTCAAGGCGTGACACCTGCACCTGCGATATTCCAAGTATGTCAGCAACCTGTGTCTGTGTATAATCTTCATAATATCTCATTCTTATAATACTCTGCTCTCTCTCACTAAGAGATGCTATGAGTTCTCTTACAACTATGTTGTCAATAACACTCTCGCTGTAGTTATCTTTTCCCTCAAGCTTGTCTATAAGGCAGACTTCATTACCATCCTTCTGATAGACTGTCTTGTATATGGACTCTACTGTTTCATTGGCTCCCATAGTAACTATTATATCTTCTAAGGCTATCCCTGTCGCCTCTGATATCTCCTCTAATGTCGGCTCTCTGTTTAGTGAAGCCTTAAGCTTCTCTGCGGCAAGCATACACTTGTAGCTGTTCTCCTTTATGCTTCGGCTGACCTTTATTATGCCGTCATCTCTTAAAAACCTTTTTATTTCGCCGGTTATCATAGGAACTGCATATGTTGAAAATCTTACATCATAGTCCATATTAAAGTTGTCTACAGCCTTTATAAGACCTATGCAGCCTATTTGGAACAAATCTTCTATCTCTACGCCCCTGCCCTTAAATCTCTGGACTATACTCCATATAAGGCCGCTGTTTTCTATAACAAGCTGCTCCCTTGCCTGCTTATCATCATTGTGTGCTTTTATAATCAGCTCTTTGGTATGATCACAAGCATGCACACCCATTCTATATGTTACTATCTCCTATCTTTTTCTTCATAATAACAGTCGTTCCCTTCTGTTTCCTTGAATGAACTTCAAGCTCGTCCATAAATGCCTCCATAAATGAAAATCCCATGCCGGAACGCTCAAGCTCAGGTTTAGTTGTAAACAGAGGCTCCATTGCCCTGTGAATATTATCTATTCCCACTCCGTCATCCTTTATCTTTATTGTTACCTCATTATCCTTTAGCGAAAGGTCCATATACACTTTGCCCTCTTCTCCCTCATAACCGTGGACAATACAGTTAGTAACCGCCTCTGACACTGCTGTTTTTATGTCTGATATCTCCTCTAGTGTCGGGTCAAGCTTTGTCACAAAAGCTGCTGCCACAACTCTTGCAAAGCTCTCATTCTCCGACTTCGCATCAAATATTACCTCTACATTATTCTCAAGCATCCTATACATCCCTCCTGTTTTCCTTTTTAACCGCATCATAAAGATTATCATATATGTATACAATCTTGTGAAGTCCAGATATAAGAAGTATCCTCTTGATGCTCTCATTGGCACCAACAACGGATATATCCCCGTTATCCCTTATCTTCTTATATCTTCCCATAATAAGTCCTATTCCGGCACTATCCATAAAACCGACCTTGGAAAAGTCTATTATAACCCTGTTTACGCCTCTCTCATCGATTATCTCATCGATGACCTCCCTCATCTCGTCTGCAAGATGATGGTCTAACTCTGCATTAAGGCTTATAATAAGATTTCTTCTGCTGACCATATATATGTAGTCTGTTCTGTTCATTTCCTCTGACAACTCATTATCTTTACCAAGCAGCATATTATCATCCATAGCTTTCACATCCTCCTATCCCTCTTTTCATTATTTCAATGTAATTCACTGTGCTATACACTTTAATAATTGTGTATACAGTTCATCACAAATGTATGAAAAAGCCCCCTTACGCATATCCACGTAAGGGGGTTGTCTTTAGTCCGTTAATTAATGTGATGACACATATTCGTCAGCTTCTCTGTAATATCCACTTGTCTTAAAGTCATTAACAATGTACTCATAGTACTTCTTTGCATTATCAGTCTGTGATAAGGCAACATAACACTTAGCAGCATAATATGCAGCATTGACATTAGTTGAATCACACTTGAATGCCTTAGCATAATCCTCCGCAGCCGTCTCATAATCTGACTTTGAATACTCTGACTGTGCTTTGCTGTAAAACTCAGAAGCGGCCGATGCAAATGTTGCACCTGATATAGTATTGTAAAGTGACTTCGCTGAGTCTGATGGAAGCTCACTTACATCTATATCCACTATCTTCTCTGCTGCCGCAGTACGGTTGTTAGCTATATATTCATTAGCAGCTTCTATTACTGATATAAGAAGCTTGTTACCGCCTTCTGTACCATTAACCTTGCCAAGCTGTTCTTCAAGTGCCTCTTTATCAGCCTTGACTGACTTAAGCTCACTTTCAAGACTGTTAAGCTCTACATTGCCTGATGAAAGCTTTTCACTGTAATCTGCAAGACTTCTGTTATATTCTTCTGTCATGCCTTTGTATCTTGATGGCATAACAAGGAACCATATAAGTGCCGCACCTATGACTATACCCACAAGTACATTTATTATAGTGATAGCACCGTTACTTGGCTCTTTATAAGATGACCTTGGAAGTATGACATCATTGCCGTTAAGTGGCTTACTGTCCTCCTCCTTCACTTTCTTCTTAGGAAGGAAGCTTCCGCCTGTATCATTATCCTTTGCTGCCTGTGCCTGGCTTATCTGTTCAAGATACTTTAAAGCAAGCGTATTATTCTTATCTATCTTGAGTACTCCGTTAAGAAGCTTCTTTGCCCTTGTATATTCGCTGTCCTTTATATAGATAAGTGCAAGAAGTAAATGTGCCTTAATAAAATGTGGGTTAGACACAACTATCTTCTTGAGCTGGATAACTGCCATATCATAATTCTTATCCTTTGCATAATTCAAAGATAAGTTATACTTCTTAATAGCATTGGTAACAGCTTCAAACTTGTTCTGGTTCGACTGTATCTTTTTGATATAACTGTCAGCAACATTATCCTCTGGTGCAAAATTCTTACTCATAACCCACTGTGAAAGCGCTTCTACCACTTCGCCCATCTCACAGTATATAAGTCCTAAAAGATTTCTTGCATTGATATTGTACTTATTTATCATAAGGCTGACCTTTAAAGTTTCTATTGCACCTGAAAGGTCTCTTAATCTGGCTTTCTCTAATGCCTTGTTGTAATATACATCAGATGCCATAGCTGTCTTTTTATATATAGAAACGTCCGTCTGGCACTTTGGACATATGTCATTAGCTGACAGAACGCTGCCGCATTTGTAACATCTCATAATTATCTTTCACTCTTTCCATCAATAATCTTAGTTATAAGCTCTGTTATATCTGGGACATCATTGTTATATATAGCATCCTCTGCATCCTCAACCTCAAGACTAGGCTGGAACTTCTTAATCTCTTCATCAAAATCCAACATAATAATTCTCCTATCTATCAAACAAATGTATCTTTCAATAATATGATGTCAGGGTTTAAAGGTATTGCCCATGACTGATGTACCCGGATTGCTATATTGCTGCTCAATTCGCACAATCCTCCAACACCGCCTTAATGTCCGCAACAAGATAAAGGGAACCCACGCCAAACACCATATCTTCGTTCTTCAGTGCATATAGCGCAGCTTTCGCACTGTCATACACTTCAATCCCAATATCCGTATGTCTTTTAAAGGCTTCCTTTATATACTGCCTGTCAAGCTGCCTTTTTCCTCCGGTAACAGTAACTGCTATCCTGTCAAATGCCCTGCACGCACTTAAGACTTCTATCATCTCCTCAAAGTTCTTATCACTCACCACTGAGAAAAGAAGTGCTGCTTTCTTGTCAGAATGTGCATACATGGCATCAACTGTTTCTGCAAACTTTCTTATCCCGTGAGGATTATGCGCTCCATCAACATATATGTTATCAGTTACCTTTTCCATACGCCCCTGCCACTTATTTGCCGCAAGTGCTTTCTTTATGTTTTCATCACTCATAGCTATTCCATATGTACTTTTAAGCACAGCACATACTGTCAGTGCCAGAGCTGCATTCTCTGCCTGATATACAGCAGGTGTTGCCAGATGAAAACAATCACTATTATAATACTCATTATCCATTAAAAAATCAATACAGCCATTTAAGTTTTTAATGATTGTATACTGTGTTTTATTCACTCCACAGGAAAAGCTGTTATGCTGGCTGGCACATTTTTTAATAACCTCTGTGACTGAACTTTCATTGTCTGTATAGACTACAGGTACCCCCTCTTTTATAATTCCAGCCTTTTCGCCGGCTATCTTTTCAAGCGTATCGCCCAGAATAGCCGTATGTTCAAGACCTATCGCTGTTATTGCACAGCAGACTGGATGCTCTATGGCATTGGTTGCATCAAGTTTTCCACCAAGTCCTGTTTCTAAGACAACATAGTCCACTTTCTGCTCTTTGAAATATAACATAGCTATTCCGAAAAAAAAGTCAAAATATGCAAGCTTTACATTATTCGTGCAAACAGCCTCATATACCTGATTAAAATACTCTGTAAATTCTTCTTCTGGTATAAGTTCTCTGTTTATCTGTATACGTTCCCTTATAGTGTTAAGGTGCGGTGAGGTGAAAAGTCCGACCTTGTATCCCTGCTGTCTTAAGCAGCTTTCTATATATGAACAGACTGAACCTTTACCGTTAGTACCTGCTATATGTATTACTTTAAGTGACTTCTCAGGGTTTCCCATTATCTTAAGCAGCTTTCTTCCTCTTTCCACACCTGTTCCCTCATTAAACTGGTCAAGGGAGTCAAGATAGCTGCATATTTCGTTGTAATTCATGATGCGTTACCTGTTATATCCTTTCTTACTCTTTTTCTCTGTTATTCCGTATAAAGATGTTGGGGTAAAAGCCCACAACTACGATACCTAATAATTTTAACCACATAAACCAGAATGTTAAAGACGAATTCTGTGAAACCGCATTTCTTATCCAACCCCCTCAAGTACATCTTCGTTACATCTTATAACAAGCGGCTTTTTATCTCCTGTATACACATACAGCCTGTCTTCCTTAAGATATACTCTCCAGTCCCTGCTTTCATGTATTTCTTTTAACATCGCCTCTATTGTGACTATCTGGCTTCTTGTATAATTCATTGCAATATGTAAAAACAGTTTATCGCCAAAGTGGAACTTATAGTAATATGCACTCCACAGCCTTTTTAAGTTATTCATCCTTATATCTGTCTGTGCCTTGTACGCAGCCCTCAGCTCCTGACCTTCCTTTTCCTGCAGCTCTAATCTGTCCTGCGCTATAATGACCTGATTGCTTAATTCATCTTTCTTTCTTCGCTTTTGCTCGCTGTCCTCTAATCCCCTGTCTAACTGACGTTTCACATCATTAACCCGCGCATAATAACTCTTGGTTTCCGCCTCTGTATGTCCACCATTTATGTATTCATCCTTTTTTAGCTCAAGCTCACTGAAATCAAGTGAAATCTTTGTATAATTCTCAGATGCAGCATCGGCACGCTTTTTGGCTTCCTCTAACTGCTTCTTTCTAGCCTCAAGTTCTCTTTCGCACCTTGCCTTTTTCTCATCAAGCCCGCTTACCTGCTTTGCAAGTGCCTGATACTCCTTCTCCTCATCATCTGCCTTAGCTCTGTCACTGTCAGCAACATATGATGGCATAAGCTCATCTGCGGCGTATAAAGGTCTGTTATACTTCTTAACTGCCACACTTATAAGCCTTGCAAGCTGGAATACTGATATTCTATTAAAATGTCTTAATGCCTGATACATCGTCTTTATCTCTATAGTCTTATAATCAAAGGCTTCTATTCCAAAGCAGTCTATAACAAGCTTTAACTGCATAGGTGTCTTCTGCTTTCTTAAGCACTTAAGAACACCCATTCCATTAAATACAGCAGGCATAAGCTCCTTGTGGACTATTCTTTTGGTTTCTATATCCGCCATGCCTATAGCCTTATCCATAATTGGCGACCACTCCTTAAGCTGGTCCGGTGTCATATTCTTAAGGCTCTGCATAAGATTATCCATAAATGTATCATTATACTTATCAGCTATAATGCGCATTTTATGTGCCGGTGCCATATACTGGTTAACCGTATAGCCGCTTCCGGCAGTATCCACAACAAGTATTGAAAGCTTTTCCCTGCCATCCTGTGTACTTATATCTATCTGCTGTGATAATGACACTAATTCCATAAGCTTGATATCTAACATCATAAGAAGCTGTTCTCTTTTTACAGCCTTAAGCTCAGTAATCCTGCTATCAACCATATCGGACACCTTTTTATAGTCATAACCGACCTTTAACTTGTCTGTAAACATCTGTGCAAATGAATTGGCAACATCTGCCATTCCCGATAATAATCTTGAACCTGTCTCCTTTGCAGCGCTTGTAAGCGTAACACTGTCAAAAAAAGCAAGCTGAAGTCTTATATCATCATCCGGTAACTGGTTAATAAGAGTGAATATATCTGTCATAAAAGCCTCCTTTCATAATAGGCTTAATTCTAACATTTCATTTTATGTATCATATCTGTTTATTGGCGGGAATTGTTACTTTGAATAAGCTGCCCACGCCTTTCTTACTCTCTACGTGTATCGTTCCACCATGCAGCTGCACAATAGCTCTTGTTATAGTAAGCCCAATACCAGCACCCCCTGTGCTTCTGTTTCTTGATTTATCAGTTCTATAAAATCTTTCAAATATATATTGTATATCATTATCATCTATGCCACAACCATTATCTTTAACTGTAATAACTACATTTTCATTCTCTTGTATAACTGTAATTTGAATATTACCATAATTATCTGTATACTTGACTGCATTGGATATAAGATTATTAAGCACCTGGCTCATCTTATCTTTATCAACACATACATCTATATGTTCTCCTATTATATCACATCGGATATTCTTTTTTGACATTTCGTTTTCAAAAATCAGTTTAACTTCTTTGGCGAGTTCATATATGTCTACATGTCCGATATGTAATATCATATTCTCACCTTCAATCTGCCGAAGCTTTTCAAGTTCGGTAATAATACCTGTTATTCGTTCAAGTTCATTATAACAGCTTGAAAGACGTTCATTAGTTGGTTCAAGGACACCTTCTATTATAGCCTCTATATTAGAAGAAACATTGGCAACCGGGGTTCTTAATTCATGTGCCACATCAGATGTTAATCTTCGTCTTAGCATTTCCTGATTATCAAGACTTTCTGCCATATGATTAACAGCATTTCCAAGCTCTGATAATTCCATTGTACATATATCAGTATTAATTCTGTTATTATAATTCCCCCGTGCTATATCTTTAGCTGCTCTTGTTGCTGCTTTTACTGGAACGGAGATTTTCCCTGCCAGAATTATTCCAGCTATCGCTGCAAACACTATGGATATAATTCCAACAACAGCAAATCTTCCAGGTACAAGCATATTTATAATACCGGTTTCACTTATAAGTATATATAGCATAATAATTATTACCACTATACTTATCTTTCTTATATAATCATCACTACTTCTGCAATATTCTTCTTCATTACAGGCTTCATATCCTTTTTCTTTAATAACATTTATTATGTCTGTTATTGATACAATATCAGAGTCATACTCAACTTGTGCCTTTTCCTTTTTGTAATCAACCTTTGCATTTATAATTCCATTTGTACTATTTAATGCACTTTCAATTGTATTCTGACACATAATGCATGTCATACCTGATATATGCACACTATCTTTTATTACTTTCATTCTGATATTATTAAACCTCTCTTTATTGATTTTTTATTATAATGCCAGTGACAAAAAGAGCTTTTGCCACCAACTGGCGTATACTTGTTTTATTTAATATGAAGTTTAACAGACAATTTTGTGATTTTTATGTGGAATATACATTTTTCATTTTTTGACATAAAAAATCTGATGCCATCGCACCAGATTTCCAATACAGATTTTACCACGCCTACTGATAAAGAAGCAAAAAAGAGCTGCCAGCCATGCGGCTTAGCAGCTCTGTTTATTATATTTATTAAATTAGTTATGGGGTAATTAGCATACTCCCTGAGCGAGCATTGCATTAACAACCTTCTCGAAACCAGCGATATTAGCACCAGCTACATAGTTGCCTTCCATACCATATCTCTTAGCAGCATCATCGATGTTGTGGTAGATATTAACCATGATGTTCTTAAGCTTAGCATCAACCTCTTCGAATGTCCAGCTAAGTCTTTCACTATTCTGGCTCATTTCAAGAGCTGAAGTAGCAACACCACCAGCGTTGGCAGCCTTACCACAGATGAACATTACACCATTGTTCTGGAAGTACTCTGTTGCTTCAAGAGTTGTAGGCATATTAGCACCTTCACAAACAGCCTTAACACCGTTAGCTACTAACTGCTTAGCATCCTCAAGGTCAAGTTCGTTCTGAGTAGCACAAGGAAGAGCGATATCACACTTAACTGACCATACACCATGCTCACCATTCTTCTTTTCATGGTATTCAGCTGACTTTCTTGCAGCAGCATATTCTGTAAGTCTTGCTCTCTTAACTTCCTTAACTTCTCTAAGAAGTTCTACATCGATTCCTTCTGAATCATATAACCAGCCTGTTGAGTCAGAGCATGTAACAACCTTAGCACCAAGCTGCTGTGCCTTCTGGATAGCATATATAGCAACATTACCAGCACCTGAAACAGCGATTGTCTTGCCTTCAAGTGAATCACCGTGGCACTTCATAAGCTCTTCTGTGATGTAAAGAAGACCATATCCTGTAGCTTCTGTTCTTGCAAGTGAACCACCATATGTAAGTCCCTTACCAGTAAGCACGCCTTCAAACATACCTCTGATTCTCTTATACTGACCAAACATATAACCGATTTCTCTTGCACCTGTTCCGATATCACCAGCTGGAACATCGACATCAGCTCCGATGTACTTGCAAAGCTCTGTCATGAAGCTCTGGCAGAATGCCATGATTTCTCTATCTGACTTGCCCTTAGGATCGAAGTCAGAACCACCTTTACCACCACCGATTGGAAGGCTTGTAAGTGAGTTCTTGAAAATCTGTTCAAAACCTAAGAACTTGATAATACCTAAGTTAACTGATGGATGTAATCTTAAACCACCCTTGTAAGGTCCGATAGCGTTGTTGAACTGTACTCTGAAACCTCTGTTAACCTGTACCTGACCCTTATCGTCTACCCAAGGTACACGGAACATTAATACTCTGTCTGGCTCTGTAATTCTTTCAAGAATTGCATTGCTTCTGTAAAGCTCCTCGTTAGCATCAACAACTGGTCTTAATGTGTTAAGAACCTCTGTTACAGCCTGTAAAAATTCTGGCTGATCTGCATTCTTCTTAGAAACTAATTCTAATACTTCATCAACATATCCCATAACCGTATAACTCCTTTTAATTAATATTCGTACGCTTTAGTACGTTACCCAAGTAATATTATATAAAGCCGACTTAATTTTTGCAAGTTTTTTATACCTTTTACATAATAAAATTGAACACATTTGAATATTATTAAGTTTAATTAGGTTTAACTTTAATTTTTGCCAGATTTTTCTTTACATTATTAAGCATTTTAAAACAAATATTGTTGTATTTTGTCTTAATATTTTTAAGCTGCCGTTCTGAGCCTTATCTCAAAATTTCAATGATTTATCATATCCGCCACATCAAATCCGATAAATACACATAGAAATGCAGGTAATTTTATGTATATCTATCAGATTATATATTTTACTCACTTTTTTATATCTATTTTATTTATTTTTTATTCCATATATGGTATATTGTTCTTTGTATGTAATTATTTTTTTACATTTTAGTAACATATTTGTTACATTTAACAAGCAATACAGAAGAACACCTGCATATAGGCAGGATATTGTACTTCACGAATTAAGGAGGTTTTATGTCAGGATTTATTGACAGAGTAAAAGGGGATATGCAGTATCTCTTTAAAAAGGGAACAGACCTTACAGACAGCGAAAAGAAACGCAAGTTAAGAGCCTGGTCAACAGTTGCAGGAATTGCACTGGTCGTAATACAGTTGGTATTTACTGTACTTGCACTATTAAAGTTGTACAAGCTTAACATACTTCCACTAAAGTATGTCATTATAATAGACATTGTTCTTGTTATTATAGCAATATACAACTTTGCTTCACAGTTCACTAAAACGCATATAATAGGTAAAGTACTTGCCGTATTACTATCTGGTGTTTTACTATATACATTTTTATTCACATCAAAGGTTGATGATACACTTAATAAGATAAGTAACGTACAGACAACTACTGATATTGTTGATGTTGTAGTCTTAAAGAATGATAAGGCTTCTTCTATAAAGGATGCCATATCTTATACATTTGGATATAACTCAGCAACTAACGCAGACGATAACAAAGATGCAATAAAGAAGATTAACTTCGATAACACTTCTAATATCAAGACTAAGGAGTATCAGGCATGGCTTGATATGTTTGATACACTTAACAAAGGCACTGATATTCAGGCTGTTATTATTAACGATGATTCTCTTCAGATGTTATATGATGAGAACGAAGAACTTAAGGACTCAATAAAGATTATCGGAACTATTGAGCTTACAAGAAAGATTGAGTTAAGCGCTTCCGATAAAAAGGTAAACGAAGAACCTTTCATCATCTACATATCTGGTAATGATGAAGAAGGTAAGATTAAGTCAACAGGACGTAGTGATGTAAATGTATTATGTGTTGTCAATCCTGTATCAAGACAGGTACTTCTTGTAACTACTCCTAGAGATGCATATGTATACATGGAAAACAATGAACTTGGCTCAAGGGGTATGGATAAGCTTACTCATGCCGGAAACTGGGGTATAGACTACTCTATCGCAACTCTTAACAGACTTTATGAATGTAATATAGACTACAGCGTAAAGGTCAACTTCACAGGATGTGTTGCTGTTGTTGATGCTTTAGGCGGAGTTACTATCAATTCAGATGTTGAATTTGAAAACGGATGGGAAGCAGCTCCTGAAACATATCATTATGTAATTGGTGATAATGAATGTAATGGTGAGCAGGCTCTTGCTTTCTGCCGTGAAAGAAAAGCATTTGCTGACGGTGACTATCAGAGAGGACGTAACCAGTTAGCAGCACTTACAGGTGTTATCAATAAGCTTACTTCACCTGCTATTCTTACAAGATACAGCGCAATACTTGATTCTGTTGGTGATATGATTCTTACAAGTATGCCAACATCTGATATAACTGCTCTTGTAAGAGGACAGTTAGCTGATACAAGAGGATGGAATGTACAATCATTCAGCGTAGGTGCTGAACCAGATTCCCTCCACAGCTTACAGTTAGGCACTAACGCTTCTATGTCTAAGTTATATACAGGCGATGTACAGATAGTTAAGCAGCTCATTGATAAGATTGAAAATGGTGATGTATTTGATGTTGATGAATATTATGAAGCTGAAGTAAAGAATGTACCTAACTATAATTCTTTCTATAAGGTATCAGAAAGCTCATCTTACAGTAATGGAAGTTCTAATAATAATACTACAAAGACTACAGAAGCCGTAAGAGAAAAAACACAGGCTGCAACAAGAGCTACGGCAGCTCCTACAGAAGCTGCTACTGTAACACAGCCTGCTACTGAGGCACCAACACCAGCTCCTACAGAGGCTACAACTCCGGCTACACAGCCAGCTACTGAAAAAACAACTCAAGCTCCTGCACCAACGCCTGCAGAAGCTACATTACCGGCACCTGCTCCAGTACAGGCCAATGCTGCAAAAGAAGCTAATAACTACAGTTCTGTTGAAAAAACGACTCCTTAAACACTCAGATAAATATTAACAGATATTAATAAAATCAGGCTGATTATGATATATAAATAATCATAATCAGCCTGATTTTATATTAATATTACTGCTCTATATACATCCGTGTACCAGTGAATTCACGCTTTACACTTCTATACCTTAATATCATGCTTCGCAGAAAATACAGCTACTTTCCGGCATGTTCTCCGTACTTTCCATAATACTTGCCATAGTACTTACCATAGTACTTGTTATCGTCCATATCAACCTTGTTAAGAATAATGCCTAACAGCTTGCAGTCTGTCTTTTTAATCTGCTCAAGCCCCTTCTGTGCATACTTATAACTCACACTGTTAGATGCCATAACATAGGCTACTCCATCGCACTCCTGCGCTACTATGGCACTGTCAATAACGCTTCCTATAGGTGGTGTATCTATTATTATATAGTCGTAAAGGTCTCTTAATACCTTTATAAGTGTCTTAAACACCTTATTTCCAAGAAGCTCTGTAGGGTTAGGTGGAACCGGCCCTGAGAATACTACATTGAAATTCTCGACATTAGTTGCATACATAACCTCTTCAAACTTATTGATACCAGATAAAAAATGTGTAAGTCCCTTAACTGATGTATTAATCTTGTATCGTCCTACCAACACCGACTTTCTAAGGTCTGCATCTATAAATATAACCTTCTTTCCAGCTTCTGCCAAAGAAACCGCAAGATTAAAGGATACTGTTGACTTTCCTTCACCCGGTGTTGTGCTTGTAAACATAATGACCTTAACGTCCGAACCACATAACTGTATGTTTGTCCTTAAGTTCTTATATGCTTCATTTGCTCTGTAATCAAGCTTTCTTAACCTTTCTATATTAATCGTCTGCATTATATCTCCATTCCTGTTTACTTGCTTTTGCTCTTCTTTTTCTTTGCCTTCTTAGCCTTCTTATTCTTGCCTACTCCGTCATCCATACCTTCTGATATAGGAATAACTGCAAGTGTACTAAGGTTAAAGTACTTCTCTACGTCCTCTGTCGTCTTAACTGTATCATCAAGCATAGACCTTACTATTATAACTGCACATGATAACACTATACCAAGTGCAAGTCCTATGAGCGTCCACTTCTGCACTGTATCTACTGCTGGCTGCTCTGATATTGATCCTTCCTCAATAACATTTACCTGCTCAATCTTCATAATATCGCATATTTTCTCTGATGATACCTCTGCAACTTTATCAGCTATTACTTTAGCCCTCTGTGGGTCATCACTTGTAACTGTAATCTGAAGCACTCGCGTATCCGATGGTGTATCCACAGATATAGTTGAGGCAAGTTCTGAAGCCTTCATATCAAGCTTAAGTTCTTTTATTACCTGATTCATAACAGGTGCGCTTGTAACAAGTATCTGATAATCTTTGGTAAGCTGTGTTGAAAGCTGTACATCAGACAATGTTGTAGCACTGTCATTAGCCCTGTTAAGTACATACAGCTTTGTTTCTGACTCATACTTAGGTGTTATAAGAAACTTTGATATCAGAAAACCTGCAAGACCTACTATAAGTCCCGTTGCAATAATTATTAATATCTTTTCCCACAATATCGACAGAATATGTCCTATGTCGATTTCAACTTCATCATTCTGAACATTATCTTTACCCATTCGTAATTAACTCTCCATATCAAATATATATCTTTTTATTATATCGGCTACTCCCGACTCATCATTAGTAGGGGCTATATAATCTGCATACTTTTTAACTTCCGGATATGCATTACCCATAACCGCAGATAAGCCGGCTATCTTAAGCATAGGTATATCATTCATTCCATCACCGCAGGCTATAAGTTCATCTTCTGTTATGTCAAGCTTACCAAGAAGCTCTCTTAATGAGTTATCCTTTGCAACACCATATGGCACAACCTCAAGGAAGTAATCTTCTGAATAGAAAGCATCTATAATACCCTGATACTTATCAAGCAGTGCCTTCTGCACTGGTACAAGCTTTTCATGCTTTCCAACAACTAAAAACTTTGCAACCGGATAATCCACATAATCTCTTAAGCTTTCTGTCTTTATAACAGATGTTGAATTACAGAACGCCTCTTTTATGACATACTCATCATCATCACTCTCTGCCACTATCTGTCCATCTGAGTATGTGAGTGCATATACATCATTAGCCCTTGCAAGGCTGCATATATCATCTATGCACTGCTTTGGAAGCTCATGGCTTACTATCGTTTCCTTTGTGGAACAGTCTACTATCTGACCGCCGTTATAGGCAAGTATATAACCTCCCTTTTCTTCAAGCTTTAACTCATCTGCTATAGGTGTTATTCCAAAAAGAGGCCTGCCTGAAGCAAGTATAACCTTTATACCCATATCTATTGCCTTGTCGACTGCCTTTATATTCTCTGCTGGTAACTTTTTATTATGGTCTGTAAGTGTCCCATCCAAATCTAATGCTATTGCCTTGTACTTCATACTTTCTCCATATTTTTTATATTCTTTAAAATGTAGTAATATCCTGATAAATATAAATTGGCTCATACAAGCCCTTAACTTAATATTTTAACATATTACCGCAACAAAAACTTTAACATATTAATATGTCAATTACAACTTATCAATTATAAACTATTAATTAATCCTCATCTGAGCAAATGCGCCGGATATGTCAAGCATTCCATACCCCGAAGAAACATTAGGATATTCAACACCATTCTGCCTTTTGGCACCTCTTATAAGATATGACTTTATCTCTGTATTTCCTATCACTTCCCTGTTTTTATCCGTCACGCCCCAGCTTAAAAACAACGCCGCTGCTCCTGCCGTGTGAGCTGCCGCAACACTCGTTCCTGAGCGTCTTGTATATCCTCTTATGCCGCCAACACCATATACATCAACTCCCGGTGCCACTATATCAGGCTTAACCCTGTTGTCTGCCGTGTAACCTCTGCTGCTGTTTACATCACCGCTGTCCGTGTAGTGGTTATATCCTCCGACAGTTATGACCCTTGTCGCACATCCTGGCTCTGTGAGCGTTGTGTCTGCATCTGACTCTATAAAATATGCCTCTGTATCCGAAAGTGCCTCTGGTGTCATCCACGCATTAAAGTAACCCGGCAGATTGGTAAGGCTGTAAACTGGCACTCTCCACAGACCCTCCGCCGGTCTTTCAAACCTTAGGAATATTATTTCCTGTCCGGCTACGCTCTCAGTTATCTGATAGTCGACATATACCCTTGAATTCTCAAGAAGAAATGCGAATTCGCTGCTCATACCTATCCTTGCCGGTATCCTTGGGATTATTTCCCCTGTTGGTGAGATAATTGATATAGACAGGACATCAAGACTTTTAGCCCATATTTCTGTTGTAAAGCCTTTTCCTCTTTTCTCTACATTTATCTCCATAGTCCTGCTCTCAGGAACAACTCCTGCATAACCGCTGAAATGTGTCCTGCTGACCGCCTCATTGCCTGCCGGCACTACAACACACGTATTAGTGACCTTTGTATAGGCATCAAGCACATCCGCAAGTGGTGTCGCACCTGTCCTTGAGCCCGAACCACTTCCGGCTCCTATGTATATTACAAGTGGCTTTTTCTTACTCTGTGCATAATCCTTTAAAAACCTTGCCGCAAGCATTATGTCGCTTTCCTCAAAGCATGTCACATCATCTTTTATATAGAAGAAGTCCTTAAGATACTGCTTGGCATTTTTCAGCTTAACACACACTATATCAGCCTGTGGCGCAACTCCCGTGTAACCATCTGTCACTGACGAAGCTGCTATTCCAGCCATAAATGTGCCATGTCCGTTTGTATCACGGCTCTCCACATAATCATACGGATTGCCGCCGCTATCATATGCCCGTAACGCACCGTTGATATCGTCCGACTCATATACCCTGCCATAACTTACCATATCAGAAGCCGTATACGGCAGTGTCTGGTCCCATATGGCAAGTATTCTTGTAGCCCCTGAACTGTCACGAAAGTTATTCCTAAGGTAGTCTATGCCCGTATCTATTAAACCTATAATAACCCCCTGACCTCTCGCATCAAGATATGGCTGGCTTGTCACCTGCACTGCTCCGGAAACTTCCATGCTTGATATATCAGCTCTTTCATTACTATTTCTATAGGATATATCAGATATTTCCATAAGTCCATATATTTTCGGTATCGTATAATATCCGAGCGAGCTTATATTAAGCTCCCTGTTATCAGGCAGAGCGCTGTGGACTATAATCCACTGGTCATCAACCACCTCAACACATATATCCTGACTATTCTCAAGTATCTCACTTATTATTGGAAGATTGACAACTATATAATCGTATATATCTTCATCTATAATCATATCACTACATTCTGACATAGAAAAATAATGTCCTTAAAGATAATCTTTAAGGACATTATATGCCACATACCAGCTTTTATTACATACCGGGAAGTGCTTCCTGACCGCGCATCATTATAACCGGAACTCCCTTGTTATTGATATAGTCCTCTGTTATTAACACTGAGCCTATATTATCATCCTTAGGGATTTCATACATTATGTCTAACATATATTCTTCTATAATTGAACGAAGGGCTCTTGCACCCGTCTTCTTTTCCATCGCCTTTGCAGCTATGGCACGGAGTGCACTGTCATCAAACTTAAGGCTTACCTCATCAAGCTCAAGAAGCTTCTGATACTGCTTAAGTATAGCGTTCTTAGGCTCCTTCATAATCTTTACAAGCATATCCTCTGTAAGACCTTCAAGCGCGAATACTATAGGAAGTCTTCCTAGAAACTCTGGTATCATTCCAAACTCTCTTAAGTCCTCTAACTCTACCTTTGATAATATATTCTTATCATTATCATACTTATCCTTAAGGTCTGCATTAAAGCCTATAGATGACTGCTTGTTCAGTCTTGCCTTGATTATATCCTCAAGCTCTGGAAATGCGCCGCCACATATGAATAGTATATTTCTTGTATTAACAGTAACCTGTGGTACCATCGCATTTTTACTTGTAGCTCCTACCGGAACTTCCACATCGCTTCCCTCAAGAAGCTTAAGCATACCCTGCTGTACTGACTCACCACTGACATCCCTGCTTCTTGTTTCCTTCTTCTTGGCTATCTTATCTATCTCATCGATAAATATGATACCTCTCTCGGCTTTCTCAACGTCATTGTCCGCTGCCGTAAGAAGCTTTGAAACTACGCTTTCTATATCATCACCGATATATCCGGCTTCTGTAAGTGATGTTGCATCTGTTATCGCAAGTGGCACCTGTAAAAGCTTTGCAAGCGTTTTTACAAGATATGTCTTACCACTTCCTGTAGGTCCTATCATAAGCATATTAGACTTTTCTATCTCTATATCATCCATAGTGCCTGTAGCCACTCTCTTATAGTGGTTATACACGGCAACTGACATCACCTTCTTAGCATAATCCTGACCGATGACATACTCATCTAACATATGCTTAATCTCGTGAGGTGCTGGAAGCTTCTTAAGGTCAAGGCTTTCCTCTTTCTTATCATCCTTAGCCTTTTCCTTCTTTTTCTTCACCTTCTGTCTGTCAGGTATATCATTGCCCATCATATTGAAGCCTCCGAACATACCCATATTAGGCATATTAGGAATACCCTTCATAATCTCATTATAATCTATGTCGTTATTGTTTATTGCATCAAATGTTTTCTGCATACAATCAGGACACACATATAATCCGCCGGGCATACTAATCATCTTACCTGCTTTGGACTCAGTTCTTCTGCATATATAACAGATTTTCTCGTAGTCATCACTACGGCTGCTGTCAGAACTGCTGTTGTTAGCTGAATTGTTAGTTACATTACTTACATTATCATCATTACTCATATATTCCTCTATTCTGCAACAGAGGCTTTAATATCAGCTTTTCTTGCCTAATGTTACCTCTGTGCTCTTTAGTACATATTCACTACCTTCAAGATGATAGTAATCAACCTTAACTGTCTCACCTGCTGCATAATACTGGAGAGTTGACTGTAAACCTGACATAGTTGTTATAGTCTGGTCATCAAAGCCTACAATAATATCATAGGCTGAAAGTCCTGCCTTCTCTGCTGCTGAATCAGAAGCAACCGTTCTTATCATAATGCCCTGTGGATATCCATACATAGAAGCATATGTGCTTGTGATATCAATAGCTGCAACACCAAGATAACCTACGTTATCTGATGAAACCCTCTGTCTTGTCTGTCTGTTCATAAGTGAACTTATAAGGTCTTTTACATTAGATACTGGTATTGAATATGCCATACCTTCGACACCATCACTTGATGTCTTTGCAAAGTTGATTGCTATAACTTTACCACTTGAGTTAAGAAGTGCTCCACCACTATTACCTGAGTTAATAGCTGCATCTGTCATTATAAGACCTGTAAATGTTACATTGTTAACTGTTATTGATCTGTCTAAAGCACTTATTATACCTGTTGTAACTGACTGTCCTTCTCCAAGTGCATTACCTATAGCTACCACCTGCTGGCCTACTGTAATTGTATCAGAATCTGCAAGTTCTGCAATAGCTATTTTGCTAAGTGTATCAGAAGATATATCTGATAATGATACTGCAACTACTGCTATATCCTGGTCTGACTTAGAACCCTTGACTGTTGCGCTTACTGCCTCATCATCTACAAATACACACTTTAAGTTAGATACATTATCAACAACATGTGCATTAGTTACTATAAGAAGCTCTGTATCATTCTTTCCTACTATGATACCTGTTCCGCTTGTTGAAGCCTCATACTGCTGCTGTCCACCCCAGTTAAATATTGATGAAGAGCTGCCAGTTACTGATGTAGTACCATTGAGGGCAACCATAGCTGGAAGTGCTGCTGAAGCTACTGTTTCAACATTCATTGAACCAGCTGAAAGATTGGCATCACCAAGTGCATTAAGCTGGTCTGTTGTTGCGGTTATATTACTTGCCACTGTTGATATATTATAGCTTCTGTTATCAGAGCTGCCAAGATACTTATTCTCAATCTTGTATGTTGCAAACATAGCTGAACCTGCAACAACGCCGAATATAACTGCTGAAAGAACTATGCTTGCAATTTTCTTAGGGAGTGAACTCTTACCGCCATTAAATGTACCTGTGTTCTTCTTTCCCCTGCCAAATCTCTTATGCTTCTTTTCATTGTCATCCGGCTGTGTGTTATTAACGTTGTTATCACCACCAACATATGAATATCTGTAAGTCGACTGTTCTTCTGACTGGCTGTTATTCATATTATTGTTGTAAGATGTATATCCTGTATTCTGGCTGTATCCTTTATCCTGATTATAACTTCCTGCATTTGAATTATATCCAGCACCCTGATTGTAGCTTCCTGTATTTCCATTATATTCTGTATTCTGATTGCTCGTTGTACCCTGTGAATTATAAGAATTATTATTCCCATAATTGTTATCTTCGTTATTATACATACCCAACACTCCTTTTCGGTTATTATTTATTGAAAAATGCGGTCACATATATTCTTTTCGTATATCAAATATAAAATGAACACATTTCGTTGTTGATACGTTTAGTATATTCACGAAATGTGTTCATATTGTGTTTTACTTGTTAAGAAACTCTGAACTTCTATAAATTATTCAGACTTAATTATTCTCTTCTAACGATTTCTTAAAGCTTGCTGCCACTGCCTTAAGAGCCTCTTCTTCATCACTTCCATCGGCTATAAGTGTTATCTCTTCACCACACTTAACACCAGAGGCTAATATTGATATAACACTCTTTGCATTAGCACTCTTACTCTTATCTTCGCCATACTTAAAAGAAATATTAGCCTGATACTTAACAGCTTCATTGCACATTGCGCCCGCTGGACGAAGATGAATTCCAAGCTGGCTTGTTACCATTATATTCTCACTTACCATAATATCTTCTCCCTATTTATATTAATACTTTAAATATTATATTATATTACTGCTTTGCTGTAGTCTGCTGCGTAGGATTATTATTAGTGTTCGCCGTGTTGTCAGCCTTAGTTGTTGTTTCCTCCTGTTTTGCTGAAACTGTAACATTCACTAAACTACTGCCTGAAACACTGCATCCATCAGGTGCATTTATACTTACCGAAACACTATGTGTTCCAACCGCAAGCCCCGATGCATCGATACTGCAGCTTATATCTGACGAACTGATACTATTTAATAATGTATCCATACCAACTATTATAACATCTATACCTGAACCTTCAAGTACAACATTATACCCAGATGGAATATTATTAATCTTTATATCACCTGATGATATATGAACCGTCTTAGTTGATGCCGAAGCTATCTTCACAGTAACCTGTAATCTTGTGTCTGATACAATCTTAACACCAGATGACACATAGTCTGATAATCTTACTGTATAGCTTTTATCCTCGCTAAGTCCTTCAACTGATATAACTGATGATGGAACTGTTATACTCTCTATCTTTGCCAGTGCATCCTGCGTTCCTGCTATTACTGCTGATGTCTGGCTTAGAGTAATGTCTGTAACTACACAGCCATCAGCAGGTGTACCACTCGTTCCTGCAACAATTGGAACAGTCTTTATTCTTGACATTTCCACTGTAACATCTGCGGTCTTTGATGAAAGTTCCAAATCATCATCAGAAATAACCTCTCCATCCGCATCATACATAATTATATCCGGCTGTGCCGTAACCGTTCCTTCTGCACCTGATATATCAACTGTTACCCCGACTGATGCTACATTTTCAACAAGTGATGTAGGTCCTGTAACCTTGATATATGTTGGTGAAGATGATGTCGATGCAACTGCATATCCTGATGAAGGTGTTCCTGTTGTATTGATATTAACCGCATATGTCTTAGTATCCCTGTTCTCTATGCTTAGCTTAAGCGCCGATGTTCTTGGAATTGCCTCAACATCATTTAATACCTGTCCATCCTTTACAACCTGAACATATATATCCACATAATCTGTAAATGCAGTAACCTTACTTAAGTCTGCCGTGGCAACTATATCACTTGTTTTAAGGTCTGTAACCACGCTCTTAGGCCCGCTTACTGTAACTGATATCTTACCGCCGTCAACCACCTCAAATGTATAATCCTTCTCAGTAAGACTCTCTGTATTGGTAAGCTGAACTGTTATATTACTAAAAGTATAACTTGTGTTAGGGTCGTATATGTTAACAATCACTGTCCATAATATAACCGCAAATACAGCAGATACGATTTTCAGGCTGAGATTATTAAATATCTTCTCTTTCATGCTTCAACCTGCCTCTCCATATCTTAAATGACTTGACATCTATAGTTTTTCTCCTGATATACTCAAGCTTATTCTTAAGTGAATCTGCATCTATATCGTGTATAAGCTCTCCACCAAATGCAACTGATACTTTACCTGTTTCTTCTGATACTATTATTGTAAGGCTGTCTGTCGCTTCACTTATGCCAACACCTGCCCTGTGTCTTGTACCAAGTGCCTTGCTTAAGTTTACATTATCTGTAAGAGGAAGATAACAGGTTGCCGCAACTACTCTGTTCCCCCTTACTATAACTGCTCCGTCATGAAGAGGTGTATTATGTTCAAATATATTGATGAGAAGCTGGCTTGTAACTATGCCATCTACCGGAATACCTGTCTTTACATACTCTTCAAGAATAATATCCTGCTCTATGACAATAAGTGCTCCAGTCTTTACAGCACCCATCTTATAACATGCATCAACTATCTCATCCGCAGTCTTTACACTAAATCTTTCATCCTTGTTGCTGTTATCCCCAAAGTTAAAAAACCTTAACATAAACCGCTTACGTCCAAGCTGTTCAAGTGCCCTTCTTAACTCAGGCTGGAATATGATAACAAGTGCTATGATACCAACACTGATTGTTTTACCTGCAATCCAAAGGATGGTTTTAAGATTAAGGAGATACGCAACAACTGCAAAAAGTGCTACGACTATTATACCCTTTAAAAGTGCCCATGCCTTGGTATTCATAATCCACAATAATATATTATAAAGCACTACCGCTATGATAATAATCTCTATAATATCAGTCCACGTTATCCTTGGTATATACAATCTTGAAAAGTAATTCTGTAACAGATTACCCGTTGTTGTCACGCTCTCACCCCTTTAATAATTTACTTACTATATCTTTTACTTATCGAAATATAATACTTCGTCATCTTCCTCTGTCGCTGCTGTAGTAGACTTTGCCTGTCTTACATCGCTTATATCAGAAGCTTTCTTAGTCTTTCTTGCATTAATCTGCTTGACTCTTACATCCTCACCGGCAACATTTATCTTAGGAACAGCCTTTACATAATAATAGTATTCGTCATCTTCGTACTGTACATACTCTGTTCTTCTGAAATCTACCGCAAAGAATAATATATTGCATAAGTAACCAACTAAAGCACCTAATACAACACCTATAACTACAAGCACAATATTAATACCTGTCTTTAAAAACATTTCTCCTATTACTATAAATATAAACTGGAACACACTTCCTGCTGCAATCGCATATCCCCATGCATAATCAACCTTAAGTCTTCTTATGACATATACAATAATAACAGTGAGTGCAAGCGCTGCCATAACAAGTACAAGCTGTTTATTCTTTATAAGATTTTCTATAAGGTATGACACCTGAAGCATACTCTCTGTAAGTGATTTGTTAGATACTGCCGACTCGTATACACTTGCTGTATTGATTATATAATATATGATAACACCAAATGCTACCGGAATAGCAGAGAACACTGACGAACATAAACCTACTGCCACTGGTATAACATAAGGCATCTTTATATAGCACATAACGACTGTAAATATTAAAAGATAACCTGACTTTGGTGTAAATCTGAAGTATAAAAGGTACATAAGAAGTACCACACACAATGCTATAAGTGCAAATTCTACTGATATTGTATATAGATGTGCCAGCATAAATAAAGATAACATAACTATAGTAAAACCGACTGGCAGAAATGCACAAATAACAGATATAAGTACTACGATAACTGGATTATTAAGCTTTTCCATATATCCTATGCTTGCATTGAGCATAAAAAATGAAACAAGTGCCACTATAAACTTCAAAGCTGGAACCAGATATGTATCATACTTATTATAAAACCTTTTAAAATTCTCTTTTAACTCTAATAAAGCTGCCATCACTTCCTCCACAATTATCTTCTTTTCTTCTCACTATTATAGAACCTTTCAAGCTTGTTCAGTCTGGAAAAATATCTTTTAAGCCCTTTTCTTGAATTCTCATACTGAAAATTGTATACAAATCCTGCTATTATAGAAAATACAACAAGCATACCGATATAATAAAACGCAACTGTCTTTCCAAACGCAAGATAATCCATTGAATTAATATTCTCAACAAGTCCTTCAGCATTACATAGTACATACATAATTGCTACGATTGCAAATGCAAATGTTGTTGTAATCAATGTTTTTAATATGCCAAATGCTACATAATCACCCTTGAAGTACTTGGCAGTTCTTAGCATACGCCTTCCCTCATTCTTCTCATATATAGCCATCTTGGTCATCATTTTTACCTTATTCTCATTAAGCAAAACTTTCACCTCATTATAATCTACATAAGTTTTAAATAAATATACCATATTTTATCTTAATTGTATATTACTATTTGAGAATGTCCGCCTCTTGCTGCTGTTACTATACGCACTCTTCTGCCTTCAACTGTAAATGTACGGTCACTTGTGGCTGACAGATAGTTATTCCATACCTGGTCATAGCTTTCTGGAAGAAGCTGTGCTAACACACCCTTTATTCTTGAATCAAAACCACCGCTTCTTTGCTTTATGTATATTATTGCAACATTTGGCTGTGTGATTATCTCACCATAATAAGTATCGCCTTCTGTATATACATACACATTGGAATACTCCTGTGTGAAGCCCTGTCCGTCTAATACTTCAGCAATATCACTGCTTGTCTTTCCATTGCTGCTGTTACTGCCTGAGTTATCTGAACCACCATTATCTGTGCTGCCTGAATTACTATTACCTGAGCTGCTGTTGTTTCCACCATCATATGAAGCATTACCAGAATTGCTGTTATTTCCTGAATTACTGCCTGAGGTGTTACCTGAACTGCTGTTACTTCCTGAATTACTGCCAGTGCTGTTACCTGAGCTGCCATTACTTCCTATGCTGCCATCTGATGTACTGCTGCCAGTACTGCCCGAACCTCCCGAAGCACTTCCATCGTTATATGTACTTCCGGAACCGCTGTTACTTCCACTATCTGCTACACGACTTCCACCTGACGATGAAGACTTAGTTATACTTCCATTTCCTGTATACACAGTATAGCCATTCTTAGAACCTGATGTAACACTCTCTATTCCTTCAATAGCCACCGCATCTGATACATCACCGACTGTCGCTGTAAGTGCTGCTGTACCTGTTCCTTTTATCGTAACAAGTCCGCTGTCATCAACTGTCATAATATCCTGATTGCTGCTTGTCCACACAAGTGCTTTATCTGTATCCTCCGGCTCCACTATAGCTGCTGCCATAAATGTAGTTCCAACCGGTACTGCTGTATCATCCATAAGTATCTCAACAGTTGTCTTTTCCTTTTCCTCTGTGCTGTTACTATTCGCTGCTGCATCCTGAGGTCTTAAGTTCTTCTGTGTAAGAGTCATCCCTACTGTATTGTCTTTACTCTTATTTCTGGCCGATATGATATTGCCTGCTATAACCGCTATTATAAGCACCGCCACAATTACACCTGCTATTATAAGCACCTGTGGTCTTATTTTATATTTTTTATCTTTCATAATTTCTGTTAGTCCTTTTTCTTTTTATTATTTATTGCTTTTAAGTCCGTAGCAATATCCAACACCTCAAACTCCCATATACTCCCACCGCGAAAGCTTTTATTCCTGGTTAGTATAACATATTTTTTTATTAATTGAATTAAATTTTGAAAAATAACGGAAAGATAACAAAAAAACGACATTTCCGGCGGGATGATATGTACCTTCTTTACTAGACGAAACCAGTAAGGAGGATACATATCATGACACAGAAATGGCGTTTTTAAATTTTATATTATTATTAATTTATTTTCTATACAGACTATAATTTACATTTATAGTCTGCATTTATAACAAACCGTAAATAAGAAATTTTGAAAAATCACACAATTTTGTTCATTATCACAAATTATATTTTCAACACTCTGCCTATCACACTATTAATTATATATATAACAATATATATTGTAACGATTGTCGAGCCAACCGGTGTTGATGCAAATATCGATATTATTATTCCTGCGACTGCACCAAACACAGATAGAACTGCTGCATATATTATAACTGACTTGAAGCTTTTCATTATGCGCATCGCTGACAACGCCGGAAATACAAGAAGTGCTGTTATGAGCAGTGAACCTACAAGGTTCATCGCAAGCACTATGATAACAGCTGTTATAACCGCTATCATAAGATTATACATACCTGCATTTTTTCCCATAGAACGTGTGAAGTTCTCATCAAATGTTACTGAAAATATTCTGTTATAGAATATTATAAAAAACGCCACGACTATGACCGATGCCACTATACACATAATAACCTCTGAGCTTGTAAGTGTAAGTATGGAAGTCGAACCAAAAAGTGTTGAGCACACATCACCTGACACATTGGATGAAACCGAAAATACATTAAGTATAAGGTATCCGACTGCCATTGAACCTACTGAAAGCATAGCTATAGCCGCATCTCCTTTAAGCCTTGTGTTATTTCCTGTTCTAAGTAAAAGCACAGCGCATACTATGGTAACTGGCATAATAAAAAGATTAACATTGGCAATCTTTAGCACTGTTGCTATTGCAAGTGCGCCGAATGCAACGTGTGAAAGTCCATCACCTATGAATGAAAATCTCTTAAGCACGAGAGTAACACCAAGAAGTGAAGAACATAAGGCGATAAGCACGCCAACTATAAGTGCATATCTTACAAATGGATATGACATATAAAACTGAAATTCCTGTATCAAACCTGACATTACTTATCATCTCCTTTTATCTTACCTAACACATCCGCCTTGTCACTGTTTAAGAATTCTTTCTTAGTTCCATAGAAGCTGTCATCGCTGTCTATATAAAGGATGTGTGTTGCATACGATACCGCATGAAGGTCGTGCGATACCATAATTACTGTTATTCCTTTATCATTAAGCTGCTTCAAAAGCTCATAAAAGTCTGCTGTCACCTTTGGGTCAAGTCCTGTAACCGGCTCGTCTAAAAGGATAACCTTTGAGGTTGCACATAATGCCCTTGCAAGCAGTACTCTCTGCTGTTGTCCACCAGAAAGGTTGCGGTAACACTTTTTCTTAAGCTCCCATATATCAAGTTCTTCCATTTTCTGTCTTGCAAGTTCCTTCTCCCTCTTTCCATAGAAAGGCTTAAAACCGCTTGCCGCAAGTGTTCCTGACAGTACAACCTCCCACACAGTTGCCGGAAAATCTTTCTGTACAACTGTCTGCTGTGGCAGATAACCTATCTCATATGCCTTAAGTCCGTCCGCGTATATAATATCACCTGACACTTTATCTATAAGACCTAATATTGTCTTTATAAGTGTACTCTTACCAGCGCCATTCTCTCCTAACACGCACAGATAGTCACCCTTGCATATCTTAAAGTTCAGCCCTTCAACCACTGCCTTTCCGTCATATCCCAATGACAGGTTGTTACACTCAATATATGACATATGTGTCACCCCGCTTTCCTGTATTTTTATATTTTTATGCTTATTATTTTATGTTCAAGTATAGTTTCATTACACATTATTTAATTTCAATAAATCACGCAAATATGTCTTTCTGAAACTGACATATTTGTGCAATATTTTGAATTTACTCATTTAATATAGTACACTTTATCCAAGTAATTTAAAGCGATTATGCAAGTGCCTGCTTTAACACCGTGAGATTTTTAACCATCACATTTATATAGTTATAATCATCTGACTCTGTTGTTTTAGCGGACTGCATTGAATCAAGTACTAATATCTCCTGATTTTTATCCTTTGTGTTGTCTTTTATTGTATTTGCAATCTTCTCATCCGAGCCATCTATAGCAAGTATTACCTTAGTTCCTATTTCGTCAACCTTTCCTGCAAGAAATGTTACTGTCTTAAAGCTGGCTTCTGTTTCTGCGCTGCAGCCTGCAAATGCGGCATAATAGTCAAGATTATAATCATCCACAAGATATCTGAATGGGAACCTGTCGCCAAATACCACTGTATCAAGTCTTGATGAACTGATAACTGTTTCATATTCTTTATCAAGGTCTGAGAGCTGCTTTATATATGCATCAGCATTACTCTGGTATTCATCTGCATTTTCACTATCAAGCTCTTTTATTACATTGGCAAGCTGCTGTGTAAGAACCTTTGCATTCTTAAGTGACAGCCAGATATGTTCGTCATACTCTGTATCTTCATCTGATGCATCACTATGTTCACTGTCATCATCACCTGTGTGGCTGTGACCGTGTTCATCGCTCTGCATGCCCTCGACAACCTCTTCCTCCTTGGCCCTGTCACCAAGAAGCTCCATCATATTAACCTTTTTCATATTCTTGTTAGCTGTTTCTCTTACTGCATCCAGCACCCACGCATCCGATGAGCCGCCGACATACACAAACATATCCGCTGACGATATTTTAGCCATATCCTTAGCAGATGGCTGATAACTGTGAAGGTCAACACCACCGTCTATAAGCAGCGTAAGATTGAACTTTTCTGAGTCTTCCCCGATAATATTCTGTATCCAGTTATACTGCGGATATGTTGTACATACTATATTAAGCTTTCCATTATTTACTGCCTCACCTGAACCCGAACATCCTGTAAATGCTAAAAGTCCAACCCCTAAAAATGCACATAAAAACAATGCCTTAAGCTTTATTTTTATATTTGATAATCTTTTCATATGGTTTTATATTTTCCCTTCTTTGTTATTTTTCTTTCTTTTTACATTCGGCACATAGTCCACAGAGTGTCGAACCATTACACTCAAGTGTAAAGCCATACTGCTTCATAAGAAGCTCCCTTATATCATTCATAAAATCACAGTCGAGGTGCATAACTTTACCACATTTTCTGCACTGCATATGAAGATGTTCATCACAATTATGATGTTCGTCTGATATTCTGTAATAATAATTGCCACTGTTCGCCGTCTTAAAACGCACAAGAATATTGTGCTCTATCATTCTGTCAAGCGTTCTGTACACTGTCGACTGATTCACATCTATGTTGTTACTTTCAAGATAGTGATATACATCAGCCGCACTAAAGCTCTTCTGGTTCTGCAGCTTAAGATACTGCTGTATCTCCTGGGTTACCTTTGTTTTATAACTTTTTTGCATGACATGTCCTTTCATAAAAGACTTACTATAACAAATTTGCAGCTTTGATTCAATTTGCAAATCGTTTGCATTTTGCATATTATCATTATTGGAGTGGTGTGTCAACTTATTTTTTATATTATAATAAAAATAGGTGCAAAGAATTTCATTTACAAAATTCTCTGCACCTTAAAATATCCTTAAATCAAATTATGCCATATTTACTGAAGCTCTCTATACTTAACACCCTCATCTAATGATAAATACTTTATACCAAACCTTTCTCCCAGACATTACTGTTTTCTCCCAATTATAATATATTTGGGGAGAAAAACAAAAAATTGGAAGTAATAATATTATATTCAATCCAGTAACTTTCCCGCTTCATATGAACACTTCTTATCTGGTGTGTTGGATGTTTAAATCTAGCATACTCCCAAAATACTGCCCTGCTTATGTTACCATTAAGAAAATTAATATTCACTGCTCCCTACGCCACATAATTAACATTATGCCCAGCAATATCCGCATAATCCGCCTTCTTCTGGTTCTGTCCGTACTGTGTTGCCGGATACTTTATCGCAGTATTGGTAACGCCGCCCGATACATATGACCTGCCACATTCCGGACATACAGCTGTCTTAACTGTAACTGTGGCATTGATAACTTCACCATCCTTAGAAGAAGCTTTCCTGTATGCATTTAAAACATGCTCCTGCTCATGTGCCATAACCTTAGAAGCTGCTCCTGACGGGTCTATATGTGTTGCCCCCTTATAAGATACATTAGCCTCATCCGAACCATCTTTATACTTCCTGTTCTTGCAGGTTTCACATTCCATCTGTCCTGACCTTTTCATAGCCTTTATCTGGGCTTCACTTAAGTCTGAATTATAACTGCTCTCTATTCTCATAATGTTACCTCCATTTTTTACTGTCTGTATTCTTTATCTTCCAACCTTCTTAATGACCGCCACAAACGCATCCACTATAAATATAGCAAGTGCTATATCCCCTGCCGCACCTATAGTAAACACCAGGCTTGAAAGCGCCTGCTGTGTATCTGCTGTAAAAAGATAATATACCGTTTCATACATTCCTGCTCCCGGCACTATCGTAAGTATTGCCGGTATAAGTGTGGTCGTGACCGGCGTTTTCATAATTCTTGCAAGAATGTGTGATATAATCGCAAGCACAAGTCCTGACATAAATGTTGCCATAAGCATTGATGTATACTTTTCTGTATACAGATATATAGCCCAGCCTGCCATACCAAGTATTCCATTAACAACAAGACACCTTTTCGGTGCCTCTATCAACACTGAAAAACCTATTATTGCACAAAAGGCAAATATACTCTGCAATAACATAAGCGTCCTCCTTATATGCCATATCCTATTCACGTAATCTTTACTATATCCGCCAGAATCTCATAAAAGCAGCAGTCCCACATATACTCCGAGTGCAATCATCGCCGCCTCAGCAAATGCCTGTAATATATTGGCATTACCCGATGTATAGTCGCCATGAAGCGTATCCCTTATCGCATTCGTTATCGCAGCACCCGGCACTAACACCATAATCGCACCTATGATAATCCTGTCGATATGCATACCTACTCCTATGTGCACCATCACCGATGCCATAACTGATATCACAACCGAAGCCGTCAGGTCTTTTATAAGCGAATTAAGTCCTATCTTCTTGCCTGCGTGAAGCCATGCCGCAAGAAATATGCCGACTATCGCAGTAGCTAACATATCATATCCGTTGCCGCCATACATTCCTGCAAATGAGGCAACCACAAATATTGTACATATGTCTTTAAGCCACCACGGATACTGTGTCTTATCAAGGTGCTTTAACTGTGAAAATGCTTCCTCTAAAGATATAACTCTTTTATAGAACTTTCTTGATATATCATTAACCTGAGCAACTACATTAAGATTGGTTGCACCTCGGTTTACACGCCTTATAACAGTGAGCGCATCTATTGACGGGTCATCAAGCGATATCATAATACCTGTTGACACAACAAATGCTTCACTTGTCTTAAGTCCTGAAGTCTTTAACATATAGTCGATAGTTTCCTCTACCCTGTATATCTCAGCTCCATTTTCAAGCATAAGAGTTCCTGCAAGCGCGGCTGTGTCTATAAGCAGCTTGTAGTCCATAGAAGCCTGCTTCTTTATGGAGGTCTGTCCTGCTGATATATTATTTTCTGATACCTGCTGTTCCATAGTACACCTCATTTCTGCGCACATTTTTTCGCGCACAACGGATTTGTATCAAATATTCGCAGACACAAATCCCGCGTTTTAAATATCTCTTTTTACACTCCCCGCCTCCTGCAAATTAAATATTAAGATAAAAATATTACTAAAATATATACTTCTTCAATTCACAGTTTTTTATACCAAATGCCGAGAATTCCTCATTAGTCATATTGTTAAAGTATGACTGCACCACCCTTGATATTCCGTTATGGGCGACAAGAAGATACACCTTATCTTCACTGTCATTTTTTATATCATCAATGAGGTTATAAATTCTCTGGCACAGATGAAGCATAGTTTCTCCGCCGTCAAAGTCATCCACAAAGTTCATCTTTGCCTTTGCAAATTCTTTGCCATCCCTTGCTGTTGACTCATACTTTCCAAAGTTCTGCTCCTTTAAGCGTAACTCCTCCCTGCAGGGTATTCCAGTAACCTCTGATATATACTTCGCCGTATCTGCCGCCCTTATAAGTGGAGAATAAAGAATTTCATCTATATGGATATTCTCCTCCTTTATCATTTTTCCAAGTTCGCGCGCCTGATTACGTCCAAGCTCTGTAAGTGCAATATCCGTTGCACCACATATTTTATTCTCAACATTCCATATCGTCTGTCCGTGTCTTGTAAAATAAAAATAACTACTCATAATTCATAACCTCAACCTTACACATATCGCTAAGAAGCTCATCTGTCATATTGTATACAGCATCAATGATATAATTTCTGTACGATGCATTGCCGTCAAGACTGCCCATTCTTTTATATGCTGTTTCACCGCTTATGCCCATAACACTCACCGCTGCAGCTGCATATTCAGCTATTATTTTAGTGTCCGGTGAAGAGATACCTGAAGCTGAATTTACATTGGCAGCCTTATAACCTGCTGCCACATATGCCGCCGTGAGCGCCGATAGCTGGCAGCCTGCGCCCGTCACCCTGCTCATCATAGGATGTCCGTTTCTTATACAATATACAACACTTCCATCTGTAACTATATCTATTGCACCTGTTATACACACTACCATACCTGTCTTATGTGCAAATACTCTTGCAAACTGCACCGCCTCCGGCAGATTATCTTCACTTACCCTGTCTATATCATTTGCTTCAACACCCTTTGAAGCATAGTGAAATGCACTGTCCTCACTTGCAAATGCAGCTGAAAGTGCCTTAATCTCTGATATATTGCCACGTATTACAGTTATATCCAGCTCTTTTATAAGCCTTAAGGCGCTGTCTGTACGGAACTTTGATGCACCCGCACCGACAGGGTCAAGTATGACCGGATGATTAAGGCTGACCGCCTTCTTACCGGCAGCAAGCATAGCTTCAAGCTTGCTTTCAATAAGCATACCTATATTGATATTAAGTCCGTCACACAGTGACGTTATCTCCTCCACCTCACACACATCCTCTGCCATAATAGCCGCACCGCCGCTCGCAAGCAGTATATTGGCACAGTCATTCATACTGACATAATTCGTTATGCTGTGAATAAGTGGCTTTGTTTTATGCACATTTGCAATAATATTATCAAACATTTTCCCACACCTTACTATTCTATACTCTGCTGCATCTTAGAAAGTATTCCCGAACGCTTGAGGCTTAACACTATCACTCCCGATATAACTGCCCCTGCAAATGTTGATACAAAAAATGGAAATACATATACATAAAATGCAAGATTAGCCGCATTTTTTCCCATAAGGAATATTGCTACCGGATATGCGCACAGACCGCCAAGTATGGAGGTTCCTGCGACTTCGCCGACCATCGTTGCTAATATATTGTGAAACTTCTTGTATACAAGACCGCATATAAATGCACCGAACATACTTCCCGGAAACGCCATAAGACTTCCCATTCCCAGAAGATTTCTTATAAGCGATGCAACAAATGCAGTCATAACTCCGTAACCTGGTCCTAAAAGCACAGCACAGAATATATTCACCATATGCTGCACCGGAGCACATTTACTTCCAAACACCGGGAATGAAAAAAGACTTCCCACAACTGCAGCTGCGCACAGTATTCCTGCTATTGATAACTTTTTGATATTAACTGACTTCATATTTAAAACCTCCCTCGCCGCCTCATAATTCCACTGGCGGCACTGCTAGTAGTATACCATATTCTGCAATTGTGTGATATAGTATCTACCATATTAATCATAGAGTTTATACTCGGAAATGAGGATTATTATGAAAGCTTATGAACGATTACTTAACTATGTCGTAATAAAAACCCCAAGTGATGAGGAAAGTATGACAACTCCGTCCTCTGCCTGCCAGTTTGACCTTGCCGTAAAGCTCAAGGAAGAGATGATACAGCTTGGTTTATCCGATGTTGTATTAGATGACAAATGTTATCTGTACGGAAAGCTTCCTGCAACCGCCGGCTATGAAAATGTGCCTGCCATCGGCTTTATCGCACATATGGATACTGTGTCCGACTTTTCTTCTGGCACTATAACGCCTGTTATAACAAAGAATTATGATGGCGGCGAACTTAAGCTAGGAAATAGCGGACTCACTCTTAGTCCTAAGGACTTTCCACATCTTGAGAGCTTAAAGGGAAGAACTCTTATAACCTCAGACGGAACAACCATACTTGGTGCTGACGACAAAGCCGGCATTGCCGAAATTCTTACAATGGTTGAATATATTATCTTAGAAAATGTAGAACACGGTCCTTTGTGCATAGCATTTACGCCTGATGAAGAGATAGGAATGGGCGCAGAACACTTCAATCTGTCACAGTTTGGCGCCGACTATGCATACACTGTTGACGGTGATACAGAAGGCGAGATACAGTATGAGAACTTCAACGCTGCAAAAGCTGAGTTCACTATCAAAGGCTTTAACGTACATCCCGGCTCTGCAAAAGACACCATGATTAACGCAAGCCTTGTCGCCATGGAAATAAACAATGCACTTCCAGCTATGGAAACTCCACGCGACACTGAGGATTACGAGGGCTTCTACCACCTTATAAGCATGTCAGGCGATGTCTCCAAAGCCCACCTTTCATACATCATACGTGACCATGATATAACTGTATTTGAGGCAAGAAAAAAGACATTACAACATATCGAGAAAATAATAAATGAAAAATGGGGTGCTGGCACAGCCACTCTTACAATGACCGACCAGTACTACAATATGGCATCCATTATAAAAGACTGTATGCAGCTTATAGACAAAGCCAAAGAAGCATGCATAAAGGCTGATGTAAAGCCGCTTATACTCCCTATCCGCGGCGGTACAGACGGCTGTCTTCTAAGCTACAAGGGACTCCCATGCCCTAACCTTGGTACCGCCGGCCACGCCTACCACGGTCCCTATGAACATATCACGGTCGAAGGCATGGATATGGTAGTAAATACCCTGATAGAACTTGTTAAATGCTTTTGCTAATGATATGATGATGCCAAGGGTCGAAAGTTACAAAAAGGCGTTCATGCTTGCATGATAAGACTTTTTGTAATTTGCGACCCGCTAAAACATGAGGAAGGAGCGATTTACGCAGTAAATCTGCGTATTCCGAATGTTTTCAGAATTGCGGGAGCTGCCTCGCAGCGGAGCAATTCGTTGGCATCTTTACTACCGGGTTCACAACTCAAAAAACTTTCATGCTTGCATGATAAAGCTTTTGAACTTGAAACCCGCTAAAACATGAACCCACTAAAACATAAGGAAAGAAAGAGGTATACATATGTACGAATTCACTAATGACTGCCTTATCGGCATCAAAGAAATTGACGATGAACACGCAAGATTATTTAAAATGGTTAATGATGCTATTGCCATGAGCAATGAGCTTGATGATATAACTCCTGTTGCTAACAACCTTATAGCTAACCTTAAGGATTATGCTGCAACACACTTTGCCCACGAAGAGGCTTATATGGAGAGTATCAACGACCCGGAACTTGCACTCCAGAAAAAGGAGCATGCAGCATTTACTAAAAAAGTAAATGAATTCCAGCTTGATAACTCATCTAATGAAGCTGCCAAAGCTTCATTTAACAATTGTATTTCCTATCTTGTACGCTGGTTATACCGCCATATCTTAAGCAACGATATGATGATTGGCAAGATGTGTCCTGTATCAGCAGAGTCAACAGAGGAAACAGAAAACAGCTTATTTGCATTTACAGATAAATATAAAACAGGAATTGAGCTTGTAGATGATGAACACAGACGTCTTTTTGAAATAATAGACCAGACATATACTCTTATCCATGACGACTTCGCACATGATAAGTATGACCAGATAATGCATTTACTTGAACAGCTTAAGGACTATACAGAATTCCACTTCAATGATGAGGAGGAGCTTATGGAGCGTATCGGATATCCGGATATCAATTCACAGAAGAAAGCTCACTCTGCTTTCATAGAAAAGCTTGTCAATATAGATATCCACGACTTAGATGCCATGGACGACAACCAGCAGCAGTATCTTTTAGACCTTGTCAACTTCCTTGTAACATGGTTATCTAACCATATTCTCGGTGCCGACAAGAAAATTGGCGAATATATGGCAGCAAATAATATAGCTTAATCTATTAATATCAAATTTATAACTTCAAAAGTCTTACCATACAGGCACTATGACTATTTGATATTATAATATTTTCTATGATGCCAGGGGCAAAAGGTCTAATCTCACATGAGCTTGCTCATAAGTGGGTGAAAGACCTTTGGACCCGCGATATACAAATATTGGGGAGAATTGTGGAAGTTCGTAGCACGGAACAATTCGCAGGCATAAAGTCTGGGCTTTTTACCCCAGCATCTATATATTTTTATTATTCTGACCTATCATTAAGCCAGTCCAACATTCCACTGTTATCCCCACCGTAGCTGGCATTAGGCAAAATAACCAGGCTCATGATTTTTAAAGCTTTCAACGGCTTCCTGACCGTTTCCTACGACCTCCAAAACATCTGTCTGAATGTAGCGCTTACTTCACCTTCGCTTGTAAACTTGACTGCATTGGAAAGAAAGTTGATAATAACCTGACTTATTCCTAACTCATCACCTACAACATCATCTATAGTCATATCTTCAAGTTCAACCTTTCCTGCCTCTATTCTTGACATATCAAGTATATCGTTAGGGGGATTATTGGAAAAATCTTATATTGTATGTCCGTCTGCCACTAACAGACATAACATAAGCGGATGCCTGTAGTGCGGACAGTGTGAGATGCACTTGAAGTTTAACTGTGCTGAGTCTTAGACTTTTCCTAAACAACCAGCCAGCTTCGTACAAGGATGTACGAAGCAACGAAGCCGCGCCACGGATGGCGCGTCTGAGTGGTGGCGTCCGTTATCAATATATATATGAAAAGTCTTAGAGTCAGCCGGTTAAAGCTTCTGGCATCGAACACCGTCTGCGCTATAGGCATCCGCTTATGTTATGTCGTCCGTTCGTCCGTACATTTATCCGTATATCAATCAAATATATTCTAAACACCAATATCTACTTTGATGCATTATGCTTCTCAAAAAACTTCTTAGTCTCTGCCACAACAACCCCGCTTAACGCAAACAGCGCAATCATATTAGGCAGTGCCATAAGTCCGTTAAATATATCAGCTATTGTCCATACTGCACTTACAGTCATATATGGTCCGATAAATACGGCGAAAATGTATATCCAGCGGAATATCTTAACGTGCTTCATATTACCGCCGCTTAAGTATTCAAGACATCTTTCGCTGTAGTAATCCCATCCAAGAATAGTTGTAAACGCAAAGAATACAAGACACAGCATAAGCACAAAAGATGATACCTGTGCTGGGAATGGAAGTCCGTTCTGGAATGCATATGTAGTAACCTGAACACCCTGAAGTCCTTCTACCTGCCATGCTCCTGTTATAACTATAGAAAGTCCTGTAAGTGTACATATAACTATTGTGTCTATAAATGTACCTGTCATACTTACAAGTCCCTGACGTACAGGTTCCTTTGTCTGTGCTGCTGCCGCTGCTATAGGCGCACTACCAAGTCCTGCCTCATTAGAGAAGATACCTCTCGCAACACCCTTCTGCATGGCTACAAGCATACTTCCGACAAGACCACCAGTTACAGCCTTAGGTGAGAAAGCTGCCTCAACTATAATCTTAAATGCTGCTGGAACCTTTGTTATGTTAGTTATAACAAGAACTCCAACAAACAACACATATAATACAGCCATAAATGGTACAACAACCTGACTCACACTTGCTATTCTCTTAACTCCACCTATAAGAACAAGAGCTACACATACTGCAAGCACAAGAGAAGCTATAACAACTGACCATGAATATTCTCCTAGAAATGGGATGATTTTCACACAATGCGAATTATCTGCATCAAAGAAACCATTAACAGCACTTGATATACCATTTACCTGACTGAATGTTCCTATACCAAAAAGACCTACACATACACCAAAAAATGCAAATATTTTAGCAAGCCATTTCCACTTCTTTCCCATGCCCTGCTCTATATAGTAAAATGGTCCACCCAGACTATGTCCATCTTCTGAAACAACACGGTACTTAACAGCTAAAAGTCCTTCTGAATACTTAGTTGCCATTCCAAAAAATGCTGCAACTATCATCCAGAATAACGCTCCTGGACCTCCTGCACATACAGCAGTTGCCACACCAACTATATTACCTGTACCTATCGTGGCACTTAAAGCTGTACACAGGGCTGCAAAGCTTGATATTTCACCTTCGCCCTCCTCTTCGTTCTTTATCATCCACTTTAATGCAAGTGGGAGCTTTCTTATCTGGAGTAAACCAAGGCGTACTGTAAGCAGTATACCACCTGCTATGATAAGAACCATAAGAGGTACACCCCAGACAAAATCGTCAATCGCTGTAAGAACCTGATTAATTGAATTCCACATATGTCCTAACTACCTTTCCTGATTTTCATACATCATCTTAATTTATGCGCACACTTTTTTGCGCATAACGGGTTTGTGTCAAGTGTACACAGACACAAGTCCCACATGTAAAAAATCCATTTTCACACTCTGATATAAGTGCCATAAATATAAATAGTCATTTCTTTCTGCCTAAAGACTTTTTATATAAGACACTATCATAATAAATATGCATAAACAATGAACTTTAATAACACACTCTGCCATTAATCGTTGTCTGTACATATCTATGCGACAATTATCCGGTTATATAACTACTGTGGAAATCTGATAATACATCAAAACATAATGTTTAAGATTATGCCGGTCTGTATATACATATATTAATAAAAATATAAAATGTATCACATACAGTCCTGAACATCTGAACTTGTAGAAAACATATAAATAATATATTCAAATAAATAATACAATACACATTACTTAATCTATGCCTTCTCTGTCCTTTTGCCTGAGAGATTGATATATGCATAAGAAACATATATGTTGCACCTTCGGCTTCTGTTTATCCAGAATCTCCAGAGAGTCGATCCATTTACAGTTGCACTGGCACGCCGCCAGCACCTGAGAGTGTTACTCCTTCGGTAGACATCAGTCACTTTCCTGCAAACTTCATATCGAAATTGTCATAGACTATCATATATCTATTTTCAACATATTTCAACAAAAACTTTAGAAAAATATAAGAAAATTAAAATATTAAGCTAAATAGCATTAAACCATCTGCCAAATTCACTATTAACTTTATCATAAAGAAACCTCTTATCAGCTTCTGGTAAAAATGCTGCATATGCACTATTCAGCGCAAGCGACTTAAGCTCATTTTCAGTAAATGCAAACTGCTTCTGCAATATCTGATATTCCCTTTTTAAGGTCGTACCTGAAACTGTCATATTGTCAGTGTTTATAGTAACATTTACGCCTCTGTCAATAAAGAGCCTGAGAGGGTAATCCTGAGACTTATCAACTGCGTGTGTCTGCATATTGCTTGAATAACACATTTCAAGATATATGCCCTTTTCACTTAATGTATCCATAAGTGCTTTATCAGATGCACTCCTGATACCGTGTCCTATACGCACTGCCCCAAGCTCTAACGCCTTCCACACACTTTCTGCGCCTGCTGCCTCACCTGCATGTATCGTAAACGGTATGCCCTCACTTGCAGCCTGCCTGAATATATCCGCAAAATCTCCTGTCGGATATGCCGCTTCATTACCCGCAAGGTCTATGGCACACACGCCATTTCCAAGATACTTTAAAGCCATTCTTACTGTTTCTTCATTTTCCTTATGATTAGAATTATTACGCATACAACATAATATAAGCTGTGCCTTTATATCAAAGTCCGTAGTACCCCTTTTTAGTCCTTTAACTGCTGCACTTACTGCCTCATCCTGCGTAAGATGTGCCTTAGTGTGAAGCTGTGGTGCAAATCTTATCTCAACGTAACACAGTCCCTGACTGTATACGTCCCTTAACAGCTCATATACAGCATACTCTATACATTCGCCAGTCTGCAATACCTGTAACGGAAGTACAAATTTTTCAAGATATTCGGAAAGATTACTACAGTAAGGTGATACCTTTAACTGCCTGTATAGTTCATCCTTATCCTCATATGGCAGACTTATCTTAGACATATCCGCCATATGAAGAATATTATCGGGGTTAAGTGAACCATCAAGATGTAAATGTAAGTCAATCATAACCATCCCTCCTACATAACTTATAAATTCGTTTTACTCATAAATAACTTCCAAACATTTTAAATAATAATATTCTGCAACTATTATCATAATTAAAATATTATTATTCTACACTACCTTACTTTCAAAGAACTGTTCAAATTCTCTTTTAACCTGTCTGAACACTCCTCGTATTCTTATACATCCAGCTCTTTTATAGCATTGACAGTAAGCCCATATGCCGCCTTTACAGCTTCATAAGCCTCCTTGCTTCCATCAATATGTCCATCTCTCAACTTTTCTGTAAGTTCAAAACTTGCTTTATAAAGAGTGTCAAAACCAAGATTAAGACATATTCCCTTCAGAGTATGTACCTCTCTGAAAGCTTCCTCTGCATTATTCTGTGTCATAGCATTTTCAAGATTACTATAACTTGCATCATCAATAAATTTTTTTGCAAACTTTGTAATGATCGCTTCGCTTGGAATTCTTTCCAATACTGCATCATAATCTGAACCCATTTTCTCGTAACATTCTCTTATTGTCATTGTTCCTCTCTATTCATAACATTTTATATATATTTATTGTAAATTAATTATTTTATCAAACTTTTTATGTATCTATCTAACCAATATTAAAATATGCTTTAATACCCTGCACCAGCCCGTCTTTTAATGTATCGAGTGTGCTGTCACTGTGATCTGAACATGAATTGCCAAGTTCAATGTCCACAGATGGTATCGTGCTGTATGAGGTCTGTGTAAGGTCTATCGCCATACTTCCCTGTCCATTAAGCTTTATACCATTATCCTTAAGTCCGCCTATAAGTGCCTCACCAAGCGCATTATGATCCTGCCAGTGCGATGTAACTGGTTCCATACTCTTTAAAGCTTCAGGAACTGCTATATAGAAACATCCTTTATCATAAGATAAACCATCACTGTCCCAGTGAAGTGCTATATGACAGTCTGCTATATTGTTCGCCATAACTGTCCTTGCGACATTATCAAGCTGCACATCTTCCTCATCCCTTATCATAAGGACATCAAACCCTTCATCAAGCAGTGCATCTCTTAGTATCTCTGCCATACGGAGTGTGACATAACTTTCAGCAACTCCATCATTAAATGTCATACCAGATGACACCGCAACCGCCATAGTTGCTCCCTGTGCTGTTGTTCCGCCTGTTGTCTTGGCTGAACCATCCGGATGGCACAGTGTCTTTACTGTTGTTCCGCCTACCGTACCATGACCTGCATTGACAGCTACAACTATGCCGTTAGGATTAGCGCTGCTTTTATACATCACCGCACTTCCATCCGTTATAACTGCATTATCACCATACTGCCATGAAGCATCAAAATATACTCTCTGCCTGTCACCATATTCCCTGACAGCAATCTCTAGCTGCCCACTATTACTATCCGTATTGTCTGTTCCACTGTCACTTTCATTCTCTGCCTCATTATCCGAAGCCTGCACATTTTCCTCTGCTGCTTCTTTTAAAGCTTCTGTCTGCATAGCGGTAGTGCTGTATTCCTCACTGCCAGCATTTGTCTTATAACTATCATCTGTACTACTGCCTTTACATGCCATCAACATGACACTGCATAATATAACGCATAAGCACATCACTAAATGTTTTTTCATACTATTTATCCTGCCACTGTTCTGTTAAACTATCGAATATACTTTACACTATAGTCCTTTTCTGGCTTATACTTTCTGATTGCCACATTACTTTGCAATTTATTATTAATATATAATTATATACATTATATGCTATTATTCGACATTTATCTACCATAATTTTCATGTAAATAACAATAATATACTATTTTTCTATCTGGGAGACTTTAGCATACCCCCATAAAATTTCATTCCACTCTTGAAATTAAATAAATAAAAAGCAGCCTCAAAAAGCCTGCACTTTCTAAGACTGCCTTATAATTATACTTCTGACACATACATCACTATATTTAATTATACATTTAATTAAGTATCCTTATCTTTCCGATAAGTGGTAATTCCCTTGGCTGCTGTGATATTGCCGACATTATGCCTAATATAAAGCATACAAACATAAATATACCCCACATCCAGCCAATAAATGGTATATATGAAAGAAGACAGAATATATTAAACACAAGTGCCTGATTAAGATAAAACTTAGCACCCTCCCTGTCACCTATACACATGGCAATTATAAAACCAATCCATGTAATATACGCTATAATACTTGTAGTCTTGCAGTCAAGCTCTGCATTACGGTTAGTATTGGCTGTACTATGCATATTCTGGTCTACTGGTGTACCACATACAGGACAAAATCTTGAATCATCTGGTATATTAGCTCCACATTTTTTACAGAACATATGAACCTCCTCAACTTTTATCTGATTGATCTAGCAATATAGTATTATATACATATCTGCTACACTTCACTATTCTATCAATATTATGTTTAAAAAACAAGTTATATTATTAATGTCGTGACTTCAAGCCTTATAACCCTCTAACAACTTACAGCTTTTCCTGCTTTCCGGCTCTTTAACAATACCGGTATCACATACATAAGCACAAGTATGCATATCCACTGTGATGTAGAGAAAAACAGCCAGTGTCCCCTTACCGCATCTCCCCTTAAGAATTCAAGCACAAACCTTAATACCGCATACATTAAAAGGTATATATATAGCACCTCATGTCCGCTAAAGCCCACATGACTGCCCGATTTCTTATATCCAAAAGCCACATTTTTAATATTTAAATTCCTTAAGATTATGTATACAAGAATAATAAATATAACTATATCTCCCGCCGCCTCCACAAGCTGCACAGGAAAAAGTCTTACACCCACAGGTGCATATCGTGAATTATGATATACTATTGATATTATTCCATCTGTTTCTATGCCATAGCAGCATCCGGCCACGGTACAGCCGACTCTTCCAAATGCGTGTGCGAGCGGAAGTGCTGGTGTAATAACCATAAACATACTGTCGCGGTCATATCTGAAATACCTGCACACAAGCACCAGTGACAACAGTCCGCCAAATACTCCGCCATAAAACACAAAACCGCCTCTTAAAAGTCCGACTGCATAATCTTTTATCGTGATACTTCCATCCCCTATACTTCCCAGTGCTATATACTGTCTTAACACACCAGTTATATGTGGAATTTCTAAAAGTATATATAAAAGCTTTGCACCCACCATGGCTCCTATTGCAGACCACACATATACATATATCACATCATTAAAATCAACGCCTGTCTTTCGTGTAATCACCCAAAGATAGACTATCCCGCATATGACTCCTGCTGTTCCCAGTATGCCATATGCGGGAATATTTTCTATATTATCTAATATCACTTTCATACTTTAACTTAGATTAAAGCTCTCCTATAGCTCCCATTGTTCCCAGAATACCTACACATGCAACACACGCAACGAGAACTATAGCACCACCTATAACACCTATAAGTGAGCATACAAAACCTGCTGTCTGTATTCCACCCTTAAAGCCGGCTTTCTTTGCACTCGATGAACATATAAGACCTATAATACCAGTTATAAGTCCTATAAATGAAGTTGCTGTAAATACCCAGCATACTATAGATATGATACCAAGAACCAGGCTTGCAGTTGCAGCACCCCTTCCCGGTATATCACCATTGCCATCAGATGAGCTGCCCGGGTTATAATTATAACCGGAATTAGACCCTGTATAACTGCCGTTTGGAGAACTACTGCCAGTCTTATAAGTGTTGTTACTTCTATTATCTGTATATGTACTGTTATAACTGCCCGTTGTACTGCTGTTATCCGTGTATCCACTATTATATCCGCCCGATGTGCTGCTCTTTCCTGCATATTCTTCTGATATGCTGCTTACATCAGGAGTTGTGTAATTCCATGCTGTACTATCTGTATCCTGATTGGTGGAATTCTGTGGCATACTTGTGTCTGGACTTGTATAACCCTGCGGAATACTTGTGTCCGGACTTGTATAGCCTTCCGGTATATTACTGCCTATATCTGAACCTGTATAGCCCTGTGATGTAGCTGCGTTGTCAACAGAACTGTCTGAACCGGTTACATCACTGCCAAAATTGTTGTTATCCATATGGCACCTCCCTTATTGTATTCAAAACTCTCAATAAATATTGTATTAGATTATATGGAAACAGTCAAGTAATTATTTATATTTTTAATATACATCACAGTATCCACCATTTATTATCATATATTCCACCTGCTATCTTTCCCACGCCAAAAACTGATTTCAGGCTAATTTTATACCTCCAAGCAGCTCTCCAAGCGTACTTGTTAGCATTTCCGGCTCTTTCTTTGACTCAATATAATATGTATTAAACTTATATTCCTTTTCTGTTTTCATTTTCTTAAACAGCAGCGCTGTATTAGCTGCATCTACCAATCCATCGTGTAAATGAATATCATAATCCACATCCGACAGGTTAAGCGCCTCTTCGAGCTTGTATGGTTTAGTGTCATTCATTATTTCACTAAATGTCTTCTGGCAATCATACCATTCACCATAATATTTATCTTTCCCCTCAAATTCCAGATGTTTTGCCTCTATTTCTCTTTTTATCTGGATTTCATCATTCTCGCTCCACGTCACAAACTGGACATCATCAGGAAACCATTCCGCAAAATTTTCAAGCACTTTTCTTATGCCAGGTGCATTCTGTACCATATTTTTCCTGATTCCTGTCAACATTTCAATGTTAGTATCTATAATACCTATATCAGGTTTTACATATGATTTATAGCTGTCAATTACATCATAATTTTCATCCAGCAACACCGCACCTATCTCAATAATTTCAGTTGCCCAGTGGTATTCCTTTCTTCTCCTTGCTTTAGGAACGCCACACATTTCCAAATCCAATACTACATAGCGCATACGTAAAAACCCCTTTCTTATTTGATATTAACTCTTTACTAATAGTTATATTATACTATATCAAAAACAAAAGTCTAAAACTACATTGCTATCTCTACCTTTTTCCCATAAAAAGCAATTCCATACTTTGCAATATCCCTGATATCTCTATCTATAAAGCGACTTTTCAAGCCCTGCCATAACATTATCATCGACTGTACCTCTAAGCCACGAAAGTATCTCGGTATTATATACTCTCTGTATCTCTTTATTAGGAAGTGCAAGTTCCATAAATGTTCCATATTCCGTTTCAAAACGAACTCTGTCCAAATTCATATCAAACAACATCTTAAGCGACAAATCTGCCGAATCACTTTTTATCATATATAGTGAAAGATGTCTGACCTACTATTGTAAAAACATTTGTCTTTTCCTGAAAATATTTAAGCTGCTGAAATTGTTTACTTGATATCATCTGCTCTGCCTGTTCTATATTCAAAACAATACCTCATTTCGTTATGCATTTAGTATTTCACCTATATCTTTCTTACCACTCTTACTTGCAGAATGTGTTGATTTATGAGGTGCTTTTGTTATCTTGAAATCATTTGAATTGCCACCACACACCATAAGCATCCTTTCTATCTGCTTTATGCATCCATCACGATTATATCCGGCATTTACACAGTAAACTTCTCCTTCTACAGAATGTTCCTTGCCCTTGTAATTTGAAAACTGTTTTATCTTAGAAATATTTGCAGTTTTCTCATCTAAGTCTGTTTTTCGTGCAACTGCTGTTATCTTATCATTTTCTGCAATATCCTTGATTTTTTCAGGATGTTTTTCAGCTATTAAATCGAATATATCGTTGAGCATGTCAACCATTTTACCTGATGTATGAGAATCATCCCAAAGAGTATACTCAAATCCTGCATTTTGTTCTACTATACCCTGCATTTTTGCATTATCTTTCTTTTGTTCAAATCCCATAAGTTTAAATACTGAGCTGTCTTCCCCGCAGAATTCAGATTTTTCTTTAGGATTTATCATCTTACCATCTGTTTCTTCCATAGTTTTTGATAAATCAAAAGTAACAGAATATGTTTCATTTTCTCCCATAATTCTCTCAGGGGCATCTAATTCTTTTCCATTAGTAGACATTCCTTCTATCAGCTTTGCAGCTGCAGAAATAACTAAATCTCCAATATCACAAAGAAGATATCCATCTGCTGTAATATTTTTTTTGTTTTGCTCCCAAACTTTCTTTGGTGTATAACTTTCACTATATCTTATTCTGCTGCCTCTTAAAATTGTATATTTATCATTATCCTTGCGATAGAAAGCATCATATATTCCATTTTTCCCTTTTATATGCATAACAGAGCCATCCGATACGATTTCAATAGTTTCTTCCTTTCTATTCAGATTTTCATCCTCATTGATATCATCAGACTCATTAAACTCCTCATCTATATATTTTTTACTGGTTTCCTTTTTCTCATTATTATTAATAGCATTTTCAGCTATATTTACATCATTTGAATTAGTTACTGTATTTTCTATATTTTTTAATTCCTCTTCCATCTCTTCTATAAGTTTTGAAATATCATTCCCGGCATCTCTTGCAAGTCTGATGGCTTTACATTCTGGGCTAACATATCCACATATTGAATAACATACATTTATATTCTCTGACATCCCACTATTCATTACTTTCTTATAATAACTACCTGCATCCATATTATCTTCATGCCATATATCAACAACTACAATAGATTTTATATGATCTAAGATTTTGATTGTTTCAAGTTCATTTTCTATTGTTTTCTTTATCATTGAACTCTCACTTCTAAAGAAAAATGCAAATTTACAATTTTTATTTGTCAGTGCATCTATAGCTGCCTTTTTCCAAGTATGCTCATCTGCAGGCATATTTGCTATATCAATCCACAAATTATGTCCTCTCTCCATAAGTTTCTTAAACACATTCATAACAATCTGAGAGTCATATTCATCATGTGAATAACTAATAAACGCAAAAGGTTTATTCATATCGCACTTCATATTCTTAATTTCTTTTTTCTTTAGGTATTCTAATCCCATCAATTCCTGTGACATACTATCTGTCCTCCTAAAATCTATTTCCTTTTGTTTTTTATAATCTATAAATTCTTAATCCATCAAATATCTTAAGCATAGCCGGCATACATTCCATATGGTCTGTATCCTTATCCTACTCTGCCTTATTTAATCTTTTATAATTCTCTTCTGCGTCCTCATCTGACACTTCAAACCCTGAGAAATCCGGTATCATATCCCAGTGCTTACGTTCAAGGTCACGTTTAGATTTTTCAGGATTACCATAAGTCCAGCCCATATCATAATGCTCCTGAAGCCATCTTTGATGTTCTGACCTACCTATAATAATAAGTTCTTCATCAGAAAACCTCTCAACCTGCTCAAAATCCACATCTTTGTCAGTATAAAAGCATCCTATTTTATTCATATATTTAGCAAATGCTTTCGCCTGATTAATATTTGACAGCTTATATTCTAATGAAAGCGACTTAAAGCTGTCTGTGAATTCATTCACAATTTTACTATCGCTAAGGTACTGCTCTTCATGCCCTGCTGCTTTTGCTTTCAGCCTTGTAGGTGTCCGACGTGAAACAATAGGAAATCTCGAAAATGGCAGGTATAATCCTTCTTTAAAGCTGGCTATGGATATTGCAAAAGTGTTTAATACTACAGTAGAAGACATATTCACTTTTGAAGATTATAAGCGAGTACAGCATAACTACCGGCTGCCCTGATATCAATTTTAAATTAAAAATTATGTAAATAAGTCAATAAAATAGTAATAATTACTACTTTAATCACTACTTTATTGTATGTATTATTTAATAGACTGTATGTCTAGACAGCTTAAGCTGTTGTTCTGTTAACTGCAAACTGCACTTCTATTATTGTTCCTCCTGATGGGTTAGGCCTGATTGCAATACTGCCATCGTGTACCCGCACAATTTCATTAACAAGCGCAAGTCCAAGACCAACACCACCAAGCTCACGGCTTCTTGATTTATCTACGCGAAAGAACGGTTCAAACACACGTTCCTTAAGTTCCTCTGGAATTCCGTTTCCCGTATCCTTTACTGACAGATAAACCTGCTTTTCCCTCTGATATGCCTCTACTAAAACCTGTCCACCTGAATGATTATATTTTATGGCATTCTCAACAAGATTATATACAAGCCTATATATAAGTATATCACTTCCGACCATATTTACATCCTTACATTTTCCAGTAAGCTTTATATTCTTTTCCTGTGCAAGTGGCTCCAGATCCGCCAATACCTCATCAACAAGTGCATTAACTACAATTGTCTCATCACGTCCCACTGTCTGAAGCTCGCTCATGTCAAGGAGCGTTTTTACCATTTTACTAAGTCTTTCATTCTGTTCAGTAACCATCTTTATCGTCTGTATGGTATCTGCATCATTACCTGGATGCTTGCCAGAATTATATAAATCAAGCTGAATCTGCATTAATGATAATGGAGTCCGAAGCTCGTGTGCCGCATTCTCAGTAAACTGCCTCTGTATCTTAAATGCCTCCGATAGACGTTCAAGCATCTTATTATACGAAACACTAAGTCTGTTCAGTTCTTTAACCTGGTTTTCTTCTATCTGAGAATCGGACAGATTCTGTAACTGCACCTCTTCAATTTTATCAGAAAACTCACCAATTGGTTTAAGTGCCCGTCCACTTATAAAATATGTAGCACCGCCTCCAAGAAGCGCAAGTAACACTGAAATTATTAAACTATTTCTTTTATAATCTGCCTTATTATTGTACACCTGGACAGAAAAATCCTTTGCAAATTCATCCCATTTATCCTCTGGAATACTTATATATATCTGTTCTGAATCATCACCCTTATTATCCCCCTGGGCTTCAACAGCCTCCTGCAATGAATCAATGTAATACACACCATTTCTATATATAAACATTGTCAGACAACCACATATAAGTACAATATATATTGTAATTATGCATGTAAGTCTCCACTGCAATGACATTTTCTTCATCAATCAGACTCCTCCCGTAATTTATATCCTTCCCCAACCTTGTTAATAATCGGGTCATATCCAAGCTCAGCCTTAAGCTTTCTTCTAAGCGAAGACATATGTACTCTTATGGAACCGCTGAAACTGTCAACTGATGCATCCCATACATGCTCTATCAGTTCCTCCTGGCTTACCGGTCTTCCTATATTAAAAAGCATGTATTCCAGAATACCATTTTCTTTTCTTGTAAGTGATACCTTATTTCCTTTAGCATATACCTCACGCTTTATTGTATCGAACCTTATACCGCCGCATTCAAGGCATATATCCTTCTGCACAAACTTCCTTCTTGTCAGACTTCTGATACGCGCCTCAAGCTCCTGCAAATGAAACGGCTTTTCCATATAGTCATTAGCCCCTGCATCAAGTCCCTCAACCTTATCCACAATCTGTCCTCTTGCTGATAATATAAGAACCTTTGTCTCCTCATTACTCTGTCTTAATTCCCTTAAAATATCCATTCCATCTATTCCCGGCAGATTCAGATCCAGGACAATCAAATCATAATTCTCTGCAAGAATATACTCAAGTGCCTCCATGCCATCATAACAGGTATCTACTTCGTATCCAGCCGCATACAGGCTTTTTGCAACCATATCACATATTTGTTTCTCATCTTCAACTATTAATAATCTCAATTCTATTTCACCTTTTTCTTAACAAAGATTTTACAACAACTATTGTATAATAATCCCTGTCAGATGGTCAATAAATACACAAACAAAGAATCGACATGAAAACGAATAAAGGAGCGACAATATCTTGAAGTACAAAAAATTATATCAGATTATTCTGCTAATCCTTGGTATTACTATGGTAAGCTATGGTGCTATCAGGGGTGAAGCAGCTTTAGTACTTGGCAAAGCAATAAAACTATGTCTGGAGTGTGTTGGAATTGGATAAGAATAAGAAAAAAAACAAAGCAAAAAGAAAAAAAGACAACAAATCAATATCAAATAAAATAGCACAACTACGCGGATGGATACAGGCAGCCGCCACGCTGCTTACTAATATACATATTCCCAATATATTTAAAGGAAAAATATATCAGGGAAACGCTAAAACTGTATGTGTACCTGGATTAAACTGTTATTCCTGTCCTGCTGCAACAGGAGCCTGCCCCATTGGAGCATTCCAGGCAGTTGTGGGCTCATCCAGCTTTAAATTCTCATATTACATAACTGGATTTTTTATTCTGCTTGGCGTAACACTTGGAAGATTTATATGTGGGTTTTTGTGTCCGTTTGGATGGTTTCAAGATTTACTCCATAAAATCCCAACTAAAAAATTCTCTACTGCCAGGCTGAGGCCTCTAAGATACCTGAAATATATCATCCTTCTTGTTTTTGTTATACTTCTGCCTATGCTTATAACGAACTCAATAGGAATGGGAGATCCGTTCTTCTGCAAATATATTTGTCCACAAGGGGTTCTAGAGGGTGCTATACCTCTGTCGCTTGGTAATGCAACTATACGTTCTGCACTTGGAAAGCTGTTTTCATTTAAATGCCTTATTTTAATTACTGTTGTTGGGTTAAGCATTGTATTTTACAGACCATTCTGCAAATGGATATGTCCCCTTGGAGCCATTTATTCATTATTTAATAAGGTCAGCTTTCTTAGTATTAAGGTCGATAGCAGCAAATGTACCAGTTGTAACCAATGTACAAAGGCATGTAAAATGGATGTCAATGTATGTAAAACGCCTAATCATCCGGAATGTATACGATGTGGTGCGTGCATAAAAGCATGTCCTAGGGATGCAGTCCATTATGAGCTTATGGGCAGAGCTTATCTAAAAAAAAGCAGCAATAGTAAGCAATAATTAACATTAACTAACAAATAACTATTATTAAAGGAGTAACTAATTATGACAACAAGAAAAACATTAATTTCTATTTTTACACTATGCATAGCATTATTATTTACAGCCTGTGGCACACAGGACTCTGCTAAAACAGCAAATACCAAGGATAACGTAACTAAAGCCGGTACAGAGGCTTCTGATAATTCCAATGCCAGACTAAATGATTTATATCAGCAGGAAAACCAGCTCTTTGCGAAGCACGAGGCTGTATGGAACAAAGCCTTTGGCATGATGAATAAAAGCACTGTTGATCCAAATGGCAATTATGCTGATTATCTGGCTGGTACCGTAGAATCGAACAAAGCTTCCTTTACAGAGGCCGAGTTAAAGACACTTACAGAAGATATTGATACTATACGAAAAATCGAGGAACAGATAGCTGAAATTGAAGATAAGACTGCTTCTGACAACAGTAAGAAAAACAATACCGAAGCCACATCACCTTTCAGCAATTTATCCGGTAAAGATTTTAATGGCAATCCTGTTGATGAAAGCTTATTTTCAAAAAATGCAGTAACTGTAGTCAATTTCTGGTTTAACGGCTGTAAGCCATGCGTAGCAGAGTTATCTAAGCTTAATGAATTAAACGAAGCTATCAAGTCAATGGGCGGTGAGGTTGTAGGCATCAATACCGAAACATTCAATGGCAATAAAACTGCCATAAAAGAGGCTTCTGCTATTCTTGAAAGCCAGGGTGCAAAATACCGCAACCTTTCGATTGACTCTGCCTCAAATGCAGGTAAATATGCCTCTGATATTATGGCATTTCCTACAACTATACTAGTTGATAGAAATGGTAATATTGTAGGTGACCCAATGCTTGGAGGAATTGACAATAAGGATAACTATGATGCCCTTATGAAACAGATTAAAACTGTAATTGCAGCAGATAGCAATAGCAAATAAATGGTTGAAGAGAATAAAACTATATAAAAATATCATATAAGAATGTAGGTTTTTCTACATTCTTATATGATAAAAAAGCTACATTTTTATATTGACATTTGCACTTTCTTATCTGTTCCCCATGCTTCCATCAGGCTGTTATGTATCGTAATAGAGCCTGTACCCATTTCATCTTCTGATACAAGCACATAGAAAATGACTGCTAAATCAAGGAACTCTATATAAGGCATATCAGAAAGCAGCTCAGCATTCCTGTCCTTATTAATGAGCTTGAAGCACCCCCTGTCTTTTACGTTCTCAAAGTCCATAATTCCTTCAATATTAAAATCACTGCCGACACGATTTACATATTAGATAAAAGCATGTAAAATTTCTTTTACATAGCTTAATTGCGGTCTATTTAGCTTGTTTCTTGACTACTCAGGAAAAATATTTCTACCCTCGCCCCACCTGTATTTTCAGAATTTG
>ENA-ORTJ01000021-ORTJ01000021.1-human-gut-metagenome-genome-assembly--contig:-NODE-21-length-131734-cov-44.652192_pt1 | contig 131734 bp, 122 predicted proteins | sample MGYA00242069_ERZ509187 | MGnify/ENA primary metagenome ERZ509187 (study PRJEB26280, sample SAMEA2338779) | human gut metagenome | biome: human gut; feature: human-associated habitat; material... | reverse complement strand
TTAAACCACATACTCCACCGCTTGTGCGGGCCCCCGTCAATTCCTTTGAGTTTCAACCTTGCGGCCGTACTCCCCAGGCGGGATACTTATTGCGTTAACTCCGGCACGGAAGGGGTCGATACCTCCCACACCTAGTATCCATCGTTTACGGCTAGGACTACCGGGGTATCTAATCCCGTTCGCTACCCTAGCTTTCGAGCCTCAGCGTCAGTTACAGTCCAGAAAGCCGCCTTCGCCACTGGTGTTCTTCCCAATATCTACGCATTTCACCGCTACACTGGGAATTCCGCTTTCCTCTCCTGCACTCAAGAAAACCAGTTCGGACCCCATCACGGGGTTGAGCCCCGCACTTTTAAGATCCGCTTAGTTTCCCGCCTGCGCTCCCTTTACGCCCAATAATTCCGGACAACGCTTGCCGCCTACGTATTACCGCGGCTGCTGGCACGTAGTTAGCCGTGGCTTCCTCGTTAGGTACCGTCAAATAAAAACCGTATTATGATTCTTACCCTTCGTCCCTAACAACAGAACTTTACGATCCTAAGACCTTCATCGTTCACGCGGCGTTGCTCCGTCAGGCTTTCGCCCATTGCGGAAGATTCCCCACTGCTGCCTCCCGTAGGAGTCTGGGCCGTGTCTCAGTCCCAATGTGGCCGTTCATCCTCTCAGACCGGCTACTGATCGTCGCCTTGGTGGGCCTTTACCCTCACCAACTAGCTAATCAGACGCAAGCTCATCTTCAAGCGGAAGCATTTTCAGAGGCCTCCTTTAGTAAGTGTCTCATGCGATACTCTTACATTCATTCGGTATTAGCACCCCTTTCGAAGTGTTGTCCCCATCTTGAAGGTAGATTGCTTACGCGTTACTCACCCGTTCGCCACTTGGTGTTTACCGAAATAAACACCCCGTTCGACTTGCATGTGTTAAGCACGCCGCCAGCGTTCGTCCTGAGCCAGGATCAAACTCTCCAAAAAAATTATTTTTCGAAGAACCGATTGGCTCTTAATTATCTGTTTAAAAAGAATTTATTAGGTAATCTGCTATAAAAGCAGATACCGCACATTCGTTTATGTTAGAAAACATATTGTGCATTGTTTAGTTTTCAAAGAACATCTTTATTTTGTGCTGTCTCCGTGAGCCAGCTTCTATATAATACCTTGAATTCAATCAAATGTCAACACTTTTTTTGAAAAAAATATAAAATAATTTAAAATAACTTGGTAGCGTGCTATAATAATAGCGTAAAATCAACATTTAGGAGGATTTTGGTATGAAGAAAACAAATGCGGCCCGCATACTCGACCGCTTAAAAATAAACTATGAACTGAAAGAATATAAAGTGGATTTGAACGATTTAAGTGCTGTTCATGTTGCTACAGAAGCCGGTATGAATATAAAAACCGTATTTAAGACACTCGTTGCCCGCAGTGATAAAAATGATATTATCATGGCATGTATTCCCGGTGACGATGAGCTCGATCTAAAAAAGCTAGCAAAAGCATCCAATCATAAAAAAATGGAAATGATTCATTTAAAAGAACTTCAACCGCTCACTGGTTACATCAGAGGCGGCTGCTCGCCGCTCGGGGCTAAAAAAGATTATCCTGTCTACATTGATGAAACAGCTTTGAATTGGGAAAAAATCGCTGTCAGTGCCGGTATTCGCGGCGGACAAATCATTATTAAACCGCAGGATTTAATAAATGCTACAAATGCAACCGTTGCTGCTTTAACAAAATAAATTATAAAGTGAGTGATTGTATGAATACGGAAGAAAGGCGCCAAAAAATCCTCGAAACGCTTCTGCACAGCAAAATACCTCTCACCGGCGCCATGCTGTCGCATAAATTTCAGGTCAGCCGTCAGATAATCGTCGGCGACATCACCGTTCTGCGCGCCACCGGCCACGATATATACGCTACACCGCGCGGCTACATTCTGCCGGTCAAGCCGCAAAACACCAATCTGCTGGAAACTATCTGCTGCCGTCATGCTAACGATAAGGACAGCGTCAAAAAAGAATTTGAAATAATCGTCGACAACGGCGGCAAAGTGCATGACGTCATCGTCGACCATCCTCTGTACGGTGAAATCAGAGTCAATCTGTTCATTGCCACGCGCCGTGAAGCATACGCCTTCATCAAAAAAATGCAGCAGACAAAAGCCGAACCGCTCTTGGTTATGACAAACGGCGTTCACTACCATACGATTGAAGTTCCCGACAAGGACACTCTGTCTGTCATCTGCCAGGAACTTGCAAACGCCGGTATTTTAGTGAACGAATAAATAGATAAGCACACAAAAAAGCAATTCATCTTAAAAAGTTTATAGATGAATTGCTTTTTGTTTACATTACTTTATCAAATTTTATTTTACTAAATCAAGTTTACCCTGTTTTTGCAGTTCAGCTTTTGTTTCAGCTTCAATTTCTTCACGCGTTCTGTAATCCTGTTTAACAGTTTTCGCATAGCGTATCCAGCTGCGAATTGCTTCTATCATAACTACGGCAACGAGAACGAACATTACAGCACTGATTGCCACAAGCAGCCATTTGCCTGTCGGAATGTAGTTCGTAAAAATGTTCAGGTAATCAGCATAGCAGGTGATGATAGCAAGGAAAATACACGGTATCATCGTTACCCACGCATAACGGCCGCGGCCGATGCGGAAAATATACGATGTGCCGATTGCCAGAGCTATCGTGCCCAGAAGCTGGTTGGATACGCCGAACAGCGGCCAGATTTCACCGATATTGCCCTGAAGTACGAGATATCCCCAGCAGATGCTTACAGCAGCGCTGCAGAAGATAATGCCCGGCCACCATTCCGTATTGCCGAACGGTTTGTAAACTCTGCCCAGAAGTTCCTGCAGCAGATAACGGCCTACGCGCGAGCCGGCATCAATCAAAGTCAGAATGAACAATGCTTCAAACATAATGCAGAAATGGTACCAGAAGCCCATGAACTGTTCCATGTACGGAATTTTGGAGAATACGTCCGCCATGCCGACAGCAAGCGATACGGCGCCGCCCGGTCTGTGCATCAAATCTTCACCGACCATATGCGACAGCATCGGCAAATCCTGCACCTGAAGTCCCAGCGAAGCAAATGCCTGCTGTGTGGAGTTGATAGCAAAATAATCGGACGGATGAAGGCTCGTTGCAGCGATTAATGCCATCATGGAAATGAACGCTTCCGTAAGCATTGCACCGTAACCGATTGGTAAAATCTGACGTTCGTTCATAATCATCTTCGGCGTAGTACCGGTGGAAATAAGGCTGTGGAAACCGGAGATGGCACCGCAGGCGATAGTGATGAACACGAACGGAATAACGGAACCGCTGATTACAGGTCCGCCGCCCCATAAAAACGGCGAAGTTGCCGGCATGCGGATTTCCGGCGCAACGATGATGATACCGAGTGCCAACGCCAAAATCGTACCTATTTTCATATAAGTGCTCAGATAATCACGCGGCGCGAGAAGCAGCCAAACCGGCAGAACGGATGCCAAAAAGCCGTATACGGCAATGGCAATTTCAATCTGAACAACATTATATGTAAAATACGGTGCGAGTGTCGCAGAATCTCTTACATATGGTCCAAGTGCAACGGCAATCAAAATCATCGCTACACCGATAATCGTAGCTTCCTGAATACGTCCCGGACGCAGATATTTAAGATAAATACCGATAAAAATAGCAATAGGAATTGTCGCGCCTACCGTAAACGTTCCCCACGGGCTGTTGAACAGCGAGTTTGCAACAACAACCGCCATGCCGGCTTCCGTTATGATGAGCAGAAACAGCGTTGCCCAGAGAGCACTCGTACCGGCAAGCTTGCTGATTTCCGTCTTGGCGATTTCCGCCAGCGATTTACCGTTATGGCGAATGGATGCCACCAAAATTACCATATCATGCACGGCACCGGCCATAACCGAACCGATTAAAATCCACATCATGCCCGGCAGATAACCGAACTGCGCCGCGATAACCGGACCGACAAGCGGACCTGCCCCCGCAATAGCGGCAAAATGATGACCAAACACAACCCATTTATTCGTCGGCACATAGTCATGACCATCTTCCAGGCGAATAGACGGCGGTACATTGTACTGGTTCAAAGTCAATACTTTGGCAGCAATGAATGCACCGTAAAAACGATAAGCTAAAATAAGTACACACGCTGTAATTATTACGAGATGTACACCGTTCATAAAAAATCCTCCCTTTTCTCCTTATGTATACATATATCGTATACATACATAAATTTCATTAATCGTTACATGTAAAATCTCCCGCCTTCTTTCTAAAAATTATTATGTACTACTTTGTGAATAAATTAACTCACACAGACAAATTCGGCAAAAATTTTCAATCTCCTTCATGATTTTGCAACTTTTTCAAAATTTCTCCATGAATACAAAATACCTGTAGCTCATTCTAAAAACATACGCTACAGGTATTTTCATCAATCCACTAATTTTATCTTTTGTAAAAATTTATAAATGCCGTCGTGATTATTATCATCCGTTACGGCAGATGCCGTTTTCTTCACGTCGTCCGGCGCATTGTTCATCGCCACGCCAACGCCTGCAAGCTCGAGCATGTCCAAGTCATTGTAATTATCCCCGAAGGCAATGGACTGATTTGCCTTCAAGCCGAAATGCTCCAGCATGATTTTTATACCTTCCGCCTTTGATACGGTTTTGTCCATTATCTCCAGCAAAATCGGACTGGAACGCATTATTTTAAGCTGCGGAAACATTTCTCCGAGCATTTTTTCCATCATTTCGCAAATAGGCGGACTGGTCATGCACAAAAGTTTGTTCGGCAATACGCCGTCTGCCAGCAGTTGCGCAAAGTCAGCCTGCCGCGCTTCTACGCGAGTAATATTCTCCTCTCTGACAACTGCTTTGTTCTCCGTATCTTCTACAAACCAGCCGTCTCCCGCATAATAGTTGATGACTACGCTGTCTTGCCAGAACAGTTTTATTTCCTTTATGACGGTCGCCGTATCCGCAGCGCTTATTTTTCTGTCATACAGGATATTTTGCCTGTCATCCAGAACTAACGCTCCACCGTAACTTATCATCGGTATGTTCACATTCATTTCATCGGTTACTGTCCGTATGGCTTGCGGCATACGCGCCGAAACGAGTACAAAGGGGATGGACTTTTGCAGCAGTTCTTTTACGGCAAGCGTCGTACTCGGCAGAACGTGATGCGATGATGTGAGCACTGTACCGTCGATATCTGAAAAAACGATTTTATATTGCATGACCAGACCTCCAATCTGTCGATTTTAGTCGATTTTGCTTTCTTAAAAAAAGAGCTATGATGCAGTGTTAGGTGGGGAGATTATCATCATAGCTCTATTTAGCAATATTATTTTTCTATATAATTGATTAATTTATTGACATTGGCTCTACCGTTTTTCAGACCGAGACCTACGGCTATGCAGCCGATGATGCTTACAGCCATGACTACAGCTCCTGCCGCCGGAATAAATACGCTGTACTGTCCGCCGAACAGGATAAGCAGCAGTGCTACGGAAGAAATCACCATCAGATTTCGAAGCCAGCCTTTTAAATTATTCAGCATTTTTATCTGGTACTTAATTTCATTGACATAAACCTGTTTCTCTCTGCCGTCCACGCTAAAACCTCCTTCAACAAATTACCATTAATAGCTGAGACCCGTATCGAAGAAGCCTACAAGTACGCCGACGAATGCAATCACTACGAGAAGCAGCATTACCATAATCGGCGACATTTTTCTTTTCGCCATCAGATACCAGCACAGGATAACGAAAGCTGCCGATAAGATGTTCGGGAATACGCCGTCCAATGTATTTTGCAGTACGAGGAACGGTTTGTCCGCACCGGCTGCCGTCATCGTGAAGCCTGTTTTGATGTTAATCCATGTTGCAGCAACGGCGCCGATTACGATAGTACCGAGCATAACGATAGATTCACGGATTGCCGTAGCCTGTTCGCCGACTAAGAAATCAATCGCTTTACCGCCGAGTTCATAGCCTTTGAAGTATAAAAATCTCATACCGAAAGTGATAAGCAAGTTCCATACAATGATGTAGAAAATAGCACCGATTGGCGAGCCGCCGGAAGAAAGACCCATTGCCACGCCGAGCAGGATAGGGATTAACGTACCTACAACGAGAGAGTCGCCGATACCAGCGAGCGGACCCATAAGACCGGCGCGCAGACCGTTGATTGTTTCGGCGTTGATGTCGTCAGCACCGTTTGCCTTCGCTTCTTCCAGACTGGCGGTGATACCTACAACGACGGAGCCGACCTGCGGTTCGGTATTGAAGAAAGCCGTGTACGTTTCCATAGCTTTTTTCTGTTCTTCTTTTGATTTATACAATTCTTCTACAATTGGCAGCATGGCGCACAGATAACCGAATGTCTGCATATGTTCCTGGGAGAAACATGTTAAATGTCCATAGTACCAATTTCTAAATGATTTATTCAGTGTTTTCTTAGAAATCTTTGCCATTTAAACTTCCTCCTTAAATATCTTCATCATCGTCATCATCAACACTGCTCGATTTAGCCGGAGCAGCAGCAGCCGCTTTCTTTGCTTCTATACGGAGCATCTGAATTTTGTAGTTGATGATGGCAAACATACCGCCAACGATAGCGGCGCCGATTAAGTTCAACCCCATGCCTGCGGCAAGCGCAAAGCCTAAGAAGAACGGAATGAAGTCAAGGAAGCTGTCAGCAACCTGTTTTAAGAGGATGGCAACGCCGACTGCAGGGAGCAGAGCACCTACTGTGAACAGTGTCTGCATAGCAAGCCCGTCCATCGGCAGATAAACTTTGATTAATTCAACCATTGGAGCACCCATTTTGCACATGATGAGTGTCGGCAGGAAAGAGCAGATAATGTGGGAAATCCAAGGAAGACCCATATCTACCATGTATAATTTATGGAATTCGCTGCGTTCAACTGCTTTCCAGCCGATATGCTGCCAAGCCAGGTTGATTGTAGCCGTACCGTAGAACAGAACCGTACCGAGCGTACCAACCATTGAACCGAACGAAGTTGCAAGAGCCATACCTTCCGGGCTGCCTGCATCAATACCCATGGATTTTACGGCAATCATAGCCAGAGGAATACCGATATAACTTACGGCGCGGACATCGGCGGAAACCGTACCGCCCGGAGTTACGAGCGCGATATATACAACCTGCATAGCAGTACCGATTAAGATACCGCTTTGAATATCTCCTAAAATAATACCGCAGACAAGACCGCCGACGAGCGGACGACCTAATGTGTAGTTACCGATTACTGTACCGCCCATACCTGGCATACTTGCCAAACAAGCAAAGAAACCGAGCAGCGCGGCTTGAAGCCAACTAATTTCCAATGTAGTTCCCTCCTATTTGTTTATACTCCTGCTTGGGCAGGAGTCTTTCTTAAAAGCCGAATTTGCCTTTATATTTGTCCCAGCTGCCGATGGATACGTCCGGCAGTAAGGAAAATTCCACTTGATAGCCTGCTTTGCTGATATCTTCCAGAGCCTGGGCTTCTTCCTGCGTGATGGACTGGTTGTTGCCGAGTTTTACAGCGTCGTCGCGGTCGTTGCACGGACCGACGATTACTTTTGTAATACCGCATTTAAAGCCCATATCCACGAGAATTTTCTTCATATCAACAGGATTTTTGGCAATCAGGAAATAGCGCGTATCGCTGTCTAAAACCTGCTGCATTTTTTTCTGGAAATGTTCCAGCGTCCAGACGAAAGTTTTTTTACCGCTGGCTGCTTTGTAAGCCGCTTTCAAAACGTCGGATTTTGCTGCTTTATCATTTACAGCGATTAATCCATCACAAGGATATTCTCTAGCCCAACGAGTGCAAGTTTGACCATGAATCATACGGTCATCAATACGAATAAATGAAACTGACATTATAAAAACCTCCTAAAATAATTACCTAAAATTAAATATCTTCTTCAGACTCTTCTACTATTTTAAATTCTTGCATAGCCATACGAGCCTGTTCTAAAACTTGATCTGCTATTTCATCTAAAGAAACAGTGTCTTTCATCAAAACAGTTGTCAAGGCTAATGGTAAATTCATTCCGCCTAAAATAACTGTTTTAATTCCTTTATTAACTAAAACATTTGTGGCATTTGTAAGTGGTGAACCGCCAATTATATCACCTAGTAAAATAACTTCATCATCAGTTGAAATATCTTTTACTTTTTCAGTGAATAATGCTACAAATTCATCTACGCTTTTTCCATTTTCAAGACCAACAGATAAGATATCTTCTCTGTTTCCTGCCAGCATAGATAAAGCATTATTTAAGCCATTTGCAAATTTTCCATGGCTAACTAATATTACATACTTCATAGTAGTTGCTCCTTCATTTTTTATATTTTCTAATAATTCTCTTTACATCAACTATTCTATCAATATTGACGAAAATAATCATATGTCTACAATCACTAAATGAGCATTACATTTGTCACAATTTTATTTCATTCATTATGAGCAATAAAAAATAGTAGCCTAAAAATAGAATTTTAAGCTACTATTACTGCCAAAAACAAAATAAAATTATTTCTCATTATTCATTTAAATACTTATTTATATCCTTTTGCAATTCCAATAAACCTATATCAATATCGCTTTTATTGCGTATCATATCATTGATTTTTATATCAATTAAATTCAAAGCTTGATTGTATCTTTTAAATCTACTATGTTCTAGTGTCTTATTCATAACCTCATCTAAAAGACTTACATTTATTTGACTTTCTTTATTATCATTTTCCAAAAGATGTACAATATCTTCTGATTTATTTACTGATTTTAATGAAGATATTCCTTGAGAATATTTGTATAATTCTTTTTGCGTTTCCTGCTCATAAGTTAACATCTTTAAAAATTCCCATGCCATATCTGCATTTTTACTCCTTGAAGATATACCCATCAATAATGATGAAATTTCACTACCTCTATCATTTGAAGCAACTAATGGCATCTTTATACAGTCCCACTCAAAGTCAGAGAATTTTTTTACCCTCCAAGGATATGGTTTATATGTACGATATTGGGCAAAAGACATAGGAGCAAAAGCTACTTTTCCTGTATTGAATTCCTCTTTAGTAATGATATGTTCTTGATTTAATTTATTTAACTTTTCTACGAAAATAACTGCTTCTTTCGCTTCGTCTTGGTCGATAAAACATTCTTTTCCATCTTCATCGAATAATCTTATACCATGACTATACATAGAATTTAACCAGCTAAAATTATAACAACCATACTGGTCGATAGCACCATCACCATTAGTATCTTTTGTAACTTGTTGACAAATATTATAAAAGTCATCTAAAGTCCAATCATTTTCTGGTATAGGTATATTTTCTTTTTCTAATAAAGTCTTATTTACAAACATCAACATAGGATTACTTTCATATGGCAAAGCATATTGTTTATGCTCATATTGACCAGCTTTTAACGTGCTCTCATAATAATCATCTTTATTAAATTTCTTATCGTTTTCTATTTCTTCTGTTAAATCCTTTAAAACTCCTAAAGAACTAAGCGTATTAAAATCTTCATCTACAATCATAAATACATCAGGTTCTTCACCATTTACAATTTTATTGGCTAACCACAAAGAATAATCAGATTTTAAAATACCACTTTCATATTCAATTTCCACGTTAGGATGTAATTTTTCAAAACGAGCTATAGCATCATCTATAATTTTATAATCATTTCCATTTGGTACTTCCCAATTTCCTACAAATATACCTAAATGTATTACTACCTTATTTGTATATAAATTTGTTACAGCTACATAAGTAAATACTATAGCTATAAAACTTATTATAACTTTCTTAATCATTGTCAAAATCCTTTGCAATTTGACCTGTCTGTACAGCCCAAATAGCCAATTGTGTACGGTCTCGCAAATTTAATTTAGATAAAATGGAACTTAAATAATTTCTGACTGTACCTTCAGATAAAAACATTTTCTTAGCAATTTCTTTATTTGATAAACCCAATCCTATATTTTGAACTATCTTCCACTCATTTTTAGATAATTCATCTAGACAATTTTCCTCAACATTAATAATTAAATTTCTATTTCTCGACATATTAGAAAACATACTTACTACTTTTGTAGCTATATCTGGATTAATCAAAGCTCCGCCATTATAGATAACCATAATATCTTCATATAATTCTTCCATACCTACATCTTTTAATAAATAACCACTTGCACCATATTTTAAAGCACTAAATATATATTCATCATCATCAAAAGTTGTCAATATCACTATTTTTATCTCTGGATACTGTTCTTTTACAACCTTAGTACAATATACACCGTCCATTTTAGGCATTCTTATATCCATTAAAATGATATCCACTTTATGCTTTTTCAGCGTTTCTAATACTTCATATCCATTGCCCACAACACCAACAATTTCAATATTATCATGTGCGCCTAAAATTATCTTTAACGACTCTCTTATCAATTCTTGGTCATCTGCTATTAATACTTTTATCATTTTCGCAATTATTATTGGAAATACCGCATCCAATAATTCTCCTTCTCTATAAGATTTTTACTCTATAAAGGTATTTTTATCTCAGTTGTAAAACCATTTTCACTATAAAAATTTATATCTCCTCTTATTTGAGAAACTCTCTCTACCATTTGTTTTAGACCAAACCCATAGTTTATAGCCTTACAACCTTTACCATTATCCTTGATTTTTAAACACAATAAATTATTTTCTTTGTAAATATCAATATCCACAACTGTAGCCAATCCATGTCGTATACTATTTGTTATACTTTCTTGAATAACTCTAAATAAGATATCTTCTATCTTAGTATCAAAACCAATTTCATCAATCTGATAATTTAAATTTATCTTCAAATCTGTTACATCAGATATCTCTTCTTTCATTTTTTCGATAGCTTCTTTTAATCTATACTGCTGTAAAAAATCCGGTCGCATCTTATTTAGTGAATTTCTAACATCTTTCATTCCTTTACGTATAGCTTTAGAGATTATCTTTAATTGTGCTTTTGCCAATTGCGGATTTTTATCAATCATAGTAATACAAGCATCAACGCCCACAGCCATTCCTGCCAAAGCATGTCCTATCGTATCGTGAAGTTCTCTAGCCAAACGCTTGCGTTCATTTTTTTCACCAAATTTTTCCGTAACAATAACATATTTTTGCATTTTTTTATTTATCATTGCCACCATGGATAATTTTTTACTGATATATTCATTTTCCTGTATCTGCTTCAAGATATAAATAATCATAAAAATTATAAACAATATTATATTAAAGCCTTCTAATAATCTCTTTATGATTATTAAACAATTTCTTATGCTAGCATCATAGACTAGGAAATATTCTTCTATATTAACTAAAGGATAAAAATATGTAACTATTTCATAATTTGCCAATAAATATATAAGACCTAATGCAACTAATAAGACCTGATACTTCAAGCCTTTTTTCAGATGATACATACAATCACAAAAAACAAATAAAATTATTCCATTATATGATAAATATATTAAAAAAATAAGTATTACTGAAATTACTACTTCTAACAAACTATATAAGTAATTTATTGTTTTATTTCTTATATTATTAAACTCTCGATAATAAACGCAATAAGCTAAACAAAGTAATAAACCAACCGACCCACTAATAATATATACTGGAGCCGTAGGCATATACATTACTTTATCAAGAAAACTTCTCGCCAAATCATTTCCAATGATATATTTTGTTGTAATCGCAATAACTGCTACATAAAATAAAACAATTATTACGTTTAAAATAAACATCGTATTTTTAACAATAAAGAAAAATAATCCATATGTTCTATTCATTATTGCCACCTATCTTCATCATATTTAAATAAATTTTCTTTGTTTATCAGCGAAATAGGTATTATTATATTTTTTTCTATTTTTTTGCCATTTAAAATATTATACATATTTTCTACAGCTATTTGCCCCATCTTGATAGGTGATTGCGCTACCGTGCCGACTATCATTTGATTTCTACCAATCAAAGCTTTTATCTCTGGCGTACCATCTATTCCATATACCATTACATCATTTTTATTATTTTTTTCTAAGGCAGCCAATGCACCTAAAGCACTTGGGTCATTTAACGCCATTACCACATCTATATCAGGTGTTTCTTCAATAATTTCTTGCATTTTAGGCATAGCAATCTCCAATTGCCCATCACATTCAGCTTCGTTTATAACTTTATATTTTTTATTATTATCAATTACACTCAAAAAACCTTCAATTCGCTCTTTTGCTGATTTTGCTGTTGTATGTTTCAATAAAACAATATTTGCACTATCTAATCTTTCCATCATGTCTTTTGCACATTGAACACCAGCATCATAATTATCCGAAACAATCGTACAATTCACTAAACTTTCATCACTAACTGGAGCATCTATGATAATTACAGGAATATTTGCTCTTTTTGCTGCCTGTAAAGCTGGCTCTATTTGTTCAAAATCAATAGGATTTATAAAAATTCCGTCTACTTTTGCATCTATGAATTTATATATCTGCTCATTTTGCTTATCTACATCTAATTCTGGGTCTAAAGTAATCAAAGTATCATTATTTTTCTCTACTACTTTTAAAATTTCATTATTGATTATTTTATAGAATGGATTATTCATGGTCATATAACTAACACCAAAAACTTTATGTTTAGCAACAGGTGCTGTATATATGTTGTATGTAACTGTAAAAATTATTAATACCATAAAAAAAATTATTATATATGTCATGTTCTTATAAAAACGCTTCATCTATATCACCTTCTATCATTATAGCATTAAGCTAGGCATAAAAATAAGTGACAAAAATCATATTTGTATTTATGTTTATACATACATATACAATCACTTTATAAAAAAACTGTATTTTAAAAACTAGACTAAATAATTTCATCTAATTTCTAAAATACAGTCTCAAAATCTAAAATTATTTATTATCCTTTAAATATTTCCTACCGATAACAATAGCAGCATAATCATCAACAGGAACTGGTGGTACTTGCATACCTAAAGGAATTAATTTTTTCCAACCTTTAGGTGGATTTTCCTGAAAATATAATTTTCTGGCTTCATCTGTTGTTCGATATTCATTTATTAAAACTATATCTCTATCTATAAATTCTCGTTTTAATAAATCATATTTTTTCTTACTGCTTGTACCATTTCCCATGACAATCGTCTTGATAATATATTTCTCCAGTAAAGACTTTATTATTTGCACTAATTCTTCTGAATTAATTATTTTATGCTCTAAAACATCACTATTCTTTAAAATAGCTATGCCTGTTTTTTCTCTACCTGGATCAATAGCTAAAATTTCATCATTCATGATTAATCTCTTGCTCTGTTTCATTTTTTAAATAGATATGCAAACGCAATGGTCCTAAAACTTCTGTATCAGCAGCTGCAAAGGCACTAATTAAAACATCTTTACCTCTGTTTTCAGCTAAAGCTTTTTCAATGGCATATATCTGATTGCCGTTTATCACACCAACTGTACCAGTCAAAGGATTTGGCAAAATACCATTATTTATAGCTGTCATATTCACATTACGTAGAAAATCGCTTATCAACATTTCACTATTACTACCATCAATAGGAACATTGTATATCTTTTGATATACAAATTCATTTTCTTGATAAACTACACGATTAGGATGCATCTCTAATTCAGTCAATACAGGATCACCTTTTACTAAGTTAGCAGCTACAATAAGGCGAATAACTGTATCTCCTTTAGCTTGCTTTAATCTATCCATCGCTTTTTGATATTCGATAGGATAAATCCAAACACCATCTTTAGAGCCTTCTGTTCCCAATCTATCAATTATTTTACTATTAGCTAATGCTATGATTTGATTTAAATCATTTTGAATTTTTACTGGGTCATCAGTCTTTTTAATTACACCGCTAGCCAATAATTCGCCTACACGATAAATTATTGGTCGTTCACGAATATTTTCTATACCTTCTTGCAAGTCATTATTCGTTTTTTCCAATTCTAAATTATCAGCTTTCAAGCTTTCATTATTGGCTAATAAAAATTGATTATTTTCGGCTAGACTTTGATTATGTTCTATCAAAGTCTGATTATCTGACCACAATTCTTGATTTCTATTTTGCAAAGCAACTTGTTCTTGTCTTAGAAGTTCAGCCGCTTGCTGGGCAATTTCTAAATCCTCTTGAGTTTCTTCTAAATCCTTTTTAGATTTAGCATATTCCTCTTTAGTCGTATTTAAATCGTTTTTTACATTGACTAAAGCGCCTGAAGCTTCTTCAAGCATAGATTGTTTTTCATTTAGTTCTGCCTTTAATTTATTCATACCAAAAAGAGCGGTACGAACATCTTTAGAAGCAATAGCCAATATACCAAAGGTAACAGTTGTAATCAATATACCTGTGATAATTGTTACCAAAATAGATGTATGTCTTGGTCTTAAACCAAATAATGATAATTTTTTCTTGCCAACTTTACTGCCTAGGCGGTCGCCAATGAAAGCGATTACGCCACCGGTTAAAACTAATACGACAATCAGCATAATGCCATACACGGTTCATACCACCTACTTATTATTTTATTTTGATTCTTTACGAATTAAATAAATACCTGCTATCAAAGTTACAATATTAGGTATCCAAACAGCTATAACTGGCGGAATAAAGGAATTTTGTCCAATTGCACCAGCTAAAGTCATCAAAGTATAGTAAATGAAAATAATTATAATACTTATACCAAAACCGATAGAAGAAGAACTACGATTTGGTTGAATGCCAAGTGGCGCCCCAATTAAAGCAAACATCAAGCTAGCCATTGGCACTGTAAAACGTTGATATAATTCTATCTCTAATTTTTTAGTATCTACATATTGAGATTTCATTATATTAATTTGTTCACGAAGTTCTTTAATTGTCATTTCATCAGGTTTTTTCTGACTTTTAATAATCTGTTTAGGAGTTTGATTTATTGGCAAAACTTGTGAGTCAAATTTCATCATACGTTCTGTGTTTGGTTGAGATAAATCATATAATACACCATTATACATTACCCATTCGTCAACACTCCATTTAGCATATTCTGCGTTTTCTACACGAACCATTTTACCCTGTTCAAATTCCTGTATGGATAAATTATCTAAATTTCCTGTTTCAGCATCATATTTACGAGCATATACTAATCTTTGAATATTACCATCTTGGATTTGTTTGATAATTATATGCTCTTGAGATTCTGGAGATGTATTTCCTTGAATTTCATATCGCACTAAATCAGCATAAGCTTGGTTAGATGCAGGTACTACATATTCATTAAAACCAATGGAAAAAATACTAACGCCAAGAGAAAAAGCTATAACTGGTGTTACTAATCGTTTAAAACTAACACCACATGCCTTCATAGCAATAATTTCACTATTGCCTGATAATCTACCAAATGTCAATAATGCTGCAAGCAACATAGACATTGGGAATGTCCACACTATAATGCCTGGTAAACTATAGATGATTAAACGCACTATAGCTGAAAAAGATGCACCATATTGTGTTATATATTGAGCAATTCTCAATAATGTTCCTGACCCTAAAAATACAGCTGAAAATGCACAGATGCCAAAGATAAAGGTCATGATTGTTTCTTTTAATATATATTTATCTAAAATACGCATCTATCATCTTCTCCTATAATTTAAAGTCTTCACCTAAATAGAACTTACGAGCGAGTTCACTATTAGCAATTGTATCGCTATCGCCTTCTAAAAGAATTTGTCCACTGTTCATAATATAAGCTCTATCTACAATTTGCAAAGTTTCTCTTACATTATGGTCAGTGATTAAAATTCCCATGCCACGTTCTTTTAAATAACTGATAATTCCCTGAATATCAGCTACTGCTAAAGGGTCAATTCCTGCAAAGGGTTCATCTAATAAAATGAAATGAGGTTCTAGTGCTAGACCTCTTGCGATTTCTACACGTCTACGTTCCCCACCAGAAAGTTGCATACCTAAACGAGTTCTTATATGAGTGATATTAAATTCTTCTAAAAGGTCATCAATCTTTTTATCTTGTTCTTTTTTGGATAAATTTCTAGTTTGTAAAATTGCTCGCAAATTATCCTCTACTGTCAATTTACGAAAAATAGATGCTTCCTGTGCTAAATAACTTATACCTAGATCTGCACGTTCATTGATAGGCAATCTAGTAATATCAATATCAGAAATAAATACTTTTCCTGATGTTGGCTTTTCTATTCCTACAATCATATAAAAAGTTGTAGTCTTTCCTGCACCATTTGGACCTAATAAACCTACAATTTCGCCTTTCTTTACATGCAAAGAAACATCTCTTACTGCAGGCGTTCCTTTATACTCTTTAATAAGATTTTTTACTTCAATATGCAAACGTGTCACTCATTTCTATCTTTATCATCTAACCATCAACTATTTTATTTAATATTCACATTGTCTCCTAAATAAACAGTTAATGTATTTCCTCTAACAATATTACCATTTTGAGTAGCTACTGCATTTCCTGTAAGTACTAATTTACCATTTTCTGTACTGTTGTAAGTAGCATTGTCACTATTAGTTACAATATTTCTTGATGGACTTTTAATATTTACATTGCCTGTAGCTACAAAATTAAAATCTTGACCATTGCCACTATAAGTTGCTGTATCGCTTGTGGATTGTACATCATTAGTTTTACTATTTAAATATACATTGCCTGTAGCTGTATATTGATTTGTCATCAAATTTCCTGATAATACATCACCGCGAATATCAGCTTGTGGTCCAGTTGCATTTCCGCCTAAAGGCATGGATATATCACTTGTTGCTTGATTATAATGTATTTCTTCTCCAGTTAATGTATTATCAGCTTTTACTAATACTACAGAACCTTTAGCTACAACTTCTTTATTAGCATTAGAAATCAAGCTTTCTGCCTTTAAGTTCATATCATCTTTATTTGCAGTTACGCCACCTGTAATAGAGGCTTCCTGTGTTTTAAAATTATATGTTGCTTGACCGCCAGTTAATACACCACCATCACGAATAATAGTTACGCCACCTGTAGCTATTGCCATATCTGTCTGCGCATTATATTCTATTACATCGCCTTTTAATTCAATAGGAGCATCTGCTGCAATAACTGTATTTATCATTGAAAAACTCATAATAGCTACAGCAAGTGCTGTTTTTAGCTTACTATATTTTTTCATTTATTGATTATCTCCTTTTATAATATGTGCATTACCCATTAATTTAAAATTAGTAAATGCATCTTTACTTTCAGCCTTATCTGCTGTTGCCCTCATACCTGGCTTATTGATATCAACATTTCCTTCACAAGTCAATATACCTTGCTCACCATTCCAAGTGACTTTATCTGTTTTAAATTTCAATTCATCACTTGATTTAGCTTCTATTCCATCAACCAATTCAATATTTTTATTTTTCTGGTCATATGTCGCTTTAGGAGCATTTATTTCTATGCTTGTTCCATCTTCACGATAAAAAGTACCTTTTACTTTTTCCATGGTAAACATCTGTGAATCTTGGTCTACTGTCATTGTTTCTGCATAACATTGCCAAATCAATTTACCATTTACTTCTTCTTTCAAAGTATTATTGTGATATACCATAACTTTATTTGTCTGTGTATTTTGTGTTTCTTCAACTTTTGGTCTACTAGCATAAGCCCAATAAATCAAACCAACTATCAACAAGACAAGAACTACAACTATGGCATTTTTTTTATTTACCTTTTTAGTCATTTATTGACCACCTTAGTTTTTACGGTATGATGTTTTACCTTTTGCTGTTCAGGACGTGTATTCCAACGTTTTTGGAACCATATCCACTGCGTAGGATGTGCTATGATTTGCTCTTCAATAACTTTTGTCATACGCTCTGTGAAATCATACAAATCAGCATTTGTATCTCCAGTATCATTATATACTATTGGTTCATAAATTTCTATTTTATGTGTACCATCACTTTGACGAATGATAAATGCTGGCACAACTGGTGACATAAATTTACGAGCAAATACAGCAGGGCCCATTGGTGTTGAACATACTTCGCCTAAAAATTCAATAAACGCTCCACCTGGACCTGCATCTTGGTCTGCTAAAAAGCCTAAAATACGACCTTTTTTCAAAGCTCTTGAAGCTGCCAAAAGCTCTGAAGCTGCACCACGTGCAAATATTTCTACCCCTACTTGAGCACGATATTCATCTAATAACTTTGTATACTGAGAGTCTGGCTGTGTTTTGGCAAGTGCTGTAACAGAAAAACCTGCTTTAACAAGACCAGCAGCAAGCCATTCCCATGTACCCATATGTGCTGTTAAAATTACAACACCTCTATTTTTTGCATATTCACGTTTTAAAATGTCTAAGCCTTCAAATTTTATATATTTAAAATCATCTTTTTTCAATCTTGGCATATATAAAATTTCCAAGACATTTTGACTTAAATTGATAAATGAATCTTTGACAATTTTCTTTGCCTTTTCCTCATCTATTTTAAAGGATTTCATCATTCTATCAACTGCACGATTGCGTTCTTTAGCTATTAAATGAAAATATAATATACCTAGTATATGCCCTAATCTAAGCAAATTTTTATGTGATAAACAACATAAAAAAGCACTAAAATATTTTAATAATTTATATTTCATTCTAATTCCTCTAATGTCTAAATAAACTTTTATTGTGAAATATTTTTTTCTACTTCTTTAGCATCTGTTTCATCTTCTATATTTAAATAACTATCAATAACAGCTTGCCATTTTTCTTGTGCTTTCAAAATAAATTCTATAATTTGACGAACTGCGCCTTTTCCACCATCAAAATCACTTATTAAAATAGATACAGATTTTGCTTCTTCGGTAGCATCAGCTACAGTTGCTGGAAATCCAACTTTTTTCATTACAGCTAAATCAAATAAATCATCGCCAATATAAGCTACTTCTTCATCTTTTAATTGATATTCAGCCAATAATTCCTTATAAGCTGGAACTTTATTTTTTTTATTTTGATAAAAAGCATTTATTTTTAATTCCCTAGCACGATAAGCGAGCATCTTAGATTCTCTACCTGTGATAATAGCTGTTTTTATCCCTAATTTTTGGGCTAGAGTAATCCCTAGCCCATCCCTTACATTAAAAGTTTTAAATAATTCACCATTATCGCCAACGGCTATAGAGCCATCTGTCAATACTCCATCAACATCTAAAATGAGCATTTTTACTTTTTTTGCTCGTGCTAATGCATCTTGTGTATATTGCATTAAACCACTCCCTGACGAAGTAAATCAGTAAGATGAACTATACCTACTGGTTCATTTTTCTCTACATCAATTACTGGAAGCACTGTAATTGGTTTTGGTTGATGTTTTTCCATCATACTGAGTGCTTCAGCAGCCATTTTATCTTTTGTGATTATTACTGGATTTTTAGTCATTAAATCTTCTACTGGCTCATCTAAAAATTCTGCTCCACGAGCAAGCATACGGCGAATATCGCCATCTGTTACAAGTCCAATGAATTTGCCATTTTCATCAACAACAGAAGTTGCACCTAATCCTTTTGCTGTCATTAAGAACAATGCTTCTTTTGCTGTTTTATGCACAGAAATAACAGGATTATCTTCTCCTGAATGCATAACATTTTCTACAGTTAAAAGTAATCTTCTGCCAAGTGCTCCACCTGGATGGAATACTGCAAAATCTTGAGCAGTGAAATTACGTGAAGATAAAAGTGCTATAGCTAGTGCATCTCCCATAGCAAGAGTTGCTGTTGTACTAGCTGTTGGTGCAAGACCTAATGGACATGCTTCACGCTCTACACTTATATCAATATAATAATCTGCATTTTTGCCAAGTGTAGATTCACGTCTACCACTCATGGCAATAATTTTTGCACCTATGCGTTTAATAATCGGTAAAATGTTTACAATTTCATTTGATTCACCGCTATTAGAAATAGCAAGTACCATATCATTAGCTGTAACCATACCTAAATCACCATGGAAAGCTTCTGCTGGATGCATAAAAAATGATGGTGTTCCTGTACTAGCTAAACTAGCTGCTATTTTTCTACCTACATGACCAGATTTTCCCATACCTGTTACAATAACACGACCATTACAAGCTAAAATAGCATTTACAATTGTTTCGAATTCATCATCAATATGATTAATTAATTTTTTTACCGCATCAGCTTCTATTTGAAGTGTTTCTATAGCCTTTTCTTTTATCATGATTATTACCTCACAACACAATTTAACTCTCAAAAATCCCAGTAATATTTTATTTGTTTATTTTTTTCTTTGTTATTTCATTGATTGCGATTAAATCTTTTAATAAATCTTCTAATTTATCTAAGTAAACCATATTAGGTCCATCGCAAAGTGCTTCTTCTGGATTATCATGAACTTCCATAAAGAAACCATCTACACCTACACCAGCTGCACCACGAGCTAAGAATTCTACATATTCACGATTACCAGCAGAACTTGTTCCTGCACCACCTGGTAATTGTACGCTATGTGTAGCATCAAAAATAACTGGATATCCTGTAGAACGCATGATAGGGAAAGAGCGCATATCTACAACTAAGTTATTATAACCAAAGCTTGCTCCACGTTCTGTAAGTAAAATCTTTTCAGAACCAGCTTCTTCTAATTTTTTCACTACATTTTTCATATCTGCTGGAGCCAAGAATTGACCTTTTTTTACATTTACTACACAGCCAGATTTTGCAGCTGTATATAATAAATCTGTTTGACGGCTTAAAAATGCTGGTATCTGTAATACATCTACTACTTTAGATACTGGTTCTACCTGTGTTTCATTATGAATATCTGTAACTACTGGAACATTGAGTTCTTCTTTAATACTTTGAAGCCATTTTAAACCTTCTTCTAGTCCTGGTCCACGATATCCATTATAAGAGGAACGATTTGCTTTATCGAATGAAGCTTTAAATACATAAGGAATACCAAGTCGAGAAGTTATCTCTTTTATAGTTTTACCAATATATAAAGAGCGTTCATATGATTCTAATACACATGGACCTGCTAAAAGTACTAATGGATTTCCCGCACCAACTTCAAAATTGCCAATTTTTACTGTATGCATAGCTACACTTCCTTACTTTTTAATTTATTTATTTTTTTCCATTTCTTGGTATATTTTATTTACTTCTTCTAAATCTTCTTTTGTATCCACACCAACAAAATGTTTATCTGTGGCTATAACTTTTATTTTATAACCATTTTCTAAAGCTCTAAGTTGCTCTAAAGACTCTGTCTGTTCAAGTGGTGTTGGTTGCATTTTAGCATATTGTAACAGAAAATCTCTACGATATCCATAAATTCCAATATGTTTATAGACAACAACCTCTGTATCTTCACGAGGATATGGTATTAAAGAACGTGAAAAATACAATGCATAACCATTTTTATCTGTAATTACTTTTACATTTCCTGGTTTTGCTTTTTCTTCTTCTTTCATAGGAGTCTTCACTGTAGCCATTTTTAAATTTTCATCATTTAAAAATTCTTGTGCTAAATCATCAATAATCTGTGGATCAATAAGTGGTTCATCACCTTGAACATTGATGATTACATCTGCATCTGGACATTTTTGAGCTACTTCTGCCAATCTATCTGTACCAGTTGGATGATTTTTTGCTGTCATTATAGCTTTTCCGCCAGCTTTGACCACAGCTTCATATACTCTTTCATCATCAACAGCTGCTATTACTTCTGCTGGTTTTGTAGCATTTAATACACGTTCATATACACGTACAATCATTGGTTTTCCAGCTATATCAGCAAGAGGTTTCCCTGGTAATCTTGTAGATGCATAACGAGCTGGTATTACACAAATAATTTTCATATTTATCCCTTCAATCTAGGTAATTTTTCTTTCAAGTATTCAAATAAAACTTGTGTTTCATCGATAAAAGTAACTTCTATACTAATGATGTAAATTGGTATAGGTCGTTTTTTACACAATAATGTTTCAGGAATTTTTACTGCATCTTTATCAGTGATAATGATAGCTTCTGCACCTTGCTCTTCTGCTTGATGCATTACATCTCTTATTTCTTCTTCTGTATAATCATGATGGTCTGGGAAACGCAAACTTTCTGTAATAACAGCTCCAATATCATTTAAAGTTTGTTCAAATGAAGCTGGATTTCCAATAGCTGACATAGCTATGACTTTATGACCTTTCATCATATCTACAGATAAAATTTCATTTGGTTTTCGACTGAATAAATTGCCAATTTCTACAAAGCCTAATGGCTTATGTGTACTTTCTACTACTAAAGCATGGTCATTGTATTTTGCCAAAGTATCTCTTATTTCCTTGCATGCGGATTTGCTAGCTTGATCTACTTTTGTCAATAAACAAACATCTGCTCTATTTAAATGATTTAATGGCTCACGAAGAGTTCCACGTGGTAACATATGACCATTGCCAAATATATTAATAGCATCAACTAATAAAATATTTAAGTCGCGTTTTAATTGCCAATGTTGATAACCATCATCTAAAATTACCACATCTACATTGAAATTATCTACAGCATATTTTCCTGTAATCGTTCTATCTGTACCAATTAAAACTGGAATATCTGGCAAGCTTCTAGCTAAAAGATAAGCTTCATCTCCTGCTTGGTCTGCCGACATAAATACTTGATTGCCATCAGATACAATGCCTACTTCACCTTTCCATTTTGCACGATAACCACGATTTAAAATCGCTACTTTATAACCTAAATCGCGAATATATCTGGCTAAAAGTTTCGCAGTCGGTGTTTTTCCTGTGCCACCAACAGTGATATTACCAATACTGATGACAAAACAATCCAATTTTACTTGTTTAGCAATACCCCATTTATATAAATTCAATTGGAAATTTACTAAACTACGATAAATCAAGGAAAAACTATATAATACACCTAAAAATAATTTTGCTGGTATGCTTTTCTTATTTTTATCATGTACTAATTTGTATAAATAAGTTTGGAGATTTTCTATTTTTTCTGTAGAACGTACCTGCACAGGATTTACTCTTTCGTATTCATCTAATAATTCATGTAAAATAACAGCAGAACGGCGAGAAGCTCCCCGATTATCTTCAATTATTTGCAAAGTTTCTCTTTCCATCTGATGACGTTTTTCAGGGCAATTGAACAGCTCTAATACTGCCTCTGTTAATTCTTTGCTATTTTTTACAGTAATACATGCATTTCGCTTACTAAATAATACATGAGTATCTTTGAAGTTAAACATATTCGGACCAACTATTATCGCCTTTCCATGAGCTGCTGGCTCTAAAATATTATGTCCGCCATGTTTTATTAAACTTCCACCTACATAGATAACATCGCCTACACTATAGACTTTACCTAATTCTCCAATAGTATCTAAAATCACTACATCTTGTTCATATGATGGCTTTTCTTTTAGTACAGTACGGAAATTTGTCTTAAATCCGTGTTTATGACAAATACTAGCAATTTCATCTTTACGCAAAATACTTCTTGGTGCAATCAATAATTTAACATTAGGATGCTGTTTTTTTAATTCACTATACGCTTCTAAAACAGCTTCTTCTTCACCTTTATGCGTACTTCCTGCTAAAAATATTCCTTTTGCCTTATCCAAACATAATTCTTTCAACATATTGTTACGTTCTTTTTCATCTACATTAGTATATGTTTGGTCAAACTTCGTATTACCTGTAACAGTAACTAAATTTTCATCTGCACCTAAACGAATAATATATGAAGCATCTATTTCTGATTGCATAGCAAATTTTCTTACTGTGCCAATCATATCAGATAAAATACTAAACATATATTTATAACGTTTTACAGATTTATCACTAATTCTGCCATTTACCATCATTACTGGTATATTATATTTTCTTGTAGCCTTTAAAAAATTCGGCCAAAGTTCTGTTTCTACAGGTAAAAATACACGAGGACGAATTTTTTTGATAAAACGCTCAGGAAGCCATGGCAAATCTAAAGGAAAATAAATTATACTATCTGCATCTTTGATAATGCGATTAGCCATAGTATATCCTGTATTAGTTACTACTGATACTAATATGGGAGTATCGGGAAATTCTCTGCGAAATTCTTTAATAATTGGACTTGTCGCTACAATTTCTCCCACAGAAGAGGCATGTATCCAAATACAATTTTTGCCTGCCACTTTATCTAAGGCATGCTCTGGCAAAAAACCAAAACTTTGAATCATGCGTTTTAAAAATCCTTTTTCACGAATAGTTCTAACTATAAAATATGGTATCAATAGTATAACAAGCAATATAGCTACAATATTATATAAAATCTGCATATGCTTCACCTATTTTGCTTTCTTATTACTAAATTGTATGTTATACAAATGACTATATAAACCACCTGTCTGCATAAGTTCTTGATGTGTACCCATTTCTTGTACACGTCCATTGTCTAACACAACAATTTTATCAGCATGTACAATTGTTGATAGACGATGTGCTATAACAAATGATGTTCGACCAACCATCAATTTATCCAATGCCTCTTGAACAATTTCTTCGCTTTCTGTATCAAGTGCTGATGTTGCTTCATCTAAAATCAAAATACGTGGATTTTTTAAGATAGCTCTAGCAATCGCCATACGTTGACGTTGACCGCCAGATAAAGTTATACCACGTTCACCAATTTTCGTATCATAGCCATCAGCTAAATTCATGATAAAATTATGTGCATTAGCCGCTTTTGCCGCTTCAATGATTTCTTCATCAGTTGCATCTAATCTACCATAGCGAATATTTTCTTTAATTGTACCACTAAATAACATAGTTTCTTGAGGCACTACACCAATTTGTTCACGCAATGATTTTATAGTAACATCTCGAATATCTATATCATCTATTGTTATAGCGCCCTCAGTTACATCATAAAATCGAGGAATTAAATTTGCAATAGTAGATTTTCCTGCTCCACTAGGACCTACAAATGCAATTACTTGACCTGGATTAGCTGTTAAAGATAAATCATGTAATACATTCACACCATCTTTATAGCCAAAACTAACATGATCAAATTTAACTTTACCACTGATTTTAGGAAGCTCTTTAGCATCAGGTTTATCCTTTAAATCTTCCTGTGTATCTAATACATCAAATACACGTTCCGCTGCTGCCATAGCTTTATTAATTGTGCCATATACTCTACTGATACGTTTTACAGGATTAGCTAAATTTACAGCATAAGTTAAAAAGGCGATAAGTGCCCCAGCTGTCAAAGCGCCATTAACTACTTGATAACCACCAAACCATAAAATTACAGTTACAATTACAGCTGCTAAAAATTCTACAGTTGGCGTCAACAATGAACTAAGCTGTACACTTTTCATATTTGCTTTAAAGTTTAAATCATTTTGATTTTGAAATCTTTCAATTTCATGTTCTTCTCTAGCAAATGATTTTACTACACGAACACCAGAAATAGTTTCTTGTAATAATGATGTTATTTCTGCCGTACGTTCTTGAATTAGTGAACCACTTTTTTTGAGCTTTCTACCGAAAATTTTCATAGCTTGCCCAATCAATGGTACAACTATCAACGTAACTAAACTCAATTTCCAATCCAAATAAAACATCATAACTAAAGAACCTATCAAAATTGATGATTCTGTAACTAATTCTATTAAACTATCAACTAATGCTGCTTGAAGTGCTGCTACATCATTAGTTATATAGCTCATTATTGTTCCTGTTTGTTTTTTTTCATAATATGCTAACTGCAACTTCTGAAATTTCACATAAAGCATTTCACGAACATCAATAATTACTCTTTGTGCTATATATGATACTAAATACGACTGACCATAGAAGAATATCCCTCTAAAGAAAAATACTACCACTATGCCTACTGCAATTAAATTTAACAGTACCATATCTCTTTCCATAAGTACCTTATCAATCATATCCTTTATAATCCAAGGTACATATAAATTTGCTGCTGCTGACATTATGATACAAACAATAGCTAATAAAAGCCTTTTCCAATATGGTTTTATAAATAAAATCAATCTCTTATAATCATTCATATCATTTATCCCTTAATCTCATTTTTAAATCTATCAGCTGTTTGTAATATTAACTCAGCTGTCTTATCAGCCACTCCTGGTGAACCTAGCTTTTCCTTTACCATTAATAATTCTTCTTTTACTTTTTTAGCAGATTCAGTATCTTTATATAAATCTCTAGCAAGTCGAGCTATATTTTCACCATTTACTTCATCTTGTAACAATTCTGGCAAAATTTGTTTATCAACTAAAATATTTGGCAAACTAAAATATTTTATCTTCACAAAAATTTTAGCTATGCGATATGTGATAGCAGACATCTTATATAAAACAATTGACGGAAGTCCCATAAGTGCAGCTTCCAAAGTAACTGTTCCCGAAGTTGCAATAGCAAAATCACAGCAATTCATCAAATCATATGTCTTTATTTCACATAATTTTACTGTTAAACCATATTCATTTATCTTTTCTTCTAAATATTTTTTATCAATACCAGTAGCTACAGGTAAAAAAAACTTTACTTCTGGTCGTTCTTTCTTTATTAACTGCGCAGCTTGAAGCATTGGTTCTAATAAATTAGCTATTTCTTGCTTTCTACTTCCTGGCAATAATAAAATATTATCTTCTTTTAAATTTATGCCAAAAAATTCAGCTGCCATCTCGCGACTCATTGAAGCCTTTACATTATCCATCAATGGATTTCCTACAAATGAAATATCTGCGCCTGCTTTTTTATATACATCTAATTCAAAAGGAAAAATCGCTACAATCTTATCAGCAATTTTAGCTACATCTTTGGCTCTGCCCTTGCGCCATGCCCAAGCTGAAGGTGGTATATATGAAAATACAGGTATATTCATTTTTTTAGCTTCTTTAGCGAGACGCCAATTAAAATCTGGATAATCTATTAAGACTAAAATATCAGGCTTTTGTTTTTTCATTTCTGCTACTAATGCATCTTTTAATTTAAACATTTTGCGTAAATTAATTAATACTTCCCAAAAACCCATCACACTATAATCTAACATATTTTTACAAAGCTTTACTCCAGCTTGTTCCATTTGTGGACCACCAAAGCCAAACATTTCAATATCACTACAGATATTTTTCAAAGCTTTAGCCAAATTTGCTCCATGCATATCACCAGAAGTTTCCCCTGCTGAAAACATAATTTTATACATACAAACCTCCAGCCTTTATCAAGCAGAAAAAGACGCGATGATAACATTTTATAATGTATCGCCGCGTCCTACCATACTACATTGCCACAATAGTTATAGCATTTTCATCAGCTAGTGATAAAACTTTTTCTCTATCTACAATTAAAGTGCGTCCTGCTTCAATTACTAAGCCAGAAGCTTTTACTTCTATCATAGATTCAATTGTTTTTACACCAACAGCTGGCATATCAAAACGATTATCTTGAGCTGGTTTTGCCACTTTTGCTACAACTGCATTTCCGCAAGCGAGTTTTCCGCCACGTAAAATACATGCATCAGTTCCTTCAATAGCTTCTAAAGCCATTACTGCTTTATCCTTAACAACTACAGTCTGACCAATATCCAAGCCTCCAAGAGCTTTTGCCATTTTGAAACCGAATTCCATATCTAAATTTTCTCTCTCTGTTGGTTGACGTTTAGTCAATACACCTTTTTTAGGCATAATCATTTTCAAAAGCATAGTCTGGTCAAATGTGGTAATTCCTTCTTTAGCAAGTTCTGCCACAAATGCCAACATCATAGTATCATCACTTCTATCTTTTAATGATGATAACAAAGCTATCATTCTAGCGTCAGGTAATTCATGTTGCCCTGAAAATAAAATTTCCTTAGTAACTTTACCAATCATGACAACATCTGTTACTTCTTTACCTTTTAAATAATCAATTATACTACCCAATTGAGCTACATTGATGGATTTAAAATCTGTTGCTACATTTTTTAAATCTTCTTCTACACCATCAACTAAACCTACAGCATAAACGTCTATCCCCATAGCTCTTGCTGCTTTTGCTACTTCAACTGGTAATCTACCTATTCCAGATAATAAACCTATTGATTTCATACTAAAATCCCCACTTTAATTATTACCTTCATGGTTTTCTCTGCAAATACCACGATCAGCATTTCTTAAGAATCGTAAAAAATGTTCCACTTCAGCACAAGAATCAACTTCTTGTTCAATTACAGATATTGCTTGTGCTAATTTTAGTCCTGAACGGTACAAAATTTTATACGCTTGTTTAATAGCTTTTCTTGAAGATATAGAAATTCCTGCACGAGCTATACCTACACTATTTAAACCACAAACATTTGCAGGTCTACCATCTACAATTGTATATGGCACAACATCTTGTACTAATTTAGAAAAGCCTCCAACCATTGCATTTCTACCAATTTTTACAAATTGATGAACACCGGCAAAACCACCAAGAACAGCCCTATCTTCCACAATAACATGCCCTGCAACAGATGCATTATTTGCCATAATAACATTATTACCAATAATTGCATTATGTGCTACATGCGTATAAGCCATTAATAAGCAATCATTGCCAATACGAGTTTCTTCTTCAGCTCCACAAGCTCTATGAATTGTAGCATATTCACGAACTTTTGTTCTATCGCCAATATATACATAAGATTTTTCGCCCACAAATTTTAAATCCTGTGGTTCTGCACCAATAGATGCTCCTGGAAAAATCACGCAATCTTTACCAATTTTTGTCCAACCAGTAATAACCGCATGTGGTTCAATTCTTGTACCATCACCGATTTCTACATTTTCGCCAATAACTGCAAATGGACCAATTTCTACATTTTTTCCGATTTTGGCGTTTTCATGAACTATTGCTAATGGATGTATTTTGCTTTCTGCCTCCATTTGTATTCACTCCTTAAAAACTACACCATTTGGTGAAATTCCATCATAGTAAAAGAGCCAATTAATTGGCTCTTTACACCTTAATTAATCATTTTATAAGTTTTCTGGTTTTTGTAAAGCAAAAGTAAAGTCACCTTGAGCTACTAATTTATCATCAACAAAACCTTCACAATGAACTTTACCAAAATCGCCACGAATTTTCACAATTTCAGATTTCATAATAAGCTGATCACCAGGAACTACTGGTTTTTTAAATTTAACATTATCCATACCGCCAAAATAAGCTAATTTACCGCGGTTTTCTGCTGGATATAATAAAGCAAAACCACCAACTTGTGCCATTGCTTCTAAAATTAACACGCCTGGCATAATTGGATGACCTGGAAAATGTCCTCTAAATTGGTCTTCATTTATAGAAATATTTTTTATACCTACTGCATATTTCATAGGTTCTAATTCAATAATACGATCGATCAATAAAAATGGGGGACGATGTGGTAAAACTTTTTCAATTTCAGGAATATCAATTCTCATAGTATAACCTCTCTTCTGCTTAAGTAAAGTCTGCAAGAATTTTCTTTGCTAACTTTGTATTTAATTCATGACCTGATTTTACAGCAATTACATGACCTTTTATTCTACCTGCTAATCTCAAATCACCAATAACATCTAAAATTTTATGACGAACTAATTCATCTGGGAAACGAAGTTTATTCATCCAACCTTCATCATTGTAGACAATTACATTATCTAAATTTCCACCTAAACCTAATCCCATTTTACGTAAAGCTTCTACTTCTTTTTCATAAGCAATAGTTCGTGCTACAGCTATTTCCTTCTTATATAAATCTTTACTAGTAAATTCAAAATCATGATATTGTATACCAATTAGTGGATGCGGATTTATGGAAGTAAAGCTCACACGAAAACCATCATAAGGCAATACCATTATAAATCTTTCTTTATCATCTATGCGATATACTTTATCAATTGTTATTATATCTGCTTCTTTTTCCTGTTCTTTTATTCCTGCTTTTTCTAGCAATTCTAAAAAAACATTTGCTGAACCATCTGTTACTGGTGGTTCTTCACTGTCAATTTCAATATAACAATTATCTATATCACTAGCAAATAGTGCTGACATTAAATGTTCTATTGTAAAAATCTTGACATCTCCATTACTAATCGTTGTCGCTCTTAATGTAGATGTAACATTACTTGCTATTGCTTTTATCTGTGTTTTTTCTGGTAAATCCGTTCTAATAAATACAATTCCTGTATCTACTGGAGCAGGACGCAATTTCATATTAACCTCTGTGCCTGAATGCAGACCAATTCCAGTATATGAAACATCTACCGCAATTGTTTTTTGCTTTATCATCGTCGTCCTCCTAAAAATTATATATAATTATTTTACAAGACAACGCTATTTACTGCAAGTTATTTGCTTTTTTTTCTTTCTTTCAACATATTTCCATCTATCATGAAGCCAGAACCATTCTTCTGGATAATCTCTTATATGTTGTTCTACTAAACTAGTTAAACTTGCCATCATATCATATATATCTTTTTGTTTGTCTTTTGTTTTAGCTGTAAAAACTGGTTCTAATACTGTTAAAATATGATGTCCTGGTCTTTTTTTATCTTCAGTAATAAAAGCTGGTAATATCGGTGCCGATTTAAATCTGCTCATCACCGCTGGACCTTGCACACAAGATGCTTCATAACCTAAAAATGGCATAATAATCCCTGTAGAACCACCATCTTGGTCCATAATTAGACCAATAAAATATTTTTGTCCAAGCATTTTCATCATTTCTTTGATATCCAATTTATCTGTTATATGCATACCTGTAAATGCTCGACAATAATTTATAAAATTATTTACACCTTCATTGCGTTGATGTTGAGCCACTCCTGCTATCTTCATTCCTTTATGAGTGAGTGCTGCTCCTATAATCTCCCAATTTCCACTATGTGCTGTGGCAATGACACCACCATTTTCATAGGACATAGCTTTTTTTATATTTTCTTCACCTTTTATAGTTACATATTTATCAATATTTTTACATATAACTTTAAATCGCAATACTTCCATGATCATTGGTCCAAATCTAGTCCAACTTTTCTTAGCAATTTGCTCAGCTTTATCAGTTGATACTTTTAAACAACGCTCAATATTATGTATTGCCATTTGTTTTCTTTTCTTAGGAACAACAATCCATGTTAATTCACCTAAAATCTTACCTATAAATCTTGCTACACTAGCTGGTAATAAACAACAAATATCACTTAAAAATACTAATATATGATATAGCATTTGTATCTCCTTTCACTTTATATTCCTATCTTATTTTTTCACAATATCAATTCATTTCTAAACTAATAAAATCTATAAAAAAAGTAGCTAAGCATTAGGGCTTGGCTACTTTAATAATCAAAGAATTACTCGATTTAATTATTTTTCTCTTCTAACGCTTTTAAACGCTTTTCCATTAATTTTAATTTTTTCATCATATCTGGCAAACGAGATTCATTTGCTTTAATTCTAAGCCATTCTTGATGAGGACGAGCAGGAAAACCTGCATAAAATGAATTTTCTGGTACATCTGCAATAAGACCTGTACGTGCTGCCATAACTGAATTACTGCCAACTTTTATATGACCTTTAGAGCCAACTTGACCTGCAAATGTAACATTGTGACCAACAATTGTTGAACCAGCAAGACCTGTTTGTGCTACAACTAAACAATTTTCTCCTAATACACAGTTATGACCAATATGAACAAGGTTATCTACTTTTGTTCCTTTGCCAATCACTGTTGAACCTGTTGTTGCTCTATCAATTCCTGCATTACAGCCAATTTCAACATCATCTTCAATTACTACATTACCTACTTGTGGTACTTTTGTATGTTTTCCATCTTTAGTTATAAAACCAAATCCATCTGCACCAATTACTGTATTATCATGAATAATTACATTTTTTCCTACTTTGCAATATTCGCGAACACTAACACCTGAATGAAGAATTGTATTTTCATCTACACTAGCATATTGACCAATATAAACATTTGGATATATTTCCACATTATCGCCAATAATTGCATTATCATCAATATAGGCAAAATCCATTATAGCTACATTTTCACCAATTTTTACATTTTTACCTATATGTGCCTTAGAGCTGATAACTTTTTCTACTTTTAATTCAGGTTTAAAAATATTTAATAAAATATTGAAAGCTTCTCGAGGATTTTTTACTTTTATACAAGTTTTTGAAAAACCATCTACATCTTCTTGTATAATCACTGCAGCCGCATTACAAGCAATAGCTTCCTCTAAATGTGGGTCTACAGCAAAAGTTATTTCACTTGGACCAGCTAAAGCAATTCCTGTTGCACCTGTAATGACTAAATTCTCATCATAATCCCCACAAAGTTTACCATTTATTAAATTTGCTATCTCTGCTAGTGTTCTTTTCATAATATTACCCCTTTTTATTGCAACTTCTGAATTACATCGTCTGTAATATCAATTCCGCCTTGAACTACAAACTCTTGTTTTTGAACTTGCATACCATTTGAACGCACTAATGTTTTTGGCACTACAGCAGATAATTCTTTTTCTGTTGACACTTCTGCGAGTACCTTATCCATTGTATTTTTTACTTGAGATTTATATTGCATATCTAAGCCTTGATATTGACGTTGAATATCCATCTGTGCTTTTTTAAATTCTTCATCAGACATAGTTGCTTTTTTGCTCATTAAATCTGTTTCTTTAGCTTCGATTTCTTTATTCTTAGCATCAATATTATCTCTAATTGTTTTTATTTGTGGTGCTTCATTCATAACTCGTTCAGCATCTAAATAACCTAATTTAGTTTCGCTTCCACAACCTGACATAAATACACTCATCAATGTAACAAGTGCTATTACTAACATTAATTTTATTTTCATGACACCCTATCGCCTTTCCATATATTATTTACCATTATTATTTTGCATTTGCTCATTTGTAAGTTCAGCCATTACATCATCTGTAATATCAATTGCATCAGCACCAACTACCATGCCATTTAAAACTGTATCATCAAAATTATCTATTTTTATATTACCAAAAAAATCTAATGTAGCTGGAACATCAGCAATAACTAATTTTAGATGTTTTTGAATTGCTATTTTCATAGCCTTACTAGCAATATCTTTTAATATGCTTCTCTTTAATAAATTTATTTCATTTTCTTTTGTATGCAATAATATTATTAATCGTTCACTATCTTTTTTTCTAGCTTGAAGCATCTGCAATCTATCTTGAAGATATTGTGCCTCTCTTTTTTGTTCAGCTTGTTGTCTTTCTAAAGAGTTTTGTACATCTATTTGATGTATCTTTTGAACATTTATACCTAATTCTTGTTCTCGTTGTGCTCGCCACTTCATTAACTCATCAGCAACTTTTAAATTATATTGTTGCTCAATCAGCGCCACATTTTCTCCGCGTTCTTTTTTTAACTGTTCTAATAATGTTAATAGATTATCTTTTTCTTCTTGAGTCAATCTCAAGTTTTCAGCATTATCTAATTTCATAGTACAATTAAAAATAGCGTTTGTATATTTATCAGTTATTAATGTTTCTGCTTTATTTTTTTCAATAGATAATCTTTGTCTTATTTCATGTTCTTTTGTTATCGTTTCTTCTTTTAATTGTTGTTTAGCTTTTATTTCTTGTAAATTATTTTGTTCATCTACAACTTGTTCAAATACTTGACTTGCCGGATTTACTTGCGGTGGTTGCAATTGTTCTGTATTTAATGCATATGATTTTAATTTTATTAAAATCAATATCTTCTCGGCTTGCAATTTTTCTAATTTAGCATAATCACTATGTTTAGACATCAATTTATCTATATCTACCGTAGCTATTGCTGAATTAACATCTAATTGCACTGGAGGTTTTTGTGTTTGTTTATGCCAAATATATAAAGCTCCTATAATACATAATAATACACAAATAACACCTGTAATAATAGCACTTTTTCTACTCTTATCCTTTTTGTTCTCTTGCATATCATTATCTTTATCTTGTTCATTTGCCATAAAGCCACCTCCCTACAAATTTATCTAGATTATTAAAATACCGAGCATCACTGCATTTGCTCGGTATTTCATCTAAAAGCATAAAAATTAATTTTGACCAGAAGAATTTGTTGTATCTGTAGCTTCAGCAGAAGTTGCATCAGAACTATTAGTATTATCTGTAGTTACATCACCCTGAGCTTGAATTTTTGTTAAAACATCTTGAGTGATATCCTGTCCACCATATAATACATTGTTTTTATCTAATACAACATTAATACCTCTAGAATCAGCTACTGCTTTTACTTGTTCTTCTATGCTATTACGGATAGGATCGATTAATTCTTTTTGCTTATCTTGCATTTCTTTTTGTTTTTGTTCTATAAATTGTTGCTGCTGTTCAGGTGTCATATTTGCAGCCTGATTTTGGAAATCTTCTTGAACTTGTTTTGCTGCTGCTTCATATTTTTCACGAGCAGGTTGCATTCCTGGATGTTCTGCAATAAGTTTGGAATAATCTACAATACCAACATTAGAAGAAGATGCTCCTGCCATACCAGATTGATATTGTGAAACTCCAAGAGCAACAATACTAAATATGAATACTGCTGCAATAATAACACTAATAATTTTTACTTGTTTTTTTTCGAAATTAATCAACTTTATCTTCTCCCTTTATAAGGCTTTTGCCTCTTAGTTAAAACACTTTAATTATAACAAACTAAAAATTCTTATTCAAGGAAAGAATTAACTGCAGAAAAAATCCTGCAGTTAATTTTTAATAAAAAAATATTATTAATTAAAAGTTTCCACCTACATTAAAATGAAGTCTTCCACCATCTTCACCCCAACCATAGTCTAAGCGAAGTGCACCTATTGGAGTTTGCATTTGTAGTCCTAAACCTACACTAGCATGTAAATCTAAATCTTCTTCAATGGAACTCCATGAACCCCAAGATTTACCACCCCAAGCATCACCTACATCTGTAAATAAGGCACCTTGTACTTTATTCATTAATGGGAAACGATATTCCATTGTACCCATTAACATTCTATTACCAGAAAATTGTCCATCACGATAACCACGAACAGAATTTTGACCCCCTACTTCAAATAAAGCAGCTTCTGGTAAATCTTCATTTGCATAACCTGCACTACCACGGAATGCTAAAACTTGTGCATGACCTACTTTATAATATTTTTGTACACTACCCATTAATTTAGTATAATCAAAATCTCCACCCAAACCAGCATATTCAACAGATAGACTAGTTCTAGTACCTTCAGTTGGATAGAAAATATTATCTCTTGTATCACGAACCTGAGAAGCTATAATACTTCTAGTTTCCCCAAAGTTATTATCAAGCCATTCTGTATTTTTACTACGGTCTAAACCATCTTCATGTCCACGATATTCTGTATTATTTATTTTAAAACCTAAATAATTCATTGTATATTCATCTGTTGGACGACCAAAGTTTAATTCATACCCTTGATTTTTTTTATCGTAAGTTTCAATAAGATCACCGCCATTATCGTAATCATCATATTCAAACTTACGATCATAAATACGGAAAGTACCTGTAGTTTCTTTTTCATCAAGCCATGGTTTAGTATAAGAGATGCTGTATCCGCTATCGTCTCCGCCATCGCCGCCAAATTCATACATAGCTTTTACAGAATCACCAGTACCTCTGAAATTAGTATCCCCAATACTTACCATTCCTAAAAGACCATCTTCACTACTGTAACCAGCACCAATACCAAAAGAACCTGTACGTTTTTCAATAACAGTTAATTCCATAATGATATTATTTGGATCTTCTTTACCTGGTAAAATTTTTACACTAACATCTTCAAAAAATCCTAAATTATATACACGTTGCATACTACGACGTGCTTTCTTAGCATCAAATACTTCGCCTGGTTTTATACGCATTTCACGAGTAATAACATAATCTTTTGTTTTATCATTACCTTTTACTACATAACCTTCAAGAATACCTTCATTAAAAGTTAAAGTTAAATTACCACTTTCATCAATAGATATATCTCTTAATTTTGCCAAAATATATCCATCTTGGCGATAGCTAGCTTCAATATTTGCTAAATCTGTATTCAATTGACGAATATTTAAAATTTCGCCTTTTTTTACAGTTAACATATCTTCAATTTTATCTGTAGAATAAACTTGATTTCCTAAAATCTCTACAGAATTTAACACAGGATTTTCCATTACATGATAAGTTATTTTTACACCTTCAGGGACAACTTCATAAGAAGGATAATTATCATAAAAATAGCCTGTATTATAAATATTATTCCTATCTTGTTCTATATTTTTTATATTGAATTTATCTCCAGCTTTTACAGTTAAAACATTTAAGATATCTTCTTTAGCTATTTTTTCATTTCCCACAACATCTACACTGACTACTGTCATATCTGTATATGCACTATTATTATTTTTAATAGTTTCTTCTGTTGGTCTTTGTTCTTTCCAAGTATTCATTTTAGCAATAGCTTCAGGATCTTGGACTTTATCCACTTTATTTTTTTTGTCATTATTGATAACAATTTCTTTGTCTTCTTTTGCAGCCTCATTGTCTGCAGATACATCTTGCATTGTTTCATCAATTTTTGCTGCTACTTCTTCTTCAGTTAAGTTTTCAGCAGATACAATATTTTCATGTACATTATTATCTGCAACATTTGCAAAACAATTATTTATACTAAAGGCACTGATATTAGCCATAGCTAACGCGCAGACTAATAATTTATAATTTTTCTGTTTCAAACAAAAAACCTCCTTAATTTGGCAAAACTCACCAATACTGTAATTTTATCACAACTATATTAAAAATAATATCTTTCATATGAAAAAAGTTATGATACTCAAGAAAATATGAGTATCATAACAAATTCATCTTAAAAATAAATTAAAATTTCCACTGCATTTCTAATTTTATATTATATACACCATCATCTTCTACTTCTGTGATAATACCTACATTATTATTCATATAATATTGTAAGCCCACCCTATTTAAATCATAATTTATGCCTTTTGTATAACGAAGCATAACCTTATCTGACAAATATTTTCCAATTTGAACACTATACACATCGCCATTATCTGTATCAAAGCGTTTTTTAGCACTATCAGATAAGCTATCTCGAGAAATTCTAAATTCATCCAAATTCAATACATTTCTTAATGTACCCTCAATTTCATTTAAGAAACTCATCTGTAATCCCACAGATGCTAAGGATAGTAAATCATCTTCTGTTATTTCTCCAGAACTGCCTTCTTTATAATCTGTTCTAAATGCTAGTAATTTTATTATTTCTGCATCATTCATTGCTGGTTCAGAAAACAATCTCGGTTCTAATTGCTTATCTAAAGGACCTTGTAGGCTTGCAAATATTTTTGTTCTATCAAGTCTAGTCACAGCTAGAAAATCTATACTTGGGAAGAACGAATCTACTTGATTAAATACTATATTACCTACTTCAATCTTAAAGATATTTTTCAAAATATTAATTGTTCCTTTATCAACAGTTAAACTACCTGAAGATTTTGGATGAATAGTTGTTCCTTTTATGTTAAAAGCACCTTTTATATACAAATCATATAATAAGGCATCATAAGCATGTACATTGTCACCTAAGGTAACATTTATATCTAATAGCATTTCAGGAAGCGGTGTATCTGTTGTTTCTGGAAGCGGTGGCATAGAAACTTCGATATTATTAAAGTCAAGATTAGTTATCAATTTTGGCAATCTTCTACCACGGAATTCTTCTTCGATTAATTGTAAATTGCCCACTAAATGACCTGTATAATAATCTGACACAATATCTAAATTATTTAAATCAAGATTAAAGCTATAACCTGTAATACCTTGACTTGTGAGATGTGCCGTTCCTACTAAATTATAATCTCCTTCTCCCATTTTACCTGTGAAACGCTTAACGGTCATTAAATCTTGGTCAAAATCTATATCTACATTTATATTTTCTAATGGACTATCTATATATTTAAATTTAATAGCACTATCTACTGTAGATATATTTCCTTTAAAATTAGGTTTTTGTACTGTTCCTGTAATATTTAAATCACCTTGAACATTACCCATAGACCATTCAACAAATGGTGTTAAAGATGGCAATATATTCAAATCTGTATTTTCCAAATAAACCTTTAAGTTCATCTGTTGATTTATATTTTGCTCATTTCTTTTATCCATTTCTAAAGCTGCTATCGGTATACTACCTTCTGCTTTTATTGCACATTGACCTTTATTCGCAGCCATTTGATTTATATAGATTACACCATTTTTTAAATTTGCTAATGCATAAGCATTATCAAACTGAGTACCGTCACCTTGCGTATAAATAGAAATATCTGCTGTCGGCTCATCAATTGTACCGCCAACTTGAATATCACCGTTCATAACACCATTTATATTTATATTCATATCACATAAATGAGTTAATAGATTTACATCCATATTACTAGCTGATATTCGTGCATCTATAGGGCCATTTTCTAAATCTATACTGCCTTGAGCTGCCACTTTACCTGCACCTTGTTCAGCATAGAATTTATCTATTTTCACGACTTTATTATCCAATTCAGCATCAATTTGAATATTTTGTAATGGATAATCTTTTAACGTGCCATCTATCATCGTACCATTCAAATCAACATGTGGATTTTCATAAGTACCATTTAATTGTGCTATACCGTCAAAACGACCATTTAATAAATTATTTTTTAAATTAGCCATGGACATTGCTGCATTGATATCAGCTTGAACAATAATCGCTTTTCCTTCAACTTGCTTAGTATTTAAATTTACTGCTCCATTGAAATCAAATTCACCATTATTTTGTTTAAATTTAAATTGCTCTAAACTTAAAATTCTATTAGCTAATTTTAAATGACCATAAATATCATCTATATTTTCACCATTTAAGACAATATCGTCTGCCTGCAAGATACCATCAAAATTTAAAGCACCCACTTTACCAGTTAAAACACCATCAAAGCTTGCTTTTCCTGATACTGGATATGGCAAATCTACTTGTAATTTATCAATTAAGATTTCGTCTGCTTTAAATTTAAAATTCATTTCTTTATTTTTATCTAAACTACCAGACAAAGTGGCTTTAATAAATGGTGATGTTATTACAAAATCTTTTAAGACTATATCACCATCATTATATTCATATGTCCCATCTACTTGCGTAATTAAAATACCATATAAACTACCTTCATAAAAATGCAGATTACCTGTAGCTTTTATATCTTGTAAATTACCTGTTAGATGTATACTATTATCTACATTTCCTGTTACTTTAAATTCTGGCATAACAACTTGCATTAAATTTTCTACGCGTGCTTGTTTTGTCTGCACTACCATATCAATAAATTGTTTGCCTTTAAAACCTAATAATCCAGTGGCTTCATGCGTAATTTCACCATCATTGATAAACTGACATCTATCTACACGCATACCGTCTAAATTCCCCACCGCATTTACTAATAATGAATCAAATGGTTGATTTAATATCGAGCCATCTTTTGCCATTAAATCAATTCGCAATACAGGATTATCTAAATTACCAGACAATCTACCACTAAAATTAGCATCTCCAGAAATATTTATATCTGATAAATAATTTTTAACTAAAGACATATCTACATTTGAAGCATAAAAATCTGCATTTATATTATCATTTTGCAGACCACCTTTAGCTGCCAATTTTCCTCCATTAGCAAAACTAGCCGTTAAAGCATCAATTTGAAGTAAATCTTTTTCTTTATAAAAAGAGGCTTCTAGTTTTTCTACTGGTATATTATCATAACTTCCATTATTTACCTCTAGACGACCACTGAGATCTAAGTTTTCAAATTCTACACCTTGACCTTTAAAATCGCCACGAATAATAGCATTACCTGTAATTACTTGTGGTAAATAATTATTAAAAATAGATATATCTATATTAGATGCTCTAAATGAACCTTTATATGATAAATCAGCTAAATCACATTGACCAGATGCCCAAATCCAACCATTGGCAAAATCTGCTCTAAAATCATCAATGAATACTTTATTATCTCTATATCTAGCCTGGATATTTATATCTTCTATAGGATAATCATATATATATCCTAATTTAGAATTAACTTGAGCACCAATACGTATATCATCTAAAGTACCATAAATAGCACTTACAAACGAAACTTCGCCATTAAATGGTATACCTTCAATAAATAATTCAGGTCTAAAACTTTTACTTTCTGCGATTAAACGCAAACGCGGTTCAGTCATATAATCTTCAATATTTCCATGAACAGCTACTTTTTGTCCTTGAGCACTTCCACTTACAAATAATTGTATATTTTTATTATTTAATAAAATAATACCTCGTATATCTTCTACATTTTGACCTAAGACTTCACATGCACCATCAACAAAATTAATGGAACCATCTAAAACATATTTATTTTCTAAACTACCACTGATTGTTATATTTGCCTTATTTATAAAACCTTGTTTTATATTAACATTAGCTAAATATTCTTCTGGTATAAATGGCAAGTATTTTAAAATATCTAAATCTTGCGCTTTTATTTCTAAGTTAGTTTTGATTACTTCACCTACAACACCATCAAATTCTACTAAAGCATCTTCATGATTTAAACTACCATCAAGATTTATAGCTGTTAAATCTGCGCAATCTGCTTCTAAATTAATTTTATCTATGGATAATTGCTTTCCTTCAAAGCGCAATTTAGATTGTCCATTTTCGACTTTTACAATTCCTTTAAAATCAACAGGTGTATCTGAGTCTTTATCTATTAAATCTTCTACGTTCCATGAACCATCACTGCGCTGAATAATATTAACCTCAGGATTGATGACATCTACTTCACTTAATCCTGCTAATGGAGATTGTCTCAAAATCTGCCAAAAATCTATAGTAAATACTACCTTATCCGCTTTTGCTATTAATTCATTTTCTTTATCATAAATTTCTACATCATCTATCGCTGCTGAATTTGTAGATACAATATATAACGAATTTATATTTATTTTCGTACCTAAAATATTTTCTACTTGTTTAGATATTAAATTAGCCGTTTCTTGTTTGAAAGATTGAGAGTTTATCCATAAAAAAGTCATCAAACTTATACAAAATATTATAAATACACTAGCTCCTACAATAATTTTAGACTTTTTTTGCATCTAACTCACCTCTATATTAAATAGTTAAATAATCTCTATACTAAGAAACGGGAACTATTTTAGTTCCCGTTTAAATAGTTTATTCTGTTTTTAGTATAGCATGAATTTATTATAGAGAAAATATCTTAATATGTTTTTGCTGCTACTGCTTGAACATCTAAGTCAACAGGAAGACCCATTGCTTTATCTAACTGAGCTTTACTTACATTGTAATCATAAAGAGCTTGTACATAATTTGTTTTTGCTGTAGTCAAAGCAACTGCTGCATCCATAACATCGATATTAGTACCTACACCTGCAGTATAACGAACTTGTGCGATAGTATAATCTTCACTTGCTTGATTTACTGCTACACTTGTTGTTTGAATATTTTTTTCAGCAGAAAGTAAATTCAAATATGCTTGATGTACTTCTAATTGAATGCCTTCATTTACATATTGAGCATTTTCTTGAGCTTTAGCTAAAGCTGCTTCTGCTTGTCTTACCTGTGCTTTAGTTACATTGTTATCAAAAAGGTTCCAACTAGCTTTAACACCAACTTCTGATTTTTCTGCTGCATCATTATTAAAAGCATCATCGCCATCAATAGTATAACTTGCATAAGCAGAAAGTTGTGGTAGATTACCAGCTTGAGCTGCTTTTACACTTGCTTTAGCTTGTTCAATAGCTTTAGTTGCTGCAACACCATCTGGACGATTTGTCATCGCTAAATCCATGCATTCAGCTAAGCTTAAATCATATTTTGTATATTTTAATTCATCTTGAATATTAATTTTAGTATCTATAGGTAAACCAATTAAATTATTCAAAGAAGAAATCGATAAATCATAATTATTTTCTGCATTTACAAGATTTTGTTTAGCATCTGCTAGTTCTACTTGAGAACGCAATACATCAGATTTAGCTACTGTACCTGCAGCATATTTAGCATTAACTGTATCTAAATGTGCTTGCAATTGATCTACAGTTTCCTGATTTACACCTACTAAATTACGGCACTGTAAAATATTATAATAGCCTTTTGTTGTATCATATTTAATCTGTTGTTTTGTATTTTCCAAAGTCAAATCGCTGATATCTACACCGATTTCTTTACTTTTAATATTATTTTCTAATTGTCCGCCTGTATATAATGGAATAGATGCTTCTACCACATTTTGATAAGTAGAATCTCTATTTTGTAAATCATATGTTTCACCACTAGCAGCAGCTGCTACTGTTTGCCAATTGATAGAAAAGCCTTTTTGACCTTTTGCTTCACTCAATGCCCAACGAGCTGAATCTGTATCATATACAGATTGTTTTATAGTTCTATTATTTTCTAATGCTAATTCTACTGTATTATCTAAAGTTAAATCTACAGTATCTTGTGCAAAAGCTAAATTACTACCACCTAAAAATAATGAGCCACTTAATAACACAGCTGTTATTGTTTTATTTAAAGACTTTTTATTCATTTTTAAATCCTCCCAAATTAAAATTCATGTCTTAAGCCTACATAAGCGGCTCTTTCATCTGAATCATTAATATCTTTTATCTGACCTATTAAATATGTGTCTTGCGCCACTTCATATTGACCTTTTAATTTAACTCTTAAATCATTAGGATCATAAGCATCTACAGAAATTTTTCCTTTTTCTCCTGCTTTTAAGTCAACACCTACGCCGACTTTATCATCAACTAATCCACCTCTACCTGTGAAAATGCCATTACCTGTTCCTATCTGTAGATTAGTACCACTATCATCACCGCCAATATCATCGGCGCCTATTAGCAAAAAAGAATTTGGATCTGTATAAACTTTTACATCAGCATTTACCATCCATTCAGATTGCCCACCACTATACAATGCTTCTACACCTGGCTTAACTTCAATAGAAGACACTTTACTCATCATATTATCTGCACGCTGTGATATATTATCTGCGTTGCTGATTATGTTTTTCAAGCTTTGTGCTGTCTGTGGGTCTGCAACTACAGTTTCCATATTAGTTGCCATTTTTTTTACACTTTCACTAGTTGCTGATAAATTAGCAATAGCAACTTTCATATTATTAGCAGTTTCGCCATCACCAGCAAAATCATTTATCATGATTTCAATCTCATCTGCAGCCTTAGCCATACTAGCTGTCATTGCAGATAAATTTTTAATCATATTATCAATATCTTGCTGATTATTAACTGCTAATGTAGACATCACTTGCATTAATTGATTCATATTTCCAGTTAAATCTTTAAGATTTACTGCTGTTTGAATTAAAGATTTCTGTACATCTTGATTACCTAAAATGTCATTCATACTTTTTATCAAACCTCTTACATCATCTAAAGTCAAACTAGCTTGAACCAATAAATAATCTAATCCCTTTTCATCAACACCATGTACTTCTTCTCCACCTACTAAATACTCACCAGATGGATGTTGTGGTGGCATGATGCTGATAAATTTTTCACCCATTAAACCATCACTACTGATGGTAAATAATGAGTCTTTTGCAATTTGCATATTACCTTTTATGACAACAGTAACTCTTGCCTTATCTTTATAAGCTTCAATCGCTGATACTCGCCCAGCATCAATACCGGCATAACTAACACCAGCACCTATCTTTAATCCTGTAACTTGATTAAAAGTGATATCAAAAGTATAGTCTTTTTCTTTGCCAAAACTAAAGCCACTTAAATAAACTATAATACCAATTAATAAGGCTAAGCCGATTGTCGTAAAAATCCCTACTTTTGCTTCATTGGACATTTTTTCACCTCTTTCTTATTTGGCTAACATTTATAAATTCTAAAACTCTACTATCTGTGGAATTTCTTATTTCATCTGGAGTGCCAATTGCTATCATCTCACCTTGATACAACATAGCAATTCTATCTGCAATATAAAAAGCACTTTTCATATCATGTGTTACCACTATAGAAGTAACACCTAATAATTTTTGCATCTGTACAATAAGCTCATCAATCTTAGCAGAAGTTACAGGGTCCAAACCCGAACTTGGCTCATCATACAATAAAATTTTAGGCTCAAAAGCAATTGCCCTAGCTAAACTAACACGTTTTTTCATACCACCAGATAATTCATTCGGCATGTAATTTGCAAAACCAGATAAACCTACTAAATTTAATTTTTCTTCTACAATTTCTTTGATTTCCTTGGCAGATAATTTACTATGCTCTTGTAAACCAAAGCCTACATTATCGCCTACACTCATTGAATCAAATAACGCAGAATATTGGAAAACCATTCCCATATTTAAACGTACTTTATCTAGTTCTTCTTCTTTTAATTTTGATATTTCTTTGCCATCAATGAAAATCTGTCCTTGCTCAGGTCGTAACAGCCCTATTAATAATTTCAATAAAGTCGATTTACCTGAACCGCTACCGCCAATTATAACTAAGGTTTCACCTTTATTAACTTCAAAATTAATATTGTTTAAAATCAATCTATCCTTAAAAGATTTATATATGTTGACTACTTTTATCATTATACCACCTCAACGATAAAGCAACATAGATAATAAACAATTACTAAAGAATATAACAATAATTGAAATTACGACAGAACGAGTCGTTGCTTTACCTACGCCTTCTGCACCATTTTGAGCATTTAAACCATAATAACAACCTACAATAGCGATAATTGCACCAAATACAATGGATTTTAATAAACCACCTGTTATATCATGAACATCTACAAAAGTATCTATTGAATGTAAATACATATAAATATTAATATCATAATATTCTGCTACCATCCAACCACCAATAGAGCCAATGACATCGCCAAAAACTACTAAAATAGGCAACATAAACATACAAGCTATCAATCGAGGTACTACTAAATAACCAATTGGATTAGTAGCCATAACTTTTAAAGCATCAATTTGTTCCGTTACCTTCATTGTACTGATTTCAGCTGTTATAGCTGCACCAACTCTACCGGCTGTTACAACACCTGCTAAAACTGGCCCAAGTTCACGTCCTACAGCAATAGTTACTATACCACCTACTGTAGATTGTGCCCCTAAACGAATAAATTCTGTAGCAGTCTGCAATGTTATTACCATACCCGTAAATAACATCGTAAGCGTTATGATCGGCAATGTATCTACACCTAAATGTGACATTTGCTGAAAAACATGTCGCATTCTCGGAGGATATCTTAATTGTGCAATCGTATTGCCTATTAAAATAGTAAATTGCCCTAAAGTTTCTAAATGACCAATAACAAATCTCCCTATTTTTTCAAAAAATCTTATTATCATTTTATAAATCCTCAACTTTATAGCTATTAACTTTATCGAAAAAAATATCCGTGAGAAAGACTCACGGATATTTTCTCACTATTCGATTTTAGCAATGAATTTAAAAATAGTAAATAGTTATTTACTTTTTTTTAAGCTTTTAATCATTTTTTAATATTTATACTCGTTTGGATAAAATTATCAATTACATAATCTGTAGATATTTTACTTTCACGATTTTTATTGAACTCTTCTCGTTCTTTTTTACTCATTTTACCAATTTCTTCAGATAATTTTATAGCTTCTTTTATCGCTTTATCTTGATCTTTTTCGCTTTCTATATCAATTGTTGGTGAAATAACTATTTCATTATTTTTATTCAAATTTTTTATTTCATTCAAACGGTCAACTGTAGATAATTGAGCTATATCTTGCGGTGTTACAACTAATCCACTTTGTAAAACTTGTCCTAATTGTACAAAGCCACCACCTTTTACTTCTAAAAACATTTGACCTTCTTTTTGAGTTTTAGGAATAGCGTATGGTATAGTTACTGTTACATTTTCTCGACGATATGGTTTTAATGTCACATTAAAATTAACTAATTCACCTGGTTTAGCTTCTTCTCTATCTGGAATAGCACTGACAATAGAAGCAGTTTTTCTACTAGAAGTAAAATCTACATCTACTTTTACATCTAAGATGTTAGAAGGTTTATCCATATTTGTGCATAAGAAATACAATGCTTGTGTCAATTCTCCCACAGTAAATTGACCGACATCTTTAGGATCATAAAACATATTTTCTCGTTCAAATTTTCCTTCAGGAACTTCATCTGTCATTATGGTAAATTTTATTTTTGATGTACCATAACTTGCTCTATCTGCCGTTCTATCCATAGAAGCATATACAATACTTGATGCCAAAGTTGGCAAAATATCTTCATCATATGCAATTTTGGATACAAAGGTTTCTTCTTTGCCTAAATTTCTATCTTTTACTTTAACCCTTACAGGAATAGAAGATGGATATTCATTTAAAATTCCACCTACACCACTGAAACGGTCTTGATTAACTCTACCGATAATTTTTCCGAAAGAACTTACCTTCACGCCATTTAAGATACCACCTGCTGAGCCTATAATATCAGCTTCAGTCATAAAATAATTTACATTTCCCTTGTAAGTCATTGCATGACCAAATCCCAATATTTTATTGCCTTCAACAGCTGTTACTGTACCTGTTCCCCCAGCAGAAAAATCACCATAAGCCATAACTACGCCTACAGGATCGCCAGCTTTCAACGTTGCATTTTGCTTGATATCACTATCTTTATTTCCTATAGGAGCGCTGATAAATTCCCCTGTATTATACGGTGTCATATTCTTATATTTTAAATTATTTGCTAAAAAATTTAAGGCATTATCATTAAAACCTGAAACATAAATCGGCATCATCGAAGTATTATTAAAACTACTTGCTTGAGCTTTATTTTGTTTTTCTAAGCTTTTCAAAATAAAATCAGTCAAAGATATATGTTCTTCTAATTTATCAGCATTAACATCTGTTTTAGAATTATCTTCTAAATCTTTTATGATTTTATCTGTTTGCACAATGTCAGCATCAACATCTGTTTTATCTTCTTGCGTTTCTATATCAAGACCACTTAATATTTCTTCTAAGCGTTTTTGTGCCTTACCTTTTACAGCTTCTTGCCCTTCTGGTGTCGCTAGATGTTTTGATTTATATTTTTCTACTTCTTTATCAATATTTTCATCGTAATTATCTTGATTTTTTTCATATTCTTCTAATGAAGGTATTTTTACTTTTTCTATATTAGATTTATTTATCACAGCTAAAGGGTCTGGCAAAGTCCAAATCTTTAACATTTCTTCAATAGGTGTTATATAAAATTTATATGGTAATACATCTTGACCGACAGCTCTAGCAACTGCACCAATTAATTTGCCATCAACATATACAGGACTACCGCTCATGCCATGAATGACGCCGTTTGTTTCCTCAATAATCGGTCCATATGCACGCGCTAATATCTGTTTTGATGAGCCTTTTCCATTATTGACTACACCTATTATTTCTACATTGAAACTAACCTGCTGTGCTCCTTGAACTACAGTTTCTGCATAACCTTGCATCCCTGGTTTTAATTCTGACGTTGTCATTATTGGAGGCATAGCTAATGCAGAATTTGTATACAATAACAACATTAAACATATCGTTACTAAATATTTTATCATTAATACTACACCAATTCTCTTTCTCTTATTATTCTAGCTGTTCAACATATACTACTACCTGATTTGGTGTTATATTATCACCAACATTTACTAAAACTTGTTTTACTACACCATTAACAGTTGCTCTAGCAGCTGCTGAAGTACCTGTAAGTGTAGATATTTCCACTAGAGAATCTCCCATCTTCACAGTAGTACCTTCTGCCACTGTTGAACTTACTGTCCCTGCAATTACTGCTTTTTGTTCCACTTGTTTATTTCCCATAGCTAATCCTACTGTAGTCAACAATATTAAAGCTATAATAGTCGATAAGATTAAATATTTTCTTTTCATCTCAATCACTTCCTTTGATAAGTCTTTTATTTTTCCCATTAAATTCGTTTTAAAATAAAATTATTCTAATTTGATAATACCATATCCTTGTATTCTTAACAAGCTAACGGCGTACAGCTGTAAGTGCTGTTGCTACAGGTCTTTCCATTCCATCTGATGGAGAATTTACTATTTTTCCACCGATAACCAATTCAGATGAACCGCCACCATCAAAATTAACAGCATCAACAACTTCCATACCGATTAAAAATCTAGCAAATTCATCCAGCATCATACCTTTACTATGAGCTTGTCTACCATCTAAAACGGCAAATAATACATTTCCATTTTTTAAGATACCCACTGCTGTTCTAGGCGCTCTAGCCCCTGTAACATCTGGACCAATCTGTTCTATAGATGAAGTTATATCAACTTGACCATTTTTTACTAAACGAGGCCCTACGCCTAAAATATCTGTAGCACTATCCCATGGAGTATTTAAAATCTGATTTACTACTAAATCATCGCCTACATTTAAACCTGATAGTATATTTTTTCCATTACCTGTTGCGGATACAACAATTTCACCAGGTCTTAAAAGGCTATTGCCACTGTTTACTTTTACAATTTTATTATCTTTTACTACATATTCAATACCACTATTATCTGTACCTGTGGATTTTCCATAATATTGATTATATAACATTACACTATCACTTGTTCTTGTGCCGTTTAAACCAGAAACGTATACATCTCCATTTTTACTTTGCACAATACCACTATAACTTACGTCACCAATATAAGGTGTTCCATCTGCTAATACACCAAATCCAGTGCGTGTCAAATACATAGAAGAAACTAAATCTCCTGCAATTTTAGTTACACCATATAATTCCTTACCAGAACCAAAATAAGAAGCATTTTCCGCTACTGCTGCATTTACATAATCAGACATAGCAGAAACTGTATTTTTTGCCATCTTATCTCCGCCACCTAAAACAGGTACAAATTTAAAATATTTAGGACTAACTTCTACTAACTGAGCATGTTGTTTTACACCTGATTTTTTGCTGTAATAAGAAATTTGTGTTAATCCTGGCTCTAATTCTTTAGTAATGCTATACTCATAATCCTTTTGCACATCTATATACAATCTTCGAGGATTATTTAATTCTCCCATATCAAATGCGCTATTATCTGCTACTTTTATAACAACACAACTTGTTTTGTCATCACTATATACTTCTAAAAAAGGAACTGTATCATCATTTACATTGATACCACTTAAATATTGTTTATTTATAGGTTCAGAAAAATCTACCATTATATCGCCATTTGGCTGTTGTTTTACATCATATTTTGTATCAGGATTTATATCAAAAACAACTCTAACTTTATCTGATGCTTTACTAAAACGAATAGAATTTATCATAGATTTTTCTATTTTTTCTGTAGTTATTTTAGTTTGTATATTCTTGTCTGAATTATTCTTTGCATTTGCGACAGGTAATTGGAATAAACATATTCCCACCATCATAACTATAAATATATTTTTTAAATTCATCTTTTTATTCCTTTTGTATCTCATATATTTTATCAATTAAATTTATTTTACTAAGAAAAAAAGACTGCTAAAGCAGCCTTTTTTTATTCTTCTATTTTGCGTTCATGTCCATTTGATTTTTTACTAATTCTAGTAATTTTATCCATATATTCAAGAGCTTTACCAGTACCAATAGCTACGCAAGTCAATGGATCATCTGCTAAATAAGTAGTAATGCCAGTTTCTTTTTGAATTAAGCTATCTAATCCATAAAGCATAGCACCGCCACCAGTCATGATAATACCTCTATCCATAATATCAGAAGATAATTCTGGTGGAGTATCTTCTAATACACGTTTTACACATTGTACAATAGAAGATACTGGTTCAGCTAAAGCTTCACTTACTTCATCAGATTTTACTTCAATTGTTTTTGGAAGTCCTGTAATCAAATCGCGACCACGAATTTCAATTTTTTCATCACGAGCTCCTGCAAAAGCTTGTCCTACTTCAATTTTAATAGTTTCAGCTGTGCGTTCACCGATCATTACATTATGTTTATTTTTTATATAAGTGATAATGCAATCATCAAATTTATCACCAGCCATGCGAAGTGAATCGCTTACTACTACGCCACCTAAGCTGATTACAGCAACATCAGTTGTTCCTCCACCGATATCTACTACCATGCAACCATTTGGTTCAGCTACATCAAGACCTGCACCCATAGCAGCTGCCATTGGTTCTTCAATGAGTTCAGCATGACTTGCTCCAGCTTGCATTGCAGCTTCTTGAACAGCTCTTTTTTCTACTGTAGTTATACGAGAAGGTACACATATCATAACACGAGGTCTAAACATAAAACGACGTCCAGATACTTTACCTATAAAATATCTAATCATTTGTTCAGTAATTTCATAATTAGCAATAACACCATCTCTAAGTGGTCTTATAGCTACAATATTTCCAGGAGTACGTCCAATCATACGACGAGCGTCTTCACCAATAGCTAAAATACGATTAGTATCATTATCTATAGCCACAACGGAAGGCTCACGCATAACAATACCTTTACCTTTTATATAAATAAGGACATTCGCTGTTCCAAGGTCAATCCCAATATCCATGGACATTCCAAACATTTATCCTACTTCCCTTCTCTTACCAAATTATAAGTTAATTATCTAGTTTTAATACTTTATAATATATAATACATATATTAATTTGGCAAGAAAAAGCTACTTTAAATACGATTAGCTCAAAATAAATATTATTTCTAAATTTTAATATAATTCCTTCTATATATAGTTATATTTATTAAATTTATCTTAATATATTTTCCTTTTATTATAATAAATATAGATTATATTTATATTTATAAAAGTTATGGATAAGATAATTGACAATCAATATTTCAAGTGTTATTATGTGGTCATAATAATTAGTATAAAACTTAGGGGGTATATTATAATGTTTAAAGGTAAAGTTGTCATTGTTGGGGCTAGTAATGTAGGTTCTGCTGTTCTTACAAAACTCTTAGATTTCCAACTTGCTTCTGAAATTGCACTTATCGACTTAAATGAAAATAAATGTAAAGGTGAAGCTCTTGATGCTAATGATGCTACATCTTGTATTCATAGCTTAAATATCAGAACTTACCATGGTGATTACTCTGATTGTAAAGATGCTGACTTAATCATCATTACTGCTGGTCCTAGTATTAAACCTGGTGAAAAAGCTGACCGTCTTATCTTATCTAAAACAAACTGCAAAATCATGAGCAGTGTTATGTCCGAAATCACTAAATACACTAAAGATGCTCTTATCCTCATGATTACAAATCCTCTTGATGTAGCTACATACCATGTTTCTACACAATTTGATTATCCACGTGAAAAAATCATTGGTACTGGTACAATGCTTGAAACTTTCCGCTTACGCAGAATCATTGCTGACCGTTATCATATAGACCCTAAAAATATTCATGGTTATGTTCTTGGTGAACATGGTAACTCTGCTTTCGCTGCATGGAGCACAGTAAACGTTGCAGGTCTTGGTCTTGAACATGTTGATGAATACTTCCATTTTGATGACAAACTTGATAAAAAAGCTATTGAACAAGCACTCGTAAATAGAGCATATGATATCATTAACTTAAAAGGTTATACAAACACTGGTATCGCTATGGTAGCTGCTCGTTTCACAAAATCCTTTATGTACAATGAACATACTATTTTACCTATGTCTGCTGTATTAGAAGGAGAATATGGTTTAAGTGATGTGGCTCTCAGTATCCCTCGTATGATTTGTGCTGATGGTATCGTTCGTTCCTTCGCTCCACATCTTCCAAAAGAAGAACTTGATTTACTCTATGCTTCTGCTGAAAGTGTAAAAAAAGCTATCGCAAGTGCTAAAGAATAAATCATTTTAAAATTAAAGCCCTCAGATTAACTGAGGGCTTTTTTATTAACTAAAATCATCATTAAACTAAATAATATAAAAAAATGCGAACTTAAATTTAAGTTCGCATTTTTTATAACTCACTTTAATTAGCAAGTTTTACATTCTTCGTAGATACCAGCTTTTTTAAGTGTTTCAACCATAGTATCACCCATATGAGCTACAGTTTTAGCAACTTCAATACCTACTTCATTCAAAGCTTTGATTTTATCTGCTGCAGAGCCTTTACCACCTGCAATAATAGCACCAGCATGACCCATACGTTTACCTGGAGGCGCCTGCTGACCGCTAATGAATGCAGCCACTGGTTTTTTCATATTTGCTTTAATCCATGCAGCAGCATCTTCTTCAGCATTACCACCAATTTCACCAATCATCATAACAGCTTTTGTTTCAGGATCTTCATTAAATGCTTTTAATACATCAATGAAATCTGTTCCTTTTACAGGGTCTCCACCAATACCTACGATAGTTGTCTGACCAAGACCTGCTTTTGTCATCTGATCCATTGCTTCATAAGTCAATGTACCAGAGCGAGATACGATACCGATATGACCTTTACGATGAATTTTTCCTGGAATAATACCAATATTACATTCATCAGTTGTCATAATACCAGGGCAGTTTGGACCGATAAGACGAGTTTTCTTGCCTTCTAAAGCACGACGAACTTTTACCATATCTAAAACAGGAATATGTTCTGTTACACATACTACTATATCAAGATTAGCATCAATAGCTTCTAAAATACTATCTGCTGCAAATCTTGCAGGTACGAATACTACAGAAGCATTTGCACCTGTTTTTTCAACAGCTTCTTCTACTGTATTGAAAATTGGCACACCGCCTACAACTTGACCGCCTTTTCCTGGTGTTACACCACCTACGATATTTGTACCATATTCAAGCATATGTGCTGTATGGAACATAGCAACTTTACCAGTTGCCCCTTGTACAATTACTTTTGTGTCTTTATTAATAAAAATTCCCACGAACTATTCCCTCCCGCATCAGGCATTTTTTACTAATTCTACGATTTTCTGTGCACCTTGTTCCATGGATTCTGCCATGATAAGACCTGGTACATTTGCATTTTTCAAAATTTCGCGACCTTCTTCAACGTTAGTACCTTCAAGACGTACAACAATTGGAACATTAAGGTCAATTAATTGACTTGCTTTTACTATACCTTCTGCAACTTTATCACATCTGTTAATACCACCGAAAATATTAACAAAAATACCTTTTGCTTGACCACCTTCAAGCATGATTTTAAATGCTTTAGCATTATCTTCTGGAGAACTTTGACCCCCAATATCCAAGAAGTTTGCAGGTTCTCCACCGTAATATTTAATAATATCAACAGTAGCCATTGCAAGACCTGCGCCATTTACCATACAAGCAACGTCGCCACCTAAGTTTACATAGTTAAGACCAAGCTCTGCGGCTTCACGTTCTTTGTGATCTTCTTCTGTTTCATCGCGCAATGCTTGAATTTCTGGATGACGGAATAATGCACTATCATCAAAATTCAATTTAGCATCAAGAGCCATTACTTTATCATCTTCAGTGATTACAAGTGGATTGATTTCTGCTAAAGAACAATCTTTGGCAATGAATAAATTATAAAGATTTTGCATTAAAGCTGCTGCACTACGTACAGATGCTGGAGTGAAGTTCATTTTAAATGCCATGCGAGTTGCTTGATAAGAAGTAAGCCCTAATAATGGATCAATATATTCTTTGAAGATTTTTTCTGGAGTCTTAGCTGCTACTTCTTCAATTTCCATACCGCCTTCTTCAGAACCAATCATTACAACTCTAGAAGATACACGATCAACTGTGAAACTTAAATATAATTCTTTTTTAAATTTACAGCCTTCTTCAATTAAAAGACGATTTACTTTTTTACCATCTGGACCAGTCTGTTTTGTTACTAAAACTTTGCCCAAAATTTCATTTGCATAAGTTTGCACTTCATCTAAAGACTTAGCGAGTTTTACACCACCAGCTTTACCACGACCACCAGCGTGAATCTGTGCTTTTACAACATATACTGGACCTTCTAATTTTTCTTTTGCACCTGCTACAGCTTCATCAACGGAAAAAGCAGGTACACCATTTGGCACTGCAACACCAAATTCTCTAAAAATTTGTTTAGCCTGATATTCGTGAATGTTCACTCAAAATAACCTCCTCGGTTTTTTATTGCAATATAAAATATAATATTAAATCGCCTTAAAATAATAAATAAAATACTATTATTTCAACTTGATTTTTATATTTAATTGTTTTTATTACTAGTTGAAAAATTAATAATTAATTTATTTAACTATTATTATACACTTTTTTATAAAATAGTAAATATCTATACTTAAAATAATTGTTCATATATTTTATTTATAATTGCATAATAAAAAAACAACCTTCAATAATATAAAAACTTATAAATTCTTGAAGGTTGCTCTTGATTTTTATTTTATTTTACAAAAACCTTTTTATCTTTTTCTGGCAATAAAGAAGCTGCATCTTTATCTACGATTACAACCACATCTTGATGTAATTGTAAAATAGAAGCTGGTGCATCTGGTCTTACGCTACCATATACTGCTTTGTAAATTGCTTCTGCTTTATTTTTACCACTAGCAAGTAAAATGATTTTTTTAGCGAGCATGATAGTTTTAATACCCATACTGATTGCATATTTAGGTACATCTTCTTCATTTTCAAAGAATCTTGAATTTGCTTTGATTGTTTCTTCATCTAATTTTACTTTATGAGTAGTTGCTTCAAATTTGATATCTGGTTCATTAAAGCCAATATGAGCATTTTGCCCTATACCTAAAACTTGAAGGTCTATACCGCCTTTTGCTTCGATTAATTTATCATATTTTTTACATTCTTCTTCTAAGTTTTCAGGATTTCCATTTGGTATATGAATATTTTCTGGTTTGATATTTACATGGTCAAATAAATGTTTATGCATAAAATAGTAATAGCTTTGTTCATTTTCTTTGTCTAATCCAATATATTCATCTAAGTTAAAGCTAATTACTTCTGAAAAATCTAGACCTACACTTTGATGAACTTTTACTAAGTTTGCATACATACCTTCTGGTGTAGAACCTGTTGCAAGACCAAGTACGCTATTTGGTTTTAAATATAACTGACCTGCTACTATTCTTGCTGCTACTTTGCTCATTTCTTCATAAGAATCTGTAACTATTATACGCATTACATATACCTTCCTTATTTTTCTTTAATTTTTATTTTTTATTATCTAATCTTAAAATATTGATTGCTTCTGTTGTTCTTTGTTTAAATGCAGAAGCTAAGTCCATAGTATCCTTAACAATCTGAGTATATAATAAATCAATGATAAAAATTTGCGTTAATTTTGTGGTAATTGAGCCAGTTTCTAATATAGATTCTCTTGTTTCATAAAAAATACAAGCATCAGCATATTCTTTTAAAATAGTATCTCTATTTGATGTTATTACGATTAATTTTGTACCATTTCTTTTAGCAAGTTCAACAGCTTTTATAATTTCAAAAGATTCACCTGAATGAGAAATAACAACTACAACATCATTTTCATGTAAAAGTGCCATATGAAGCATTATAAGATGGCTATTATCTATGCCTCTTGCATTAAATCCAATACGCATAAATTTATAAGCTGAATCATCAGCTATAAATCCTGAATTTCCTAAACCTATAAAAAATATACGTTCAGCTTTTTTTAGCATATTTACACTTTTCAATAAAATATCTTCATTTAAATCACTTACTGTTTGTTCTAAAGTTGCTATATTATTGGCTAATAATTTATTTGCTGTTATGATAATACTTTCATCACAAGTAATATCTTTGCTGATTATAGTTCGTTGTTTATTATTAACCATTTCTTCAGTCAATGTAAGTTTAAATAATTGAAGACTTGCAAATCCCATTTTTCTCACAAAACGTGTAATCGTTGCTTCACTAACTCCACAATTTATTGCCAAAGAAGCTATAGGTGTTGTACAAAATTCTTCTGCATGTTCTTTTATATATCTTATTAAGATTTTATCAGATTTTGATGCTTTGAAATTTGGTCTATCTAATTGATGTAAGATCTTCATAATATTCTCTCCAAATCACATTGTTTGATGTAATAAATTGTATAATGCACCTAACATTCCAGCATCATTTTCCAATTTGGCAAAATCCACTTTTGTATGGGTATATACATCTTCTACTAATCTTTGTTTTAAGGCATTATCTATCAATGGTCTCAAATATTCACTTTGTGCCATTATGCCACCACCTAAAATAATCATTTCAGGATTTAAAACAGCTGTTATATTAGTAATGCCATCTGCTAAATTTTCCATCAATGTATTAATAGCAAATTTAGCATCTTCATCACCATTTTTTGCCCAATCAAAAATGATTTTACCATTTAATTCTTTTTCATCTAATTGTTTTGCTTTTGCTACATCTTTTACTAATCGAGTTGTTGAAACTACTTCATGCATTGTTCCCTTAGGAATTCTCATATAAGCAATTTCTCCAGCACTATTACAAACACCATGTATTACTTGATGATTATATACAGCACAACCGCCTGCGCTTGTTCCTACAGTTATGCAAAATAATGAAGAACAGCCTTTTCCTGCTCCTAACCACATTTCGCCTAAAGCTGCACAATTAACATCATTTTCTACCGCACAATTTAAATTAAACTCAGTTTCAACAATTTTCTTTAACTGTACTCCTGTATAATCAGGTATTGCATCTGGTAAAGCATAGAAGATACACCCTTCTTTAGGGTCTACCATGCCAGCTGTAGATATGGCAACTCCAGCAACTTGATAGTTCGTAATATAGCCACTAATAATTGTTTTTACTTTTTCTATGATACCTGGACCTCCATATAATTTAGCTTCTGTGGGCATTGAACTTTTTTCTATAAAATTCCCCTGTTCATCAGCTAAACCATATTTTATAGCTGTACCACCGATGTCTATGCAAATATACTTTTGTTTCTCCATAATCTCGCCCTTCTTTGCAATAAATTTATCTTAATCTTATTTTACAATAAAACCTTGATAAATTCTATTGCTGCGAACACCTGGTTTTACTTCGCCATTGATAGATATAATACTATCTCCTGCATAAACAAGACCTTCACCACATGGTGCATTAAATGGAATTTGTCCAATGGAGCGCCATGTATTTGTTTTAGCATTGTATACTAAAATTTGATTATTCCATTTAAATTCTGCTACATCTACACCAAAATATTTGGCTTTAAAATCTGCCAATTCTTGTTTTTTTAAACTTCCTAAATTACTTGCAACCCAATCATAAACTTCTTTATTAAAGCCACCAATTACAAGCATTTCATCTTCATTTAATTTTATGGAATTTCCGCCATATACAGAGATAGTTTTATTATCAACTTCTACGCTAGCCACTGTATCCCATGCATCTTTTTGAATATCATATACATATCTATCTGTTAACGCAGTATTTGTACCGCCACCAAATACATATAATTTATTATTCAAAATTTGAGATACTGACTGTTCACATAAAGCACCGGTAAAGCTTGCTAATTTTGTTAATTTTTTTGATTTTAAATCAAATTTATAAAAATCTGCACTTGCTTTACCATCTTGATTACCAAGACCAATATAACATGCTCTATTTGCCTAACCAACTATATCGATATTTTCCATCTAACCTTGTGTTAGTGATAAAATTCCTACAGACTGTCATAGAATCTACGGCTATCCCGCTATTTCTAGAGTTACTAGCACTAAAGTCAATAGTAAAGTAGCTGCTACTGTAGCTGAAACAATCAAGCTAGCCAATATTTTTTTCATATTAAACTATCTCATATATTTATAAAAATTAAAAATTTACTAAAAAAATATCTTCCTTCAAATTACTTATTTTTGTTGTTATAACACCTGTACGATGTGCATCTTCTAGATAAGAAATAACCTATTTTTAAAGTTACACTAATTTAAATATCATTCTCCATAGGTAAAAAATCATCTAAAATTTTATTTTCTCCAATTATTTTATATCAATATCTTTTAAAATATTAACAAAGTTTTTAGCTATCAACTGCGGTCTTGTGATTGCTGAACCTACAATCGCACCGAAAGCACCACATTCATAAGCTATTTTCAAATCTTCTGGTGTATTTATTCTACCTTCTGCAAAAACTGGTATATCGAGTCTATCCACCATTCTTGCTACTAACCCAAAATCAGGGCCTTTTAATTTAGGTGTATAATCTGTATATCCAGATAATGTTGTAGATACACAATCAAAACCTATTTTCTGAGCAAAAATCCCTTCTTCGTCATTAGAGATATCAGCTAAAGCGATTTTACCATTGTCTTTTATCAGTTTAACTAGGTCCTCTAATTTTTCATCATTTGGACGTTTACGCAATGTCGCATCTAAAGCGATTATTTCACAACCACTTTCCAATAATTCTTCTACTTCTTTTTTTGTAGCTGTGATATAAATTTCAGAATCATCATAGTTTCGTTTAATCAAACCGATAACAGGAAGACCTGTTACTTTTTTAATCTCTTTTATATCTTCTACACCTTGTGCTCGTATACCCACTGCACCAGCCTGTTTTACTGCTAACGCCATTCGTCCCATAATAAACGGGCTATGTAATGGTTCATCAGGAAGAGCTTGACAAGAAATTATTAATTTTCCTTTAAACTGTTCTAACAATATTGATAACTCCTCTCTCTATTTAAATTAAATTTATTATTTATTCCTTATGTTTTTTCTTACAAACTTATTATAATACTACTCTATTAAAAATGCAATATTATTTCAAAATATTTTTAAGAAAATTTTATAAATAGCAATTTTATTTAACATAATAAAAATTATTAAAAATAAATCTATAGCCAAAAAGACTTTTAAAATCAACATTTTAGCTTTAATAATTTCTTTTGTATATCAAATTTCAATCTAGAAAAAATTTTCCATTAGCAAAAGAATTTTCATTTCAAATATATTCTTCTAAAATTTTGATATAAAATTTCATTTTACATCTATATCCGCCTTATTTTATTGCTTTTAATTATTATTTATGATATAATATATTAACTCTCGGGGATGTAATGGTTTCGACGGGGGTAGTTGGTGCATGGTAAGCGAGTCGGGAGGTCATCAACCCGTTAGTAAGGTGAAACTTTTATTTAAATATAAAAGCTAACAAAGAATACGCTTTAGCAGCTTAATGCTAACCTCTTTCTATTCTTTTCCCACGTGAATAGAAAAGAGGCCAACAGTGGGATACTTAAAAATCAATTCTCGGAGATTTTTAGGGAATTTTATCGAGATAGTAAAATTGTAGCCTGTCTATAGGCGATGATTTTATAAAATTAAAATATAGACTGCACTCGGAGAAAGCTGTGAAACAATACTTTCGGACAGGAGTTCGATTCTCCTCATCTCCACCAAAATCAACAATAATTTTTTAACATAAAAAACCAGTATACTAAACAGTAATACTGGTTTTTATTTATTTTAAGGAGTATTTACTTTGATACAAATTCTTCAAGAACTCTCTATTTTATGTTTAAGCACTATTTTCATGTTATTTTTCTTATTGATTAATATTTATCATAAAGAAATTTATTTCACTATAGATAGTACAACACTATTTATCAAGGCTCATATCATAGCCAAACAGCCTATTAAATTTTTATATACGACAATTTGCAAAAGCTCTATCTTATTTCGTTTATTATCGCTCATTTTAATATGTGGTCTTTGTCTGTGTCTATTTTTCTATCTCACTAAAAATTTTTCTCTTATTTTCTCTACAATATTAGTAATACCTCTATCTTTGTTTATCATTTACATCTTTTATTATTTGATTTCTTTACTTTCTATTATATTAATAAAAATCATCAACGTTGGTTCTTTTAGTCTAAATTTCATTTTTGCCTTAATCTACATAAATCTATGTCTAATCTATTTTGCTTATCCATTGAGTTCTAATCTTTTAATTCACAATATTGCTTTTTATTTATCTTTTCTCAATCTAATTCTCTGCTATTTACTTTTAGCTAATACATTAAAATTTATTTTGCAAAATATCTTAGCTTATACAAATATCTTCAATCATAGCAATTTATGGAAAGTAGCCTTGCTTATCATTTTTTATTTTCTCAGTACCTTAACATTATTTTGCTATATTGGCAGTATTTATTATGTTGATGCCTACTCTATAAATAATCCAAATATCTTTGATTTATTTTATTATGTAGTCATTACTTTTGGCACAATAGGTTATGGTGATATCTATCCTACTTGCTATTATACTAAAGCAATCGCTATTCTTATTGTATTTACAAGTATAAGCTGTATAAGTATTATGCTCAGTAGTTTTCTTTCTGTTTCTCATGAAAAAAATAAATAGACCTACAAAAAAGAAGTTATACCTAAACATAGATATAACTTCTTTTTTATTATTCATTTCTAACTGTAACTAAAAATACACCTATAAAAATCAATATACTTCCTATCCAGAAGTTCAAAGTGATTTGTTCATCTAAAATTAACCAGCCTAAAAAAGTCCCTACTATAGGTTGAAAAAAGAAAAATAATCCACTAGCACCTGCTTCCATCAATAAAAGACCTTTATTCCAAAGCAAAAACGCTCCTGCTGTAGATACTGCCCCTAAATATACTACCGAACCAATCGCCACAGGATTTAAGATTTCATCCCATGGCAATAAATCTAATGTCGGTATATTAAGTGGTGCTAAACATACAATTCCTGTTATTACAGCATAAAAATTTATTAATAATGGCGGATATTTACTAGGTATCAATTTTAGCATTACAGACATCAATGCCCATGTCAATGCTGCTATGGTAGAAAAAAGTACACCTAATTGTTTATCAAAATCCATATTATCAACGCCAGCAATCATGATTACACCGACAGTAGCTAAAATAACGGATAAGATTTTACGCAAAGTGATTTTTTCTTTTAAAAGCCATACAGCAAAAATCAACATAAATGCTGGTGTCGCCGAAGTAACAACTGAACCCATCTGTGCTGAAGAATACATTGTTCCATATTCTTGAGTAACAATAGAAATAGTATGTCCTATTATCCCTATACTGATTAATAATAATATATCTTTTTTATCTATTTTTAGATTAATGCCTTCATAGATTACAACCATTGATAATACCACAAAGGCTACTAAATAACGAAACCATACTAACGGTATTGGCGGTATTATATCCACTACTAATTTTACAGCTACAAACATACCGCCCCAAATACTAGCTGCTATGGTTAAAAAAATTCCTCCTAATACTCTATTTGGCATTTTTAACTCCCTCTACTTCTATTTTTCTATGTAGCTATTTGCTTATGAAATTCATCATAAACAAATAGTTTTTTTATTTTTGTAAACGCTTGTTTATCATTGGCCAAATATCTTTAGTCTCAAAACCTTTTCTCCATGAGGCTACTCCTGCAAGTTTATATTTTTTGACTAAATCTACTTTTAAGCGCAAAGAATTTACATCTTCTTTCCATACACGATATATTTTTCCATCTTCATGATAAGCAAAATATATCTGACCTTCATTTTTTAGCCAAATAGGATATTTATCTTTTGCTTTCATTAATTTATTGGCATCTTCCATATTTAAGGTTTTAGCCGATACATTACCTTCATAATCTTCTTCCCATAAGCGCATATACAAAGGAATTCCTAAGATGATTTTTTCTGAAGGGACTTGCTCTGTTAAATCTTTTACTCCATTTTCCACCCAATTTAATGATGCTACTGACCCTGCTGTTTTAGATAATCTACCATGCTCATCATATGCCATCAAAACAAGGTAATCTACATATTCACCCAATGCTTTTCTATCATAACATTTAGACCAATTTTCCATATCTGAAGCTACCGTTATATCCATAGAGATTATAACTTCATCTTGATGTAGTGCCTCAGTTACTTCTTTCATAAATTCAGTCAATTTATCTCTATCTTCATCATAGATATTTTCTAAATCAAAATTATAGCCTTCAATATTATAACGATGTGCATAAAATATCAATTGACGAATGATATAATTCTTTGCCTTTTTATCATTTAACCATTTATGTGTCATTTCGGCATTAAAATCATTATGAATTAATGGCCATATTTTATAACCTTTTTCTCTTGCATTTTTTAAATAATTTATATCTATCTTATTTTGAATATGCCCTTGTTCACTATCAATTACAAACCACGATGGTGATACAACATTTACTCCTGGAATCTTATCAATTTTTGATAAATCATTTTCTTCATCAATAACTGGTTGCCATACTAAATTTATTTTTTCTGATGTTTCTTTAGATAAATTATCATTTTGACCTGCTAAACATATTGATATCATCATCATATATATTCCCAAAGTCATATAGATAATTTTTTTACATAAATGCAACTGCTCTTCCCTTCTCCTTATATCAATCATTATTTGCTATAGATTTTTTCTTTTAAAGCTATACCTGTAGGTGTAGTAGCTAAACCGCCAGTAGCTGTTTCGCGTATACTTTTTGGCATAGATTTGCCAATGCGATACATAGCATCAATTACTTCATCTACTGGTATCACTGATTTTACACCAGCAAGGGACATATCTGCTGCCAAAATCGCTACTGTCGTTGCAAATCCATTGCGTTTTACACAAGGAACTTCCACAAGCCCTGCCACAGGGTCGCAAGCTAAACCTAATAAATTTTTAATCGCTAAGGCTACTGCATTGCCAATCTGTTCTGGAGAACCACCTGCAAGATGAACTAACGCTCCAGCTGCCATGCCTGCTGCTGAACCACATTCAGCCTGACAACCACCTTGAGCACCTGCAATCATAGCATTATTTTCAATCACCATGCCAATACCTGTCGCTGTAAATAATGCATTACAAATCTGCTCATCATCATAATTATAATGATTTTGAGCAGCAATCAAAGCCCCTGGAACAATACCACAAGAACCAGCTGTTGGACAAGCAGCTATTTTCCCCATAGCAGCATTTGTTTCTGCTACAGCTACTGCATAAGAAGCTGCTTCTTTTACAAAATCGCCAGCAAAACTATCTTTAAAAGTGAATAATTTTTGAGCATCTCCACCAACCATGCCACTGACAGATTTTTGCGTATTATTTATACTTTTTTCTGCTGACTCTTTCATTACTTGCCAAATAGTTTGCATATTTTCTTTAATATAAATCACAGATTTAAAACTATGTGTTGCCTCATATTCTACAACGATATCATCAATAGTTCGCTCTTGAGCATTCGCTATATCTATCAAATCTTGTATGCAAGAAAAATTTATCACAAAATCACCTCATTAAATAGCATCAATTCGCAATACTTTTTTTACACCAATGACTCTACTGCAAGCTTTCACTGCCTCATCAGAAATTGTATCATCAACTTCAATATTCATCAAAGCTTCTGCTCCTCTTTCGCTTCGAGAAACTTTCATATAGGCAATATTAATATTATAGCGTGCTAAAGCTGCAGTAACACCATTTACTACGCCTGGCATATCTTGATGTACAATAATTATTGATGGATACTTCCCACTTAATTGCACTTCATAATTATTAACGGCAGAAATAATTATATTACCTCCGCCAATGGAGGCACCTGTAACTTCTATTTTTCTATCTGTTACACCTATCAATTCTATAATAGCTGTATTAGGATGTGCATCTTCTAAATCCACTTTAGAAAAATTAAATTCAATATTTTTTTCTTTGGCTATTTCTAAAGAATTACGTATTCTTTCATCATCTGGTTTAAAACCCATTATACCTGCAATCAAAGCTCTATCTGTACCATGACCTTTATATGTTTGCGCAAATGAACCATATAATTTTATATTTATAATTTTTACTTCTTCACCTAAGATAGCTCTAGCCATCAATCCCAATCTCACAGCACCTGCTGTATGTGAACTTGATGGTCCTATCATTATTGGTCCAATAATATCAAATGCACTTCGCATTATTTCTCCTCCTTGATATTAAAATTTAAATTTTTTATCTTCATCTCCCAATGGTTTATCTTTATCAGGATTATTTTTTAAACTAGGTATGATATTTTTTACATCTTCTTTTGCTTTATTAAAAATATCTTTATATTTATCAGCATATTCGCTAATATCCGGCATATCATCTTTTATCCATGCATTAGCAGCCTTACCTACAGCATAAGTTACAGCCATACCGATTGGAATTTGTAATGGTGGAAATGGTATCAAAGTCGCTAAACTTTGACCTACAAATGTACCACCTAAAGCTCCTACAAAAGCACAGCTAGCCGTTTCATCGAATTTTTTATCATATACATTTGCTATGCGTTTTATCAGATAGATTTCATTAGCAGCTAGAGCAATTTGACCGAGTATAGGTGCTACGACAATTACGCCAGCTCTAGCAGCAGCCCAGCGACATAAAGATTCTACTTCTTGCTCTATTTCCTCTTCCGATTTTATTACCTTCATCAAATCTTCATTCATCAAAAACACTCTCCTTTTATAAAATTTATATCCTAGACTATATATTTTCTCTTTATATAATTAGCTCTTTTTCTCGTCAATCCTCTTATTTCTAATTAAAACAGAAAATAAGAAAAAGCTCAACTATCTACCATTATTTTAGATAATTGAGCCTTTATTTTATCAAAATAATTAATCTATACTAAGTGGCAATACATAACAATAAATTGTAATAAAATGAGCTGCACTGCCTAAAATCACAAAAACATGCCAAATAACATGATTATATGGTATTTTACGCACTAAATAAAAAATTGCTCCAATACTATATAAAACACCACCAGCTACAAGCCACCAAATAGCTTCTACAGACAAAGTATCAAGTAGGGGATTTACGATGGTAACAGCAAGCCAACCCATGACTAAATAACAAATAGTACCAATGACGCGGAAACGATTATAAAAGAAAATTTGAAATACTATTCCCGCTAAAGCCAATCCCCAAACTACGCCAAATACAGCCCAGCCTAAAGTACCATATAGAGCAATCAGAGCAAATGGCGTATAATTGCCTGCAATTAGTAAATATATTGCCGAATGGTCTATACATTTAAACACAGATTGCACTTTTTGACTGCAAAAACTAAAACTATGATACAGTGTCGAAGCTAAATATAATAATATCATGGAAACACCATATACTATGATACTTGTTAAATGCAAAATTCCTTTATCATAGCCATAATACAACATTGCAACCAAACCAATAACTGCTAGTAGCGTTCCCACTCCATGGGTAATCGCATTTAAAATTTCTTCTATTTTTTTTGTGGACTTATATACATATTCTGTACTCATTTTATCGCCTTCTTTCCTACAAGCTTTAAATCTTTTTAACATCAACATTATATCACAATAAAAAATTATTAATAGATAGTATTTACATATTAATTTAATAGGTTTTAATTCTAAAATATAAAATACTACACTTATCAACTCTCATGATATTTTTCTTATTTCAAAGCATATTATAGGAATTTATTATCTATTTTTATCAATTAAAAGTTTTTATAAATATATATCCAAATTAAATATTAACCTATTTATAAACTATGATTTTTAAGCCAATCTGACCATAAAACTTGGAAATTATTCTGATGATTTTCCTGTACATATTGATAGAAAACTTCTATCATTTTTGCTTTTTGATTATAATAAGGCGCCTTCCAATTACTGCTAGCAGAAATATCTTCTGTATATGCCACATAATTTCCACCTAATAATAATTGACGATATAATATATCTTTTAATGGCACCTGTGGATTTTTCATCATATCATACATTGCTAAAAATGTTGTTGTTCTTCCTTTACCAGCTTCGCAATGAAAATGTAGCCATGCATCTTTAGGCAAAGATTTATACAGTTTGATAAATTCATCTATATTTTCAGGACTTGGCCAAATGTGGTCAGTTGCTGTTATTCTCACATAATGTAAATTATTTTTCTTCACTAGATTTTTTTCTGTTGTTACTGTTTTTATCAAGGAAGTATCTACTTCATCAGCATTTTTATCATCATCTAAAGTAGCTCTTTTTGTGTTTTTATTGAGATTAGCTTTCAATAAATTCATTTCCTGACGAATAATTTCTTTTCTTGATTTCCCTATATTTGCCCAATCGCGTTTACCATACCAACTAACAGCATCATTATTAAAAAATCCATGATTTTCTTGTCTTAAATCCACTATATAAATATCTTTAGCACCATTTTCCTGCAAAGCTTTAGTTAAAGCAGAAAATTGATTTAACGAAAATTGTGCACTACCTGAAGCTTGTAATTCATCTAAACCTTCTCTTGTAGGCACATAATTAACATCAATTCCATATTTATCACTTGCCTTTTTGAACTTATCCTTTGATGTGCGAAAATTTCTAGGCAAATTATCATCATCTTTAGCATCTATGCGCCAAAGATAACCTTTATACTCTGCTGTATCTTTTATGTTTTCCACATCAATTGCTAAATTAGATTTTATTTCCATAGCTTGTGCATTTGCCAAAGAAGGTACTGTCATAAATTGCATAATACAAATTGAACTCAACAATAAACTTAAATATTTCAGTTTCATCTTTATCACCTCATATTTAAGTTTAATCATATATATTTTAAAAGACAATAAAAAACTCATAATAAATAGTTTTTATATGAAAATATTTTCAATATAACTATCTATTATGAGTTTTACTTTTTATTTTAATTCATTTTTAACAATATAGATAATCCATTCAGCTACATTTGTAGAATGGTCAGCTATACGTTCTACATATTTACCAATCATCAAATAATTGAGATATGCCTCTACATTTTGTGGATTTTCTTTAATCAATCCAGCTATATCTTCACGAAATCTTTTAAAGTAATTATCTACTACATTATCTGTTTCAATAATTTTTTTAGCTAAATCAACATCAGAATCTCTGAAACATTTTACGCTATCAAAAACCATTTCACGCATAACATTTACCATATCACCAAAATAATCTGGCAATGTTACAGTTTCTTCTTTTGCTAAGCTCATAGTGTATTTAGAGATATCTGCACAATGGTCAGCCATACGTTCAATATCACCAATCATTTTCATGATGGAAGCAATTTCACGCCAGTCTGTAGCTACAGGAGCTTGAGTCAATACTAAACGCAAGCATTTTTCATTGATATCATGTTCAGCTTTATTAAACCATACATCATTTTTTATGATTTTTTTTGCTAAAATCTCATTTTTTTCTACTAAATTGTTTATAACTTCATCTAAAGTTTCTTGAAGCTGAGCTCCTACTAATTCTACATCTCTAATTAAACAATCTAATTCATTTATATATTTTATTCTATTAGCCATTTTTATCTCCTTTAAGTAAACGCACTATACAAATCAACCAAATCTACCAGTAATATATTCTTCTGTTTTTGGATTTTTAGGATTTGCAAATAACTCTGTAGTTTCTCCGTATTCGATTAACTCACCTAATAAGAAGAATGCTGTTTTATCAGATATACGGCTTGCTTGTTGCATATTATGTGTAACGATTACAATTGTATAATCCTTTTTCAATTCAAGTGCTAAGTCTTCAATTTTCATTGTAGAAATTGGGTCAAGAGCAGAAGTAGGTTCGTCCATCAAAATAACATCTGGCTGAACTGCTAAAGTTCTTGCAATACATAAACGCTGTTGTTGACCACCAGATAAACCAAGTGCAGATTTATTTAAGCGGTCTTTTAATTCGTCCCAAATAGCAGCTTGACGAAGACTTCTTTCTACGATTTCATCTAATTGGCTTTTTTTACGAATACCATGAATTCTTGGTCCATAAGCTACATTATCATAAATGCTTTTTGGAAATGGATTTGGCTGTTGGAATACCATACCTACACGATGACGAAGTGTAATAGAATCCATTTCTTTATAGATATCTACACCATCTAAATGAATTCTGCCTGTTACTTTTACACCATCTTCTAAATCATTCATACGATTTAAAGTTTTTAAGAATGTAGATTTACCACAACCAGATGGCCCAATAAGAGCAGTAATTTCATTTTTCTTGATTTCCATATCAATGCCTTTTAAGGCTTTAAAATTACCATAGAATAATTCCAAATTATCAACATTAAATTTTATATCAGCGTTATTAGCCACGTTTATTTTCCTCCATTTTTCTTATCAAGATAACTACTTAAAAAACGAGCACCTATACTAAATGAAAATACCATTATCATCAAAATTGCTGAGGATAAATTTGCAATATCTGCAGCATTAGGAGCTAAAGCTTCTGTTCTTGACGCCCAGATATTAAGTGCTAAAGTTTCCCCTGGTCTAAATGGATTGAGCGGACATGTTGGGGAAAAAATATTCCAATTTGACCAAACGATATCTGTACTCATACCTGCAGTATATAAAAGTGCAGCAGCTTCACCAAAGCCACGACCAGCAGCTAAGATTACGCCTGTCATAATGCGAGGCATACAAGCAGGAAGCATTACATAACGGATAGTCTGCCAAAGTGTAGCACCCATACCCATACTACCTTTTTTATATCCAGGAGGTAAGGAGCGGAAAGCATCTTCTGTTACTGTTGTAATCAAAGGTAAACTCAAAATAGATACAGCTAAAGCACCTGCAAATAAATTCCATTGAGAACCTGTCATTACAATAAATACTAAATAACCAAATAAACCTACAACGATAGATGGCAATGAGGATAATGTTTCAATACAAATTCTTAAAAATTTTGTAGTTTTTCCTGGTTTGGCATATTCAGCCATATAAATACCAGCTGCAATCCCAAGAGGAACACTTACAAGCAAAGATAAAAATACTAAATAAATAGTGTTAAAAAATAGATTACCTATACCATTTCTAGTAAAGGAAAACATATTCGGAGTAAAATTTGCAAAGCCTTTAATAATTACATATAAAGTAAAAGCCAACAATAATAATAAGAAAAAACCAGCGACAACATAAAAGAAGCCAGTCATAAATTTATCCATAAATTTGGCTCTTTGAATTACAGTCATGCCTTATGGCCTCCTTTAGCTGAAATATAATGAATAATAAAGATAAATACTAAGGAAATGATGAATAACAATAAAGCCATAGACCATAAAGCTATATTGTATTCACTGCCTTCCATCGCCCCACCCATATCAGAAGCAATCGCTGCTGTTAAGTTTGTAGTTGGGGATAAAAGACTTTCTGGAAAAGCTTTCATTTTACCGATAACCATTGCTACTGCCAAAGCTTCACCGAATGCACGAGCAAGACCTAAAACAATAGCAGTCATCAAACCGGATTTAGAAGCTGGTATTACAACTTGACTGATTGTCTGCCAACGAGTAGCACCTAAACCATAAGATGCTTGACGGAAAGATTTGGGAATACTTCTAATCGCATCAGCAGATAAGCTAGTAATTGTTGGATAAATCATTACTGCTAAAACAATACCTGCTGCTAGTACAGAAAAACCAAATTTTAAATCAAATAAATCTTTGATAAATGGAACTAAAATTGTAAGACCAATCCAACCATATACAACAGAAGGAATACCTACGAAAATTTCTACAGCTGGTTGAAGAATTTTTCTACCAATTCCTGGAGAAATTTCTGTCATGAAAATCGCACTTGCAATACTAAATGGTGTTGAAATCAAAAGTGCTAAAGCACAAGTGATAATTGAACCAAAAATAAATATTGCTGCACCGACTTTACCGCCACCTTGAGCATTATCGGCTGGTGCCCATTGTGAAGAAAATAAAAATTCACCCACGCTATGACCATATGTAGTGAATGTACCTACACCTTTGTAGCATAAAAATGCCCCAATGGCTAAGGTTATAATTATCATTAATAAACCGCAAGCTGTAATAATCCCTCGCCAAATATTATTTTGACGATATACAGCTGTATGTGATGATTCCATTTTGACACTCCTTTGATAAAAATTAGCATTTATTTTGGCAAAAAAAATGGGCGAAAATTTATTCGCCCAATTTTCTATTCTAATTATCTCTGAACTTGCATTTTGCTAGTTACACCGTAACCTTGAGCTTCCATAGATTTACCATATTCATCAGACATAATGAAATCTAAATATGCTTTTACAGTAGCATTAGGTTCACCTTTAGTATACATATGTTCATAACCCCATACAGGATAAGTACCATTGTATGTGTTTTCTAAAGTAGGAGCTACACCATCAACAGAAACAGTTGCAACATCTTGATTGTTTACAAGATAAGATAATGCTACATAACCAATTGCACCTTTATTATCTTTAATGCTCTGAAGTAAAGTACCAGAGTCATCTGTTTCTAAGGATTTATTAGAAGCTTCTTCAGCTCCACCTAAAGCAAATTCTTTAAATAATGCACGTGTACCAGATGTAGAAGGACGAGTGATTAATACGATTTCTTCATCAGGACCGCCAACTTCTTTCCAGTTTGTGATTTTAGCAGTGAAAATATCTGTTAATTGTTGTTTTGTTAAAGATTTTACAGTTGCTGCAATATCTTTATTTACTACTGGAGCCATTGTTACAACGCAAACTTTATGGTCAACTAAACCATCAGCTACAGCTTTATCAAGTTTTGTATCAGCAGCTACATCAGAGTTACCGATATCTACAGAACCATCAGCAACTTGTTTAAGACCTGTACCAGATCCGCCACCATTTAATGTGATAGAAACTTCTGGATGTAATTCTTTAAATTTATCAGCAGCGTCTTTAGCTAAAGGTAATAACGCAGAAGAACCTGATCCTGTAATACTACCAGAAAGACTGCTAGAAGATGCAGCTTTATCATTAGAAGCAGTATCACTACCACAACCTAAAATACTAAGAGACATCATTGCGACAACGCCAAGAGATGCTAATTTTTTCCAATTCATAATACTTTAATCCTCCTAAAAATACCTTGCAATTAATTTGTTGTACTTAGTATACTCACTCAATGTAAAGTTACAATGACTTTTCTGTAAAATTTAAAATAAATATGACAGAATTAATTTATAATTCTCTTACAATGTGAAGAAAATGTAAAATTTTTTACAAATAGATTTTAAATTTAACAAAGATAAATAAAATATTTTCCAGTTTTTGACAAATCCTTGACAATTGACTTTTTGACTAATATACTTAAAATATGAATGTATTTTAGTTTTAACAATATAAGGAGAAAAATTATGCGTTGCACAAAATGTAATCACGAATTAGATGAACATGGTATCTGTCCGAATTGCTATCATATCCACGATGTGCAAACTATGAGTAATCGAGAAATCAATAATTTTGATGGTATTACAATTGAAGACGAAAATAATTATCGCAAAGAAACAACTCAAGAAAATCAGCAACAATATCAACAATCTTATAATAATAGATATTATCGTTCACCACGTTCTAGTGGCATAAAAGTCCGTTATATTAATCTTGGAGGAAAATCCTCTTCTAGCTGGCTCACTCGAGGTTTAATGGCTATCGGCGGTATTGCTATCATTGGCTTTTTCTTTTTTGTCGCACTACCTGCACTTTTAACCTTACTTGGCGTCGGAGTCGTAGCTTGGCTTATCTTTCATTTCTTTAAACGTTAAAAAAACGCTTATATTACTACAAATAATTAGTAATATAAGCGTTTTTTTTTATAAAAATTTCTCCATTATATAGTTTTTAAATAAAATATTTTGTTTTTCAACATATTGCTCTTTATTTACGATATAACCTCTATCTAGAAAAAATTTTTTAGCAGTTATAGATACATGACTATACAAAGATATTTGACCTTGTTTTTTAGCATAATTTTCTATTTTATCCATTAATCTAGTCGCTATTTTTTGTCGCTGATAATCTTTTGCTACATATAATCTATTTACATAATTTTCATCTAAATCAACAAAGCCCACTATCTTTTCTTTATCTATAGCCACCAATGTATAATGGCTTAACAAACTCAAATGCCAACTTTTTTCATCAATATTTTCAGGTGCCCATATTTTTACCTGCTCTTGTGTATAATCTTTACTATTCACACTATGCACAGTTTCTCTAAATAAAAAAATAATACTTTTTAAATCACTCTTTTGATAATTTCTTATATACATAATCGCCTCAAAATCATTGCCAATTATCATAATCTTTATCTAAGAAAATTCGCTTTCGCTCTTGATTATAATATGGATTTATAATACTTCGCGTTTCCTGAAATTCTGGTGTTTTTATCCCTGTAATATCTAAAATAGTATGAATTAAATCATCTGTCATATATTTTTTATCTACAGAAGCTCTAATCTGTTCATCTACTAGAGGATATTTCTGCTTAAATTTCTCTGTAGTATAAATAACAAATGGTATTTCTAACATAGATTTAGTAGGATTATCATCACTATGACCATTGAAATTTTTCAAATCATAGACTTCTTCACCATGGTCTGGCATATAGATAACTATAGCGTCTTTATCTTTAAAAGCTTCCATAATTTGGGTTACAATCGTATCATTATATAAAATAGCATTATCATACTGTGCTCTTTTCGTTTTTGCTTCCTGTGTTTTTATTATTCCTATTCCTTTTGTTTCATCTACATCAGAAAACTTCGTAAAATCCGGTGTATATCTATTTTCATATTCGCCATGACAACCCATTAAATGCAATACATAAAAATTTTTATCACTATCATTATTCATAGCTTCATATAATAAAGGCAATAATTCACCATCAGCACGATAAGATTTCTCATATGATTGTCTAATTCCTGTAAATTTCTTATAATCACAACGATTAGCATAAGCCAGTGCCACATTTGCCCATTGACCTGAAGTCTCTTGATTAGATAGCCAATATGTTTTATAACCTGCTTTTTTCATGATATCAAATAAATTATTACATTCATACCATTTATTTGTGGCTTCATAATTGTGAAAAGTAAATACTTCGCGAAGTGAACCGATAGTATAAGCATGGGGACTGATTACATCTTTAAAAACATAGATTTCATTATTTTTAGCCATCTTATCCATCTTTGGCGTTGTTTCTAATGGATAACCATATAAACTCATATGACCTTTTGATGTTGACTCACCTAAAATAAATACAATATTTGGTATATCTCTGCCCTTATCCACTATCTGCACATTATTTTGCATATTTGTATAAATTTCACGAAAGGCTATCGCATCTTCTACAGCTTGCTCTACAGGTGCTATAAGCCTTGTAAAAGTCAAACATTCTGTGAGATTTTTCCCAGGTATGATTACATAAAATAAACTATATAAACAAAAATAAGGTAAAAATAAAATAACTAATTTATTATTTAATTTTACTTTTCTACTTATATAATTTAATAAATAAATAATTAAAGCTAAAGCAATTATAAAAATCAAATAGCTCCAGGAAAAATACATAGTGATAAATTCTATCGTTTCATGAAGATTTGTACCAATAATTACACTTATTATCCCAGCTGTAGTAAAAGTATAATATTTACCAATTATAAATAATTCCATCAAAGATAAAATCATGCTTATACTTAAAATAAAATACTTCAAGCATTTTTTCAATTTGCCATGTAGAAAATTTATAATTAATCCCATAAAAATAATCACGCTAAAGGGCTTAAATAAACCGCCTATGGCGTTTTCATACTGATTATATAAACAAAATAAATATAAATATGGCATAAAATTGAATATCATCATTAAACTAATAAAGAAAAATTCTTGTTCTATGACTTTAAATATTTTTTGCCAACATAAATCTATTATTTTTGCAGGGTTTAATATTATATTTTTAAAACCATTATATATTTTTTTCAAATTTAATTTAAATTTATCTATTAAAATCAATTATAACGTCCTCTTATAAAAATCAAAAAATCCTTAGTATACTGTTTTATTATACTAAGGATTTTAGATTTTGCTATATATTTTTTAGTTTTTTATTGTTTATTATTAAGAAATTCTGCTACTTTTTTCATTGCAACTTCTGCAGCATCAATAGTTTTTACAATATCATCATCACTATGAGCGCCAGACATGAACAATGTTTCAAATTGAGATGGAGCAAGATATATTCCCTGTTCAAGCATAGACATGAACCATACGCCAAAAGCTTCTTGATCAGAGCTTTCAGATGTAGCATAGTCATATACATCATTTTCATTGAAGAATACACCAAACATTGAACCTGCTTGATGAAGTTGTACTTTTACACCTGCATCTTTAGCTGCTTTGGCAAAACCTTGTAAAACATGTTTTGTTTTAATAGATAATTCACGTGTATAATCAGCTTTACCCCATGCTGGGTCAGCAGAAATTATATCAAGTGTAGCAATACCAGCAGTCATAGCAAGTGGATTTCCACTCAATGTACCAGCCTGATAAACTGGGCCTTTTGGTGATACACAATCCATGATTTCACGTTTACCACCATAAGCTGCTACAGGAAGACCGCCACCTATAATTTTACCTAAGCAAGTCAAATCAGGTCTAATTCCATAAGCTGCTTGAGCACCATTTAATGCTACTCTAAAGCCACACATTACTTCATCAAAGATGAGTACAGTACCATGTTTTTCTGTTTCTTTGCGAAGTGTAGATAAAAAGCCTTGTTTTGGAAGTACAAGACCCATATTACCTGCAACTGGTTCAACGATTACAGCTGCAATTTCATCGCCTTGTTCATTCATCAAATTAACAAAAGCTTCGATATCATTATATGGAACTGTAATTGTATCTTTAGCTGTCCCTTTTGTTACCCCTAGGCTATCTGGTTGACCAAAAGTAGCGGCACCAGAACCAGCTTTTACAAGTAAGCTATCAGCATGACCATGATAACAACCGATGAATTTTACAATTTTATCACGACCAGTATAACCACGAGCTACACGAAGAGCGCTCATTGTAGCTTCTGTACCTGAATTTACCATGCGAATTTTTTCAATAGAAGGCATTAATTCTATTACTTTTTTAGCAAGTTGTGTTTCTAATAATGTAGGTGCACCGTAACTTGTACCACGAGTTGTTGCTTCTTGAATTGCTTTCACTACATTTGGATGAGCATGACCAACTATCATTGGACCCCAAGAACCTACATAATCAATATATTCATTACCATCAATATCATAAATTTTACTGCCACTAGCCTTAGCTATAAAAGGTGGATCACATTTCACTCTAGCAAAAGAGCGTACAGGACTATTTACCCCACCTGGCATAACTTCTTTAGCCTGCGCAAAAGCTTGAGAAGATTTTTCTAAATTAAGCATATATTCATCTCCAATACTTATAAAAATTTTATCAAATATAAGCTATTACTAAGCAAATATTATATCATAAAAGCTATAAACTCGCTTTACTTTCTTATCTATCCTCTATTCATAAAAAATTTTCATTCAATCATTTACCTCATGTGCCGTCAAAAAAATCATTACTTCTGTATCACTTTTACTTTTTTGTATATGTTTAAATAAATTGCCTAATATTGGAATATCTCCTAAAAAAGGAATTTTACTCATTTGTTTTGCTTCATCACTGCCAATCAAACCGCCAATTACCATAGTTTGACCATCTTTTAGGCGAACTATTGTATCTGCTGAACGCTTTTGGAAACGATATGCTTTCATATCTTCTACATACATTGGTGAACTTACCTCTGTATGTACTTTTACTGTGATTATGCCATCTTCATTTACTCTTGGTGTACATTTTAAAATAATACCAGCTTCACGATATTTTATCGAAGTTGTAGTTGTTGAATTCGTTGTGGATACAGTAGGCACAGGAACTTCACTGCCTATATTAATCACAGCTTCTTTTCCCTGTATAGTAGTGATATTTGGACGTGCTAAAATATTAGCTTTACCATCACTTATCAAAGCATCAATCTTAGCAGCATAATAAAATTCATAAGGATAGCCATCTACACCTTTACCAAAGCGAATTACCCCAGGAATATTTTCATCATCATTCCATTTACGCGTTACTTCATCTACAGGTAAATAATCTGTTATTTCTTCTTTTGAACCATCTTCATTTATTACTGTATGCTTTACTGTATCATAAGTTATTTCATGCTCTGGTGATTGGGGAAGTTTTGACCATTCCCAGCTAACACCTAAATCTTTAGCAGCATCTTTTTGAATAGCCGTTACTTTTGCTTCTAATGAAACTTGTTTTTGCGGTTTGTCTTGTTCTTGTAAAAAATTTTTTATCTGTTCATATTGTTTCAAGGTTCCATAAAAACTTATTGTATTTTCACTTTCATCAATCATCACTTTATTATTTATGTCTGTTTTTTTATCTTTATCATCTATTTTATCAGGCAAATTACCTGTTAACATCAAATTTATAGTTTGTGCTATTTTATCTAATTCTAAATAATTTATCTGCACTGTATATAAATTTATATCTTTATCTCCCTTGCTTATATAAATGACATTATCTTTAAATTGATACGTATAATTATTATTTTCCGCGATAATCTTTATCATATCTTGAGCATTTATATTACTCAATTTTACAGATACATTTCCTTGTACTTCATCACTTATTACTATATTTAAATTATTTGCTAAAGCTATACTTGTGAGTAAATTTCTAATATCTACATCTACTGCTTCTAATTCATTAGCATTTACAGATATTATATTGCTACAAATTATCCCTAAAATTACTATTAATAGTATCAAATATTTTTTAATTAAATTTTTCATCATTAACTCCTAAGCTATTACACTCAACTCTTTAGCTTTAAGTTAAAGGGCATTTTATTTCTTTTCCTGTGCTTTCTTGCAAAATTAAATTATTTTGTCCAATCACTAAAATTTTTATATCATTTACCATATCACCTTGTCGCACTCTATATATTTTGTCATTTATGCTAAATAAAGCTACTTTCTCTTTATTAAAATTCAAAATAGCTTTTAATTTATATACATTTTGCTCATTTTCTATTGATTTTTTTACCTTCTTTTCATTTTTATTTATCGTCGATGTTTGCTGTTGCTGTGTTTTTATTTCTATATTTTCATTATTTGTATTTACTTTATCTTTATCTTTTTGTTTTTCTTCAGTTGTCATTATTTTACTATCTGATTTTTCTTCATGTTCAAATGAAAAAGGATTTTTTATTGCTGATATATCTTTGTCCATGCTATAAATCATCTTACTATTTTTATTTTTTTCCTCATCTTCGCCATTTGCTGAAATAATCGTATTTTTATTTTCTACTTTTTCACTTACAGCTATTTTTGTTTTTTCTCCACCACTAAAACAATAAATAATAGCTACTATCATTACTAATATACATATTATTACCTGTTGCCATTTCTTTGGTAAATTATTCAATTTTTGAAGTTTTTCTCGTATAAATTCTTTATATTTCACCATAATAAACCTCTTTAAAAATGACAAAAAGAGGATACAAATGTATCCTCTTTCTAAAATCAACTGCAAAAATTAAAAATTATTGTTTAGCTTTTAATTCTTGAAGTTTAGGTCCCATTATGCGTTTGTAAGCTTCTACACCTGGTTGGTCAAATGCGTCAACATTTGCAAATTCACCTTCGTAAGCAACGGACATAGCAAGCATGTATAAGAGTTCACCTAAATGATAAGCATTCATTTCAGGTAAGCTGAATAATGCATTGAAACGTTTGTTAGAAGCAAGAGCATCAGCATTGGACTGACGAGCAACTTCTAAAGCGTCACCCATTGTTACGCCAGAGATATCAGCAAGTTTTTTAACTTCTGGGAATACGTTAGGAATTACTAAATCATTTTCCCATTTTTCTACACGAATGAACTGAACAACTTTATCAAGCATACCTTCTTGATGTTGTTGAGTCTGAGAGTGCATATCACGTGTACCAAGAGCAACAACTGGAGTACGACCATAGCATACTTCATTGCCTTCTTTGTCGAATTGTTTTCCTAAGGATTCAGCTAATAACTGAATGTACCACATGGATAAGGATTCAAGATAATCGCCATATGGCATCATAACTTCAATATGACGACCATATTTTTCAGAAGCGATGTATTTTAAAGCAGCATTTAACATTGCTGGGTTTTCCCAAACATTGTCAGATTTACAAGCTTCGTCCATATCTCTTGCACCACGTAAGAATTCATCAATATCAAAGCCAATGCAAGCAGCTGTTGTAAGACCTACATCTGTAAATACAGTGAAACGTCCGCCAACTCCGTCTGGTACAGAGAATTGTGGCCAGTTATGGTCAATAGCCATCTGTTTTAATAATGTTGGTTTTTCAAGGTTAGGGTCAGTTACTGCTACAACTTCTACTTCAATCTGTGGATTTTTCTTCAATGCATCATAAACTACCATGAAGTTAGACATAGTGTCGAGTGTTCCACCAGATTTAGAAATTACGATGAGCATTACTTTATAGTTGCGTTTGTAATGAGTTTTTGTAATTTCTGCACAATCTTCAAGATTATCAATTAAATCTTTTGTACGACGTGGGTCAATATTGTTACCGCTGAAATAAAATTTTGGATAACCATTTCTTTCTTCAGTGGATTTGCTATTCCAAAATTCACCACATTGAATATCGAATAACACTTTGTTACCAAGATAAGAACCACCGATACCTAAAGAAACAACTGCATCTACACGATTTCTTACAGATTCACGTAAATCTTGAAGACGTTTCATAGATTCAGGAGAATTCAAAGGTCCTTCTTGAATATATGGGCACTGGCTGAATAATACTTTTTCAGGTTCACCATCTTTGGATAAATGACCTTTGATTACGCCAGTTTCACGCATTACATTCATTGCTTTATGAGCTTCTTTTAATTTTTCACCAAAAGCTTCAATATCAGCTTTAGTTACTTTACCTTCGCCAAATAAGTTATCATAGTCAAAAGTAAAGCCAGATTTCAATTTGATACTCATGTTTTTATTTCCCCCTTAACTAAAACATATAGCCTATCATAAAATAGAACTATCCAAAATATCAAAAAAAATATATTTGAATAGTCCTATTATATCATATTTAGTTTTTATTGACGATTAATTATGCACTTATAAATATCAAATATACTTTATATATTTATTAGCCACGAATAACTGCTAAAACTTCTGCTGTTTTTTCTTCAAGAAGTTTTTTATCGCCACGAGTTTCTACATTAAGACGAACAACTGGTTCAGTGTTGGAAATACGAACATTGAATCTCCATTCAGGATAATCTACACTGAAACCGTCCATTTTGCAAACTTCGCCAGTAGAACCATATTTTTCTTCAATTGCAGCCATAACAGCTTTTGCATCTGCTACTGTGCTATTGATTTCACCGCTGATTGGATAACGTTCCATGCGTTCTTTGAGCATTTCAGACATTTTACCTTCAGCCTGGCATAATAATTCAGCAACTAAAAGCCATGTAATCATACCGCTATCGCAGAAGGAGAAATCTTTGAAGTAGTTATGTGCAGACATTTCACCGCCATAAACAGCATCTTCTTTACGCATGCAATCTTTAATAAATGCATGACCGCTCTTACACATAACAGGTACACCGCCAGCTTCTTCAACAAGTTCAATTGTATTCCAAGTGAGGCGTGGGTCATAGATGATTTTAGCACCAGGATTTTTATTTAAAAATGCTTTTGCTAAGAAACCAACGATATAGTAACCTTCAATCATGTCGCCATTTTCATCGAAAATAAAGCAACGGTCAAAGTCACCATCAAAAGCAACACCTAAGTCTGCTTTTTCTTCACGAACAACTTTTGCAGTAGCTTCGCGGTTTTCCATTAATAATGGATTTGGTACGCCATTAGGGAATGTACCATCTGGATTGTTATTTACTTTTATAAAGTTGAATGGTAAGCGTTTTTCGAGTTCATCAATAGCTGGGCCAGCTGCACCATTACCAGAGTTTACAACAATTTTTAATGGTTTTAAAGCACTCATATCTACATAAGTTAATAAATGGTCGATATAATCTTTCATAATATCAACTTCGATAACTTTTGCAGGTACTTCTGCTGGTGTACCTAAATCACCAGCCATAACTTTAGCTTCAATATCTTTAAGACCAGTATCACCACTGATAGGACGAGCTTCTTTACGAACTAATTTTAAACCATTGTATTCTTTTGGATTATGACTAGCAGTAATCATAATACCGCCATCTAAACCAAGATGAGCTGTTGCAAAATAAATCATTTCAGTACCACACTGACCGATATCTACAACTTCACAACCCATTTCAGTAAGACCGAGTTCTAAAGCTTTTTGAATATCTGGACCAGAAAGTCTGATATCATGACCTACTGCAACTCTTTTAGCATTAAATAATGTTGGAAATACACGACCAATTCTATAAGCTAATTCTTCATTAACTTCTTCTGGGAATTTTCCACGAATATCATATGCTTTGAATGCTGATGATTTTAATTCCATATTTTTCACCTCAATAAATTTATAAATCTATAAATATAATATTATTATTTATCAAAATTAGCAATCTATTTTTATTTTCTTTTCAATTTATATAAATATAAGAAAACTTTTTCTTATGCAAATCAAACTGATAATTTGTGTTCATAATACTTTTTCAACAAAGACTTTCTTGTAATATAAAAAGTTATCATAAGTGGCACACATGAACCAATCCATGCCATAGGATTTGCCCAACATGCACCGATATAACCAAATGCATCGACTAAAAATAGACCAGCCGCTGCTCTCATCACCAATTCCATAATACCTGCAAAAGTAGGAATAATGCTTTGTCCCAAACCTTGCAATGTATAACGATAAATAAATAATAAAGATAAAATTAAATAGCATGAACCATTTACAATCAAATAAATATGACCATATTCCACTACTTGTTCTTGCCCATCACCCACAAATAATCTAATCAAGATTGGACCTAAACAAATATTCATCATTCCCGCTAAAATACTAAAACCACCTGACATTAAAATACATTTATTAACGCCAGTCTTTATTCTATCCATGCGACCCGCACCATAATTTTGAGCTGTATAAGCTGCCATTGCCATGCCAAAAGACATAAGTGGCATAACAGCTATCATATCTATTTTTTGAGCTGCTGCATATGCTGCTACAGCGACTTCACCTAAATTATTCAAAGGAACTTGCAAAATAATAGCACCGATAGCGATGATAGAAGCCTGAAATCCCATAGGAAGTGCTACTTTCAAATGTTGTATAGCTATCTGTTTAGAAATCTTTAAATCTTTCAATTCAAAATGTAATAGAGGTATTTTCTTTTTAATATAATATACACAACAACCGCCATTGATTAATTGTGCTAATACAGTTGCAAAACCTGCACCTTGAATACCCCAGTCAAATACACCGATAAAAACTACTTCTAAAATGATGTTTAATACACAACCTAAGATTAAAAAATAAAGTGGTGTTTTACTATCTCCTAAAGCGCGAATTAAATTAGAAGACATATTAAACATCATTGTAGCTACAATTCCTAAAAAAATTACAGTTAAAAAAGTACATGCCATATCCAATACTTCTGGTGGTGTCTGTAAAAAAATAAGTGCAGGGCGAACCATTATCACGCCAAAAATAGTTACAATAACAGTTGTAATAGCACTCAAAACTACACAAGCGGCTGCACTTTTTTTCATTCCTTCTTCATCTTTTGCCCCAAAGCGCTGTCCTGTGCAAATAGATAATCCAGCTGTAAAACCTATTACAAATCCAATCATAAAGAACATCAAACAGCCACTACAACCTACAGCTGCTAATGCACTTACACCGAGTAAACGACCTACAATTAAAGTATCACTTAATAAATATAATTGTTGAAATACATTACCTACAATAAGTGGCAAAGTAAACATCAAAATTAATTTGGCAGGGCTACCTGTAGTTAAATCTTTTACCATAATATCACCGTCCTTATGTATCAATCCATTTGAAAAATTTCAAATGGATTATAGCTATCTATTCTATATATTTAGTTACAAAAGTTCGTAAATTTTCTTGCAGATAAATTGCTGTAAATTCTAAAGCCTGCGATGATGGCGCTAAGCGATTATAGTGAAAAACTTTTTCTTTATTTACCATATAATCGCAAGGATATGGTATTACATCTACACCTAATTTATTAAAATTAACAACTGCTCTTTCCATATGAAAAGCTGATGTTACAAGTAAAGGCTGTTTATACTTTCTTGATTTTAAAATATTAGTACTATACTCTGCATTTTGTGTTGTATTTAAGCTACGATTTTCTAATAAAATCATATCTTCAGATACACCGAGTTCTTTCAAAATGCGTCTGGCAATATCTGCTTCTCTACCACTATCTTCATAAATTTGTCCACCAGATACAATAATTGGTATACCTAATTTCTTCTGTAAGCGAACAGCTGTAAGTAATCGATTTGCTGGTATACTGCATAAAGTCCCTGTTCCAGTAACATCTGGTGTATCGCCTGTAGCTCCACCACCTAAAACAATAATTACATCTGCATTAGGTAAATGTTTTGGTGGGTCATAAGCATCTTCTAATCTACCAATTAACATACTTGCTACATAAGAAGTTGATGCTAAATAAAAAATAAATGTAACAAATGTAATAGCTATTGCTAGTCTTGTTTGTTTTCTTTTTTTACAACAATAAGCTATAAATAAAAATAAAACAAAAAATATACCTGGCGGTAATACCCAACTAGCACCAAATTTTAAAAACTCAATCATAAAATTCCTTTCTTTTCTAATAAATTGTCACAATTTTTTTTAATCTATGATAAAATATTAATAAATAATATTTTATTTTTGGAGGGTTTTACTATGATTTTCACAGAACATGAAATTGTCCGCAAAGAAAAAGCAAATGGTGGTAAAGGTCATATCATTATTGAACATTTACTCACTAAAAACGAATTAAAAGAACAATGCGGTATGTTCGCTCATGTTACTTTAGAGCCAAATTGTTCTTTAGGCTATCATGAACATCACGGTAACGGCGAAGCTTATTATATCACTAAAGGCAGTGGTCTTTACAGTGATAACGGAAATATTATTGAAGTTAAAGCTGGTGATGTTGTCTTCTGTCCAGATGGAGAAGGTCATGGCATCGAAAACACATCTTCTTCTGAAAATCTAGAATTCACAGCTCTTATTATCAATACAGTTAAATAAAAATATTGTAGCTACTAAATTAATCAATTTAGTAGCTACTTTTATTTTAACACAATATTTATTTTCGTACACCAATTTGATAATAATTTAAGCCATGACTTTTTACTGTTTTTGCTTTATAAATATTTCGTCCATCAAAAATATCATTGCCCTTCATTCTTGCAGCAATTTCCATGAAATCTGGACTTTGGAATTCTTTCCATTCAGTGACAATCACTAAAGCATCCACATCATTTAGAGCATCATATTTATTATTTATATACTCTACTTCTACATCTTTAAGATAAAAAGATTTTGCCATATTCATAGCTTGAGGGTCGTATGCTTGTACTTTTGCTCCACGTTGTTTCAATTCTTCAATCAATCTGATTGATGGAGCTTCTCTCATATCATCTGTTCCTGGTTTAAAAGCTAATCCCCAGATTGCAATTTTTTTATCACTTAAATCTTCACCTAAAATTTCTGTGATACTATGCACTAATACCATCTTTTGACGAGAATTTACATTTTCTACAGATGATAATAATTCTGGTTCATAATTATGTTCTTTACTTGTTTTAATCAAAGCTTTTACATCTTTAGGGAAACAACTTCCACCATAACCACAACCTGGATTTAAGAAACTATACCCTATGCGAGAATCACTTGCAATGCCACGTCTTACTTTATTAATATCAGCTCCTACGCGTTCACTGATATTAGCGATTTCATTGATAAAAGAAATCTTAGTAGCAAGCATAGCATTTGCAGCGTATTTTGTGAGTTCTGCACTTTTAATATCCATGGTTACGAAAAATTCACTTGAGCGAATAAATGGTTCATATAATTCTTGCATAACTTCTATTGATTTTGCATTTTCAGAACCGATAACCACTCTATCTGGGTGCATAAAATCTTGGCAAGCATTACCTTCTTTTAAAAATTCAGGATTAGATATAACATCAAATTTTAAATCACTACCGCGTTTATCTAATTCCTCTTGAATTACAGCTTTTACTTTATCTCCAGTCCCCACTGGTACTGTTGATTTATCCACGATATACATATCATGAATCATATATTGACCGATTTCACGTGCTGCATTCATTACATATTGTAAATCAGCACTGCCATCTTCGCCCATAGGTGTTCCCACTGCGATAAAACAAATATCACTTTCTTTTAAAGCTTCTTTTATATCAGTTGTGAATTTCAAATTGCCTCGCTGTTGAGCTGATTTTACCATTTGTTCTAGACCTGGCTCATATATAGGAATTATTCCCTTTTTCAGATTTTCAATTTTTTGCTCTGCCACATCAACGCAAATAACATTATTTCCTGTAGCGGCAAAACAAGTCCCTGTAACAAGTCCTACATAACCTGTTCCTATCATTGCAACTTTCATTAATATTTACACCTCTATATATAAAATCGCTCACAAATTTATTTATACTTAGTATATTTTGCCTTATTTATGTCTAAATATCAAGAAATTATTTACAAATAACGAATTGTCATTTTATAATAGTACAAATAATAATAAACAATATATATACTATAAAATAAAGGATTGTGATTTTCTATGAAAAAATTTTCTTATACAACTTCTGGTACTTGTTCAAAACTTATAAATTTCAGCCTTGATGAAAACAATATCATTCATGATGTAGAATTCATCGGTGGTTGTAACGGAAATCTTCAAGGTATCAGCAAATTAATTGAAGGTCAATCTGCTCAAAATGTCATTGATAAATGTCAAGGTATACATTGTGGTATGCGTCCTACTTCTTGCCCTGATCAATTATCTAGAGCTTTAAGTGAAGCTATTCAAAAATAATAAATTATAAAGGGTGATTTTTATGCTTTTTGATACTCATCTGCATACAAAATTTTCTGCTGACTCTAAAATGTCTATCGAAGATGCCATCTTAAGTGCTAAACAACAAAATATAGGCTTAGTACTCACAGAACATTTAGATTATGATTTTCCTGGTGATGATATCTATGAGTTTAACCCCCAACAATATTTTCAAGAATATTCTAGCTACCAATCAAAAACACTCTATTTAGGTGTAGAAGTTGGTATGCAAGAACATACTCTCATTCAAAGTAAAAAATTTGTCGAAAGTGCTCCTTTTGACCAAGTTATTTGCTCATTGCATTTATTAGATGGTAAAGATTTATTTTATGAATCCTGTTATACTGAAGATAAGCATACTGTATATCTAAACTATTTAAACACAATGATAAAATTAATCAAACGACATGATTTCGCTAATATATTAGGTCATGTAGATTATATTTGTCGTTATGCTCCATATACAAAAAAAGATATTTGCTATGAAGAATTCCATGACGCTATTGATACTCTTTGGCAGACAATCATTGACAAAGGTATTGTGCCTGAACTAAATACTAGACGTTTTGATAACTCTAATAATATATCTATTTTATTAAAATTATATGAACGCTATGCTATGCTTGGTGGTAAATATGTAAGTATAGGCTCTGATGCACATAAACCAGAAAATATAGGTTTTGCCTTTAAAGAAGCTTATACATTACTTGATAAATTAAATTTACAACCAGTATATTTTGTCAATCGTCAAATGCAGCTCAGTAAAATTTAAAATAAACATTAGAAAGAAGGGTTTGTATGTCCTTAAAAAAAGCTATTTCTACAGGATTATGTATTTCTTTACTATTTACATCTGGAACTCCTGCGCTAGCTGGCAGTTTAAATAGTACAAATACAGCTCAGCCTCCATCTTATAATTATAATGTCTTAGACTCTACTAATCTCCAATCAAAATTATTATTAGTTGAGCAATCTGTATATGGACAAGAGCAAACAGGTGCCCTATTAGATAGAATTAGTCGCCTAGAAACAGATTTTTATGGTAAAACATCTAGTTCTAAAACAGCGCTTAGCGACCGTATAAATACATTATATTCCACTATGTTTGATAATAGTGTTCGTCCTTCTGCCATCACACAAATGAATGGTATTGAATGGTTTTTAAGTCGCCATGTTTCCATAAAATCTATTACTGATAGATTAACTACATTAGAAACTCAAATCTATGGTAAACCAATAACTGGCACGCTACAAAAACGCATGAATGATTTGGCTATGCTCGCTTATGGCAATTCAGATACTAAAACACCTCTTATAGCCACTACTATTCCTGTAGATACATTAGTTAAAATAAAATTAGTTACACCACTTAATACAGAAACTTCTAAAGTTGGTGATAAAGTAAAATTCCAAGCAGCTGAAGATGTTATTTATAATGGTCAGTTAATCATTGCAGCAGGTGCTCCTGGTGAAGGTGTTGTTACTAAAGTAAAAAGTGCTAGAAACTTCGGTCGCAACGGTGAAATTGATGTAGACTTCCAACAAATTCAAGCATTTGATGGAACATATATTCAAACAACTTTAGGTGATAAAGCAAAAAAAGAAATTGAAAACTTAGCTATGGCTGCTGGTGCAAGTATAGCAGGTATTGCTCTTTTAGGGCCAATAGGTATTGTCGGCGGAATTTTCGTCAATGGTAAAGATATCGACTTACCTACAGGTACAGAATCCTATATTCAAACTAAAACAGCAACTAATATCTATGCTATTCAAACAAATTTAGATGATAATTTCAAAGTAAATACACCGCCAATTACTGAAGAAGAATCCAACTCTAGCTCAACAGATACTTCATCTAATTCAGATGTTAATACTTCTACATCTACAACTACAGAAAACAATTATTCTTCCAGTAGTACAGATTATAATACAAATACTTCATCTTCAAATAATGATATTTCTGCAGAAAACAATATTTATGATTATGAATATTAATTTTTATAGAGACCAGATAATATCTGGTCTCTTTTTCTAAGGAGGATTTTATTTTGGACGAGGCTCAACTTCGCTTTCTATTTGTATTTACAGATTTAATTGCTCCACTTGTTGCCGGTTATTTATGTTATCGCTATCAAGTAATCACACAAGATTTTTGTAATAAACTTATAAAAATCAACATTCGTTTAGTCGTTTCCATCTTATCTTTTTTAAGCTTTTGGACTTTAAAGATAAGCACAGATTTATTATGGCTTCCTTTATTTGGTTTTTTGGCCTGCATTATTCCTGGATTGATTGCCAAATATACATTTGCTTCTAGTTATAAAAATCTAAACGACCGCGGTGCTTATATGATGGCATCTATGCTATCTAATATTGGTACTTTATCTGGTCTATGTGCTTTTATAGTTTATGGTATTCAAGGCTTTGCTTATCTTCAAATTGTAGCCATGTTCCAAACTTTATTTACTTTAAGCGTTTGCTTTCCTTTAGCTAACTATTATCATTCAAAAGCTAGCCGTAGACATCATCAAAAAAATCAAATCAGTATTCGCAAATTATTATTTAATCTCAATCAATTACCTGTTTTAGCAATGATTATCGGTTTTTGTTTAGCTTTAAAAAATATCCCTACACCTCAAATTGGTTATGATATTTTTAATTATTTAGTACATATAGGTGCTTGGGCAGGTCTATTTCCTGTTGGCTATATCACTAGATTTGATAAAGCCAAATATTTTTTACGTAAAACAAGTGATATCATTGTAGTAAAATTTATTGTACTTCCTTTAATCGCCTATTTTGTTGTAATTTATCTTTTCAATGATCCTATTTTAATTGGCAGTATGATTATCGCTTTTTCTGCTCCAACTGCAATCAATGCTGTACTTGCTTGTAGCATATATAAATTAAATGTAAATATTGCCATCTCTTCATTTTTATCTACAACAATCATATTCTTACTGATAATATTCCCTTTATATTTCTTTGTAATCAAAGATTTAATCATACCTTAATCAAAGATAAAAAAACAAATAAGTAGTTTATAACTACTTATTAAAAATAATTTTAAGAAAATTTATTTTTGTCTTTACATGTACATTGTATACATGATACAATATGCATGTAAAAAAGATAATTTTTCGCGGAGGCGATTTAAATGCGTATAGAACATGATTTTTTAGGTGAACTTGAAGTTCCTGATAATGCTTATTATGGTGTACAAAGTCTTAGAGGTTCTCATAATTTTAACATCACTGGACAAAAACTAGACTCTGATTTTATCATTGCACTAGCTATGGTAAAAAAAGCTGCTGCTATGGCAAATTTAAAAACAGCTCGTCTTGACAGTAAAATTGCTAAAGCTTTAATAGCAGCTGCTGATGAAATTATTGCTGGAAAATTACATGACAATTTTATTGTTGATCCTATTCAAGGTGGCGCAGGTACTTCTATCAATATGAATATGAATGAAGTACTTTGTAATCGTGCCTTAGAAATTATCGGAAAGAAAAAAGGCCGTTATGATATTATTTCTCCAAATAATCATGCTAATATGGCTCAATCTACAAATGATGCTTTTCCAACAGCTATAAAATTATGTATTATTTTAAAATCTCGCAAATTAAAAATTGCTTTAAAACGTTTATCTTGGGAATTAGAACGCAAAGCTCAAGAATTTAAAGATGTTCTCAAAATGGGTAGAACACATCTTCAAGATGCCGTGCCTATTACTTTAGGACAGGAAATGTCTGCTTATGCTTCCGGTGTAAATCGCGGTTTACGTCGCATCGAACATGCTTTAATCAATTTGCACTATATCAACATGGGCGGGACAGCTATCGGCACTGGATTAAATGCTGAACCTAATTACATTCCTGAAGTTGCTAAAATTTTATCTGTATTAGCTGAAGAAGATTTCCATGTAGCTGAAAATTTAATTGATGCTACTAATAATACAGATGGATTTGCTGATATGTCTTCTGCTTTAAAAAATACAGCACTTATGCTCATAAAAATGGCAAATGATTTCCGTTTAATGGCTTCTGGCCCTCGTTGCGGTTTAAATGAATTAAAATTACCAGCTCGTCAACCAGGTTCTTCCATCATGCCAGGAAAAGTAAATCCTGTTATCGCCGAAGTTTTAAATCAGACTTGTTATCAAATCATCGGCAATGATACTGCCATCTGCCTTGCTGTTGAAAATGGTCAATTTGAATTAAATGTTATGGAACCTGTAATTGCATTTAACCTCTTTAATTCCTTAAAATATATGACAAATGCTGTTAATACTTTTGTAGATAATCTCTTAATAGATTTAGAAGCTAATAAAGAACAATGCTACACTTGGCTCAATCATAGTGTAGGTACAATCACAGCACTACTTCCTCATATTGGCTATGAAAATGCTTCTATGATCGCTAAAGAAGCTTATCAAACTAATAAACCTGTACGTGAAATCATCTTAAGTAAAAATCTATTAACTGAAGAAGAATTAGATATTATCTTATCTCCAAGTGAAATGACTCGTCCTGGTATCGCTGGTGATAAATTATTAAAAGAAAATCTTCGCAAAAGAGCTTAATACAAACATTATCCCTAAAAAAATTACCCCTAGTAATAAAATTTACTAGGGGTTTATTTTATTTTGTATTTATTTTTGCCATTAATGCTGGTAATTCTTTAATATCATTGATTATATAAGCTGGATTTTCTACTTTGCCGAAACCATAACTTGCAAAAATCATAGGAATATTTGCCATTTCACAAGCTTCAAAATCGCCTTGTGTATCTCCTACATAAATAGCTTCATCTATATTATTTTTTTTCATCAATAATTTAATAGTTTCGCCCTTATGCAATCCTGTATCACCATAACATAAATGGTCTTTCACTTTATCTGTCATATTTGCATATCTTAAAGTTGTTTCGATATAGCCTACCTGACAATTACTTACGACATATAAATTATAATCCTTTGCTAATTCGTTTAAAGTATCAATAACACCATCATAAAAAACGCCTGAATGTTTTTCTAAATAAGCATCTTCATAATCATAACAAGCCTGACAAACTTCAGCACGTTTTTCATCATCTAAAGTAGGCAACATAAGTCTACCAATTTCATCCATGGTTTTACCGAATAATTTTTTTAATTTATCGCCATCTAAATTTGCTTTAATTCCTGCTTTTTCCCAAATAGCTTCATTCCAACTTTCAGCTACTACATCAGTAGAATCCCACAAAGTACCATCAATATCAAAAATAATATTTTTCATAGAAATCTCCTTATTATAAAAGTATTTATTTCCATTTTAAGAAAAATCTTGAAATTAATCAACAATAATTTATCTAAAGAAGAAGACTTTTATTTTAATTATAAACACGAATAGATAATAAAAAACATACTATTTACAACTATACAATTATAAAATCATATTTATAAAAATAGTATTGACAAAAAAAGATTTTATGTTTATAGTATTAGACAAAGACAAATGCAATGAACAGGAAAAGTATATTTGTGAAGTTTTCAGAGAGTTATGGTTTGGTGCGACATAATAATATAGCAAATAGAAATACACCTGTGAGCTACTGGCTGAACATTTATTTAGTAGGCTTAGTCGGAATGCCACCGTTATCATAGGCTAGGGTATGTTAGTACCTGAATAAAGTGGCTTGCTAATAGCAAGAAGGGTGGTACCACGGGTTAATTACAGCTCGTCCCTATTTTAGGGACGAGCTTTTTTGCATTTATTTTTAAATAATAAAACTACTCAATTACTTAGCAATTTAGGAGGAATATATATTATGATTATCGTTATGAAACCAGAGGCTACAACTGCTGAATTAGAGGCTGTAAAAAATAAAATTACTGATTCAGGTTTAAATTTTCACCTTTCTCAAGGTTCTTCTCGTACTATCGTAGGTGTTATCGGTGATAAGAAAAAAATTGCTACACTACAAATGAATAGTTTCGGTGGTGTAGAAAAAACTGTTTCCATCACTGAAAAATATAAATTAGTAAGCCGTGATTTCAAAAAAGAGGATAGCATTATTGATGTAAATGGTGTTAAAATTGGTGGTGGTCATCTCGCTATCATGTCTGGCCCTTGTGCTGTTGAAAGCAAAGAACAATTGCTTGAAGCTGCTAAAGCTGTAAAAGCTTGTGGCGCACAATTTTTACGCGGTGGTGCATTTAAACCTCGTACTTCTCCATATGATTTCCAAGGATTAGCTGAAGAAGGTTTAAAAATGCTTCGTGAAGTAGCTGATGAAGTAGGTCTTAATGTTGTAACTGAAATCGTAAATATCAACGATTTAGATATGATTTGCAAATACGCTGATATGCTTCAAATCGGTGCTCGCAATATGCAAAACTTCCAATTATTAAAAGAAGTCGGTCATACAAATAAACCTGTACTTTTAAAACGCGGTCTTAGTGCTACAATCAGTGAATGGTTAAATGCTGCAGAATACATCGCTAGCGGTGGTAATTACAATATCGTACTTTGCGAACGTGGTATTAGAACATATGAAACATTCACTCGTAATACTTTAGATTTAAGTGCTGTAGCTGCTGTTAAAGAATTATCTCATTTGCCTATCATCGTAGACCCAAGTCATGGTACTGGTCGTTGGCAAATGGTTCGCCCTATGGCTCGTGCTGCTATCGCTGCTGGTGCTGATGGCTTAATGATTGAAGTACATCCACATCCTGAAGTAGCTCTAAGCGATGGCGACCAATCACTTAAACCAGATAATTTTGCAGTTGTTATGCAGGAAGTTCGTCAGATTGCACAAATGATGGGGAAAACATTATGAATACAGAAAAAACACCAAAATTACATTTAGCCATTTTAGGTGTAGGTCTTATCGGTGGTGCTTTCGGTATGGCATTAAAAGATAAATTACAAGATGATATCTTCATCACTGGTAATACTCGCACTGAAAAATCTTTACATGAAGCAAAAGCTTTAAAGGCAATTGATGAAGGTTTTTTAGACCCAATAGAATGTGTACAAGGTGCTGATATTATTTACCTCAGCACTCCTGTATTACAAATTGTACCTTTAGTAAAAAAAATATTACCACATTTAAAACCAGGTGCAATTTTAACAGATGCAGGCAGTACAAAATCCTTTATTGCCAAACAAATCATGGATTTACTTCCTGAAAATATTTATTATGTAGCTGGTCATCCTATGACAGGACGTGAAAAAAGCGGTGTAACAGCTGCTCATAAGGATTTATTCAATAATAAATGTTATGTAATCGTCAAAGATACAGGTGCTCCAGCCAAAATAGTTGAAAAAATCGTCAATCTAATAAAATTAACTAATGCTAATATTACAACTCTCACTTTAGAAGAACATGACAGATGTGCTTCTATCATCAGTCATATTCCTCATATCACAGCAGCTGCACTAGTTAATCTTTTAGATAAAAACCCTAACGATTTAGAATCTTGCATCACTCTTGCTGGTGGTGGATTTAAAGATACTACGCGCATTGCTTCCTCTAATGCTGATATGTGGGCAGATATATGTATCTCTAACAGTGAGCCTATTATCGAACATCTATCACAACTTCAATCACTACTAAGCGGAGTAATCACTTCTATTGCCAAAAAAGACCGCCAAGCCATTCATGATTATTTTGTTGAATCAAAAACAAGACGCGATATGATACTAGAAGAAACAAAGGACAAATATGATTTAATTTAGGTGAAAAATGCAACACAAAGCTTATAGTTTTCTAATTATCGCTTGTCTTCTATGGGGATTTCAACCTGTTACTATAAAAATAGTAACGCAAGAAATGAATATCTTAACGATAATTCCTCTTAGATTTCTTATTGTCAGTATAATCTTATTCATTATCATGAAAATAACAAATGAAAAAAATTTTTTACCACCCAAAAAATGTCTATTAACTTTATGTTTAATGGGCTTTTTTGGTATTACAGTAAGTAATGGTATTCAATTCACAGGACTACAATATTCCTCTGTTGGTAATATGACATTAATCAGTACCACAGCTCCTGTTATCACTGTTATTTTAGCTAGAATTTTTCTTAAAGAACATTTAAATTCAATTCAAGTAACAGGTATAATTATTTCTTTCTTAGGTACATTATATTTATTAAGTGGAGGAAATATCACTACTTTTACCCAAATGAATTTTAACAAAGGAGATATTTATTTCTTCATCGGTGAAGTAGCTTGGGTCATTTATATTTTACTCAGCATTCCTATACTCAAAAAAATATCAGTCTTATCCGCTACTGCCTGGTCTGGATTATTTGGTTCTATCTTAACAGCAATATTTGCCCATTATAGTGTAGGCTTACAAATAGTTCCGCTATCTCCTATCGCTCTTTATTCATTCTTATTTATTATTTTAGGTGGCGGTATAACTGCTATGATTTGTTGGAATTTAGGCACTAAAAAAGTAGGAGCTAGTAATTCTGCTATATTTTTGAATTTATTACCTGTAGTAGGTATTATTTCTGCATATTTTACCTTAAATGAACCGATTACTCTGCAAAAAATTTTAAGTGGTATCTTTATTATTTTAGGCGTATATATAACGACCCATAGCCACAAATTTATCAAGAAATCTAACTAAAAGAAAAAGACGATATCAAGATGATTTTATTCATCAAGACATCGCCTTTTTTATTTATTTAATTTAATTAAATACCTTTAAATTCAAAGGAGAAGTGTTTATCTTCATTTTTTGTGATATATTCATCAAGAGTAGGTGCACCCCAAGAATCATCACCGCCAACACCATACATACCAGCAGAAGCTCTGAGAACTGTATGATGTGGTCTAGCTAAATCATAATGATGTCTAGCATTTTCAATTTCATGTGGATTGTATGGAAGAGCAGAAGCTTCAAATGGAGTTGCAGAAGAAATTCTAACACCTCTACCGCGTCTATCTGTTACTTCAAACCAACGAACATCACAATGGTTTCCACATTCTTGTGGTACTAAATATGGCTGAATTTCATCTTGTGTTGTAGTAGTGAAGATGCCTAATTTGCCACCTTCTTTACGGTCAATATAATTATCACATGGACCTAAACCATAGTATTTGATTTGGTCATAATCAACTGGAAGTGTAAAGAGCATACCAAAATCAGGAATAGCAGGAAGACCTTCTACTTTTTTGTAATCCATATCAACTTTAACAACGCCATCACCTGTAACAGTATAAGTTACTACTACATGAGCTACTGGTCTTGTTGCAAGTTCATAAGTGTATTTTACAGTTGCAGATTCATTGCCATTTTCAGATACTTGCATATCTACGCATTTAGTGTACATACTTGCTAATTTCCATTGAGCTGTATCAAATGGCATACCACAACCATTATCATTGTCGATAGGTGCTCTCCAGAAATTCATTTTAGGGAATTCTTCAATGAGTTCTACGCCATTATATTTATAAGAAGTAAGCATTTTTCTATCAGCAGAGAACATAACGCTGAAGCCTTCGCCTTTTACGCCAATATTGAAATCAGATTTAACGACTTTAATTGGAGCTACTGCTTTTTTATCTGCTTTGCCTTCTTTTGTGAATACATATTGACCGAAAGCTACTTCATGACCACAATTTGCCCAAATAGTTGCTTGTTTCAATACTAAAGAAGCTGTAACTACATATTCACCTGCGCCAAATGTAGGTAATGTATAAGACACTTCACCTGTTTGACCTGCATTGATATCAGCAGTTAATTTTTTCTGCCAAACATTTTTGCCATTTTTAGCTAAAGCAATAATTAAATCATAATCACTTGTATTTGTGAATAAAGATTTATTGATGATTTTTACACCAGTTTCACTTGGAACGAGTGTGAAGTTTTGATAATTGAATTTAACTTCTTGTAATTTAGAAGTTGGTGCATGATCTGCAAATACGATACCATTACCAGAGAAGTTATAATCACATGGTCTATCGCCAAAATCGCCGCCATAATTCATTACATCATTGCCATATAAATCTCTAGTCCAGATAGCTTGGTCTGCAAAGTCCCAAATAAATCCGCCTTGATATAATGGTTCTTCATCAGTTAAATCAGTGTATTTATGCATACCACCATTACTGTTACCCATGGAATGAGTATATTCACAGCAAATAAATGGTTTTTCTCTATATTTAGATAAGAATTCTTTTATCTGTGCTACTTTTGTGTACATCTGGCTTTCCATGTCACTTGTGCCATCATAACGACGTTCATCAGGCATAGCCAATACCATTTTTCCGCTTGCTTCATTAACGCGGTCCCAGCAAATGCTTTCATAGTGAACTAAGCGAGATGGGTCAGCTTTACGGAAGTATTCAGACATATCATAGATATTTTTACCACCATAAGATTCATTACCGCAAGACCAAATAATGATACTAGCATGGTTTTTATCGCGTTCAAGCATGGATTTTGCTCTATCCAATACTGCTTCATGCCAATGTGGATGATCATTTGGTACAGTGTTTTTATCACAGCGTACGCTTCCACGAATTTGCCAAGAACCATGTGTTTCCATATTTGTTTCATCAATTACATAGAAACCATAGATATCGCAAAGTTCATATAATTTACTGTTATTTGGATAGTGAGATGTTCTGATAGCATTGATATTATTTAATTTCATAATATCTAAATCATGAGCGATTTTGCTTTCAGGAATAGCACGACCATAGTAACAATCGAATTCATGGCGGTTAACACCTTTAAATACAATGCGTTTGCCATTGATTTTCATGATATTGCCGTCCATTTTAAATTCTCTAAAACCAATGTTTTGTGGAATGATTTCTACTACATTATCATTTTCATCTTTTACAGTGAAAGTAGCTTTATAAAGATTTGGATATTCTGCACTCCAAAGTTTTACGTTTTCAACATCTGCTGTAAATACGCTTGTAGCACCTGTAATTTCTTGAACTGTATCAATTACTACATTTTCTTCATTATCTACTAATTTAACTGCTAATTTTTTAGCATTTTCATTGTTCCATTTGAAATCAATAGATAATTTACCATCTTTATAATCATTGCAAGGAGTTGCATGAATAAATAAATCATCAACATGAACTTGTGGTTTTGTATAAAGATATACATCGCGATAAATACCGCTAAAGCGCCAGAAATCTTGGTCTTCAAGCCAGCTAGCAGAGCTGAAACGATAAACCTGTACTGCTAATTTATTTTCACCTTCAACGAGATAAGGTGTTAAATCAAATTCTGATGGTGTACAGCTATCTTCGCTATAGCCTACAAATTTGCCATTGAGCCATAAAGCCATTGCACTATCTACGCCCTGGAAAGATACAAATACTTCATTCCAGCCTTGTGGCACTGTAAAATATTTTACATAAGATGCGATTGGATTATTTTCTGTAGGAATTTCGCCTTCGTTTAATTCTTCATGACCGTCCCAAGGATAAGCTACATTTGTATATTGAGGTTTGCCGTAACCTTCCATTTGAATATGTGCTGGAACACGAATTGTATCCCAAATTTTGCAGTTATAATCTGCTTTTTCAAAACCTTCAATACGAGATGCTAAATTTTTTGCATAAGAGAAATACCATAATCCATTTAAAGATTGACGCATGGACATTTCTTCATTGAGCATTTCTTCTTCATTAGCATAATAATGATGGTCGCTATGTGCAGGTAGACGATTATCTGCAAAATATGTTGAGTCTGCCAATTTGCTTATGTCGAAAATTTTTTGTTCCATAAAATATCCTCCTAAAAATTCTTATTACTTTGTTATTTCTATATAAGTATTGAAAAACCTTGCATCTAATTTAAATAAATTATTATATTATCTCAATAATTCAAAATACTTTTACTAAATGCTCAGTATGTAAACGTTTGCTTTAAAATATATAAAATATTTCAGAATTATAAAAAATATAATAAATTTCGAATTAGAACTTATTTATATTATATACAAATAGACAGAAAAATATGTAATATGTTAAACTAAATAATATAACATTTTGAAACAGGTGATTTTATGCCTCTAAAAATCAGAAAAACAATTTTACGTGAACCATTTATTTTTGATACTATAGGAAATCATTGGGAACAACCACCTGTCTATCGTCCAAAAGGATATCCACTATATCATTATTTACAAACAGAAACAGGCTGTGGTGTAGTAGATATCCAACAAAAACAATATACATTAAATGAAGGCGAAGGTATTTTAATCGCACCTTTTACACCACATTCATACAGCGGTAAAACTAAACAATGGATAACATCTTTTATAACTTTCACAGGAATTATTGAAAGCACTATTCCGCAAATATTAGGAAATCACAAAGCTATTTTCATCAACAAAGAACAAGGCATTGCTATCGGAAAATTAATCTGTGATATGACAGATAGATATGAAAATCCTTCTATTGAAGCGAATTCATTTTCCATTGATTGCTATAAATTACTGATGCATTTTATGGATAATGTCAATTTCAACAATTTACTAAATGAGCCTTTATATCAAAAATATGTATTACCTGTAATTAAAGAAATCGAAACTTCCTATGCTAGTGAAATCACAGTGCAAAAATTAAGCCAACAAGTGTATGTTACACCACAATATTTATCGCGCTTATTCTCTAAATTCTTAGGTTGCTCTGTCTATAAATATCTGACAAATTATCGTATCAACAAAGCAAAAGAATTATTACTAACTCATCAACGCATGGAAATTCAACAGATTTCTCAATTAGTAGGCTTTTTAGATACTAGCCATTTTATTGCTATGTTTAAAAAATTTACAGGAATAACACCTCTTGATTTTCGCAAACTCAATTAAAAAAAGCTAAGATTAATGGTTTTTATCATTAATCTTAGCTTTTATTTTTATTATTTACCTGTATCTGCCATGCGTTTTGCTAAACGTTTTTTATCAGAATATCTTCTAAATGTAACCCAAAGTGGGCTGGCAATGAATATAGATGTATATGCACCGCAGAAGAAACCTATCAATAAAGCAAAGGCAAAATCTTTTGTTGTATCTCCGCCAAAGAAATAAAGCGCAAATGTAGCGAATAATACTGTAGATACTGTATAAATAGAACGAGTCATAGTCTGATAAATACTTGTATTTACAAGTTCTACAATATCGCCATTTTTTCTAAAATGCAATTTTAAATTTTCGCGGATACGGTCAAAAATAACGATAGTATCATTTATAGAGTAACCGATAATTGTAAGTAATGCTGCTACAAATGAAGAATCTATTTGACGCTGAGTAAGTGCAAAAGCACCAAGTACAATAATTACATTGTGTACTAAGCCTAATACTGCTGAAATACCGAATTTAAATTCAAAACGATAAGATACATAAGCAATGATCAATAACCATGAAATAATTGTAGCATATATAGCATTCATGATAAGTTCAGTACCCATTGTAGCACCGACTTTTTCTTCACGAAGCACTTGATATGCACCTAGTTTATCAGTTAAACCAGCCATTACTTCTTTACGTTCTTGTTCTTCTAAATCTACAGTTCTTATCATTACATTTTCAGATTCTGTAGATGAACTAGATTCTCCAGAAAGCTGAATTGTACTATTGCTCAAATTATATTCATTTAAAACAGCACGTACATCATTTATATTTACAGCTTTTTCAAAGCGTAAATCCATGATAGTACCACCAGTAAAGTCAATACCCATATTAAAGCCACGAGTTACCATGAAAAACAAGCTGGCAATAATCAATAATGAAGATATTGCATACCATATCTTGCGTTTACCAATAATATCAAATCTAGCCATTATTTCATGTCACCGTCCTTTACTTTATGACCTAAAGATACACCATAAATACGTGGGTCAGTGAATAATCTAGCTGCAATCAAATGTTTAAGCATAAACTGTGTTAATGTAATAGCTGTAAACATACTGATGACAACACCAAGACCTAAGGTAATGGCAAAACCACGAATTGGACCTGTACCAAAGAAGAATAATACTGCTGCTGCAATAATTGTAGTTAAGTTTGAGTCAAAAATTGTAGTAAAGGCACGTTTAAAACCTGAATCCATCGCCATGCGAAGTGTCTTGCCAGCTTTTACTTCTTCTTTGAAATGTTCAAAGATAAGTACGTTGGCATCAACCGCCATACCGATAGACAAGATAATACCCGCCACCCCTGGAAGTGTAAGCGTAGCATCTAATAACTTAAGCACGAATAATAAAATTATTACATAAGCCATCAAGCTTAAATTTGCAATCAAACCAGAAACACGATAGAAAAGTAACATAAATACAAAAATCGCACCTACACCAACAGTGAATGCAAATACGCTTTTATCTTTACTATCTTGACCAAGTGTTGGGCCTACTGTACGAGTTTCTATAATATCAACTTTTACAGGAAGTGCACCAGAACGTAAAAGCACTGCTAAATTATGTGCTTCTTCAAGATTTCTAGAACCTGTTATTACTGCTTTACCACCAGTAATTGGTTCATTAACACGTGGAGCTGTTAAAACTTCACCATCAAGTAAAATAGCAATTGTTCTGCCTACATTCGCAGAAGTTAAATCAGCAAATTTTTGAGCACCTTCATCAGTGAATTCAATAGCTACTTCATTTTGATTATTTTGTGTAGTTTGTTCTCTAGCATCTTTTAAATCTGTACCGCTTAAAACAGTATTGCCTTCTTCATCTTTGAATTCAAGCATAGCTGTTTTACCAAGTACAGCAATAGCTTTATCTGGGTCTTTAACACCAGGAAGCTCAATGATAATACGGCGTTCGCCTTCACGCTGAATGATTGGCTCTGTCAAACCAAGTTCATTTACACGTTTTTCCATGATTTTTACTACACGGTTCATAGCATCATCATTAACTTGTGCTTGCTCTGTATCTACACCTTCTAAAACGACATGAGTACCACCTTGAAGGTCTAAACCTTGTCTTATTGAGCCAGCTAGTGGTGCTATAAATGCAGCAAAAACACCAACGATAACAATAATTACCGCTAATAATTTCAATAAAGGATTTTGTTTCAAAATATCTTCCCCCAATATCCTTATAATTATCTGTATTTTATAGTAGTATTTTCTGTCAAAATCATATCTACTTTGATATCGTAATCGTCTTTGATTACTTCATCAACTAATTGACAATCATATACTGCTGCTATTTTTTTAGCGTTGATAGCTTTTACTAAATATCTATCATAATAGCCACCACCCATACCGAGTCGATAACCTTTTTTATCTAGTCCTACAGCAGGCACTAAAATAAAATCTATATCTTGTGGCTTTACAATTTTTAGATTTTCTTCTTTTACTGTCAAAATATTATATGCACCTACAACTAATTCATCTAAAGATTTTATTAAAGTCGCTTGCATTATTTTCATATTTTTATCAGTAATATAAGGCAGGCAAATTTGTTTGCCTGCCTTGAGAGCATTTGTTATTAATTCTTTTGTCTGAAATTCATCAGGCATTGAAGCATATAAAAAACATATCTGAGAATTTTTATATTCCTCAAGTTCTACAATTTTCTTTGTAATTACTGCTGAATACTCATTTTTCTGGATTAATGTTAACGCTCTTCTTTTTGCTAAAAGTTCTTTACGTTGAACCTTTTTATTATTTGTTAGCTGGGTTAGCATTTGTTTTTTCCTGAGTTAAATCTCTAGCTACAGCAGCACTGCTGATTTTAATTTCTACATTATCAGCAATTCTAATTCTAATGAAATCAGATTTTTCTAAATCAATATAAGTAATTTCCCCATGGATACCACCTATAGTTAAAATACGATGACCTACTTTTAAATTGTCCATCATTGTATTGCGTTGTTTTTGTTGTTTTTTCTGTGGACGATAAAGTAAGAAATAGAAAATTATTACCATTAATACTATTGGTCCATAAGAATAAAGACTTGCCATCATTGAATCACTCATAAAAAAATTCTCCTCATCATAAAAAATTATATTAATTTATTTTATATTAGCTATAGTATAGCATAATACCTCTATTTATTTACAAATATTCCTCAAAATTTACACAGATTTTGCATTGAATGAGAAATTAGCTGTAAATTTGCGATAAAATTCTGGGAACCTATCTTCCATGATAGATTGACGCATCTGTCTCATAAAGTCAATTAAGAAATGAAGATTATGGATTGTTAATAAACGTAAACCAAAGATTTCATTTACACGGACTAAATGACGAATATAAGCTCTAGAATAATTTCTGCAAGTATAGCAATTGCAATGTTCATCAATTGGGTGGAAATCATGCTCATACTGTGCATTTTTTATTACTAAACGGCCATTCCATGTCATAGCTGTTCCATTTCTAGCTACACGAGTAGGGTATACACAGTCAAACATATCTATACCTCTCATTACGCCTTCAACTAAACAATCTGGCGTACCTACACCCATCAAATAACGTGCTTTATTTTGTGGTAAATGTTCCAAAGTGATATCGAGCATTTCATACATCAATTCTTTTGGTTCACCAACACTTAAACCACCAACAGCATATCCAGGGAAATCCATATCTACTAAACGATTAGCACATTCGATACGTAAATCTTTATACATACCACCTTGTACAATACCGAATAAACCTTGATTTGGATTTGTCATCGTATCTTTACAACGCTGTGCCCAACGAAGTGTAAGCTCCATAGACTCACGAGTGTATTTGAAATCAGCAGGATATGGCACACATTCATCAAATGCCATGATTATATCTGCACCTAAATCCATTTGTGATTGTGTAGCAATCTCTGGAGATAAGAACTTTTTAGAACCATCTATATGAGAACGGAAAGTTACCCCTTCTTCAGATATTTTACGTAAATCGCCTAAACTAAATACCTGAAATCCGCCACTATCTGTCAAAATAGCTCTATCCCAATTCATAAATTTATGCAAACCGCCAGCTTCTTTCACAAGCTTAGAGCCAGGACGCAAAAATAAATGATAATTGTTACTTAAAATAATTCCAGCACCCATTTCTTTTAATTCTTCCGGTGCTAAAGTCTTAACACTAGCCTGAGTACCAACAGGCATAAAAATAGGTGTATCAAAACTACCATGTGGTGTATGAATACGACCAGCACGTGCTCCAGTATGTGGACACTGCTTTATAAGTTCATAAGTAATTGCAGGTTTCATTATGCCTCCAAGATAAATATATTTATTCGTTTTCCTTTTAAATAAAAGAAAATGAACTAAAAAGAAAATTTTCCTAAAAATAACTATCTTATTCTATAAACATAGCATCGCCAAAACTAAAGAAACGGTATTTTTCTTTTACTGCTTGTTCATATGCGGAAAGTACATATTCTCTGCCAGCAAAAGCGCTGATTAACATGATTAAAGTTGATTTTGGTAAATGGAAATTAGTGATAATAGAATCTACGATTTTAAATTTATAGCCAGGATAAATAAAAATGCCTGTTTCTTCTGCTATTGGAGAGATAGAGCCATCTTCTTTCGCAGCTGATTCTAAAGTGCGGATAGATGTTGTACCTACAGCGATTACTCTACCACCATTAGCTTTAGTTTGATTGATAATATCTGCTGCTTCTTTTTCAATATGGTAGAATTCTTTATGCATTACATGGTCTTCAATATTATCTACATTTACAGGGCGGAAAGTGCCAAGACCTACATGAAGTGTTACAAAAGCTAAATTTACACCCATTTCTTTTATTTCCGCTAATAATTCTTTTGTAAAATGAAGACCTGCTGTTGGTGCTGCTGCTGAGCCTTCTTCTCTTGCATATACAGTTTGATAACGATTTTTATCTTCTAATTTTTCATGAATATATGGTGGAAGTGGTGTTTCACCCAATCTATCCAAGATTTCTTCAAAGATACCATCAAATTTAAATTCTACAATACGACCGCCAAAATCTGTATGACCTACAACTTCACAAGCAAGCTCATCACTAAATTCAATGATATTACCTAATTGAGCTTTTTTACCTGGTTTTACTAAAACTTCCCATTGATTAGTATTTGTTAAACGCTTTAATAAAAATACTTCAACCTTACCGCCTGTTTTTGCTCTATGACCAATAAGACGAGCAGGCATTACCTTTGTATCATTAAATACTAAAGTATCACCTTTGCGTAAATACTGTTTAATATCATAAAAATGTTTATGTTCAATAGTTTTTTCTTTGCGATTTAACACCATCAAGCGTGAATGGTCACGTTTAGCACATGGTGTTTGAGCTATTAATTCTTCTGGAAGATTATAGTCAAACTCATTTAATAGCATTAAATATTATCCCCTTTATTTTTATTTATACATATCTTTTATATTTACATCACTATAATAATGATATAAAATTTGCTGATATTTTTTACCTTTATCCGCTAAAGATTTTGCCCCCCATTGAGAGATTCCCAAACGATGACCAAAACCACTGCCTTTAAAAATCAATTTCTTATCATCTTTATCAATTTTTAAAGTATCGCCTTTAGCTTTTTTATTACCTTCTAATTCTATAGTAAAATTGCTACTTTTTAAACCCAATAAACTGCGAAGCTGTGTCTTTGTCAATTCCACAGATTTTTTATTACTGCCTATAAATTTTACAACTTGCGGTTTACTTGCTTTATTTGGATTTTTTTTCAATCCACTAAAATCTATTTCTTTTATTGTACCAATATCACTATATGAATTTTTTATAGATTTACTTAAATTATCTACTGTTACAGATACTGCCCAACTTTGATATGGAGATTGCTCCTCTTTATCTTCTACTGCTCTCAAGTAAGGCACATTGACATTCCATACATTGATACTGTCATCAGTTTGACCACCTGAGGCTGCATGAAATACTGAACATATAGGTTGATTTAAATAAACAATGACTTCTCCTTTTGTAGCATCTATAGCTTTATTCGTAGTCGCAACTTCTGAATCCATACCACCATAAACTTGGCAATCTGTCGTTACGCAGACATCAAAACCTTCTTTTGTATGTTTTCGATCAAGCTTATCGTATAAAGCAAAAGTTCTAGCAGCTACAGCTTGAGCTTTTAAAGCTTCTATATTCCAACTAGCAGGCATTTCTTCTGGTACGACACCATATAAATATTCATCAATTAATAGGCGATTTATCACTGTAAGCCCTGCTTTATGCGGTTGAATAATCAAATTTCCCCTATATCGTTTGCCATTGACAATTACAGGAGCATTATCTTTGACTGCTACCACTAAAGTAGTAGTTTCCTTACCTTTTTTATTGACATAAACCGTTCTATCTTTTTGACGAATATTTACTTCATTCATCTTTTTAAATTTATAATTTACTTTATTATCGACATCTTTGACCACAAAATCATCATTTGCTGTAATTACAACTTCTTGTACTCCCTGTAATAAGCCTACTCTTACATATGGAGCTGATGATTGTGCTGATACTACTTGTATATTACTTACAAATGCACAACAACATAATAAACAAATAAGATATAGATATTTTTTCATATTTAATATCCTCTTTTATTTTTTATTCTATTTTTATTTATTTTAGATTTGACTGTTTTCTTCTGTCCAGAATATGTTATCTGACAATAAATAAAGAAAATCAACGCTAAAATAAATGCCACTAAACTAGTTGTCTGTGCAGATGTAAAGCTTAAAAATACAGGAGTAGCATAATCGCCACGCAAAAATTCCAAGCCAAAGCGAGCTAAACTATATAACATTATATATAAAGAAAAAGCTTGACCTTTGGCATGAGGAAAAGCTCTAAAAATCAATAGTAGAGCAAAAATCACAAAATCAATTTGACCTTCCCATACTTCAGCAGGCCATAATGGTTGAGCACCATACGTATGGTAAGCAAGCGTTGTTTCTGGATAAATAATACCAAAATTGCCACCAGTTGGCGCACCAAAAGCATCGCCATTTAACAAATTAGCACAACGACCAATGGCTTGCCCTAAAATAATTGCAGGAGCTACAATATCAGCTAGTGCTAAGATATCTATTTTATGACGTCTAGCATAAATAATTCCTGCTCCCACGCCAAAAACAATACCACCTTGAATAGCCATACCACCTTGCCATACATAAAAAATTTCACTTAAATGATGACTATAATACGCCCAATCAAAGAAAAATACATCCCACAATCTAGCGCCCACAATACCAGCGATACCACTATAGATACCGATATCTACAATATGATTGTGCCATCTGCCATCTTGTTTTGCTAAGAAATAAGCTACACCTGTTGCCAAAATAATACTCAAAGATAAAATCAGACCATATGCTCTTATCGGAAAATCACCAACAAAAAATAAATATTGGTGCATACTATCACCTCAGTATATTATTTTATATTGGTCAAATCTGTTATCCACATGATTTCAGCATCTTCACCATCTTCATAATACCCACGACGGCGACCTACAGATTTAAAACCTAATGATTCATACAAATGTATTGCTCCTTTATTACTTGGTCGAACTTCTAAAGTCATAGCATTTGCCTTTCTTTCTTGAGAAATCTTGATGATTTCCTTCATCATCAATCGACCTATACCTTTGTTTTGATATTCAGGAGTTATAGCTACATTTGTTATTTGAGCTTCATCAAATAATATCCAAACACCTACATAGCCAATGACTCTTTCGCCATCTAAAGCCAATAAATAATAAGCTTTATCATTAGAAGCTTCCTGCCAAAAAGATTGTCTTGACCATGGCATATCAAAACAAGATTTTTCTACAACTTCCACAGCACTTGCATCTTCTGGAGTCATTTTACGAAAATTTATTTGCATATTTTCACCTTATAAATCTGTTAATTTTTCGCCATGACGTTTTTCCCATAAAACTTCAGCTTCTGAACGGCGAATATATACAGGTTCTAAATCCATGATATTATCATAATCTTCATTTTCAAATCTAGCTTTTGCTGCCATAGCCACATTACTTGCTCTAGGCATACAAAGATGTGGTAAACCTAAAGAAACATTTTCATATTGATCGATTATATCTGCTTTCTTTTGAGCGATATCTCCCACAAATACTACTGGTTTGTCTAGTGTAGCACAATATTTTACCACTTCTTCAAAATCCATCACACAAGTTTGTTTTTTCTCATCAAAGCTCTTGCCATTCCACTCATATAAAGCAAAATATGCATTGCTTTTTTGTGCATCTAATACACTTGCCACATATACACCTGGCACTGGATAATGATAAGCCATAGCCTCTAATGAAGATACAGCCACTACAGGAATGGATAAAGCATATGATAACATTTTAGCAGTAGCAAGACCTATGCGTAACCCTGTAAAAGAGCCTGGCCCTATGCTTATAGCTACACCTGTTAAATCAGATTTATCCATATGTGCAATTTTTAAAACATCTTGCACATGACCTAATAAAACTTCTGATTGGGGTAATTTTAATTGCATGATAATCTCTGCAACTAATTTATCTTTTTGCACAATAGCAGCACCTGAAACTATTGTTGAAGTATCAATCGCTAATATTGCCACAGTGCTTCAACTCCTCATAAATATTTTTATATTTTTGACCTTCAAGATTGATAGTAATTGTACGCTTTTGTTCACTATCGCCACGCTCGATTTTTAAATGCAAATAATCTTCTGGCATATAGGCAAAAAATCTATCTGGCCACTCAATCAGTACTACTTCATCTTCAACATCAGTATACTCATAAAAACCGATTTCCTCTAAATCTTCTGGTTGCTCCAAACGATATAAATCAAAATGATATATACGCTTTTTACCTTCATATACATTCATTAAATTAAAAGTAGGACTTGTAACGATTTCTTTTACTTTTAACGCCTTACATAAACTTTGTGTAAATAAAGTTTTACCTGCACCTAAATCACCTTCAAGACAAATTATCAAATTATCTTGAATTAAATTTGCTATCTTTTCACCTAAAAGACTTGTTTGTTCAGGTGAATTTGTAGTTATTGTAAACATATTTCACCTCAAAAATTCATTTTAATCATATTATTTAAAATCATCAACTACGCAAATACTAGCACCTGTTTTTCTTGCAGCTGCCAAGCCTACGTCAGAGTCCTCAAAAATAATGGTGTCTTCTGGCTTAACCTTAAAATATTCCATTGCTTTTAAAAATCCTTCTGGATCTGGCTTGCCATTTTTCACATCATCAATAGTAAAAATAACATCAAATAATTCTAATCTGCCAAAATAACGCAAAATATCTTTAGAATTACTTGAACCACTTGTTACTACAGCCGTATGATATTCATTTTTCATAGCTTTAATAATATTAAACAAATGAGTATTTTCTGTAGCATATTTTAGATTTTCTTCATAATATAATTTCTTAGCATCATGAATTTCTTCAAAACGATTTTCAGGAACACCCATTATCGGTAAAAATCCACGATAAGTAGGGCCCCAACATTTTTCAACATATATATCGTAATCAAAAATCACAGGTAATCCAGCTCTTTCAATAGCTTCACGATATGCCATATAATTCACTCTGCGCGTATCAAATAAAGTACCATCTAAATCACAAATAACTAATTTACTTTTTTCCATTAAAAATCCCCTTAGGTTATTTAAAATCTATCATTATTTTTTACAATATCTATGTTATTCTATCACATCTAAAGATACTTGTCTTTTATATCTATGGTTTTTCTTGCAAACAACATTATTTTCTTACCAAAATAATAAAGCTACTTTCGATTTTATCTCTAAATCAAAAGTAGCTTTATTTTATATTCATACTTAGTCAATCAATTTATTTGCTCTAAGTACAGTTTTTATACTTTCTGCACTAAAATGAAGAGCTTTTAATTCATCTTCTGGTAAATCTATAGCTAATCGTTTTTCTACACCATTTGCACCAATGATACTTGGCAAGCTAAGTGCTACATCTGTTAAGCCATATTCGCCTTCAAGCGGAGTAGAAACTGGTGTTACACAACGTTCATTAAACATAACAGCACGAGCTAATCTACAAGCGCCCATTGCTATGCCAGTATTTGTCCAACCTTTAGACAATAATACATCATATGCTGTATTTACTACTTCCTGAGCTATAGCTTTTTTATCAAAATCACTGTTATGATCATAATATTTATCTAAATCAGCTAAACGCACACCGCCAATGCTGATTGTAGACCATGCAGGAAAAGCAGAATTACCATGTTCACCAAGCATAAAGCCCTGAACATCTTTAGCATCAACATTATAATGATTTGCTATGATGCGTTTTAAGCGAAGTGTTTCTAAAGTAGTCCCTGTACCGAATAATTTTCCTTTTTCATAACCGAATTTAGTAGCTGCCAAATATGTAGTTACATCAAGCGGATTAGTAATCATGATAAAAGGTGTATTTTTTGTATATTTTGTAACCTCTGTCATGATTTCGCCAATAACTTTTACATTTCGTTCTGCAAGTATTAGTCTGTCTAATTTTTCCCCAGGTAAGATACTAGGGCCACCAGAACAAATAATTATATCAGCATCTTTACACTGACTAAAATCGCCTGAATAAACTTTCATACCTGGTACATACGTACAAGGTGTCGCATGAGTTGCATCTAAAGCTTCGCCATGAGCTACTTTTTCATTAATATCTATACATACGATTTCAGCAGCTAAATTCATCGCCATTGCTTGCGTTAATACAGCTGAACCTACATGACCAAGACCTATGATTGCTAATTTACTCATTTTCATTCTAATTACCCCCATATCACAAAACCATTAATCTTATTTTATTAAATAAATGGTTCGATTTTTTATGATATAGCAAATAATCTTCATTGTCAACATGTAAACTAGTTTAGTCTTTTTTCTTTTCAAAAATTTTCGCCATCATTTTCTTTACAAGTCTTACACTCTGATCAAATTTTTCCGTATCACTATCTGATAAATCAGTCGTGCTTTCCATAAAAATAAGTCTTTGCGATTTTTGATGTTCCTTTAAAAAATTTCTACCTTTTTCACTCAAAGAAATTTGACTATATCTTCTATCCTTACTTAAACAAGTCTTTTTAATAAATTCTTTTTTCACTAATTTATCAATGATAGGACTCATTTGTTGTTTTGATATAGATAAATGTTTTGCTAGCTCTGTTACAGTAGCAAATGTATCCTCTTTTTCAAAAAGATAATACATCACTGCAAAGTGATTAAGTGGTAATGGCAAAGCTGCAGTTCGCCATAATTTGTGATTATAAGTCATCATAATATCAAACAAATCAAAATAAATATCTGATATCTTTCTGCTATTCTTCTCCAAAAATTTCTCTCCCTTTGTCAAAATTTAATAATAAAAAATTTTATTTTTTCAAAGATTAAAACCAGATTAAAAACTGTCTTCAAGAGTGCAAAATTCTTGACTTTTCAATAGATATACTATACTATAGAACACGATAATAGTAAATACTTGTGTACTATCAGCTATTTATAAAAAATCTAAAAAGCTGATTATAAAGCTGTGCTAAAGCACAGCTTTTGAAATTTATCAAAGGAGGTTTAATAATTTTGGCCACACAATCAAAGAAAAAAGCTGTTATCCTAGTTGTAGCCATAGTAGTTATAGCACTTATTGGATATCTTGCATATTCTAAGTTAACAGCTACATCACAGGGCAACAAAACAGCAGGTGGTCCTGCAACTGTAAAAGCAATGCAGGTAATCAAACGTGATACACCACTTAATTATGAATATGCTGGTAATATCAAATCAACAGACGAAGTAAAAATCACTTCTCGTGTTTCAGGCACAATTGTTGAAAAATATATTACAGGTGGCGAATTCGTACAAGCAGGTCAACCACTTTACAAAATTGACAGTCGTCAATATGAAAGTACATTGCTCTCAGCTCAAGCAACATTAGCTCAATCTCAAGCTAATTATCAAAACGCTTTAGCTACATTACAAAATGCTCAAGTAGATAATAACCGTTACCAAACATTATTATCTCAAAACGCAATTTCCGATCAACAAGCTGCAACTCAACAATCTCAAGTAGAAGCTTTAACTGCATCATTGCAAGCTCAGCAAGCAATCATTGATTCCAATGCTGCTCTTGTAAAAAAAGCTCAAGAAGATTTAGATGATACAGTTGTTTATGCCCCAACTTCTGGTAAACTCGATATCAATGATATTGATGTAGGTGCTTATGCTACTGCTGGAAGTACAGTTCTTGTAACAATGGGCTCTGTAGACCAGGTATATGCTCAATTTAATGTAAGTGAAAATGAATATTTAAATCTTGCATCTTTCTTTAATAGTGATACTAACAATGTAACTATCACTTTAAGTGATGGTACAGAATATCCTGTTTCTGGTCACCTTGTGCAAGTAGACCGTTCTTTAACTACAAATACTGGTACACTTGCAATCAATGCTTTATTTGATAATCCAGATGGTCTTTTACTTCCTGGTATGTTCGCTCGTGTAAAAATTTCTGGACAAGTAATTCCAAATGCTACTTTAATTCCACAACGTGCAGTACAACAAGTTCTTGAAAAAACTTTCGTAACTGTAGTAGGTCCAGACAATAAATCTGTAAGTAAAGCTGTTACTTTAGGTGATAAAGTTGGTAGTTATTGGATTGTTAAAGATGGTTTAGATGCTAATGACGTTGTTGTTGTTGAAGGTCTTACTAAATTACAAGAAGGCGTTCCTCTTAACGTCACTATGGTAACTCCTGAAGAATTAGGTTTAACTTTTTAATCAGGGGGTGCTATAATTGTCAAGATTCTTTATAAATCGTCCGATATTTGCTATTGTTATATCTTTAATCATTGTAATCTTAGGTACAATTTCTGCTTTTAACTTACCAATAGCACAATATCCACAGATTTCTCCACCTACAATTACTGTAAGCACAACTTATACAGGTGCCAATGCTGATACCGTAAATGAAACTGTCGCTCAAGTAGTTGAACAGCAAGTAAACGGTGTTGAAGGCATGGACTATATGAGTTCTACTGCTTCAAATGATGGTAGCTATAGCTTACAAGTAGTCTTCAAATTAGGTACTGATGGTGATATGGACTCAGTAAAAGTACAAAACAATGCTTCTACTGCTGAACCAAGCTTACCAACTGATGTTCAAACATATGGTCTTACTACGCGTAAAGCCTCTAGTGATATGGCAATGGTATTGACTTTAACATCACCTAACGGTACTTATGATAGTGTTTTCTTAAAAAACTATGCTGATATTTATCTCGTAGATAAAATCAAACGTGTTCCAGGTGTTGGGGACTTAAACGTATTCGGTGCTGACTATGCAATGCGTCTTTGGATCAATCCTGATAAATTAGCAGAACTCGGTCTTACTGTAGCTGATGTTGTCAGTGCAGTAAAAGAACAAAACATTCAGGCTCCTGCTGGTACAATCGGCCAGATGCCTGCACCAAAAGACCAAGAATTCCAATATACAGGTAAAGTTCAAGGTCGTTTAATAACACCTGAAGAATTTGGAAACATCATTATTCGTTCTGATAATAATAGTGGTTCCTTCGTTCGTGTAAAAGATGTTGCTAGAGTAGAAACTGGCGCTCGTACAAATAATATTTCTTCTAAACATAATAATCAAAATTCTGTAGGTTTCGGTGTTCAGCTTACAAGTGATGCTAACGCAATGGAAACTGTAAGCCAAGTAAAAGAAATCCTTGAAGAAGCTAAAGCAGATTTCCCTCCTGATTTAGAATATGAAGCAGTTGTAGATAATACAACATATATCAGCGAATCTATTCAGGAAGTTGTTAAAACATTTGTTGAAGCCCTCTTACTCGTTATGCTCATTGTATATATCTTCTTACAGAGCTGGCGTGCAACTTTAATTCCAATGCTCGCTGTACCAGTTTCCCTTATCGGTACTTTTGCAGCCTTCATTGTATTAGACTTTACTATTAATACACTTACCTTATTCGGTATGGTTCTTGCCATCGGGCTTGTTGTCGATGATGCTATCGTTGTTATCGAAAACGTTGAGCGTCATATGGCAGAAGATGGTCTTGACCCTAAAGAAGCAACAGGTCGTGCTATGGACGAGGTACAAGGTCCAGTTGTCGCTATTGCCTTCACACTTGCCTCTGTATTCGTACCAGTAGCAGGTTTAGGCGGTATGACAGGGGTTTTATATCGTCAATTCGCTTTGACTATTGCTATTTCTATGGCATTATCTGCCTTTGTGGCTTTAACACTTACACCTGCACTTTGTGCTACTTTGTTAAAACCACATACTCCTAATGAAAATAAAGACTCTACTATAGGCAGTTTCTTTATTAGATTTAACCAATTCATGAATTGGATGACTAGAGGATATGTAAAATGTATTGCTTTCCTCATTGGTAAAGCTAAACTTTGCGTAGTATTCCTTGTAATTATCACAGCTCTTATGGCTGGTTTATTTAGAATATTACCAACTACATTCATTCCTCCGGAAGACCAAGGTTTCTATCTTGGTTCTGTAACATTACCAGAAGGTACTTCTTTAAATCGTACAGAAGAAATAATGGATGCCTTATCCCAAGAACTCAGACAAAATCCAGGTGTTGACCAGGTTATGGGTATTTCTGGTTATGATATTTTATCTGATGGTGCAAAATCCAGTGCAGCTACTTTCTTCGTTGGTTTAAAACCATGGAGTGAAAGAACTACTCCAGAAACAAGTATCGATGCTGAAGTTGGTATGGCATTTAAACAAGGTATGAATTACCCAGAAGCTTCTATCATCGCTATGAACCCACCATCTCTTCCAGGTCTTGGTATGGTCAGCGGTTTCAATCTTCAATTACAAGATATGAGCGGTCATACTAATGAAGAATTAGATACTATCACTAAAAAAATCGTTGCTGCCGCTAATCAGCGTCCAGAACTTCAAGGCGTATATACTACTTACAGTATAAAATCACCAATATATGAATTTGAAGTAGACCGTGAAAAAGTTAAAAACTTAGGTTTAAATATTTCTGATGTATTCACTGCTCTCCAAGTAAACTTTGGTGGTACAGAAATCAACGATTTCAACCAATTTGGTCGTACTTATAAAGTAGTAATGCAAGCAGACAGCAATTTCCGTAATGAAGCTGATACAACACGTTTCATCTTTATTCGCGGATCTAATGGTCAAATGGTTCCATTAAACACTATAATTAAACCAAAATTAAATTCAGGTCCTGCTATCATCTCTCGTTTCAATGCTAGCAGGAGTGTTACAATTCAAGGTAGTCCAAAAGATGGATATAGCTCTGGTCAAGCCATGGCTGCTATCGAAGAAGTTGTAAAAGAAGTAGCGCCTACTGGATTTAATATTGACTGGTCTGGTCAAAGCCGTGAAGAACGTGCTGCAACAAGCTCTACAACTCAAGTTATGGCTCTTGCTCTTGTATTCGTATTCTTATGCCTTGCTGCTTTATACGAAAGCTGGAGCGTACCATATGCTGTATTGTTGACTGTTCCAACTGGTATCTTTGGTGCTTTATTATCTGCATATGTCTTAAATATGCAAATCAGTATCTATATGCAAATCGGTATCATCGTTATCATCGGTTTGGCAGCTAAGAACGCTATTCTCATCGTAGAATTCGCTAAAGTTCGTGTTGATACTGGTATGAAACCATTAAAGGCTGCTTTAGAAGCGGCAAAACTTCGTCTTCGTCCAATCATAATGACATCTCTTGCATTCATCATCGGCTGTTTACCACTTGCTGTAGCAACTGGTGCTGGTGCTGCTGCTCGTAATAACATGGGTATTGCCGTTGTTGGTGGTATGATTTTTGCCACTATCTTAGGTGTATTCTTAATCCCTGTTATGTATCTTGTTGTTATGAAAATAACTTCTTGGCTCACTGGAGATAAGAAAGTTAAACCAAAATCCGAAGTCGATAAATTTATGTAATTTTTTTGACCAATATTATCTTTTGATATAAAATAAAAATCGCTTTTTATGCTTATCTATGATATAATTGGCTAAATAAATACTATGAATAAGATGCTATAAATTTATAGCATCTTATTCTATAAATTTAAGGAGATATACTTATGATGTTAAAAAGAATGTTTCTGACTTTTATGAGTATTTTTACACTACTAGCTGTAGCAGCTATGCCAGGCACAAGTTTTGCAGCAGACGGATATTTATATACTAGTGAACGCTTCGGTTACAGTATAAAATGTCCTGAAAAACCTCTCGCTGTAATTAATTTGAGCATTCTTTCCCCTCAAGAACAAGGAGATGTTCTCATATTTGAAACAGATGGTCATAACCCTACAAAATATTGGGTTGTTTCCCCAAATGCTTTCAGTAATGATACTTTCCCTGACCTTGATAATTTAACTGATGAAGCTAGACAAGATTTATTTACTCGATTAGCTATTGAACGTGGATATGAAGCGATTTCTCTTGTTCCAATTCAAGGACATAATGCTATTTATGCTGTTACTGCAAAAACTATCCAAATCGATACAGATAAAGATGGTCAAGTAGATAAAACAATTGAACAAGAAGGACAAAATATCGAAACATATTTTAAAGGTGCAAAATCCAATTACTGTATCGTTTTATCATCAAAATCAGCATTAACTGAAGATGATATTAACAATTACCAATATGGTTTATTATCCTTCAATGATAAATAATCTTAAAAATAGAGAAAAAGCCAGTATAACTGGCTTTTTCTTTTATTCTCTATTGACATTTTGACCTATAATTATATAATAATAATTAACGGTTAGCACTCTTTGTATTAGAGTGCTAATAATTCATTTTAATCTAAATTTAGGAGTGACAAATCTTGGCTAAAGAAACACATCAATTTCAAGCTGAAACTAAAAAATTACTCGATTTAATGATACATTCTATTTATACAAACCGTGAAATATTCCTTCGCGAATTAATTTCTAACGCTTCTGATGCAATCGATAAATTACATTTTGAATCTCTTACAAATCGTGATTTACTCGAAGGCAATAGCGATTATGAAATCTTCTTAATTCCTGATGAAGCTAGCCATACATTGACTATTTCTGATAATGGTCTTGGTATGAATAGAGAAGAACTCATTGAAAACTTAGGTACTATCGCAAAATCTGGCACAAAAGCATTCTTGGAAAAACTTCAACAAGCTAAAGAAGGCGACAATGACACTCAAAAAGATTTAATCGGTCAATTCGGTGTAGGTTTTTACTCCGCTTTCATGGTAGCTGAAAAAATCACTGTAGTTTCCAGAAAAGCTGGAGAAACTCAAGCTTATAAATGGGAATCCACAGCTGACGGTTCTTACACTATCGAAGAATGTACTAAAGATAGCCGTGGTACTAATATCACTATCACACTTTTACCTGAATTCTATGGTGATAAAGCTGAAGAAAACTTCACTGACACATATAAATTACAATCTCTTGTAAAAAAATATTCCGATTATGTTCGTTACCCAATCAAAATGAACTTTGTCATTGAAGAACAGCCAAAAGATGCTGATGGTAAACCAATCGAAGGTGCTGGCACTATCAAGAAAAATGAAGTTCGCATCTTAAACTCCATGCAACCACTTTGGGCTAAAAATAAATCTGAAATCAAAGAAGAAGAATACACTGAATTCTATCAAAATCTTTTCCATGACTGGGAAAAACCAATGGAAGTAATGCACAATAAAATCGAAGGTAATATCGAATACACTTCCCTTTTATTCTTCCCTGCACATGCTCCTTACAATCTTTATCATAGCGATTATGAACCAGGCTTACAGCTTTATTCTCGCCATGTATTCATCATGGATAAATGCAAAGACCTCTTACCTGAATATCTCCGCTTCGTTAAAGGTTTAGTTGACTCTCCTGATTTCTCCTTAAATATCTCTCGTGAACTTTTACAACAGAGCCGTGAATTAAAATTAATCGGTAAAAACTTAGAAAAAACTATCTTAAAACAATTAGCAAATACACTCAAAAAAGACCGCAGTAAATATGAACAATTCTGGAAAGAATACGGTAAATCCTTAAAAATCGGTATCTATGGCAGTGTCTATAATGGTGGCAGTGATGTAGTAAATAAATTAAAAGATTTACTCTTATTCACAACTTCCAAAGAAGATAAACTCATCACTCTAAAAGAATATGTAGAAAATATGCCTGAAAGTCAGAAAAAAATCTACTATGCTACAGGTAAAGACCGTGCAAGCATCGATAGCTTACCACAGATGGAAATTCTACGCGATAAAGGTATTGATGTATTATACTTCCTTGATAACGTTGATGAATTCGCTATTGAAGTTATGCGTGAATATGAAGGTAAACCATTCCACTCCATCAGCCGTGGCGATTTAGACCTTGATGATGTTGAATCTCAAGAAGTGAAAAAAGAAACTGAAACAATCGCAAAATCCAATGAAGATTTAATCAAAGATATCAAAGAAACTCTCGGTGATAAAGTTGCTGAAGTAAAAATTAGTAGCCGTTTAAAATCTTCCGCTGTTTGCTTAGTAGCTGACGAACAAGGTCCAAGTTTTGCTATGGAACAAGCTTTTGCTGATGCAAATAATCCAATGTTCAAAGCTAGACGTATTTTAGAAATCAATCCAAAACATGATTTATTTGCTCGTTTACAAAAAGTACATGAACAAGGTAAAGAAAGTACTGCATTTAAAGATTATTGCTCACTTTTATATGCTCAAGCACTTCTCATTGAAGGTATGATGCCAGAAGACCCAGCTACAATTGCTAATAAAATTGCTGAATTGATGGCAAGATAAAAAATTAAGCCAGCAGATTAGTCTGCTGGCTTTTTCTATAAACATAACTAAACTATTTTTACACCGATGTTACAAAATAACCGATTTTTATAATATGAATTATGATGATATTACAAAATAGCCGATTTTTGTAAAATGAATTATAATGATATTATAAAATAACCAATTTTTATAATATGTATTGAGGTGTTGTCTATGAAATACATAAGTCTAAAAAAATCTAGAGGCACCATACAAAATCGACTAGATAATATTCCTAAAACACACTTAATTATTAATAATAAAATTAAACCTTATAAATACAAATTAAATATGATATTATTTTTGACAAAATGTCTATTATTTCATTACTTTTTCGTCTACAATATTATAAATAGTGTATTTAACAGGTTTTAAAATTCGGCAAGCTTCACCATCAACTAATTTATATTGAATTTCACAAATGCCACCAGTCGGATTAGCATTTGTATCATCTTCTAAATAAAGTGGAAATGTTCTTGTAAATACATTGCCTTTTACCTGCATATAATCATGACCGCGATAATATTTTGCTAAAGCTTTCATGTCTTCAATAGGTGATAGTGCTATCTGGCTCATGGATTTACCATTATTAGAAGAATAACCTATTAAATTACCATAACTACCACTACCATCATTTGTTAAATAAACTAAAACTTCGGGATAACCATCATCGTTTAAATCAGCTATCTGTACATCATTTACAGTATATCCTACGATATCATGAACTTCCTTGCGGTTTACAATAGCTAAATTTTTAGGTTTTATTATGAGTTTATCCCCATCTTCTTTGATACTAAAACTATAATTATCCCAATATAAAACTTGATTGAAATTAGGATTTTGAGCAAAAGATACAGCTAAATTTAACCCACTAATCGCCACAAAACAACATACCATCACTAAAAGTTTCACCAATTTAAACATATTATCCCTCTTTTCTAAAAAAATTTATTAATAAAATATATTCTCTCTATCTTATTCTAGATAAATAAAAAAAATCCTATTTACTTAAAATATATCTTTCAATACCATAAGCTACACCATCTTCAAATACTGATGGAACTATAATTTTAGCACTATTTCTAGCTTTTACACTGCCATTTGCCATTGCCATACCCATTCCCACTGTAGATAAAATTTCAATATCATTATCTCCATCACCAAAGGCATAGCTATCTTTTATATCTATATTCAATAACTCTAAAACCTTTAATGCACCTGTAGCTTTAGAATTTTCTTTAGCATAGACTTCTAGATGGCAATAATTATGGTTCATATCCTCTACATAAGTCATATCTTCAGGCAAATTCTCTATGATATATTTTCTATCTTCATGTCTAGGTGAATCTATTTCTAATTTATAAACATCTATAGCTTTTTTATCATAATCGAAAGTCAATTGGTCAGCAAAAATTCCGTATTGCCCTAAACGATAGATTAGATATTCAAATTTTTTATCTACATAAGTATGAAAATCTCCCTGTAAGCTGTATTGCATATCATGTTCATCACAAATAGATGTGATTTTCTCCACAAAAGATTTTTCAAGTGGCGCTCTGTAAATAATCTTATCGTGGAAAAATATAACTGAACCATTGAGCAATACATAGCCATCAAAACCAAAATTTCTTATTTTTTCATCAAGAAAAGCAAGTGAACGACCACTAGCAATAAATACATAATGACCTTGCTCTTGTAATTTACGAATTGCTTTTTGTACGTTTTCACGCATATAACGATAATCTGGATGTGTACCTTCAATCAAAGTTCCATCAACATCAAAAAATACGGCTTTCATAACATACCTCATTACTAAAAAATCTCATTACTAAAAAATTCTGCCTTTATTTTAATAATTTCTTTCAATCAATTCTATTTCTTTCTCTGTAGGATATATTCCATCTTCATAAAGTTTTTCATAAATTCTTGGAATTTTTTTCAATCTATTATTCATATCTTCTATATCAAAGGATACTAAATCTATATCATCATCCAATAACCATTCACAATAATTTTCATATTCTTCACCACTTTTTTCACTATAGGCTTCAGCAATGCTTTTTAATCCATCGACACCACCACAATCTTCAATAATACCATATCCTTTACCTTTTAACACACGTGGTAAGCCCTTTTTCGATAATACTTCATCTATAATAATTTTTTCTAATTTTACATTTATTTCCCAATTATCACCAAAATCATATCTAAATCTAATTTTAGGCATATCTGGTGTAATAAGTTGTTTCATCTTCACTTCAAAAATATTAAAGTCATAAATGCTTTCATCTAATTCATTAGTTTGACTATCAGGTAATCCTATCTTTATTATCTTTAATAAAGATTTTCTTGGTATCTCTATATTTTTTCTTCCTAATTCTTTTATTAATTTAGATTTATTCAAATTAATCCTAATTTCAAAATCAAACAAATGATTAGCTTTCATTTCAAAAAGAGTCATAATAATATATGCTAACCTTGCTAAAGTAATATCTTCTGAAACTTGAAAACGACGCCACATTCTTGGTTTATAACCTTTCACTTCCGCGTTAAGTTGATAAATTGAACAACTTGCCATAATATATCACCATCTCTTAATTATTAATACTTTAAGTTCTTCTTATAATCTATATTTTTACAAAACATTCATCTCATTTCTTATAAAAATAAATCATTCTACTCTATTTTTGATAAGAATATTTATATTATCTATAGGAATATAAACCAAAATTTCTTATCTTTTCATCAAGAAAAGCAAGTGAACGACCACTAGCAATAAATACATAATGACCTTGCTCTTGTAATTTACGAATTGCTTTTTGTACGTTTTCACGCATATAACGATAATCTGGATGTGTACCTTCAATCAGTGTTCCATCAACATCAAAAAATACTGCTTTCATATCTACAAAACCTCACTAATTAATTAATATTATTTATATTATATATTAGTTAATTTAAAATATTAATATATCTAATAGTACAATAATAAATTTTCTTATTAATAGTTTTCTTATTAATAATTTTTGCTATAATATTAATAGTTAATTATTATATATTATAACAAATATATTTAATATTAAATTATATATAAGAAAGGAAACATAATGAAAAATTTAAAAATACTTTTAATAGGAGAATTTTATTCTGACAATTTAGGAGATGGTGTTTTATGTGAAGTTGTATATAAATTAATATCAGATAATATTTCTACAGATATAACAAAATTAGACTTATCAGCTAGAAATAATTATGGAGATTACTATATATATACTAATACAGAAAAATTTTTATTAAAAATAATAAAAAGAATACAAAAAATTTTTAATCTATATCCTGCTGGTAAAATAAATATGCTATTTAAAAAAAAATATTTTCAAAAAATTTTTCAAAACGATTATGATATTGTAATCTTTGCAGGTGGACAATTATTCATGGACTGGTTTGTAATTCCTATAAGTATGATAATTGATATTTGTAATAAAAAACACTTACCAATAATTTTTCATGCCTGTGGAGCAAAACAAATAGACAATAAATATTTAATTAATAAATTACAAAAAACTTTATCTAATCAATACATAAAATCTATATCAATCAGAGATGATATTAATTTAGTAAATGAAGTCTATTTAAAATATTCCAATATAATAGCCACAGAGACTTTTGATTCTGCCTTATTATCTAAACAAATTTTTTCAAACATAACAAAAACATCATCTGAATTTATCGGATTAGGTATTATGTCAGTACCATCTATAAAAGATGAACAAATTATTCATTTTTGGTTAAATATAATAAAAATATTAGAGAAAAAACATATTTCATATAAACTATTTTGTAATGGTAGTGATGGAGATTATAAGCTATTACGAAAATTATTAGTAATAAAAAACTTATCAGAAAAAGAATATTCTTTACCTAAACCTAAGACACCCAGTGATTTAGTTTATTCTATCACTAGGTTTAAAAGTATTATATCATTTAGGTTACATAGTCATATAATAGCTACATCATATTCTATTCCTAGTATAGCCATAATATGGGAAAAAAAAGTTCCAATATTCTTTTCAAAAATTGGATTATTGACTAGATGTAAAACACTAGATACAAATTGCATTGATATTGTAAAAGCTTTAGAACAAGCTGAAATAGATGGTATTGATAAACAGCTTATATTAAAACAAGGAATAGCATCAAAATTTTCTTTATTAAACAATATAAAAAATGTATTGAATAAATAATAATAAATGGAGTAAATCTATGATTGAATTAAAATCAACTATAAAAAATATTATAAAATATAATTATATAAAACAAGAAAAAAAACAACAAACAATTCATATAGGATATGGTATAGATAATAATTTTGCTAGATGTTGTGCTACATCTATAGCTTCTTTCTGTATAAATAATCCCCAAAAAAATTTCTACTTTCATATAGTAATAAATGATTTTTCAGAAATAAATAAACAGAAAATGCAACTATTGGCTAAACAATATAAAGTAAATATAAATCTATACGAAATAGATATATCTTTATTAGAAAAATATAACTTACCAACTAAAACACATTGGCCAATATCAATGTACTTTAGATTTATTCTTCCTTTAGTATTAGATTCTGTTGATAACCTAATTTATATAGATGCAGATATATTTTGTCTAAACAATGCAAATGACTTATTTAATATTTATTTAGAAAATAATATTATCGGGGCTGTCGCTGAACCTAAAGAAGAATATTGTAAAAGATTGGGTTTAAAAAATCATTTATATTTTAATTCTGGATTATTAATTATTGATATTATTAAATGGAATAAATATAATACTTTAGAAAAATTATTATATAATATAAAAAACAATCCCAAAATTTTTCAATGTCCAGATCAAGATGCATTAAATTTAATCTTAACAAAAAATATAAAATATATACCTCAAAAATTTAATTGGTTTAACTGGTCTAATACTTGGACAAAAGAAACTCAAAAAGACATTATTTTAATACATTTTGGTAGTAATCCTAAACCATGGCATTCCACTTGGTATATAAACCCTCATTGTAATCAATATAATATTAATATTTATAAAAATTATGAAAAATTAACACCTTGGAAAGATGAACCATTGCAAGTACCAGTAAAAAGACAAGATATACGATGCTATTCTAATTGGTTGATAAAACATGGTAAAATTTTAAAAGGTTTAAAATGGTACTTAAAATATTTAAATACTAAATTTAATAAACAAAAATAGAGCAGAAATTTCTGCTCTATTTTAACTTAAACATTATTTTTAATTTATTTTTTCGTTTATTCCAAGAACGTCTAGTTTTTAAATAGCGTTTATAAAAAATATTTTCTTTACTATGTTGCATAATAAACTTTTTATCAATATTATCAACAAAATCAATAAACTTATTAGGAATTATTAAAAACTTATGGATATTAGCTACATTATTATCCATAAATCTTCTTTGTAAATGAATGTACATATATTCTTCTTCATATATTTTATTATATGAACCTATTAAATAATACCCCTTTAAAATACCTTTATTAAATTCAAAAATTTGTTTTTTAATTTTATCTAATTTAAATTCATGTTTTTTCAAAGTAAAATTTACTGTTGTTTGTATGTTTTTTAATGGTTTAGACCATGTATATATATCTGCAAAAACGTAATTATAATAAATTTTATAACCATAATAATTTAAAATTCGCACACTGCCTAATTCATCGAAAGAATATGATTCTTTATCACTAAAAATCTTTTTATAATTTGTTAAATCATCAATTTTTTTCTTAAAAACATTATTAATTCCTTCATTATTCTTATATAAAGACATTGCTCCCAAATAATATATACGATCATTATTTTCCAAAACAGTTTCAGATAAAAATTTTCGTAAATTGCCATAAATGCAATCAAAATCACAATGTCCCCAAAAATCATAATTATATAGATATTCTCTAAAAATTAAACCATATGCAGGACGAAAATCACATATTTTAAAAGGCTTATCTAAATTTATTTTAAAATCAAAAACAGATTGTACTTTTTCCCTTAATTCATTAAAAGTCATATTTATAACTTTCACATTTTGCGGATAATCATATTTTTCTTTTATATCCGTTATTATTAACCAATCTATTGTATCATTATATTTTATAGAATTTAACGTTAAATTAAAGTAATTAGGATATTTACCAAAATATGGACAAATAAATATTATTTTTTTCATTTTTATACCTTCACTATTTTTTTTGCAATTTTAACCATAAATATTTAAAAAATAATTTTATACCTTCTATATATTGTTTTTCTTTATATAATAATTTTTGTGCTTGCATTCTCACTTTTTTATATTCTTTAGTCTCTATCTTAGTCAATTTTATATTTTTAAAAACATCTAAAGCTCCATACATATTATCAATATAATGTACTTCAAATATTTCTGGATTTGCTCTATAAGCCATTACTGCTAAAGTCTGGTCATCATCAGCAAAACCACATTGTCCTAAAGATATAGCAGCTTGACGATATAAATCAGCTAAATTTTGCCATAAATTTTTAGGAGCAATAGTTACTGCACCTGCAATATAAGTATGCATATTTCTTACTATCTCAAAAATTGGTACATCATCTAATTCATCTACAGCAAAAATATGAATTTTATCACTTAATCCTTCATCAGTTAACACTACATTAAATTCTTCCGATATCGGATATGTAGCTCCACTATGATTAAAACCGAAATCTATCCAAGCAACTGTATCAGTTGTGATTAATCCTCTATTAATTGCATCTGCTGTAAAATGTGCTTTTAAATAAGTCACATAATTATATAAATGATTACAAGCTTCTGGCATCCATGGATGTCGACGATATTTCACTGCTAACTTTTGCTCTATAGCTTGTTTAATCAAATTATATACATATTCATCAACTTTTCTTACATCTTCAATAACTACTACTGTTGTCTTATCTAACAAATTATATTCTGAACGAATTTTCTTTACTGTTTCTGCCATTTTAGGCTCAGTATATACTACTATGTGATTTTTTACTCTAGCCCAAAATTTAAAATAATTAGCATAGGTTGAATTATCTCTTTCAAAACCTTTCCAATCTTTTCTACCTATATCAAAAAACCATGTTACTATCGAAATTTCCTTCATTTATAAAATCACCTATTTTAATAAATTATATTCTTCTATTACACTTTTCACTCGTTCAAAAGTAATTTCATCCATACATCTTTGCCCTAATTCTTTATCACATTTTGCCCAATTAAGACAAGGTACACATTCTAAATTACTTTGCACTACAATTGATGATTTTGGTGCCCATCTTTTAGGATCACTAGGTCCATAAATTGCTATAATAGGTAAACTTTTTACTGTTCCTAATATATGTAATGGACCTGTACACATAGACAATGCCCATTTTGCATATTTAGCAATTTCCGGAATATCTCTAAGTGCAAATTTACCAGCAATATTAATTTTTTCTCCTGCAATCTTTTCAATATATTCATAATCATTCGGAGAACCTATATATACTGGTTTTATTCCTTCTAAATTTAAATAACTATTTAATTTTCCCAATTCATGTATATTCCAATTTTTTATATCAGCTGCTGTTCTTGGAACAATCAATACTATATCCTTTGTTTCTTTTTTTATACTTTCTACCCAACTTTTAATAATTTTTTCTTTTCCACTATCACATTTTCCAATTAAAGGATATAATTCATTTTTATCATAATCTATATTTAATAAAGTTTTAGCATACATAGCAAAATCATCAATCGCTTTTTGAGCCAAATTTTTTCTTTCAAAAAAATGTTTTTTATTTATGGATACACAAAAACCTTTATTTAAAAGTTTACATTTTGCTTTCCAAGCTATAATAGTAGAACTTAATCTCCCATCAACAATAATTGCCTCAGTATATTCTTTTTCTTTTATTTCATTTATTATTTGTTTTTTTTCCTGCTTATTTTTATATGCAAAAATTTCATCTATATATGGATGATTTTTTAAAATATCTATAGATTTACTAGCTACTAAAAAACCAATTTTTACATCTTTTAATTTTTCCTTTATTATTTGCGCTAAAGGTGTTGTTAGTACTACATCGCCTATTCCTAAACGATTTACAATTAATATTTTTCGCATTATATCCTCACTATTTTATAAAATTCTTATAAATACATTCTATTTTATCCATCATTTTTTCAATAGATAAATTATTTTTTATATCATTATATGCATTCGTACCTAATGACTTACACAATAATCTATCATTTGCCAACAAACTTAGTTTATCATATAAATCATCAATATCTTTATATTTTACTAAAAAACCATTTTCTTTATCTTTTATTATCTCTGGTATTCCCCCTATATTATAAGCAACACCAGCTTTTCCCATAGCCATTCCTTCCGCAAGAGCTAGACCAAAAGTCTCAAAATCTGAAGGTAATACTACTACATCACTTAAACGAACAAAATCCTCTACATTATCTACATGACCTATGCAATGTACATTATTTTCTAATTTATATTCTTTTATTAATGATTTTAATTTAAACATACCTTTGCCCTTACCAATAACTAATAAATGCCAATTTCTAGCATCAGTATATTTATTCATCATTTCTAATAAATCTTGATGTCCTTTATTTCTAAGATTTTTGATTCTAGCTACAATAGCCATTACAAAACCATCTTGCTTTATATTATATTTATCTCTTATTATTCGTGCATCTTTTTTAGTTTTATCAAATTTTTGCATATCAATGCCTGTGTATATAACACAAGCATTATTTTCCCTAAATCCTTTTTTTATTGAATCATTTTTCACAAATTGACTAACATATATTAATTTATCACAATCTTTTAATATATTTTCTTTCTTTAAATCACCAAATTTTCCATGTACAGTAAATACTACCGGCATATTTTTATTATATCTTTGTTTATATTTCATAGCTGTAATACCAGCAGCTGCAGAATTAGCATGTATTAAGTCTATATTATATTTTTTTACAATATATTTTAACAAATATGCTGATATATCCGTAGAAAATCTCATGGGAAGCCAACTATTTTTTATACCTTTTTGGGCTAATTTATTCGCTAATAAACCTCCACCAGATGCGATATGCACATTATATCCTCGTTTTTGCAAATTTTCTGCAACCAATTTTGTATATGTTTCCGCTCCACCAATATTCAATCGCGGTACCATCAATAAAATATTTTTCATTTATTTCTACCTATTATTATTATCAATTTATAATCTATTAAATATTTCTATATATTTTATTACCATTTTATCAATACTTAAATGCTGTTTTACATATAAAGCAATATCTTTACTATCTACATCACTTAATTTAAATGCTTTTGATATTTCTTCTGCCATAGAAACTTTATTCACTTTTTTATCTTTTCCATCAAAATTCACTCTACATGCATATTCTATATTATCTTTTGTTATCAAACCTATAAAATATTTATCATTTCTAATTGCTACTACTGGTTTTTCACAAGCTAAAGTTTCTATAGCCACTCTACCTTCACCAATTAAAATATCTGTTGCATTATACCAAAGACTAATATCTTCTACAAAATTTTTAACCTCTATCCAATTACCATATTTTTGATTAAATCGGTCTGCTCTATCCTCTATTTTTTTTCTAAATGGACCTTCTCCAATAATTACTAGTTTATAAAAAATATTAGCATTTGCTAAGGCTTCTAAAGCATCTATGATTACTAAAGAAACAGCACCTTTTACACTACTCATACGACTAACATGCAATATCATTTTTTCGTTATCTAATAACAAGCTTCTTCTAGCAATAAGCTTATCCATTGGTCTAAAAAATGTAAAATCAACACCATTATTTATTAAATTTACTTTATCCTTTGTAAAACCATATTCATTATATAAAATTTGAGCTAAATTTTCACTGACAACTATCATCTGAGGAAAAATCTTAGTATATATCTTTTTAAATTTAGCCCTATGCCATGGATCATGCATTGTCACTGTATATTTTATATTGATATCTCTAGATAATAACCAAGCCCATATACCAGCTGTCCTTTGTTGAGCCGATATTATTTCTATATTATTTTCTCTTATTATTTGCTTCAACATTTCAAAGCTTTTCTTCCACTTGAGAAAATTCGCTCCTCTTGCTTGAATTCTTATTATTTCTATATCATACTTTTCTTTTAATTTTGCTAATTTAAATTCATCACTACCATGATTTACAGCTAAAAAAACTTTATGTGTGCATAAGCCTTTCAATAAAGCTTCAACATGAGTTTCAGCTCCACCTGTTTTCCATGGTTGTGTAAATAATATTAAAATATTCATTTTCTTCATTCCAAACCTTAATTTTTCATATATAATAATATTATAATATATCTCACTTTGAAAAAACAGAAGGAGTCTTTTATGTATATTCTATTTATAATTCTGATTATAATTTTATCTATTTTATATTTAAAATTTAAAAATTATGTACCAATTTTAATGTATCATCGTATAGCCGATATTCCTGGTGATAGAAATGCTCTACCTAAAGAAAAATTTGCCGAGCAACTAGAATATTTATCCACGCATAATTATCATACTATTACACCAGAACAATTATATAACCACTTCGTAAATAAGGCTAAATTACCTAAAAATCCTATTCTACTAACTTTTGATGATGGCTATCAGGATAATTATCTTGAAGCCTTACCGCTATTAAAAAAATACAATATGACTGCTGTTGTTTTTCCTATTTACAATTGGATTGGTAAACCTAACAAATGGGAAAATTTCGGTAAACAAGAAACTACTACCATGAATTTAGCAGAATTAAAATCTTGGCTTCATCATGGTCTAGATATCCAACCGCATACTGCCGATCATCCGTTCCTAACTCAATGTAATGAAGAAAAATTAAATTTAGAAATTATTGATACTAAAACAAAATTTGAAAAATTACTAGATAAACCTATGGATTATCTTTGTTACCCATATGGTTTTTTCAATCAACAAGTAATAAATATAGTAAAAAAAGCAAATTATAAAATGGCATTTGCTATCTTTGAAAATGTTCCACTTTGGCATATTAATCTTTTTGCTCTTCCACGCATTCCTATACCTTCACACCAAAAAATGTGGGAATTCAAATTAAAAGTAAGCTCTATTCATATTATTTTCGTTGCAATGCGAAAATGGGAACGACAATTTAAACAGCTAAAAAATAAATTTTCTTAAAAATAGACTGCATTCCAAAATTTTTCTATGTTTTAGAATGCAGTCTATTTTTATTAATTACTAACTATAATATCTTTTTTATTATACATTGTTTTAAATCTATTAGATTTATAATCATACTTTTCATTTGTTATATCATTTTCTACTTCATACATATTTTCTATATTTATATCCATAACTCCTAATACTGTATTAAATATTAAATCATTCGTAAATAGATATTTTTGTGCTTTCTGTATATTATCGAACTTATTTGAATAACTTTGTATATATTCATCTGATAAATATATATACATAGGAATTTCTACCATATCATATACAAAATTATTAGCATCATGTTCTAATCCTTGATCTACAGCCTCACTATGATCTGAAAAATATATCATACCTTTAAAATTAGGCATATTTTTTACTTTTTCAAAAATCAAACTCATTACATAATCTGTATATAAAATACTATTATCATATCTGTCAACTTTATTTACTATTCCAAACTTCGCGAAATTAGATGGATATCTATCTTCATATGGTGCATGACTTCCCATTAAATGGATAACAATTAACATTTTATCTGTTATATTTATATTATCTATTTCTTCTACTAATTTTTCATCATAAAAATTAATATCAACTTTAGCTCCAACTGTATTATTTATCCATTTTTGTTGATTTGCTTCATCTGCTATTATTGATATTGGCGTATCAAAAGCACCATATTGAACCTGATTACTTATCCATACTGTTTCAAAACCAGCTTTTTCTGCTACTTCTAATAACGATACTGATTTTTCTAACACTAAATCATTATATTGATTTTTTGCTGTTAATGCATATGTTAATGCTGGTACTGTATGTGTATAACATGCATAAGCTTTATCAAAAATCAACATATTTTTACTCTTCATACTATCAAGCCAAGGTGTAGTTTCTCTTTGATAACCGTATCTTGAAAAATGATTTTTATTCTGGGATTCACCTATTACTAAAACAAAAATACCTTTATTATCTTTATTTTCTATAACAAAATTTTTATCTATCTGTTCTTTTCTTAATTCTTTATTTTTATTAAACTCTTGATATTTATCCACATATACACTAGTATCATAATATAAATTAGTAATCAAATTAAAATGACATTTATATATTAAAAATATATCTATTATTATTAATAATAATGTTAGCACTTTTCTATGCTTATTCTTTTTAATACTACAAAAAAAAATAACTCCATATAAAAATAAAAAATATACTTAAAAATAAAATTAAACTATCAATTATATTAAAATGTTCTGTTAAATAACCTAATGCTTCATTAAAATTTGTTTGCATTATCGCTAATATAGCATCTACACCTAGCCATGTACTTGTAGAAAAATAATATCCCCATAATGTAAATATAGGTAAAAATATAGCCACTAATAATAAACTTACTATTATTAAATTTATATGATTTAATTTAATATAATAACCCAATATAAAAATTAAATTTAATATAGATATGAAAAAACCTAAATATCTATTTATACTATCTAAATAAATATTTTCTCCTATTAATAATTTAATAATTATAGGTGACATAATACTAAATATTATTATGATCATTGCAATAATATATTTTTTTGTATTTTCATATAAATATTTACTAATAACTAATACTATAGACGATACTAATATCATTTCTGAATGTTTTATAATTACTCTATCTATTATCAACCACGATAAAATCATAAATACAATATAAGTTAATACACATTCTAATACTGTTCTTTTTATTAAATTTAATGACACAAAGTTTCCTCCTATCTTATACTAAAATATCTTATATGAATATATCTTCTTTTAAAGGAAATATCATATGTACAGCAAACAAGAGATATATATGCTATGATTTCACAGCTTTCTTCCAATAATTGATTATAATTACCAAATTGTACTAAACCTCTATCAAATACACATTGACTCAATATACTTGTTACTATAAAAAACAAAAATTCACCTAATGGAATGTACCAACAAATTCCTTGTCTTCTGCTTTGATAAAAATATACTACCAATAAAATTAAGGCTAGTAATATTAAAGTCCCTACTATTGGATAAACTACTGAACCATACCATAATTCATGTACTTTTACAAAAATCTGTTCACCATTTTTATCCATACCAATAGGATAAAATACACGACCCCAACTCAATTCTCTACCAATCATCAATATATAAATTATTATCGAAGCTACATAAAACTTTATAGTATCATATAAAATAAAATCTCGTATTTTCCCTATACAGATTACAATACCTAAAAATAAAATTACAACTTCTAAATTCTCTAAAAAATGATTTTCATAACTATATTCTATAGGTAAAACAAATGATAACCCAATAAAAATAACAGCTAAAATACACAAAATAACTAAAGCTTTTGTATATCTAATTTCAAAATTTAACATCTATATTCCTTCTTTATTTCTTTTTAAATGATATATCATAAGTAAAGCATACTAAAGAACAATATGCTAATATCTCTGTGCATTCTTCTAATAATTGACCATAATCTGCTAAAAACTTAATTAAATTTTTCTCAAATACTATCTGACTCAAGATCATCATAATTATAAATAAACGAATGCTATATCTAGGTATACTACAAATAATCTGTTCTTTTTTTATGTATTTATAAGTTTGTATCATTAAAAATAATGCTATTAAAACTAGTACTGCAATTATAGGATATACTATTGGGCCATACCATATTTGATGGATATTCATAAAAATTTGTTCACCATTTTTATCGATACCAATAGGATAAAATACTCTACCATAACTTAATTCTCTAGCAATCATAATAATATAAAAAATACCACATGCTAGATAAAACTTATTAAACTTATTTTTATTTAAACTTACAGTTCTATATAACATATTTATAAAACCAATACCTAATACAAATACTTCTAGATTTTCTAACAAATGATTTTCATAACTACATTCTACTGGTAAAATAAAAGCTTGAGGTAACAATAAAACCATCAAACCAATTAAAATATAATACGTCTTATGCATATGCTTATCTATACACACCATTAATACCATCCTTTACAAAAATTTAAATTTATTTTCATTTAAATTTCATTTTTATAAAATATACTATAATTGAGATAATAGAACATTTATTTATCTATAAACAATAATAAAGAATTGACATACTCCCCATGCCTAAAGGCAGGGGATTCTTGGATACAAACGATACTT
>ENA-ORTJ01000013-ORTJ01000013.1-human-gut-metagenome-genome-assembly--contig:-NODE-13-length-143026-cov-6.902239_pt1 | contig 143026 bp, 145 predicted proteins | sample MGYA00242069_ERZ509187 | MGnify/ENA primary metagenome ERZ509187 (study PRJEB26280, sample SAMEA2338779) | human gut metagenome | biome: human gut; feature: human-associated habitat; material: faeces... | reverse complement strand
CCGCGCCCTGACAGCACCGCGCCCTGACAGCACCGCGCCCTGACAGCACCGCGCCAGGATTGACAGAGGGACAGCGGACAGAGTACACCAGAAGCGACGTAGTATTTAAAACTATATGGTACAGAGTTATCCACAGGGAAAAGTGGTTATCCACAGAGTTTTCCACAGGGGCGAAAAAGCACAGAAAAGCACAGAATGCACAAAAATGCACAGAACGAGCCCGATCCGAAAATCGACTTTTCGAGTATACTATAAAACAGCGTTCCGGTACTTTTCGCCGGTGTAAATGCCTCTTTTTTATCAAAGGGGGCGTATTTTACACTTTTCCCGTTCTTTTTCCATTTTCAGGCAGGGTAGTTGCCTCATCTCACTCTACCCCATATTTTCCCCCTCTTTCTCCGAACTTTCGCTCTCCTCCCCCTCCCTTTTCCCCTCTTCAAACCCCGTTTCCTCAATTTTGTGCGATGTTCCCGAGTTTTCGCCACTCCCCCTTTCCCGAACACTCGAAAAAGGTGCATTCCTATAATCTGCTGTAACCGTCAGCTCGAGTATAGCCAGCCACAAGCTCTACGGAAGCTCTACTGCAGCTCCATCATACATCTGTCACGCAGGTCTACAGCTGCCATGCAATCCTGTATCTAACTTATCATCTCCTTATCTCCCGCCAGAAGGGAATTCTATTCAATAGCACTCCATTGCATAGCACTCCATTGCATAGCACTCCATTGCATAGCACTCCACAGCACTACAGGCTCTTGCTCCACTATGCCTATTCTCCGCTACACAAATAGCCGCCGCATCTCTTAAAACTAACGCGGCATTCCCTCCTCATTTCCACATATTGCCTACAATGCCTCGTATTCGCCTCAGAATGCTCTGTACTGGCTTTTCGTATTCTCGTGGTATAATTTCCCATTCGTATGTCAAAAACGATTACAGCTCAATTCTGCCGCCAGAACAGAAATGGCTCTTCAACGGCAGCTGCACCTCTCCGTCTCTTTCTATTACGTCTGCGTATCCACTCATTAAAAACAGCCGACCAAAGTTTAATGGTCGGCTTTATCTATTTCTGTATTACTAAGGTCTAAGCCAGCCAGAAGAGCATACTTTAACTGGCTATTCTCCCATTCAGCAACATGCACAAAAGAATCCATAATCTTTGTATATCTTTTTCTTCGACTCCGCGTCCCAAAAACGCCTTTTTTGTATAGTAGTTAATAGAAGCAAAAAAATCCAATCACCCCGCAAAGGAGGCATCCAGATGGCAAAGCGACCTGCTATTCGCACGACATAGAAGCACCCAAAGTTCCGCAGCTACGATGGCCGCAGCGGATTCGATTTCATTCCTATCCCCGTAGTTCCTGACATCAAGTCAATCTCTCCGGCTGGAAAAATCCTGTATTCTCTCATGCTCTATAGAATGCAGTTATCAAAAAGCCGGCCAGAATGGATTGATGAAGAAGGCGAGCCGTTCATCTATTACTCTCTCAAAGATGTCATGAACGACATCTCTTGTGGAGAGAAGAAAGCACTGCAGCTGTTTAAGGAGCTTGAAGAAGCACACCTGATTCGCCGGCGTAGCCAATGTCAGTTCTCTACCCCGCGCATTTATATACCGACCAATCGTTCAGACGAAGCGTGACGCTCAGTTTGCTTGATTCCAATTCCCTTTTCCTCTGGCTGGTATTTTCAAAATCTGCCCAGCTCAGCCTATGTATTTATGATTAAGTATTTTGATTATGTATTTATGATTAGAGTATTTATGATTAGGGTTTGATTTGGAAGGACGACGAGTTTGATTTGGAAGGACGCGAGTTCGATTTGGAAGGACGGGAAGCAACATGGGTAAATCCCAGCCAGAAAAAACGCAGTTGGCCGAGCTGACCCTGCGTGACATAGCCAACGCCGGGGCTGATTTACATGAGTACGCCGCCGTTGTTCCCTTCACACTGGAGGGCAATGGACAGCGGGCTTATGTTCCGACCTCGGTGCTGCGATACTACAACCCCAAGGTGAAACTTGAGCCAAAGGATATCCGTTATCTCGACCCGGACTTCTTTGAAGCACGCATCAGAGATATCGGAGCTAATCCTGCCGCGAAGCCTTATCAGCGAGATGCTTCATCAGCCACTCCGGCTTATGGCTCTTTCGCCTGGCTGCGCGTTCCGCTCGAAGGCGGGAGCTATTATGACGTCACGCCAACCGAGGCGCAAAAGCTGATGATGCTCCTGACTACTACGGATAAGCACCTGATGATTGCGGCTGATGTGTATCCGCCGGATATCGTGAACTATTTGTCAAAGGTGTTCCAACTGACCGCGCCAGTTGTTCAAGGGATGCTGAGGACGTTCCGAGAGAGAGACTTCATCTGGCAGAATGACCGCGGCGAGTGGTTGTTCAACCAAGACCTGTTTCGCAGGGGTGAGATTACACGCCGCGAGTCTACGAAAGCGGAGCAGAGCGGTTTCAGGTATGTGAGGATGTATTTCTCCTCTATCGCACAGATGTATAGGACTGAGTCCATGAATCTGGGGCTGAAATACCTGCTTCCGATGCTTCCTTATCTGCATAAGGACTTCAACGTGTTTTGTCTGAACCCCTTTCAGGATGATCCGTTTCTGGTAGCTCCTCTTACCGCCGCACGGCTTTGCGCCGCTGGCGGCTATGAGCGAAACGGATATGGAGAGCTGACTAGCCTCTATTACAACCAAGTCATCCGAACCAGTAAAGGAACGGAGACGATCATGACCCGGCTGAAAGAACCGTTCCACGGTTTGCCGGTCGGAAGCATTATGTTAAACCCCCGCGTATTTTACACCGGCAACAAAGTGATAGCCGCCGAGCTTGAACCTCTGTTTCTGGTGCGGAAGCGCGGCAAGTATAAAAAACGACGCAAGAAAACAGAAAACTAATATTACAAGGAGTGCAAACAGTATGAACGCCAATACCAACTATGTAACCAAGGAATTTCTCTTTAACGACCAGCAGGTACGCACCGTTGTCCGTGACGGCGAGCCGTGGTTTGTAGGCAAAGATGTAGCGGACATTCTCGGTTATTCCGATACCGCACAGGCGGTTCGCAAGCGCATTGATGACGAAGACAAAGGGGTGGTCGAAATGACAACCCCCGGCGGCAAGCAGAACATGGTTGTCATCAACGAGTCCGGCTTATACAGCCTGATCCTGTCGAGTAAGCTGCCAACCGCCAAGGCTTTTAAGCGCTGGGTAACGTCCGAGGTTCTGCCCACTATCCGCAAGCACGGCGCTTATATGGACACGGACATCATCGAGAAGTCTCTGGCCGACCCTGATTTTCTCATCCAGCTGGCCACTACGCTGAAGGAAGAGAAGCAGCGCCGAATGGAAGCTGAAGCTAAGATCGCCGCCGATGAGCACAAGGTTGATTTCTACGACGCTGTAGGCAACACTTCCGCCACTCTGACCGTTGAGCGTTTCGCCAAGTTGGTAACCGAAAAGCTCGGAATCAATACTGGTCGCAACCGCATGTTCCAGTGGCTCCGCAAAAATGGCTTCCTGCAGGCTAACAACATGCCGTATCAGCGCTACATCAACAACGGCTGGTTCAAGACCTACGAGGTCATCAAAGCCGGTCACGCCTTTACCGTTCCTTCCATTACTGGCAAGGGTCAGCAGAAGCTGTTCGAGAAGTTCGCAGCTGAGGCTTGAAAAGCAAGGAGAGCGAGGCGGCCGCTTTTGCCGCCAGAAAACCAATAAAAGGAGAAAACCAAATGAAGAAAAACCACTGCATCCACGATGACTGCGAGTATTGCTCGCGCTACAACTCCTGCAACCTGACAGCAGATGATGTCTGCGGGTACGCAGTTGTATAGGTAGATCTTGAGCCAAGTGAATATTGGCTCGAAATGAGTTACTACCAAGCGGGCGACCCTGACGCGCACTTGTCTATGCGTGATCGTCTCCGCGCCGAGTACAGTGGCGAGGTGACTGAATGACGAATGCCGTATACATTCCAAGTGTGGACGGCAAGGATGTCTACCTCGCAAACCACTATGACCGTCCAACCGAGATCGGATACAACATCCGGTCTTCGGACGGCGGGTTCAATCTGAAGCGATTCAGAAACACGCTGGATTACTCACTTGACCTGCTCAAGCTGAGAGACGTCTACGAGCGGGTATACCGACGCAGGAATTTCTCTTTTGAGCTGGGCGGCAAGGAATACACCCACCGTGTTATCAACGTGACGGCGCATTACGCAGTCAAGGCATTCAACCGTATCCGCAAGACGCTGTACATCAAAAACGGCTGGCGATACGATGAGATTGCCGAGAACATGGATGACTGTGTGTATGTTGTCGACGGCGAGCTGATTGCCATCCAGTGCGACACGAATGTCCAGAACCCCCTACCCCCTTCCGTACTCGGCAAGTATTTCTATCTGGAAGACGGCCAATACAAAGCAAAGATTAACATTGCCACCGAGGTTAGTGTTGCTGAAATCCGCGAGGAGCTCTACGAAAATGGCTTCTATTGTGACGGCATCCATTATGTTCGTTACAAGCGGTCGGCTGGTTCCTCTCGTGTCGGCAAATGTTTGTACATCGACGAACGTCTCTACCCCGCTATGCACAAGTGGGAGATGTGCGGCATCAAGGTGCAGCCGGGACAGGCGATTGACCTTGCTGCTCTGGAAAGCTATATCGCGCTGACGGCAAGCTCTATTGTGGACACGCTGGAGGTGCGGCCGGAGAACTTTCTGGTAATCGATGATTTTGAGAGCACGTTTACGGATGACGTTATCGCGACCAGAGTGCGTGACGACGGTCATCTGGTGTCTGGCCCCGAACACGTTGAAATTACGAACAGCATCTGGGACGGTCAGTCTTTGATGGACAAGTCTCTGTTTGGCCCCAAGTACGAGCAGTACGGCATGCTGCTGCTCCGAAACCGATTTTTCAAGTCCTGCTGCTTCAACGCAAACATTCAGCAGTTCCTTGCTGACCACGGGATTACGAAAATCGAGCAGCTGAACGGATTCACGTTAGCGAAGTCCATAGAGGACATCAAACTGATCACTACGCCGTCCAGCATTAAGTATTTGAAGTTTGGCCGGCTGCGCGAGTGGCTGAAGCGTACTGATCCTATGTTCGGCGTGGTAAAGCATGAGAAGAAGACGCACTTCTTTGACGGACGTATGGTGTCTACCCATTATCAGTTGCTGAATACTCTGCAGATGTCGCAGGAAGAGGTGGATGAGTTCCTCGAGCCGTCCATCGAGTACATGCGACAGCTGAAGAACAATCCGGCGGTTATGCGTTATCATCTGAAACAGCAGTCGGCGGCCAGTGAGATGAAATCTCCCCTGCTGACCAGAAACGACATTATCTTCCGTCTGTTGGGTATCAACGACAGATTCGCACAGACGCAGATGTATGCCGAGTTCCGAGACGGGCTGATTCGTTCGTATCAGAATAACATCCGTCGCGGACATGTTTTGGTCAACGGTAATTATTCGACTCTGGTCGGCAATCCACTGGAAATGCTGAAAGCGTCTATTGGGCAGTTCGACGGCGAGTCGTCTATCCCGGTCGGTCATGTGATGTCACTGCGGTTTGATGACGGTCAGCGCCTGCTGGGGTCACGCAGTCCGCATGTGTGTCAGGGTAATATCTTGCTGGCGGACAACCTGTATGTGCCTGAAGTGCGCCGATATATGAACTTAACAGAAGAAATCGTATGCTTGAATTCTATCGGCGAAAATATTTTACAAAGATTGTCAGGCGCTGATTTTGACTCGGACACATGTATGTTGACTGACGATCCAATGCTGATTAAAGCGGCTGAGAAGAATTACTCCCTCTTCAAAGTTCCGACTTCGTTGGTTGAGTCTAAAAAAACCAAGCGTGCTTATACCAGTGCCCAGCAGACAGACCTCGACATCAAAACTAGCGAAAATATGATCGGCGAGATTATCAACCTTTCTCAGGAGCTTAACAGTCTGCTTTGGGATAAGCTCAACAGCGGCGCGGCTTTTGAGGATGTGGCTGAGATTTACTATGATACGTCTATGCTAGATGTCATGAGCGGCCTGGAAATTGATAAAGCAAAAAAAGAGTTCGTGGTAAACAACCGCGACGAGTACAAGCGCCTGAAAGCTAAGTATGAGCGCCGTGACGACAAGGGTCGCGCAATCAAGCCGAACTTCTTCGGGACGCTGGCTCGCCGCAAAGGATACTACGACAGCGAGAAGAAAGCCTACCTGTTCCACAAGACCACGATGGACTACGTTCAGCACACGATCAACCGCTGCCGGTTCTGGAGAGGCTCGTATAAGGCTAATAAGCCATTCAGTTATGTAATTGACCCGGTGATGGTCGGTACGGCCGGAGCGCGGTATGAGTTGGCACGAAAGTTCATTGACGCCGCTCGTGTGCTTCGTCAGAAGGTTTCGGCTATCTACACAGAACTGAAATCTTCTCTCGAAATTAACGATTCCATCGACGCGTCGGCTAAATCGGCGTTCGCGTGGGAAGAAGTAAAAGCCGCTAAAGCAGAACTTATCGAATTTGTAGCTAAGTATAAATGCAATCCTGCTACGATGTATGTTATTTTGCGGGATTTGGAAAAGGAAGAAAATAAAGACATCAGCGCGGTGCTCTTCGATGCGCTTTTCGGCACGGCGAACTCTTCGTTCTATGATATGATCGAAAGCAGCCGCGAGCCGATTCAGATTGCAACCGAATGTCTGACCGGCAACGTTATGCTGTACGGTTACACGTTTGAAGCGTATGAAGCAAAGCGCAGAGCTTTTGAGGAGCTTTATCAAGCAGAAAAGGAAGCTCGTAGGAAAGAACGGAACAGACCACATACCATGCAGGAGATTGCGAAGATACTTCGGGAAAATATGAACAAATAAAAGCGTGCAAAAAAATGTAAAAATTACAGGAAAAACTGCTTAGTAAAGACGCCCCTGTTTCCGAATTTTCGGAAACAGGGGCGTTATCTTATTCTTTTTCTCCAGGATAGATAAGCGATTTTTCGCCTCTCTTCCGTATCATTTTTTAAGGAGACACAACGATTTGATCCGAATTTCCAAGGCTGAGAGAGCCACCATCTACAAACTTTATCCAGAGCTTCGTGTTCCACGTACCGCCACCGGTAAGTATTGGCTGTGCGAGGAAGAGAAGTACCTCCGCGTTATCCCACATAACAAGGACGCCGCTGCACTGCTTGACGTTATCGACCGTCGCCGCGCACGACTGGCTGCCCTTGCCGAGGAGGCTAATGCGTGAAGACTGACTGGCTCAGAAAAGAAGATGAGAGCGAGTACGCCTACATTTACCGTATCGGTAACATCAAAGAACAGATTGGCTCTTGGCAGGACGTCGCTGACCTGCTGAACTATCAACTTGGCTACCAGTACACCGAGAGCAAGTACCGCAAGGACTATGCGGCATTCTGCAAACTCTTTGAAGCCAACCGCGATAAGCTGACCGATAACAGTGCTCAGCTTCACGAGATTGAACAGCGCGAGCTTGAGCTCCGCAAGGAGCAGCGCAAGTTCTACGACCAGCGTCAGGCACTGACCCGCGTAGTCAACGCAAAGGCACGCGAAGAAAGCCTGCACGAGTGTATTATCCGCTCAGCTGAGCAGCTCAATATGAGCAAGCCACTGGTTCCGCTGTCTCGAGCGGGAGAAGTCCATCGCCTCGGGACGGAAGCCCTGCTTGTCCTGACCGACTGGCACTATGGCATGGTATGCGACAATCCGTTCAATAGCTATAACCCAGAGGTATGCGCTCAGCGTGTCCGCCGCCTAATTGATGAGACGGTAGAGCGTTTGCTGGTGCATCAGGTTACCGACCTGCATATTCATCTGTTGGGCGATTTTGCTCATGGAGCAATTCATCCTACAGTTCGACTGGAATCAGTCGAGAACACCTGCGACCAGCTGATGCGCGTCTCGGAAATTCTTGCCGAGGCAATTCATGAGATTTCTGCGGCTGTAGACCGTGTAGATGTGTTTGCTACTTACGGCAATCATATGCGAACCGTCCAGAACAAGAAAGAAAGCATCCACGCCGACAATATGGAGAAGATCATCCCTTGGTGGCTGGCAACACGTCTCAAGGATGACGATACCATCAACGTCTGCCCGATGTGCGAGGAGTTCATCACAGACTTCATCGGCGGCAAGACCGTTGTTTCTACACACGGTGATCTGGACACGGTTCGAGACTTTGGCGTGACGGCGAATATGCTGCTGTCGCGCGACCTTGGCACTCCGGTGGATATTGCCATCATGGGTGACAAGCACCATGCAGAATCGCTTGACCGATTCGGTGTGGACAGCATGATCGCGCCGGCTCTTTGCGGTTCGGACAATCATGCACACGGCAAGCGACTTTATGCTAAGCCGAGCCAGCTCCTGATGACTTTCGAGCAGGACTATGGCCGCGATGCCGTGTATTATCTCAAACTGGAGGAAAATTAAAGCATGGCAAGAGCCAAGAAGAAAGAAGATAAGAACACGCTGTATTACGCTGCACTGTACTCGAAGCACTCCGAACTGTATGAGATGGCTTACGAAGACAGCAAGAAGGTTGTAAACAGCGTACTGGATAGCATTAAGCAGCTTCTCAAGGAATGCGAGGTGCTCTCGCTACCGGACTTCGGTAAGTTTGAAAACCATGAACGTAAGTCTTACCAGATGGTAGACAATTTCCCGGGCTCCGATGGAAAGAAGCGCATTGTACCGACTAAGCACACGGTACGATTCACTGCTTTCCCGAAGCTGAACGAAGCCTCCGACCAGTTCTACGCTACGATGCAGGAGGCGGAAGGTGGTGAGGGTTAATGGCATTAGTGCCTAAGATTCCCACCATCCCTAAAAAAGAAGACAAGCTCACACCCGCAGTAAAGCCGCACCAGATTAAGCGATGCGTATGCTGCGGGACGGAATATTCCCGCGCGACCGACTTTTACAACGCACCGAACACAATGCTGTATCGCAACAACAGCGGCCGACTTCCTGTCTGTCGCGGCTGTATTGATGCGCTGTTCGACCGCTATCAGGAAATGTTCGACGCAGACACGGCGATTCGGCGTATCTGCATGAAGTTTGATTTATACTACTCCCCCACTCTGGTTGAAGCATCCAAGGAGATGGGGGCACATAAGAGCCGTATGTCGGCTTATATCGCAAAGCTGAACCTCAACGCCTATGATGGCAAGACTTACGATTCGACGATTCGTGAGGAACAGGACTTGGCTTTGCAGACCTATGAAGATACCGAAACCCCTACTCAGCAGACAGATTTCCAAGTAACCAAGGAACTGATGAATGAGTGGGGGCTTAACTTTACCGCCACCGAGTATGAATTCTTGCAGAATGAGTATGAGGACTGGCTGGCGAAGTGTGTCGTTAAAGGCAAATCACAGCAATCTCTGGTTCGCGAGCTCTGTATCATCAAGTTGCAGCAGAACAAGATGCTGTTGGACGGTAAGGTGGACGTATATCAGAAGTTGACCGACACCTACCAGAAAACACTCGACCGTGCTGCGCTGACGCCTAAAATCGTCGAAGCAAAGGATCGAGAGTCAGAAATCCCGCTCGGAAAGATGATTAAGCGATTCGAGGATCACGACCCGATTCCGGAACCGCTTCCAGAGTGGAAGGATGTAGACGGTATCATCCGTCTCATCAGCATTTACTTCCTCGGCCATTTGTGCCATATGCTTGGCATTAAGAACCGACACGCCAAGATGTACGAGGACGAAATGAACAAATATCGCGTCGATGACCCTGATTTGGAGGATCTCGATGATGAGGACGTCTTTGACGCCATTATGAATCGCGCTATGGAGGGTGTTGACCTTCTGGCAGAAAAGGAAGCCGGAGAAGAGAACGGCGGTGATGCCTGATGGATGCCACCAAAGCTGAAAAAATTGAACGAGGTATGTGCAAGTGGGTTAGTTTCTATCGAGCTAATCCACATCGTTTTGCACAGGATTATCTCGGCATGAAATGGCTGGCGATGTTCCAGTGTATTCTACTGGACTTAATCTGTCTGAACACCTATGTGATGATTATCGCTTCTCGCGGTATGGGTAAGTCCATGATCGTGGCGGCGGCTATTTGTGTTCGGTGCATTTTGTATCCCGGTCTGGAAGTCACTGTCGCGGCCGGCGTCCGAAGTCAGTCAACGAACCTATTGAACAAGATAGTCGAAAAGTTCATGCCTGACTCACCCAATCTAACGAACGAGATTGAAGATTACAAGGTGACGCCCAGCGAAGCGTACATCAAATTCAAGAATGGCTCCGTGGTCAAAGTTGTAACAGCGCGTGATTCTTCACGTTCTGCGCGTACAAACTGGATGATTGCGGACGAATTCGTGCAGATTCCGAAGGATATTATTGATAAGGTGCTCAGAAAGTTCAAAGCTGGCGAGCGTACTCCGGGCTTTTACAGTTTTCCAAAGTATAAGAACTATCCAAAGGAACGCAACACGGAGACTTATATTAGCTCGGCATACTTCAAATGGCATTATAGTTGGGCGAAATTTAAGGCTTATTTTAAGTCGATGATTAAGAGCGAACCGTATATCGTGTGCGGATTCCCTTATCAATTACCTGTTTCTGCGGGCTACTACCCGATGGAACAGATCCGAGAAGAGATGCAGGAAGATGATTTCAACGAAATCTCATGGAGCATGGAAATGTGCTCAGAATTCTATGGCGAATCTGAACGTGCATTCTTCTCTTTTACAGACCTAAACTCTGTACGGCGCATCACGCGCCCAATCTATCCACGGCCTATGTATGCGGCACTTGGCGATCCCAAGTTGAAGTACCCAAACAAAGAGCCGGGGGAAATTCGCCTGCTGAGCTGCGATATCGCAACTTCCGGCGGCGCGAAGAACGACGCAACAGCGATCACCCTGTTGCAGCTCCTGCCTAACAACTCTGGACAGTATATCCGTAATGAGTGTTACATGGAGACCATTGATGGTGGTCATGGTCAAGACCAAGCAATCCGCATCCGTCAGCTTTATGATGATTTAGATGTGGATTATGTCGTAGTTGATACCAATGGTGGCGACGCCCCTCCTTCTGGCGACAGTTGGAGTGCAGCGCGGAAGAAAACGGGAACCCTGAGACGGGAATCCGACTGGAAGGCTTCGAGTAAAGACGAAGTCACAGGCAACGCATACGAGGTGATCTCGCCAATTTGGCGAACTATAATCCTCGCACGAGTCCGCGCCATCTCACGCAGATGAAAAGATATGCTCATCTTACGGGAAATAAACCGTAAGTTTCTGGATAAAAAGCCAGAAAGAAAAGGTGAGGTCGGAATATCAATCTATGATCAACTTGTTCAAGACCTTTACGACGAGACCCGAGGAGTCGAGTACCGAGCTTGGTCTTGTGTTAACGATGAAAACATGGCCGCTCGAAGCCGAAATCCTAACGCACCGCGTATCATATATTCGATAAAAGCGAGCGCTAGTAAGAACTCAGAGATGGCAGTTTCCCTTCGAGACTGTATCAAACGAGGCAAACTACGCCTGCTCATCAACGAAATTGACGGCGTTGAGTTGCTCGAAAAGAGTAAGGCTTACCGCAAGCTCTCTGTTGAGGAACAGGTTGCATACCAGCATCCGTACTACCAGACTACTGCCTTTGTAAACGAGACGATCAACCTCGAATATGAGCTGTCCGGTCAGAACATCAGGGTGTACGAAGTATCCGGTATGCGTAAAGACCGTTACTCGAGTCTGGCTTATGCCAATTACATTGCATCCGAACTGGAGCGCGACTTGCGCCGACGGTCAACGGATGAATTCAAATACGCGCCACGGTGCGTTTCGACCGTGGAATTTTAATTTGGAGGTGACATCATGGCTGAAAATCCAAAGCCGCTGATTGATGAGGCGGAAGATGGTGCAACTATCGTCACCTCATTTGCCGACCGCGAAACTGCGGAGAGATACAAACACGCTGTTGCGACATATGACCCGCAGAACCGCATGTACAGCGCATATCTCAATGATGGCGCTTCAGCAAGCACGCTGACTACCAGCACGATTTCCTCTCTGGGTGAAGGAGCGCAATCCAACCTGTCCAGCGTCCAGAGCATCAATGCTATTATCCGCAAGTACATCAACATTGATGACATTGTTGGTATGGTCGTACAGTCCATTCAGAACAACATCAACACGGACATCAGACTGTCGTACCGCAACTTCAACGGTGCCCGAAACAAGACCAAAACGCTGGAAAAGGCACAGGCTATCCTGAACGATTTCAACTCTCAGGTGCGCGTCGAGCAGTTTATCCGAGAAGCGATTGTCACGGCATATATCGAAGGCAACTTTGCGGCCGTGCTTCGCAACAACACGGAGAACTGGCAGATTGATTGGCTCCCGTTGGACATCATCGAGAACTCCGGCTATGAGAGCAATGGTAATCCGGTTCTTCTGGTGGGCATCGAAAACCTGAAGTCTGCACTGCAGAAGACAATGCTCAAGAACAAACAGCGCAAGCCTCTGTTCTTCAACGACACGCAGGAAGAGGTTGAAGCAACCTTCCCGAAAGAGGTCGGTGAAGCGATGAAGGCTAAGGAGACCTATGCTATTCTTGACAACAACTATACTTACATGGTTCGCGTCAACAATTTTGGCAAGAAATATGGTGTCTCCCCTATCTTCCGCGCAATGTCTTCTGTTTTGATGTTGGAGACTTACCGCAACGCAGATGAGACCACGGCGAAAAGTAAGGCTAAGAAAATCATCCATCAAGTGATGAATGAGAAATGTCTTGGTCCCAGTGCTGACCGCCGTTGCTTTGAAGAACAGGCGTATAACCATGACAACCTGATGCAGGCGTGGAAAGCCAGTACAGTTGTTGTTACCACTGGCCCATCCGTTAAGGAGATCAAGTATGTAGAGCCGGAGGTAAACGAAACCTCTGCAGAAACGGTGAACTTGTACCGTAACAAGGTTCTTTCGTCTCTGGGTGTCGCTTTTCTGGCGGCAGACAAGTCCCAGACGGCTTCTACGGCCAACATCAACCTGTCACAGCTGCTCAAGTGCATCAACTCTATCTCTGAGCAGGTAGAGCGTATGTTGGAGCATTTCTACCGTCAGGTTCTGTCACTCAACGGCATTGGTGCCGAGTATATCCCGAGTGTAAAGATTATCGACTCTGAACTGCTCGACATGGATATGCGTATGGAGCTTAGCAAGCTGCTGTACAGTACGTTTGCTGTCAGCCGCGAAACTTCCCTCGGCATGGTCGGCATCGACCTTGAGGATGAACGGGTTAAGCGCGAAAAGGAAGAGGCTGACGGTCTCAGCGATATCTTCCTGCCGTATGCTACCTCGTATAATTCTGATGGCAACGCTGACGGCGAGAGCAAGCCCGGCCGACCGGCTGATTCCAATGACCCGGACAAACAGGGATACGACGAAACCTACAACGACACACGGGAGTAAGCCATGGAAAAAAAGCTGAAACTGGTTTGCCCGTATTGCAAGCGGGACTACTTTCTATTATGCAAATCAGGCATCTGCAAACCAGCAGATGCCTTTTTTGAAGAAGAAAACGCTGAACTGATCGCACAAAAGCTGAAAGAGCGCGGTCTGGAGTTTGGCGTGACGAAGGAGGTGAACGAGACCGATGAATAAAGAAAAGACATTTCTGACCAGTAGCACGATTGAACTGAGCGAGGACGAAGAGAATTCTCAGTTTCTTACGCTTGTCAACCGTATCTGCTACTACGATGAGCCAAATCTGAACTCGGTTCTGCTTCCCTCCGATACTGCTGAAGAGTGCGCTCAGTCTCTGATTGACATGCCGGTATATGCAAAATGCCGCACGAACGCAGACGGCGAGCCGACTTTCGGCAGTCACGAAGTTGCATTGGATGCAGATGGAGAGCTGTTCTTCGACACGACTCCGATTGGTGTTCACACAGCTGTTGAAATCAAGGATGACACGGTGGACGTAAACGGAAAACTAGAGACACTCCCCTGCCTTTTTGCAACTCAAAAGATCTGGAAGCGCAACAAAAACGCTGTAGCGGCTATAAAACGGCTGTTTGCCGAGGGTAAACTCCACAATTCGTGGGAGATTGCCAGCTATGAATACAGCTTTGCAGATGGCGTAAAGACCATCACCGGTTATGAATTTGAGGGCAATACCTTCCTCGGCTATGAATTTGCCGACCCTGCTTATGGCAAGGACGCGAAGGTTGTTTCTCTGTCGCAGACCGATGAGCTGATGGTTGCTGAAGCGTTGAGCCGCGACCTGATCGACCAAAAATCGAGTAAGGAGGACGAAACTTTGAAGAAGAATAAGACTTCTGCACAGGTTGAGCCGCAGGTAGACCCGCAGGTTGACCCGCAGGTAACCGAGCCTGCTGTTGAACCTGCACAGGCAGCTCCTGTTGAACCGACCGTTGAGCCGGCACAGGCTGAGCCGCAGAATATCGAGCCTGCTCAGGCTGAGCCTGCTGAATCGCAGCCCGCAGAACCGGAAACCGCTTCTGAGCCGCAGCCGGAAGAGCCACAGAGCGAGCCGGTAGTTGCTTCCCTGACTGACTGGGATATCCAGCGAAAGATTGATGAGGGCGCACGCGACCTGATTGACGGCTGGTACTGGGTGGCTTATCTGTTCCCGGAGGAGCACAAGGCACTTCTGCGCGTAGAAGGCGGCGACGAGCTGTCCTATATGCAGGTATCTTACGTTGTAAACGACGATGATACCGTTACCGTATCTGACCCGGTTGACGTAAAGCTGTCTGTTTCCGTATCGGAAATCAACAGCAAAGTCGCTGAACTGACGGATACGATTGCTTCTCTCAACCAGAAGGTAAATGACCTGACGGCTGAGGTTGAAACGCTGACTCCGTACCGTGAAGCTGCCCAGAAGGCAGAGCACGATGCGGCTGAGGCAAAACTCCGCGCTTATGCAGAGAATTCCAAGCAGTTCACTGAAGAGGAGCTGCAGAGCGAGGAAATGACGAAGATTTTCAGCGAGCTGGATGAGTCCGCGCTGAAGATGATGATTGCTGACCGTGTGGTTTCCGCACAGGCGCAGCAGATTCAGGCAACTGTATCTGCACCGCAGGTTCAGCTGTCCAATACTTCCAACCTGACGGTCAATGAACCGTCCGCAGACGGCGTATCTCTGATGCGTGCGTTCCTGCGCCACTAAAATCTAAAAGAAAAGGAGAAATTGACATGATTCGAGAGCTTGAAACTGTACAGGGCAAGCCCGTTGAGCTGCTTCTGACTTCCGCAGTTGTTAAGAAGGGCGCACCGGTAGACGTTGACTCTGAGGACCAGACCGTAAAGGCAACTGCAGAAGGTCTTGGTACTAAGCTGTGCGACGTAAACGCAAAGTATGAGGGCATTTACTCTATCGTTGAGCCGACCGACGGCGAGTTCGAGGAGGCTGCAGCTGGCGAGCGCGTTCGCGTTATCCAGACCCTGCCGGGCGAGATGTATGCTACTTCCGAGCTGGACACCGAGACCCTGCAGGCTGGCGACAAGCTGCAGGCCAAGGACGGCAAGTTCGTAAAGGCAACTGCTGGCCAGTACGCTTACGAGTACCGCGGCATCTACTCTGATCCGACCGGTATCAAGATGGGCAAGATCGTGCGCGTAGAGGTTTCTACCGTAGCGTAAACCCTGTAAACCAACTACATTTGAGGAGTCTTGTACTCCTCTTTTCTATTTTTCAAAGAAAGGAAGATACACATGAACACTGAAATCAGTGCAATTATGGATCAGTCTGGCCGTGTTCTGGACTGGGCTAATGCTGTAAAGTATTCCCCGGCTGAGCTGTCTGCTGAGGACAAGGAAATCTCTGCAGTTACCGACGCTTGGGTAAAGGAACTGGGCAAGACCGGTTTTGATAAGGATCACGAGCTGTCCGCTCTGGTTACCAAGACCTTCACTCCGGACACCGTTTCCGCTCCGTCTGAGCTGATCGACATGCTGTTCGACAACGATTCCATTGGCGAGTTCGATGACTACCGTGTAACCGTTGACCCGGAGAACACCATCGAAGTATACGACGCAATCACCGGCGGCAACGTACCGCGTTCGTTCATCGACTTCAAGGTTCTGAAGCCGACCTTCTGCTCTCTGCAGGCTGAGACCTCTCTGAAGCTGGAGGACATCCGTCGCGGCGGCTACAAGTCTGTTGCAAACATGATCACCAACATCAACGAGGCTTTCGAGCTGGCTCGCGTTACCCGCATTCTGGACATCCTCGACAAGGCTCTGGCTGGCGGCGAGAACGTATTCACCGAGACCGGCGCTACCCCGACTGAGGAGATCTGCCGTAAGCTGGCTACCTATCTGATGGACGTAACCAACGGCGAGACCCCGGCTATTTTCGGCCAGAACAAGTACATCGTTGGCATGACCGGTCTGCAGTCCGCTCAGTACGGCTTCTCTGATGCTGTAAAGAACCAGTACAACAAGGTTGGCAAGCTGGATATGTATGCTGGCTGCCGTCTGTTCGGCCTGTCCGGTGTTAAGAAGCTGGCTAACGGCGACTTCATCATTCCTGACAAGCGTCTGTTCGCAGCTGCTGGCAAGATTGGTAAGGTTATCACCCGCGGCGAGACCCGCACCTATCAGGAGACTGACATCAACAACGAGCAGATCCACATTAAGGTCGGCGGTTACTCTTTCGGTACTGTTGTTACCGACATTTCCAAGGCTGCAAAGGTAGTTTACAATCAGTAATCTGCCCTCGCGTAGGGCGGGCAACAGCCCGCCCAAAATATAAATTTTCAAGGAGACAATATCTTGACTTATAAAGCAGATACCCCAGTAAAGGTATATAACCACAGCGTCAGCCCAATCAACCTGCCCGGTCAGTTCCGTGCATATTACCTTGAGGGCACGCGCGGTGTTCCGACCGTTGTAACGATGCCGTTCTCGGATGTAGAGTACATCAACTCTCGTTCGCCGGTGTTCCGCAACGGCACGGTACAGTTCAGCGAGGCAGAGCGCGATGATGTTTATCGTGCGCTATATCTCGACAACTGGCGTGATACCGTTCTGTTCGATGAGGAAATCGACCGCATTATTCGTGAAAACGATATGGACGCGGCTGAGAAGTTCCTCAAGCTGACTACTGTTGCTGAGATTCATCGTGTTCGCGGCCACATGGTTGCTCTGGCAAACGACGACAATCTGGATATCTCCAAGCGCATGATCGACCTGATCGACCAGCGCTATGATGAGATCAACCACGGCGTTCGCAACACCAAGATCAACCTCGGCAAAACAAAGGAACGCGCAATGCAGGACGAAGACCCGCGTATCTCGGTAATGATGGAGCAGATGGCTGCACTTCAGGCACAGCTGGCGGCTATGCAGACTGCATCGCAGACTGCGACTGCGCCCGCACCGAAGAAGCAGACCACTCGCAAGAAGGCTGCTCCGGCTGCAAAGACCGACGCTGAGTAAACACGAGGAGGTGTACGCCCAATGTCCACTCCTTGTGAATCTGTCTACGATGTTTTTTTCGATTTGATTGAAGAAGATCGTGACTTTTTCAACTATTATGAGGCGACTGACGAAGAGAGCTACATGCTTGCCCTTCAGCGAGCAAAAGCTCTGCTCCGCGACGCCGCAATCAGAATGCAGATGGAATGCGATGCTGAAATCGACTTCACTGACACCTATACGGAAGGCGAAGGGCGCAAACAAAAGGAGTTTTTCACTGCTGACTTAACTCCCTTCGAAATCGACCTTCTCGCCAACCTGATGTATGAGGGCTATCTGAAGCGAGATGTTTCCAAGCTCCGTGCATTCCAGCACCAATATACGCCGAGCGACCTTCAGGTATTCTCCCCTGCTAATGACCGAAAGACCTTTATGGCTATGTACAATACGGTCGTAGAGGAGAACAAGGTTAAGCTCGACCGTTATGCTCGCAGAGACCGAACGACCGGTAAGCAGCGCAGTATTGACTATACCTCCTACGAAACGGAGGAAAGTTGATGAACGCGCTGGAAAAAAACCGTTGGATTTGTTTCGGCAAAGAAGCCACTTACGCCAAAGACTCGCGTATTGCTGCTCTTCAAAAGGACTTTGCAAATCACTTCAAAGATTCGATTGATTATCAGCCGGAAGCGAAGGTCAATGGAAAACAACAAGAACTAATTGTGGCAAAAAACAAGAGCGTTACCAACACCCGCCGTATCTACGCCTATCCGGGCGAAACCTTTTATGCGGGCGATGTGGTAGATGCACTTAATGCCAAGTGGCTGATCACAGAAGTTGATCAGAACAAAGAAGTATACACCAAGGGCATTATGCAGCTCTGTAACCGCGAGCTCATCTGGCAGAATCGCCATACCGGCGAAATCCTTCGCCGGTGGGTTACGGCCGAAAAACCGTATTACTCCAATCTGGATGAGTCAAAACCGCTCACGGTTTCCAGTCGTGAGTACAAAATTCAGGTTACGTTCGACGAAGAGACCTCTCTTATCGACGTAGACAAGCGATTCATGCTCGAAATCATCGGCGAAAGTCCGAAAACGTACAAGGTTACTGCTGTCGATACCATTACCGCGCGTTCTTACCAAAGCGGCGAGATTCGCGGATTCTTGGTGCTCAACGTAACACAAGACCTTTACAACCCCAAGACCGACCGCAAGGACTTGCTCCTTTGCGATTATGTTGAACCGGCGCAAATGCCAGACCCAACGCCCTCTCCTGCCGATGACGGAAAAATTACGTTTACCTACAACGGTAACGCAACGATTCGTCAAGGCGGTTCAGCTAAGAAGTTCACCGCACATCTGTATGACGGCGCGGACAATGAGATTCTTGACGCTGAGTTTGAGTGGAGTATTGCTGTGGACGGCGTACTGATGGACAAATTCACATTGACACCGAGCGGCGCTTTTGCCCGTCTGGCGGCTATGGACTTTGTCGAATTGCAAGGCGTTGTGGTTCAGCTTATCGCTAAGCATGGCGAGATCAAAGGAAGTCTGGATGTGGAGGTGGTTTCGTGAGAAACGGAGACAAGCAGTCCGAAGTGACGAAGCTCAAGCGAGAGATTATCAAGCTGCTGTATTCCAATCCTGAAATCATTGAAATTCTGGACAACGAGCAGGTTGACCCTGACTGCCCAGATACCGCTGAATGGGTTTGTATTTTCCCGTATGTAAAGCTGGCTAATATTCAGGAGGAGGTTGGCACTTTCATCGGTGTGACCATTGACTCCAATGGCCCGCTGGAGAACGACCGATTCAAGCAGCTGCTTGTAACGGTGACGGCCTTTTGCCCGATTACCAATATGAAGGTAGAAGGACAGAAAGGTACGCGCACCGATATTCTCGCCGGAGATATTTCCGAAACGCTCAACTGGAACCGCAGCCTCGGCATGTTCCGTTTGAAACTCGTAAATGAGCAGGAGGGCGTTATGTCTGCTCAGCAATACTATTTCAGAACATTGCAGTTTACCGCAATTCGCGGCAATGACCTGAAGAATGGGCAGGCCAATATTCATTGAATGACCTGAAAATGTACCGAGGCGACCCTTTGGTCATCAATGACTTAATCCAAGTGCGGCAGCCGACACTCGGAGAGATTGCAGATTTTGGCGAAGAGCGTTATTTTCAGATGCTTTCCGCTATCTGTGGTTCGCCGAGCGACTTTATGGTGGCACTTGATGACATGGGTATCCGATACGAGGAGATCACGGACTTTCAACTGTTCTTGATGCTCACTCGCAACTTAACACCAGATGATACCCGTATTTTACTCGGAGATTTAGACTTGTCTGCTTATGAGCCGCAGCTCAATCCGCAGGACGGTCAGCTTCGCTTATACAATCCTAAAACACAATCCGTCGTTGACAATGCGGTCTATCAACAGATCACGTCATTCATTCGTCAGATGCATTCGATGACGAAGAAGATCGTCAAGACGGTAACCGAGCATGACAGAGAATATATGCTGGCTAAGGAGAGACGTGCTGCAAAGTACGCTCGCCGCCACCCACACTTTGAATCTGTCCTGTTCCCTTTGATTTCCGCACTTTGCAACCATGAGGGGTTCAAATACAACCCCGACACGGTTTGGGATGTGCGGATTTTTGTGTTTTATGACAGCTTAAAGCGGACACAGAAAATCACCGAAGCAAGACAACTGACGGCCGGATTGTATGCCGGTACGTTGGATAAAAAGAGCATCAGCGATGACGCTCTGAACTGGTTAGGAAACCTGAATTAAGGTTTCCTTTTCTAACTCAAACTAAAGAAAGGAAGAGACACACTATGAATATGGAGAATTTCCTTCTGGAGTCCTTCGATCTGGCGTCTATCTACGACATCACCACCGGTGAGCTGTACGCGCTGTGCGACCAGATTAAGGATGGTTCTCTGGAGAACACCGTTGATTCCAGCGATGTTACCGGTAAGATGGGCATGCTGCTCGCTTCTCTCGACCGTAACAAGGCTGCAACGATTACTTGGAACAACGCATTCCTCGTAGCTGGTCTGCTGGCTGCTCAGGCTGGTACCGACATTGAAGAGGCATCTGAGGATAACAAGATTCAGGTTCCGAACTTCGAGCGCGTTGAGCTGGACACCGACACCACCGCTAAGCTGTCCTACGTTCCGGTAGGCGTTGAGGGCGCTGAGGTTAAGCGCATCTGGCTGGTTGCAAGCGATGGCACGCAGGGTGCTGAGTACACTGTTGTTGCTGACACCCCGGTTAAGGGCAAGTCCTTCACCGTAAACGCTGCAGAGAAGACCATCACCTTCGCAGCTGATGACCTGAAGAAGGGTTCCGAGATCTACGTTGCTTACGACCACGAGATCACCGAGGGCCGCAAGATTTCCAACATCGCTGACAATTTCTCCAAGAATGCACGCATTCTGGTTGACTGCACTGTTGCTGAGAAGTGTGACGAGAACATCAAGCACCATGCAATCCTCGAGATTCCGAAGGCTAAGATCGACGGCAACTACACTCTGGATATCGGTGACGAGCCGGCTGTTCATGCGTTCAGCGCTAAGACTCTGACCGACGTATGCGCCAAGGACAAGACCCTCTGGAACATCTATCTGGTAGCCTAAGTTATCTGATTCATCGGGAGGCTTTCGAGCCTCCCCTTTTTATATAGAGGTGTAGCCAAGAGGATACGGCAATCGGCTTTGACCCGATGATCGCTGGTTCGAACCCAGCCATCTCTGCCATACATGCGAGTGTGGGCTAATTGGTATGCTATCGATCTCCAAAATCGTATGATCTTCGTCCGAATCGAAGCACTCGTGCCAATTTTGAATAAGAAAGGAAACTATTATGGCTGAATATCTGAACGCAGTCTGCAAAGTCTGCGGCAAAAAGTATCACCATTGTGAGATGTGCGAACAGATCGGCAGCTGGCGTGCTGTAGCATGCTCGCCCGAATGCTGGAATATCTGGGTAGACACTGTTCGCGCACGCAAAGCCGCTGAAGCTGCGGCGAAGGAACCGGTCGTAGAAGCTCCCGTCATCGAGGAGACTCCGACCATCACCTATGAGGATTCGCGTCCTGCTGAGGATGTATATGACGCGGATGTAAGCGTATCAACCGAGGAATGACCGTTTTTGTCCTCGGTTTCTTTACATTTCGCAAATAAAACGAAAATTTTTTTGAACGGAGGCGAACGCGAATGGCTTTAACCGATTACAAACCGTTTCAGACGGTAAAGATCAACAGCTACACACAGCTTGACATCGTGCCGCACAGCTCGATTGAGGCTGTGGCTTTTGAAAAATGCGCCGACCCGAAAGAGACACTCGGCAGTTACTATTCCAGTAAGGAAAAGAAGCCGCAGATCATGATTAACGGCGGTCTCTTTAATATGTCCACCGGGCACAACGTTATGTCCTTTGTCTGCGACGGAAAGGAACAGAACTACCAGAACGGCTTTACAGGTATGGGTGTGATTGGCAGCGACCCGGCGAAGTTGGTGTACGGAACTGACAAGGCGCGGAAGTGGAAATATTTCATGACCGCATACCCTATGCTCGTTATTAACGGCAAGGCAAACACCGTTTACGGCAATGCTTCTAACCTCAACTACTTAACCTTGCGCTCGGCGGTGGGTGTTCGTGAGGATGGAACGCTTCTCATCCTGACGGTAGACAAACCGGGCATGAAGTTTGCCGAGATGGCGAAAATCTTCGTTGAATACGATGCCCAGTATGCGATGAACCTCGATGGCGGCGGCTCTGTCCGCAAGATGCACGAGAACAAAGTTATGAATACGCCGATTGAAAACCGACCGGTGGACAACGTGTTCTGTGTATATCTGAGGGAAGACCCGCTCGCGAAGTTGGCTGACCAGAACGAAATTGCAAGTTGGGCACGACCTTATGTTGAGCAGATGGTTGTATCCGGCGTTATGCAAGGAGACGCGAACGGGAAGTTCCGACCAAAGGCTGCTGTAACCCGAGAGGAACTCGCAGCGGTCATTGCGCGTGTATTGGATAAGGTAGAGTGAATCCAATGCGCGTATTAAGTTTTGACCAATCGACCTTGATAACCGGCTGGGCTGTTTTTGAGGACGGTAAATATGTCCGTCACGGAATGATCGACTTGCACAGCCAGAAAGACGGCGGTATACGCTTTACGGAGATGTGTTTTGCTATCCGTGATGTCATCACAAAATACAAGCCCGACCAAGTGGTTGTCGAAGATGTTATGTACATGAAATCGGCGCAGGCACTTATTGTTCTTGCCCGACTACAGGGTGTCATTCTGGGATACTGTCACATTTTTCAGATTCCCGTAACGATTTACCTGCCTACTCAGTGGCGCAAGGTGCTCGGCTTTAAGCAAGGGCGCGTCACTCGCGAAAATCTGAAACAACAGGCTATCGACCTGATTCGCGAAACCTATAACCTGTCCGTGGAGACGGACGAAGCCGACGCGCTTTGCATCGCGCTGGCTCATCTTAAAATTCTGGAGGAACAAAAAAATGTCCAAGAAGACTGATATTATGGCGGCTCTGACTCCGTATGTAGAGTCTGTAACCAAGGATCTCACTATCGGCGAGACCATTATTCCAATCAAGATTAAGCCGCTGATTACCCCGAAGATGCGTGCGACTATTGTAAATGAGGTCGGCCAGCATATTGATGACGGTGACGGCCGCAATTTTGGTCTGGTTGACTGGGCTTTCCGCTCCGCTGTCGTGAAGATTTGCACTGACCTACATATCTCACTGGATGGCGGCTTTGAAGCTGCTCTGTTGTATAAGACCGATATCTATGCTCTGATTGCAGAGGTTATCGGCGAAGATAAGCTGGCTGAGCTGGAAGAGGCTTGTTACAAGCAGATTAACGCCGCGATTGATACCGAGTTGGTATTGATGCAGGCAATGACTCAGTCCAACCCGTTTGACCGCATCGCAGACGCGGCGACCGACCTGATGAGCGGTCTGAAGAATGTGATTACCGGCATTGATGTTGATACTGCGAAGGCACTGCTGTCCGGCACACTGGATGATTCCGCAGCGGACAACCTCGTCTACGGCCTTTTCGGAAAGGAGGGTGAAGATGGGACGCCAGACACAGATGAACAAACTGACCTCTCCGGAGCTGACGAAGCAGATAAATCCGGAGAACATTCAGTTGATGAATGATTTTCTGGAGTATCTTCGTTCTCTGAAACGCAGCGAAGGCACGATTAAAGGATACAAGAGCGACTTGCTTATCGTATTCACTTATGTGCTCCAGCACTGCGGGAATAAGTCGTTTATTGATTTGAAAAAGCGAGAGATTGTGTCTCTCCAGAACTGGCTAATCAATGAAAACGGTAACTCCCCTGCCCGTGTGCGCCGTGTAAAGGCGGCGCTTTCTTCTCTCTCGAACTATATCGAGAACATTCTTGACGATGAATACGAGGACTTCCGTCCGATTATCCGCAAGATTGAGAACCCGCAGAATACGCCCGTCCGTGAGCGTCTTCTCCACCGAGGAGATGGAGGTTATTCTGCAGAAGCTAACTGAGGCGGGCAAGTTTCAGATTGCCTGTGCTCTCGCTCTGGCGGTATACAGCGGTCGCCGCAAGGCCGAACTGACTCGTTTCAAAGTAGACTGGTTTAAGCCTGAAAACGTGGTTTTCGACTATTTTTACTGCACTCCTGAGAAGGTTTTGACTAAGGGCGCGAAGATGATCGACTGCTACGTTATAAAATCAGGATTTGACCCGTACCTGAAACGCTGGTTACAGCAGCGTAAAGACCTCAGCATTAACAGTGAGTGGCTGTTCGTGACCAAAACCGATAAGGGTTACGAGCAGGCTTCGGCTGAAACTTTGAACAGTTGGGCGCAGACGATTGACCGATTCACGGTTAAGCCGTTCTATTGGCACTCGATGCGGCATCTTTTCGTGTCCAATCTGGTGCGCGACGGTATGTCTGAGAGTGATATTACCGATGTAGTCGGCTGGGCGAACAGCGCGATGGTACAGGTTTATAACGATGTGCCGGCCAGCGAACGACTGAGCAAGTTCTTTGAGAACAAACGCGCAGCGGAGGCAGAAGAAGCCGAAAAGTGATTGGAGGCGACTGATGAAGACTTTTAAGAGTCTTGCAGCTCTGGAGGCTGCTGCTAAAAGGTCAGCGAAAGCGACGTTGAATAATCAGGTTGCAAATCTGGTCAAGAAAAAGATTCAAGAACGAGAGTCGATAGATATTTACGGAAGTTATCTTCCCGTAATGTATTGGCGTAGATACGATCTCGGAACGAATCTTGTAGTGAATCCGACGGGTGCTTATCAAATCAACATATACGATATGGCATCAGCAAATACACCGCAGAGAAGAGGAACTCCTCCCCCTCCAGGATATTTTGCTCAGATGTTAAATGACACCGGTGCGCCGAATGTCTTTAATCATAAGGACTATGTATGGATGCACGAGCGTCCGTTCTACGATCACGCGGTAGCAGAGCTTGAGGGTTCGGGAGAACTTATTTCTGTTGCTCGCGCCGGCTTTTTAGCCAACATTTGAGGGGTTCCCTCACACTAATGAGCATTCGCTCAAATTTTCTAAAATTTAAGGAGAAACCAAATGGAACTTTTTCTGGAGAATATTGCAAAAGACGCAATGGACCCGTCCACTTATCAGTATTTTAAGGGTTTGCAGGATCGCCGCATCGTATTCAACGATGAGGTTGACGACCGTATTGTCGAGAGCGTCATGCTTCCCTTACTGGAGATGGACAACGACGGCAGCGGCAAGCCAATCACGATTGTACTAAACACCTGTGGCGGCTCGCTGTTTGACGGCATGCCTCTTTGTGATATTATTGACAATCTCAAGACTCCGACAACCATTTTGGTGACCGGCCACGCCTATTCGATGGGCGGCTATTTTCTGATGGCCGGATACAGCAACCCGAACGTAACCAAGAAGTGTTACAAACACTCCACTGCCCTGCTGCACGGTGGCTCCAGTTATATGGAAGGCACGAGCTCATCGGTGAAGGATACGTTTAAGTTTACGGAACGCTTTGAACAGCGTCTTCGCGACTACACACTCTCTCATTCCAAGATCACGGAGGATGAATACGAACGCATGGAACGCTACGAGTGGTACATGGACTCGGATGATATGCTCAAGTATGGTCTTGTGGATGAGGTGCTTTAATGAAGAAATTCTATGACACTTGTGCTCTGCTGAACGCCGGCGAACGTGCGTTCGCGGAGCCTTTTTACATCTCTATGGTAACGTTGCGCGAGCTGGAGAATATCAAGACCAGCCGCAGCAAGGATGCCGAGGTCAAGCATAAGGCTCGCAAGGTGACCCGACTGCTGGACGGTCACCCAGAGATGTACACGGTGGCAAACTACGCTACCGTGATCCCGAGCCCTTCCGGCGCACTACATGATGGTGCGCCGGACTATCTCATCTGCTATGACGCGGCACAGACCCGCGCGGCAGAGCCGATTGTATTCGTGACCGATGATCTCTCCTGTCGCTGTATTGCGCGGGAACTGTATCACATGGAAGTGGCGTCCTCTGATGTAGAGGATGATATCTACACCGGATATATTCAGTTCGCGGGCACTTCCGACGAAATCAACCAGTATATGGAGCAGCTCGACACCTCTACCCTGTTCCCGAATCAGTATCTGTTGCTGACGGACACGGAGACCGGTAAGACGAGCGAAATGCGATTCGACGGCGAGAGGTTTGTTGAACTGCGTCTGCCGCACTCCGGCTATTTGAAGGGAAAGAATTCGCTCCAGCGTTGTGCGCTTGACCTGCTGATGAACCGTGATATTGACATTGTGGCAATTCTCGGCACTTACGGCAGCGGCAAGTCTTTCTTGACCACCCAGATGGGGCTGTATCATGTGCTCGAAAAGGGCAACCAGAGCAAACTGTTGGGAATCCGTGAGCCTGCCGGTGAAGGCGCTCCGGTCGGTTATTTGAAGGGTACGCTTGAAGACAAGACGCGCAACTTCTTTCTGCCGATTGAGCAGCAGCTGAAGGGCGGCGAGTTTGAGCTTGAAGCTCTTCGTCAGCGCGGCCAGCTTGACACGAATATCCCCTATTATATGAAGGGTACGACCTACAACGACACAATTATGCTTGTGGATGAGGCGGAAGACTTGTCCGAGGCGCAGATTCGACTTGTGGGAACACGTCTCGGCCAGAACAGCCGTATCTTCTTAAGCGGCGATTATGGCCAGTCACTGGTGGACAGAACTGCGAACAATCCACTGGTAAAGATGTGTAATGAACTGCGCGGTGAGAAGTCCTTCGGGTGCATTTACCTTGATGAGGATGTAAGAAGCAGCGCAAGTAAACTGTTCGCTGAGCTGTTCAAATAAAGTAGACAGGCGAAACGGAAAGATGTATAATGTCTCCAAAATAAAGATTGGCGGAGATATTATGTATCAACAAAATACGAAAGTCGAAATGGCTAACAGTAAGAATAATCGCAGACGAGTTAATCGTTTTAATCGAAGAAAAATAATCGTTGGCAGCCATTCTCGATTGGCTATCCCGCTATTATATTCAGACAGAAGCGGGAAAAGGCGCAAGCCTACCGACGAATAATCAGGAGTGTTTATGAACATCGAATATCTTATCAATAACCTCGACCAGATAATGATTTATTTCATCCCGGCGACTGTTTTTATGGTTGCCTATCGTTTGACGGCTCGATATTCAGCTCCCAGAGAACTTTTCTCTGCAAATACTGTTATCTGGAGTTATATTTTAACGGTTGGATTGCGTTGGTTTTGGCCTAATATCAGCATACCGATTATCATAGCGGTGTCGTTTGCTTTAGGGTTCTTTGGCGGAATTGTCCGCAACTCCGGATTTGTCGCTTTTCTGCTCGATAAAGTTTTCTACAAGTCGTTAGATGAAGATGTATGGTATGCGATTTCTGATTTCAAAAAAGGTACAACTTTGCGTGTATATCTTGACGATTTAGATATTTCTTACCAAGGATATTTCACTGAAGATCATAAGAGTGAGGATGGACATCGTTGGATTGTCTTGACTAACTATAAAAAATTTGTCGGTAATGAATCGCATACAGATGAACCGTTGTTTGACTACAAAGAAGATAATACACGAAAAATCGTATTAGACACCACGAAGATTTCGCGGGCTGAAATCAAATATCCAAAGAACAGTTCTAAAATTTAAGAAGATTCCCAAGCACCACGGAAACGTGGTGCTTTTTCTATTTTAGCCGCGCCTTTCCGCGGCTTTTTGCTATAAGGAAGGTGAATTTATGGCTGATTTAGGCGTTACTGTCGAACTTATCCCTAATTTTGACAAACTCGAAAGCGCCCTCAGTAACTACAAGGATTTTCCGATTCAGGTTGATGCTGCAGCTCTGCAGAAAAGTATCAGTTCAGCAATCAAAAACGCTTCCTCAACCAAGCTGAAAGTAAACGTTGATACTGCAAATATCACTGCTCAGATTAAAAAGGCTATCTCGGCGGCTGGAACTGGAACGACTAGCTCCGGCAAAGCTAAGTCTTCTGCGGCTTCGACCCGCTCCTCTACCATAAAGAGTAGCTCGTCTAAGAACTCCCCATCGGGCAAAACAGATGTAGAGAAGGCTGCGGAACGGCAGTTGCGCACAATGGAGCGTCAGGCGACCGGCTTGAGACAGATGATGTCTTATCTGAAGAACATGTCGAGTCCTATCGATTCAAAGGCTATCTCGGCGGCTGAAACCGCGATGAAGAAGTTTGAGTCAACGACCAAGGGTACTGTAGAAAGCGTTAACGCGCTGAAAGAGGCACAGCAGGCGACCAATATTGCGTTCTCTCGCAATAATTTGAAGGCTGCAGAAAAGGCCGAGCGGTCTATGCTGGATGTTCAGCAGATTCGCTCTAAGTTTGGAAAGCTCAATCAGGGCAATCTTTTCGGTAAGGAGAATGTAGACAGTCTTGATAAGATGCTCAAACAGTACAAGAGCATGGCGGATTTTACGCCAGAGAAGTACGCGCTTGAGAAAAACATCAAGAAAATGTGGACTACAGTGTCCAGACAGAACTCCCAATCGGTTGCTGATAGTGCTTTGGCATCCGGACAGAAATATATAACGCAGCTTCAGGCCCTAAAAGATAAGGGGACGCTGCAGAATTATGACTGGACGGCATTCGAGAATGCAAAATCTGTTTTCCAGAATGCGGCGGCCGGCACTTATGAGCTGGAGCAGGGTCTGAATGGACTCCGTTCCGCGTGGGCTGACGCGAGCGCACAGGCGGATTTGTTTAATGCTAAGCAAACTGCGACCGTTCGTTCTCAGAGATCGCAGGAACATTTGGCGAACATTTATCGGCAGGCCAGCGAAACGCTTAAAAATAATCCAAAAGCGGCGGGTTCTTATTTACAAGGCGAACTGCAGAACATTATGAGCCGCGCGAGAAACCCGGGTGAAGGTGACAGCGTTGAGGGACTTCAAAGAGACCTCGCGGCAGTTCGCTCCAGTATGGAAGAACTCGGGTTTACGTCTGAAACTGTCGGGCAGAAGCTGACTCGTCTGTTCAAGGATCACTTTAACACGGCTATTGCGATGGCAGGACTGCACTTATTGCAGAACGGCTTACAGCAGACGCTCCAGAATGTTGTCGACGTTGACACGGCGATGACCGACCTGAAAAAGGTTTCGGAAGGCTCAAGTCAGGATTACGCTAATTATCTTGACAGCGCTGGTGAACGCGCGAAGAGCCTCGGCGCTTCGATTACGGATGTAATTGGAGCAACATCTGAGTTTAGCCGACTCGGATTTAATTTGGAGGATGCCTCCAATCTTGGCGACTGGGCGACCAAATATATGAACGTGTCGGAGTACACGAATATTGAGGACGCGGCACAGTCGCTTGTTTCTACTCTGCAGGGCTTCCATCTTGCTGCTGACGATGTTGGAAGCGTCGTAGACCGTTTCAATGAGGTCGGGAATAACTACGCGATAAGTTCAGAAGGGCTTGGCGAAGCTCTTAAAAGATCAGCAGCAGCTCTGTACTCAGGCGGCAACTCTCTCGATGAGAGTTTGGGCCTCGTAACAGCAGCAAACGAAGTGGTTCAAGATCCAGACACAGTAGGAACATGGGCTAAAACCCTTAGTATGTACCTCCGTGCCGCTAAAGCTGATGCTGAAGAGGCCGGAATCGAAACGGATGGTATGGCAAACTCTGTGAGCGAGCTTCGCGAAACCATCAAAACTTTAACTCACGACAAAGTGGACATTATGTCTGACGAGGCTGGAACGAAATTTAAGAGCACCACGCAAATTATGCGTGAAATTGCAGGTGTTTATGACAGTCTTAGCGACGTGGATCAGGCCGCTTTGCTCAAAACCATTTCTGGCAAGAGAATGGCGAATACAACTTCAGCGCTCATCCAGAATTGGTCGACCGTCGAGGATGTCATCAAATCAACTCAAAATGCAGCTGGCTCAGCAGATGCCGAGAACGCAAAATATCTTGATTCCATTCAGGGTAAACTTGCACAGTTCCAGGCACAATTCCAGTCCGCAAGCACGAGCGTTCTTGACTCAGGCTTTGTGAAAGGAACTATCGACGCTGGCTCTGGTATTCTCGGGTTCTTCAACACCCTGATTGATAAAGCTGGTGTTATTCCGGGACTTATTACTCCTATTGCCTCTCTGTTTATGTCCATGAATGGGAAAGGGCTTATCGGAGGAAAGGGAGAATTTGGAGAAAACACTTTGGACGGAAGTGGTTTATTTAGTTGGCTGAAAAATTATAACACCAAAAACCGCGACTATTGGCAGGAACAAAATGAAATTCTGAAAAGCTACGCTCAGATGAAGCAAAAACTCAGTGGTGCTGATTTTGAAAAAGCTCTTTCTGGCGCAAGTATTCAGAGTCGTGAGTTCGCTAAATCCCTTGACACCGTTGGGAATGCAGAGGATGTTGTTTTTAGTAAAATCGATAACTTTACTGCAAAGCAAGAAAAAATAGGAACACTCGGAGCCAAGATTGCATCGACTTTTAAGGGGATCGGGTCTGCTATTGCAAGCATGGCCGTGTCGATGGCAGCAGTCTGGGCGGCGACACAGTTAATTCGGATAGGTGCCGATCAGATCGACAAATCATTCATGACAGGCGCTGAAGCCGCGGAAGTAACCAGCGAAAACATAGAGAATTATACTTCGAGCTCTAAAGCTATCGAAGAGAACATCTCTACCGTAGAAGGACTTCGCGACAAATTCGAAGAATTGTCGAAAGGAGTTTCCAGTAGCGGCGAAAATATTAGCCTGACAGCTGAACAATTTCAAGAATATAACGATATCGTGTCGCAATTGGTTGCCATCAACCCGGCACTGGTTCAAGGATACAATGACGAAAATCAGGCTATCATTGACAAAAACAACTCAATCGAGCGAACCATTGAGTTACTGAAGCAAAAACGCGTCGAAGAAGCAAAAAATGCCGTATACGGCGGAACCAGTGAGAACGACGGCGGGAAAACTAATGCTCAGGTAGCTTTTCTTGCGTCAAAGGACGAATATAAAAAAGCGAAGCAAAATCAACAGATGGTTGGAAACCAGATTGAGACTTTTATAAATAATGCGTTTACTAAAGCTGTAGCCGACAGACAAGGTTACAAAGTTAAAAATATTCTGCAGAAATACCTTGGAAATTCTTACGATGATTATTTAGATCAGTATGGTCTTACAAAAGGCGGTATGGCAGATTATCTGAACAAAAACGCCGACGCTGTTCACGACAATATTGCCGCCATCGTTAGCGAGCTTAATGAAGCTGGCGTCTTAACGAGCAATATGTCATCGGAAGGAAGTAACCTTATTCAGAGCTGGGGGCTTGCTGGAGAACAGTTAAAGAACTCAATCGGTGATTTATCTAATATGATTGGGATGGCCTTCCAAACAGATGAAGCATATTACGATACGCTTACCGAAAAGCAACAGTCGTTTTTGGATAATTTCGCAGACAGCATTGACTCTAGCATTCTCGAAGGGGATTTGGAAAATTCCGCAACAGATTACGCTACAGCAATGATGAAGGTTGCCAAATATAATGATAATGCAAAGAAGTCGATGGAAGACTACGCCAACCTGATTGAAAATCGCGGTAGTATGACTGTTTCTGAATATCAGGAAAAAGCTCAGAAAGCGATGTTGTCACTCAAGGGAACTTTGAGAAGTGAGTTATCAAAAGAAGAACTAGACGCCATTGACTTCCGCAAGATGTTCGGACTTGAGGATCTCCAGAAACAAACAGATGATCTGAAAGCGACCATCACAGATAATTTGTCTGATGTTAAGATTACTGATCCCGGAAAGATGGAAGAAATTGTAGGTCTTTATCAAAACTGGGTCGATCTTCACAAAGAGATGTCCAAATTGGGCGTTACTTCAGAGGAAGTTAACAAAGCTACTTTTGGCAATCTAGATCTGAATGATCGTTCGTCCGTTCAGTGGACGAAGGAAAATCTTGAGAAGTATAAAAGTGAGTTTTTAAGCTGGGCTCCTGAAAAGGAAAAGAAAAAATGGGAAAACGACACTAAAGCGATGGGGAAATACTGGCAGAATTTCGTCAAGGATATGGACGGTTCTGTTTCTACCGTACTTGGCTCGTGGGGTACATTCGGTAAAGACGAAATACCGATTGCATTCACTCCCTTACTGGACGCTAATGGTACATTGACTCCGCTGAGTTCTGATGAGGTAAATAGCTATATCAATGGCATCGTAGGCAGAGCCGCTTCAATGCCGGGTAAATTGGCAGACAATATCTTGAAATTAGACAAAGCACAATATGGTATTATAGCTGACATCGGCGATACTGCAGAACGCACTGCAGATATCATGCATTTCGCCGGGTCGGACGGTGCCCTTGCTCAAATTTCCTCCGCAATTCAAGAATTTTGCGCAACGAACGGATATTCTACCGGAGAATTCTTCAACGCTATTCAGAGTGGCAGTGAAGACGCAATGAAGGCTCTCGCAGCCATGACCATGACCGCGCAGGACTTCAACCTTGACAATCTCACCGGCGACCAGATTAGCACATTTAACAAGATTATCGCTACCAGTGGAGATAATGTCTCGGAATACCTTGGTAAACTGCAAGCAATTGATCAAGCTGGGCACCTTGGAGAGTTCTTAGATGAATTCAACAAGAAGTTACAGGCTCAATCTGGAGCTGTAAGAACGGTAGCGCAAGATCTCACCGACTATAAAACTGCTCTTGAGAAATCAACGGACAATGTTGAGACCCACGAAAATATGGTCAGCATTTACGATGAGTTTGCAAAGTCTGTCAAAAAAGGGCAGATCAATACCGATACTGCTCGTGCTCAGATGGAGCTGCTCATTGGTAAGGTCGTAGATCTCAAAGAAGCCAAAAAGTGGATTAGTGAAAACCAAGGTTTCTTCCTCACCGGTAAAGATGAAGATAAAGTCGGACAAGATCTGACCGGCGGATTCAATACACTTCACAAGAAATATAACGCACTCAGCAAAGACCAGAAGGCTCTTGTTGACGGCATGATGCAGGTAGATTGGAAGAACGGCAGTATTTCTGTCGCAGCGAACGATGTTGTTGACCTCGCTCGCGCGTTCGGTATGTCTACCGCGTCGCTGCAGCAGTTCTTTGATCTGGTTGACTCGTACTCCAACCCAACAGAAACAAATATTTCCACGGTTTCGGACACCGTAGATCAGCTGAATCAGGCAACTATAGATGCCGGCAAGAACATTGAACCTTCTCTTCGAGCATCGAAAGCCGCATGGGATTCTTTGACGGTTGCTGAAAAACAAGCGCTTGAAGCAGCAACGAAAAATACGGGCATTGATCCGACTCAGATGACGTACAACGACATCGAGCGACTGACTAACTCGTATAATGCGCTTAACGCGGCAATGGGAAAAGATTTTTCGACCGCGAATGTCGAAAAATTCTTTTCTGGTATAGGTGAAAGTGTTGTTACTGTTGAGAAACTGTCCGATGGTACGCAGTCTATTGATATCAAGAATGTATCTGCTTTTGTTGATAAAGTAAAAGAATTGTCTGGGTTGAATATCAGTGAAGGCGATTTGCCGACTATGCTGAATCTGCTTAATACCAAGACTCGCGAAAACGGTGACCCGTATAAGTTTACTATTAACGGTGAGGCTCCTATTACCGAAGAAGACACAACACAGCAGATGATGGACGACCTGACGGAAGTGTTCGAGCATAAGTACAATCTTAACATCGACACGACAGAGGCCGAGGCAAAAATTGATGCTCTTATTGAAAAATGTAAATCATTTGCAGACGGATCTTATCGTACAGGAACTACGGACGAATCAGACAAATCAGGTGGAGTAAAGTATAGTGAGCCGATTGGTCCTGAATATCAGCCAAAACCAATTGTATTCAAAACAGATACGACACAACTTGATCAAGCCAAACAGAATCTTCAAGATCTTCAAGAAGCAGGAATAATCGATCCGGAAGTTGACATCAATGTAGTGACGCATATGGATGAAAACGCCCAGAAGTTTTTGGCGGGACAGAAATTAGTAGACAATAGTCAATCGGTCTCAATAAACGCGACTACTCATATGGATTCGCCCGCGCAGACAATAATTAACGGAACTTTATCCCCGAGTATTCCAGTTACAGTAAATGCTTCCACTAACGCTGATCAAGAAACTCAGTCGCTGCTTAATGGCTCGAAACAGGTAGGCGTGCAAGTTTCGGCAAATGTTGATACTCCTAATGATCCTGTTACTCCAGCCGCTCAGGAAATGGGAAAAGCATTAGACTCAGCTATCAACAAACCGCGTGTAGTCAATGTAAATACTTCTGCGGCTCTTTCCAATGTTAACAGCTTGGTTGGGTCGATAAATAGTGTCAAAAGCAAGACTGTTACCATTACCGTTAATAAAAGAACATACGAGACAACAACGACTGGTAACTCAGCCCCCGGTAAAAACAAATATACTGGCGGTTACACCGGATTTACCGGGAATATGACCGGCATGGCTTCTGGCGGTCAATCCGTCGGCGGCAAAACCCTTGTTGGTGAGCTTGGCCCCGAACAGTGGATTTCTCGCGATGGCAAACACAGCAAAATTGTTGGCAAGCATGGCATGGAGGTCATCGATACCAAGCGCGGCGATGCTATCGTTCCTGCGAACATTACTGCTGGTCTTATCCGCGGTGGTCTCAAACAGTCGTATAATGGAGCATCTTCATCCGGTGCGCTAGCAAATCTGGCTTATGGAACTGGCGGTAAGTATTATAACGCGAATGGAACTTCATCCGCGAAAACCAAGACTCAGAAGGTTAAGGTAACCGCTGATACTTCTAAACTCGAGGACGCAGCGAAGGAAGCTCTTGACAAAATCAAAGAAGAAGTCGAGGACATCATCGATCAGCTTGAGCATAAGATCTACCTCGTCGAAAAGCAACGTGGCGACCCGATGAAGATTGTCGCTTATTATAAACAGATTCAGGATGAAGCCAAGAAGGCTGCCGACAGATTCCGTGCTCAAGGGCAAAAAGACTCGTCAGAGTATGTGAGGTCACAGCAAAAGACATGGTGGGAAGCGCATGACAGCATCATCGACACGATGAAGGACATGTACGACAAGATTACGTCGGAACATGAAAATGCTGTTAAGCTGGCCGAGCGAAGCCTTGACCGCCTGCTCGACACTGACAAGCTCGAACGCTCTTTCACTCGTGCTCAGCGTAAGATTTTCAACTCGGCGAAGCTGTCACAGAATATCCTGAACGGTGTTGCCAAGAAGGGCAACCCTCTGGCCGGCATCTTCAGCGGCATTGCAGACAGTTTCGAAACCAAGACTGTTGATACTATCTTCTCGTCTATCGATGGCGATGCAATCGAGTCTACGCTCAACGGCATCATTGACCATTATCGCGAAGCTCAGAAGAACCTGCACAAGGAAGCGCAGTATTACCGAGGCATGGGATATTCCGATCTCAGTGACGAAGTGGCCGATCTCTCCGACCAGTGGTGGGAGTACGAAGACGCTGTTAAGGATGTTAAGCAGAAAGTCATCGACTATCTCTCTGATATCGTTGATGCAGCGAGCGACTCTGTTGATACGGTTCAGGACGTTCTCGACACGTTCAAGAAGGCCGCCGAGGAATACTCGACAAATGGTGGTTTTATCTCTGTCGATACCTTCCAAGAAATCTCCAAACTCGGCGTCGAATACATGGGATACCTCAAAGACGAGAACGGGCTTCTGACCATCAATGAGGAAATGATTAACCGTGTTATCAAAGCTAAGACTGATCAGATGGCTTTGGAAAGCGCCTCCGCTTATGTGGAGCGTCTGCGTATGGCTCTGCAGGAGAACGACGTTGTTTCTCTGAATAATCTGCTGAACGCAACGGCCGACCTGACTGAGGTTCAGTGGAGTTCTGTGTACGCGCAACTCGCTATGCTTGACCTCACTAAGGAAGGCTACGAGCAGGCAGTTAAGAATGTAGATGCATACCGCAGTATTCTGTCCAACGTAAAGTCCGGTGTCGGAATTGACTTTGATGATTCTAAGGATAGCGTTGACGCGCTGTTCAAGTACGTCGAAGACATGATTCGAGACGAAATTGACCAGCAGGTTGACGCTCTGGAAGAGCTGAAGGATAAGTATAGCGAGATCATCGACAAGAAGAAGGAAAGCCTGCAACTCTCCAAGGACGAAGCAGAGTATCAGGATGAAGTGGCCGACAAGGTTAAGGATATGGCGAAGCTCCAAGAGAAGATCAATGCTCTGTCGCTGGATGACAGTCGTGAATCTATCGCTAAACGAAAAGATCTTGAAGAGCAGCTCGCCGATCTCCAAAAAGAACTTGGCGAGACCCAAGCGAATGAGGCTTACGACCGTCAAACCGATAATCTCGACAAGCTGCAGGAGGCTTACGAGAAGGAAAAGGACGCCGAGATCAAGAAACTGCAGGATTCGATTTCATCGGAGGAAAAACTCTACCAAATGGCTCGAAAGAGAATACAGGATGGTTGGGCAACACTTTACGATGATTTAATTGAATATAACACGCGTGCGGGGTCGGACATCAACGCCAAGGTGACACAAGCATGGCAAGACGCCCAAAAGGCTATGGAGAAGTACAATGCTACTTACCTCGAAGTCTATGATCGTCTTGGTGAGAATGGCTCCAATTCTTCTTCCAACGGTTCTAACTCCAATACCATTGGCGACTCGAATAAATACGGGACAAGTGATGCAGAAGCAGCCGATATTAAGTATATCGTCGGACAAATGAAGAAAAATAGTGACAAATGGTCGAAGAACATGACAAAAGACCAGAAAGACGAGCTTAATAAAAAGAATTGGGATTGGTCTAAGCAACTCAATAGTAAGTACGACCTCGGTGTTTATTACGATGGTAGCACTGGTATCTGGTACGATAAAGACCATGATAACATTTACAGCAAATATCTTGGTAAACTTCATTCCGGCGGTGTTGTCGGCGATTTTTCTACTTTGCGTCAAGACGAGATGATAGCGACTCTGCAGAAGGGCGAAATCGTGCTCGACAAGCCCAAACAGCAGTCGCTCGACTCCATTCTCAAAGTAATGTCCGCTATTACCAGCGGTTTGTCCGCTTCTACCCTGCCCGACCTGTCCAAGACCGCTCAGATGCCTGTTTCCGGCGTAAACCGTGAAGTTGTCACGATTCCGCGTGAGAACATCACGAACGTTACCTTCGGCGACACCATCATCAAGGGTGCGGACGGCGACACGGTTAAGCAGCATGAAGCTGTATCCCGCCGCATGGTCAACGACATTATCGAAGTTCTCAAAATCAAAAAATAAGGGCCGGCGCGGTATGTTTCCATACCGCGCCTTTCTATAGGAGGTGCTTAACCTGTTTAACACCTACGAATTCACGTTCGCCGGAGAGTCGTCTCTGGCATATAACCTTTTTATCTGTGATCTGGACAGCAAAAGCAACGAAGACACGGCGTTCGGTAACGAAGCCAGTATCATCGAAACGAGAACGACCGGCCGCGTTCAGCCAATTCATCAAGGCGTAAACTACCACGAGAAGCCTCTGGAGTTTAACCTTGTCTTTGGTTCGGAAACGCCGCTCGACCGTTACGATTTTCAAGAGGTTCAACTCTGGCTGACCGGCTATCAGGAATATCAGTGGCTCTCCATCTGTCAGCCTGACATGGAAGACTATCAGTACCGTTGCCTGATTACAAACCTCGAGCCAATCTCTGTTGGCTGGCTGCCATTCGCGTTTGAGGCTACGGTCACCTGCGACTGCCCTTATGCTTACGGCTTTCCTTTCACAGAGACATATGAAGTGGCCGGCGAGACGGAAATCGTCTTTCGGAACAACAGCTCTGTTCGCGAGTACATCAAACCCGTACTGACCATTGAACCGACGGCGGCTGACTTCTCTATCGTGAACGCTGATGACAATGGGCGCGAGTTTAAGCTGACGGGCGTACCCGCGGCTGACTCTATCATTACAGTGGATAACAACGCCGGCATCATCACCGAATCCCACGATACAAACCTGTATGATAAGTTCAATATGAATTTTTTCCGGCTGGTTCGCGGTGATAATCACCTGAAAATCACTGGCAGCGGCAAGCTCACAATCAGCGGCAGAATGCTGTTCAACGTGGGCGCATAAAGGAGGTCTGTGTATGTATCTCGATTATACGCAAATCGCCTTTGACAAATTTGGTCGGCCGGAGCCGCCTACCCTGCTGCTCCAAACGGCTGACGAGCGCACGATTGGCACGCTTCCCAACGTGGCGAATCTGAAAATCACAGTTAACTTTTCCGAAACAAGCGAAATCTCTTTTGACCTGCCCGCCTATTCTGACGGCGTGCCAACGCCGCTTTATGATAAAGTGGTCGGCTACAAGGTGATTCGCACCGAGCACTACGGCATCTTTCTGCTGATGAAGCCGGAAATCTCCGGTGACGGCATTGAAGAGATTAAGTCGGTGACCGGATACTCTCTGGAGAAGAAGCTGGAGAACAAGCAGTTCTTCCTCGAGGAGGGCACATTTAATTTCTGGAATCCCGCGACGCCGGATGATACCATTCTGGGTCGAATTCTGGAAGTATCCCCGGGCTGGAAGGCAGGATATGTTGCGCCGTCTTTGATTGGACGTTACCGCACGTTCGACCAGTATGACGACTACGCGCTGAGTTTTCTGTATGATGACGCAATGGATACGTTTCGCTGCGTGGTTGTATTCGACGTGTATAATAAGACGATCAACGCTTATGATGCGGACGATGATGTGTCTACCCTGCCGATTTACCTCGGGTTCGACAACCTCGTGACCGACCTTGATATCACAGAACTAACTGATGAGTTAGTAACTGCTATGACACCAAGCGGTGCGGACGACCTTGACATACGACAAGTAAACCCGACCGGCACGAACTGGATTTACGACATCTCGTACTTCATTGAGAACGGAGATATTCCTTCTGCCCTGGCTGAAAAATGGACAGAGTGGCAGAAAAGCGTGCTGAACCGTCAGGAATACTACAAGGGTTTGGTCGGACTGCGAGCTTCTGCAACAGCGCGGCTGCTCTCCGAACAAGCCAAACTGGTTGACCGAAAAGCCGAACTGGACGACCTGACGAATCAGCAGTCTGTAACCATTCAGGCTCTGGCTCTGGAAACGACCGCGGACGGTAAGGCTTCACAGCAGAAAAAGCTCGACGAGATCAACGCCAACATGGAGAAGAAAAAGAAAGAGGTTGCCGACCAAGAAGCTGTGGTAGCAGATATCAAGACCACGCTCGACGCTTCCAACCCCGACTCCTATCCGGCGCAAATCAAAGCCGTGAATGACGAGCTGAAGCTGACGGCTTTCTTTACCGCAGACGAATATGCTTTGTTGCGGCACTACTTTATCGAGCAGCCGCTTTCGGATGATACCTTCGTTGCTTCCGATGTTGACACCGCTGTTACCGGAGAGAGTTCAAAGGTTACAAATGGTGCGATTGCTATTTCTGATTCAACCCTCGCGCAGGTTGACTTCGGCGAGATCAAGAAGAAGATGTACACCATTGCTGGCGGCACTGCCGTGGTAACAGCGGCGAACAAAATGTCCATTTCAATTATCCGTGGTACTCTGGAACACAAGGCCGGTGACGAGTTTGTGTTCAGCCTGTACTGCGGCGAAATGAAAATCGGCGAAAAAACCGCACCGAGCGGTCTGATTACGCTGACTGGCACGCTGTCCAACCTCAAGAATGACATTCACGAGGTAAACGACAAAGAGGTCATCACCTATGAGGGCACTTCCCTGTCGTTTGACATCACGGCGGCCGACCTTTATATGACAACCAACGTGTCGGACTATCAGAAGTATTCCGTCGAGATGGAGCTTTACGACCATGCGGTCAAGACGCTCGCCGACGTTGCTTCGCCGACCTATGAGTTCAGCGTTGAAACCGGCAACTTCATCTGGGTGCAGGAGTTCGAGCCGTTCCGAAAAGGACTGGAGCTCGGCAAAGGTGTTTACCTGCGTCTGCATAATGATGAGGTTATCACCCCTGTTCTGATTGGATTCGACCTCGACTTTGAGGATCAGGAAAAGCTGTCGCTCACCTTCTCCAACAGGTTCAAGCGTCACGACAACGTGGCAAACCTGAAAGAGATGATTGAGAACAGCTATTCTTCAAGCCGCAGTTTTGACGCGGCGAAGTATACCTACAATCAGACGGCGAATCAGGCTTCTAAGGTTTCCGAGTTCATGAACAGTTCTTTGGACGCGGCGGTCAATTCTATTATCGGCGCAAAGAACCAGAGTGTCCGCATCGACGGTGCTGGTCTGCATATCGGCGAGCCTGACTCTCCGTATCAGATTCGCATTATCAACGGCATGATTGCCATGTCGGACGACGGATTTCAGAGCGCAAAAGTTGCCATCGGACACTTTGCAACTGATGAACTGGGCGATCACTGGGGCGTAAATGCCGACATCATTGGCGGCAAGCTGCTTATCGGTAACGGCCTGGTAATCGAGGCTCCGAATGATGACGGTGTGATGCAGTTCAAGGTTGACGCTACCGGCGCTTGGCTGTATAACTCTACCTTTGTTTTGGCGAAGGACGGCGGCGGCAAGATTTTAATCGACCCGCGCTACGGCATTGCCTCCGGCAAGGGAGACCTGTATACAACGAACGGCACGACAGTTACCCCTTCGTTTATCGACGAGGACGGCAAGATTGTGTTCGATGATGATATCACACTGAAGGGTTTGAAGATTCCGAAGGGCACGAACTTCTACATCGACGCCAATGACGGCAAGGCTTATTTCCGTGGCAATATCTATGCCGAGGACGGCATTTTCAACGGCACCGTTTATGCTAAGGACGGCGAGTTTACCGGCAAGATTACTGCGACGAGCGGTGAATTCTCCGGCGAGCTGAAAGGTGCTTCGGGCACTTTTTCGGGTACGCTGAAGGCTGGTAAGATTGACGGCGGTATGATTTCCGGCACGATCAAGTCTGATGAAAAGACTGGAGGAGCGTTGGAAGGCGTTAGCTTGAATATCGGCAACGGGGCGTTTCAAGTAGATAGTTCTGGCAACGTAACTATTAAGAGCGGCAACATCAGCTGGGGCGCAGTTACCGGAACCGATGAGATTGACCAGAAAATCGAGAACGCACAAAATACCGCAGATTCCGCATCGAGCAAAGCCAGCTCTGCCAAGAGGGCGGCCGATTCTGCTCAAAGTGATGCTGATGATGCGAATGATGCTATTGCATCGTTAGCCAACGGTAAAAAGATTTCCGGTGTTACCGGAACATTCATCAGCGGCAACACTATTAAATCTCCAAACATCGAGGGCAATAATATTACGGTAAATGGCTACTTTCAAACGAAGTCGTCTTCAAGCACGGTTACCGGATATATGGGTGCGATGACAGGTGAAGATGTCAACGGACGAGAAACCCCGGGCGTTGGTCTTAGCGCAACCTGCACTAACGGCATTATGCAAGCGCCATACGTTATTGTAACCGACTCGGGCGTTCGTCTACAGGGTGGCGATGTATCGCTCTATGTGACAAAAGGCAGTGCTCGAATCGACACTGGGTCGAAGGTTATCGATCTTTTAAGCACAACGGCTACATTTGGATAAGAGGTGATATACGTTGGCAACTGTATCTGCTCGAAATATTACCTCGACCAGTGTTACTGTCCGCGTAACCGGAGTTAAAAGCGGAGACGAATTATATTTCTTCGTTCGTCTTCAAAGCGATTCCAGTGACGTATCCGGATATGCCTACGATAGTGCGTCCAGCACATCCGCAGAAGCCGATATTGGTGGACTGGAGCCGGGAACCAATTATCTGGCCAACGTCAGAATCAATGGGAAATGGGCTACCGCAGTTAAATTCAAAACTGACCCCGAAGAAGTTGATTTTGGAGGCGACATTGACACCAAATGCACCACAGACTCGATTTCTGCCCGATTGGTTGGTATCAACACCGACTACCCAAACAACAAGGTGAGAGTCACTTTTTATGTGGCTGGGAGCCAAGTATCATCATTTACTTTCGCCGGAGTACCGTCTTCAGGTACAACGAAATGGATGACAAAAACCGGTTTGAAACCCGGAACAAGGTATTCTGTTTCGATTGAAGCTGAAGATCTTGTGACTGGGTGGAGTAATTCTTGGAGTGACAGAGTTACTACAGACAAGATACTCGTTTCTGCATGGAGCTGGTCTTCATCCAACGGTACTGCATCAGCTTCTCAAACTAAAGCTGCTTATACTGCTTTAACCAATAATGGCTCCACTTCGGATTTTTCATATCTTGTGTGGAACGATATGTGCAGCAAAGTTATCGAAATTGAAAATGCGGCTGGTCTTACTTGGAGCACCAAATACGCATCATACGCGGATACCAAAATGTCATCTTCTGACAAGGTGCTGACCGCAACCCGGTTCAATTCACTTCGCTATAATATCGGCCGCAGTTACTCTACCGGTATTAACGAGGTTGCCTCAGGCGACACTGTGTATGCTTGGTACTTTACCACGCTCGCCAGATGTATGAATGAGTGGATAGATCAAATCTAAAGGAGCACACATGACAAAAGAAATTCTCGCGGAAGTAGCGCAGATTCACAATCGTCTGGCGGAAATCTCAGTCCGCGGCGATGATGCTATCCGCATGGCAGAAGTGCTGACGCGCTGCCGTAACCTCGCACAGCAACTCTCAAACCTCGCAGAAGAGGACAACTCTGCGGACTAAGAAAGGCGGTGAACTTATGTCGCTTTGCGACCAATCGCCCTATCAGCTGCCGACCGTCACATTTGTTGGCGGTGCAACACAGCAGCTGGCGTTCCATACCTACTTTGAGGACAACGGCCGCCCGCTCAGCATGAGAGGCTGCACCGGCTACTTTTCTGTAGCTGAGTATCTGAATAAATCTTCCCCTCTGATTACCAAAACGATGGATATCATCGAGAGCAAAGCCGACGCGACAGACAACATTCTTCGTGTCGAACTCGAACCATCTGACACGGTCAATCTGGCGGGGAAATTTATTTATCAGGTCACTATCAAAGGCTCCGAGGGAGATGTGGACATCCCCTATCAGGGCATCATGTATGTGACGCGTAATATTGACAAACCAATCATCAAGTAAAGGAGAAAAGGCATGAATACTAAGTATTTTCTGAACCTTGTAGCGGGCAATGTATTCCGTTCCAAGGAGACGCCGGCTATTCCGACGAAGTATTACATCGGCCTGAGCAAGACCGAGCCCAATGAGACCGGCGGCAATGTAACGGAGCCGGAGACTGCAGCAGGCTACGCTCGTGTTGAGCTGAACAGTCTGGGTGAGCCGGTTGACGGTCTGGTAACCAACCAGCAGGCAATCAATTTCAACGAGTCTACCAACGGCTGGGGCACTGTTACCCACTTTGTTGTATATGATTCCAACGAGGCCGGCGCGGGCAATCTGCTGATGTACGGCGCACTGACTACGCCAAGAACGGTCGAGACGGCTACCATCATGACCATCAAGGAGAATTACCTCAAGCTGTCCGTTCAGAACCCGACCGCCTAAGTTTAAGATAAGGGGACAAGCATGAAGGATTATAAACTCTATCTTCGTGATCGGCTGATCGACATTGATCTGGTCACCAAGTCTCGTTACACCGAATGTGACCTGACGATATCCTCTATCCCCTTCCGTGAATATGTCGGCGAGGTATATGATGCAATCATCGTAGACAGCCATGTGGTCGATACTTATCTGACCGGCCTTTTCTCTGTAGATGAAGGCGTGGTTATCCATTCGGAGATTGACCAGATTCTGCGGCACGTTATGGAACGTGGCATGAACGCGCTTGTTATTGACAGCAAGGCGGAGCTCACATCTCACAAGATTCTGAGCTCCTTCTCTAACGCGCTCACGATTCACAGCGAGCCGACCGAGCTGCACGCTGAGACCTTCGAACAGGCTGATGATGTTGTTGTTCTGGCGGTAGACAAGCTGAATATGGAAGTACGCAAAAAGCTCTCCGGCACGGAGAATGGTTTGGAGATTCAGATCACCGCACAGGAGATTAAGCAGGCGTTTGAAAAAGCGACCGGCGCACTCCCCTTCGCTGCAGAAGTTCAGCAGACTTGGAGCCACAAATTCGACAAAGCCGAGAACGCATTGCATTTTCAGGCAGAATTGCAAAGTTTATGCTATCAGCTTTTCTCTGATGGCGGCATGACGGCGATGGAGCCTTACGCGGCACCGCTGCAGGTGGAGATTCTTTATTCTCTGGGCGGCGGCGCTTCTTCTTTCGCTCTTGATTCTACAGTTGTAGAAATAGCAAAGAATAGTTTTCTGCAGACTGAGACTTCCGTAATTCCGGTCGCGTTTCCGGTTCAGTTTTTACTGACATATGCCGTGGGTGCAGAGACTCAAACAGTAGTTTCTGCGGCAGTTACCAACCTGTGCTACAACTACTTCTCCGGCGGCAGCTCCGGTATGGAGATCACAGCGAAGCTCGGCGAGCTTGAGGAACACTTCCCGCTCGGCGGCTTTGAAAATGCTGTCCAGATGAAGAATACGGCCGCCGGCCATTTTCTGCTCGAAAAGAGAGAACACGCTGATTCTGATAGCGTTATCGCGGCTGCGTGTGATGCAGCGTTGACTGGTTCTTCTCCTGAGCTGGCTTCTGTTGTGGTACTCGGCTGTGCGATTGAGGAGTTTCTCCGAAGATGTCGGCTATTGTCCGAGATTGACAATGAATCTCTGGCCGACATAGACACGATGACGCTCGACAACTTAGATTATGTGGTTTTGTAAGAAAGGCGGTGTGAGATGAGCAAAACACCTAACTACGACCTGTTCGTCACAGATGATGCAGGGACTAAATTCAAGGACTGGCGCGAACAGATGGCGTCCGAGTCCAATTCCAATATGGTGAAGATCGACGCCGCCCTTTCCGGAAAGGCTGAGCAAAGCCGTTCGGTTGAAATTACGCTGACGGCTGACGGCTGGATTGGCGACGCCGCGCCATTTTCGCAACAGGTTGCAATAGCAAATCTGAAGGCTGATACCAATGGCTCTATTGCGATTGCAAGCGGCGCGACGGCGGATCAGCGTGCGGCTGTCCGCAAGGCTCAGCTTTCGATTGCGGCGCAGGCTGATGGATTGCTTACTCTGAACTGCGACGGCAAGAAGCCCACGGTGGATATTCCTGCTGTGGTTGTTATTTTAGGTTAAGGAGGTAGAAATATGCCTATTATTTCGGCATTTCCGACGGGCGAAAGCACCGTCGATTATACTGGCCCTAAATCCGGTTTGCCATCGCTGGAAGAGGGCAAGGTTGCGTATGTAACCGATGAAAAGCGGCTGTATACCGGCAACGCTGATGGCACAAATACGCAGGTTCCGAATGAAGAAGATGTATCGAACGCTGTGAGCGGACATGATTCTGATGAGAATGCGCACGCGGATAAATTTGCAAAGTATTTACCGCTTGAAGGCGGGAAAATGACTGGTGCGATTGTAGTTACCAACAATTATAATAAATATAGTGCCTTAGAAACTCCGACAGGTTATACTTATATTGATATATATGATGATGGTAAAGATGTTACTACGGGTACGACTGAAATGCACACCGTTGTAGGTAAGGGGCCGGGATACCTTACTGGGGAGCATCTTGTAATGGATGGTGCAGGCATAGATTTACGCAGATACAATGGGACGCTTGATAATACTCAAGTTGCTTTGAAGTTAAATGCCGAATCCAACACAGTAAGAATAGAGCAAGTAGGTACAATTTCTGACAACAGCGATGTCACCACAAAAAAATATGTTGATGATGCAATCTCCGAAGCCAATACCAACTATCTTCCTCTTAAAGGCGGTACAATGACAGGAAGCATTATCGCTCCAAGTAACACCTCTGCTATCCGAAATTCTACTAATTCCAGCAGAGTGTCGATACATGATGAAACAGCCGGACTTGCTTCGGGAACAGTATCAGTATTGTGTAATTCAAGTAATTCTGATAACCCCAATCTTACACTATCGGCGGGTTCAACTAATCTTTATGTGTCAGATGCCAATGGTACGGTTCAGATGACTCGTACAAAAGACATTACTCATGACAATGATATTACCGACAAAAAATATGTTGATTCTGCTATTCAGGTGGCTATTCAAGACACTTGGGAGGCGAGCTATTGATGAGCGTTCAGGAGACTAATCTTAAAGCTATCGCCGATGCCATCAAAGCTAAGACTGGGGAAACCGGCAACATCAAAGCGTCGGAATTCGCAAGTAAGATCAGTGCTATCGAGACCGGTATTGACACCTCTGATGCGACGGCAACAGCGGGTGATGTTGTTGCTGGACAAACCGGATATGCCAATGGCGAGAAAGTTACTGGTATGTTGGTTACCATCAAGAAACCGAAGTGGACTCAGGCTACATTGCCGGCTAGTGAGGATTGGCCTTCAGTTTGCTATGGTAACGGTAAGTTCGTAGCTGTGGCTTCGTATAGCAACATCGCCGCTTACTCTACCGATGGTGTCACCTGGACTCAGGCTACGCTGCCGGCTAATGCTGACTGGCGATCCGTTTGCTATGGCAATGGTAAGTTTGTGGCTATGGATAAGAAGGCGATCGCTGCTTACTCTACCGATGGTGTCACCTGGACTCAGGCTACATTGCCGGCTAGTGAGGATTGGTCTTCAGTTTGCTATGGTAACGGTAAGTTCGTAGCTGTGGCTTCGTATAGCAACATCGCCGCTTACTCTACGGATGGTGTTAACTGGACTCAGGCTACGTTGCCGACTAGTGCAACTTGGCAACCGGTCTGCTATGGCAATGGTAAGTTTGTGGCTGTGGCTTTTAATGGCAACATCGCCGCTTACTCTACTGATGGTATTAACTGGACTCAGACTACGCTGCCGGCTAGTACATATTGGCATTTAGTTTGCTATGGCGCAGGTAAGTTTGTGGCTGTGGCTTATAACAGTAATGTCGCTGCTTACTCTACTGATGGTGTTAACTGGACTCAGACTACGCTGCCGAATAAGCTGAGCTGGCAATCCGTTTGCTATGGCAATGGTAAGTTTGTGGCTATGGCTAACAGTAGTAACATAGCTGCTTGCCTCAAAGATTCCTTCGATGAGTGGGCATAAAAAGGAGGTATGACATTTTGAGTATTCAAGAAACCAATCTCAAATCTATTGCAGATGCCATTCGCGCTAAAGAAGGCTCGACCGGTCTTATTAAAGCGTCGACTTTCCCTGAGCGAATCGCTGCTATTCAGACCGGTGTGGATACCTCCGATGCCACTGCGACAGCTGACCAGATTTTGTCTGGTAAGACTCTGTATGTCAAGGGCGAGAAAGTAACTGGTACCCTAGTGCCTGTTGAGAAACCGAGTTGGGAAAGTTCCGACATGCCTGCTAGCGAGAGCTGGTTTTCGGTTTGCTATGGTGCGGGTAAGTTTGTGGCTGTGAATTATAGCAGCAATATCGCTGCTTATTCTACCGATGGCATCAACTGGACTCAGACTACAATGCCTGCTAGTGGAATCGGAAACTCGGTTTGCTATGGTGCGGGTAAGTTTGTGGCTGTGGCTAACAGTGATAATGTCGCTGCTTACTCTACCGATGGTATCAACTGGACTCAGACTACAATGCCTGCTAGTCGTTACGACTGGCTCTCGGTTTGTTATGGTGCAGGTAAGTTTGTAGCGATAGCTAGTGGTGTAGAGGGTGTCGCTGCTTATTCTACTGATGGCATTAACTGGACTAAGACTACGATTTCGGATGAGGTTTGGTGGTATTCAGTTTGCTATGGTGCGGGTAAGTTTGTGGCTGTTGGTGGTTCTGATGATCGCGCCGCTTACTCGAAGGACGGCATCAAATGGACTCTGACTACGTTGCCGGCTAATAAAACCTGGCTCTCGGTTTGTTATGGCAATGGTAAGTTTGTAGCCGTGTCTAGGACCGGTAATATTGCAGCTTACTCTACCGATGGTATCAACTGGACTCAGGCTACGATGCCGATTTCTGCAGCCTGGAAATGGGTATGCTATGGCAATGGCAAGTTTGTAGCCATGTCTAGTAGTAACAATATCGCAGCTTACTCTACCGATGGTATCAACTGGACTCAGATTCAGACTACGCCGCCGACTAGCGCGGCCTCGATTTGCTATGGTACGGGTAAGTTTGTAGCTATAGTTTTCGGGAGTAAAGTCGCTGCTTACCTCAAAGATTCCTTCGATGAGTGGGCTTAAAAGAAAGAGGTGATCAATATTGAAACTTTGTCTCGGCAGTACACCTGTAAAGTCGCTTAATATCCGCAAGCTCGACGTGGATACTAACGACGCTACTATTGTCGCATCCGACATGCAGTCTGGCTCTATCGCTTATGCGAAGGGTCAGAAGGTGACCGGTACGGGCAGTAATGGTTTTATCATCGACGAAATTCCTAGCTACTCCTTTCGTCGTCTTCAAGATCACCTGTGCGAGCTTCAGCGTCAATATGAGATAGCCGAAGCCTACCTGAAGGGAACATATGCAAATAAAAGCACCCTGTAAAAGGGTGCTTTAGTTCATTCGATGAGTATCTTGTTACTGCCGTCGAGGTTTGTACAATATACACCTAAGACGCCGCCGTTCTCATCTTGTGATGTAAAGAACAGTCTGTCCCCGGACACATTAAAGATGTGAACGCCTGTATCGTCTGCAATCAGCGAGATGTTCTCTCCTGTGGTCGAGATAGAATACAGTCTATCCCCATCATTCAGGTTAGAAAAATACAGCGTGCCTTGTGCATACTGTAATCCATTGGTTGACACGCCAGAGTACAATACCTTCTCTTCCCCAGTCGAAATGGTGCGAGCGACAAGATCTCCGTCATCAACGCCGTTTCTTGTAGATTGGCTGTTATGGATGTAATACAGCGTATCCTTTCCGTCAAAGATAGGAGCATACGCGTAATCGGACGAGATACGTTCGTCTGTGCCTGCGGCTAAATCACACTTATGGATGGTTTCTCCGTCTGCATCGTCTTGGTAATATATAATGTTGCCATCCGGCGTAAACGGATAATAAACAGGCTTATCGAAAACCTTTTTGAGATTCTCTCCTTCAAGATCGCAAGAATACAGATACTGATATTTATAATCGGCATCATCTGCCGCAATATACAATGTATCGCCGCAGATTTGCAAGCCTCTTGCGTCAAGATTGGTAATCTTCTTAACGTTGTCCCCGCTCAGGTTCATCTTATAGAGCGCACACTTATCGTTTTCTACGAAACCAACATATAGATATTCATCCTTTACGCGGATATAACAAGGCTCCTGCCCGTTGATGTAAGTCCACTCGGTTTCTTCAAGACGACGTTTTGCCAGAGGGAAAGTAACAGACGAGCCGCTTTTGAACACGGCTCCGTAAATCCAGCCATTGTGGATTTCGAAAGGCAGACTGCTGTTATTGTTCTTCTGCATCTCCAGTGGAATCTGGTCGGCAGGAATTGCATTCGGATTGGTCTTCGGCTCTTCACTTTTAGCGGGCGTTTGCTCGACAACAGCGTTATCTGTGTTGGCATCTGCTGTATCCTGCTCAGCTGGTTTCTGATTAGAACAGCCGCTGCAGAATATTAAAGCCGAGAATAGACCAGCCAGCAGGCGTTTCTTGTAGGTCATGGGTTACTCCTTCGTCTTTTTTCTTTTGTGGACAGGCAGTTTATCTACTATATTTTTGTGAGCATCAATAACCGGAGCAAATAGTTCGTTTTCTGCTCGTTTCCGAGCTGCAGCGGCAGCTTCTAAAGTCTTGTATTGGCCAAGGTATTTACGTTTCCCTTGGAACGTGATATACGCTGCCCAACTGTCATCTCGTCTTCTATAAGAAACTCCCCTCACTCCTGAGGTGTTTGATGAGAATTTCTTTGAAGTGATGACCGACAAACTTGTCCCTTCTTGGTAAGTTTTCGGTTTATGAACTTTTTGATCTCCACAGGAGATATGCATATCCCCTCTCTTCACTGCTCGGTCTATCGTTCCTAAAGAATAGTCTATCTCTTTTCCGCAGTCGCATCGGAAGCGCCAGTAGATGTTGCTACCTTTTCCCTCTTTCTTTCCTACTGGATATAGAGCAGTCAGCAACCCAAATCTCTGGCCTGCAATGTCGCGTCTGCGTTTTTCGGGCAGAGCACATCCACACGAAGTGCTCGTTCCTTGAAGTAAACCCTCTTGGTTTACGACTTTCTCATTGCCGCAGTCACATCGGCATAACCATCGCCGTTTATTCGTGCTCGGGTAATTCTCTGCCGGTGCTATAACCGTCCATTTGCCGAAACGCTGGCCGAGAAGGTTGTGACGTCTGTTGGGGCGATAACAGCCACAAGAAGAAGATAACCCTCTAACGAGGGAGTCTTGATAGACAATGCGTTCCGTACCGCAATCGCAACGACATAACCAGCGCGATTTGCGCCCTTTAGGCTCGGCAGGGGCAATCACAGTCCATCTACCGAAGCGCTTATCTTTGAGATTCATTTGGTCTCACATCTCATTTCTTCATTGTATAAATTATACAATAGAATCCACCTAACGTCAATAAATTTTGCAAAGAAAGGAGGCTCGCCATGAGCGTGATGCGTAATGACCGGCCTTAATAATTTTATAAATCTATTTGGGCAAGTCACCCTTTCTACCGTCGTCGAGTTAGTTCTCGCCGGCGTTTTTCTTTATCTGATCTACAAAAAGGTCAGAGATTTTCTCATTGAACGCTACGAGGCTGAAAAAGCCCGCGACCAGCGAATCAATGAAGCACTCGACGCTGTGCATAAATACCCTGAGTACCGCGCACAGAGCATCAAGATACAGCAAACGCTGGAAAACGAGATACAGACTATCCGCAAAACAATGGAGCGCTACCAAGCCAGACTGGACTCAGTAGAAGAAACCAATAAACGCCGCGAGTGCAACAAGCTCCGCGACAGGCTTCTTCAGAGTTATCGATACTACACAAACGAAGAAACCAACCCCAGTAAGTCATGGACACAGATGGAGGCTGAAGCCTTCTGGGGGTTGTTTCGCGATTATGAAGAGGCCGGCGGCAACGGATATATGCACTCAGTAGTTCAGCCAGCGATGACCGAACTGATTGTAAGGGAATGTCCGAAATGTCCGAACTCATCGGGAAAGGAGGCGTAACGCATGGAATACTACTCCTCTGTTTTTACGTTTGACGATTGGTATCTTGACAAGCCTGTTGGGACGATTGCTCAGCAGTATGACCATCTCTCCCGCTCGCTTCTGGTGGCGGGCAATCTGCCGGACGGTTACATCTGGCACATGCTTGTGCAGTGCGGCGACAATTTCAACATCGTGTTGATGGAACCCATCGAAGATACCGCCTCGGCTGTGGCTGACCTTCCGGAAGAGGACGGCGAGCCAGAGAAGAAACCTAAGCTGATCGGCGCGGTTCTCGAACGCGGCTGGGTCGGCGAATCGGGTAAATACTCTGTTCAGCTTCGCGGCGTCAAAGGCGAAGAAGTTCGTCATACCAATCTCATTACCATCCGTATTCCAAAGTCGATGGCCGGAGAAGCACAGTGGCCGGAGGTTCCATCTGAGTTTACCCAGATTGAGCATCGTGTAAACGAGACCTATGAGAAGGTTAAGAACACGGCTGCCGAGGCTGAAAAAGCCAAGAACGCTATCGAAAACATGGGCGCGACGGCCAAATCGGTAGAGCCTGACGAGGAAGCCTCTGTTGAAAAGGCTGTCGATGAAGACGGCAACATTTCACTGAACTTCTCTATTCCTAAAGGCGAGAAGGGCGACCCGGGCGACGTTGTTGCACATGAGGGCTTATACGGTTTTGAAGTCAATCCTGACGGATATCTCGAACTGCATTATGCAGACAACACAGCTGCGCCCAATCTTTCCATCAATGAAGATGGTTATCTTGTGGCGGAAATTTGAGGGGGTGAACGCGCATGGCGAAACTTATTCTTGGTAAAGTAGTTGGCCCAGAGGGCAAAGCCGCGACCGTTGAAGTTGAATCGACTGAAACTGTAGCTGCAGGCTCCCCCGCTCTGGTCGAAAATGTCGGCACTGCAAATGAAGCAAAGCTGAAGTTTTCCATCCCGCAGGGTGAAAAGGGAGATACCGGTGCAACGCCGAATCTTTCCTTTGAGGTAAAAGCTCTCGAGCCTACGGATGCTCCGACCGTTTCCGTCAGCGGAGACGCAGAGAATCCGCATCTGGTAATCAGTCTTCCTCGTGGCGAGACCGGCGAAGATGGGCAGGCTGCTTATCTGACCATCGGCACGGTAACTACGCTGGCTCCTGACGAACAGGCGACGGCCAATATTACCGGTGAAGCACCGAACTATGTTCTGAACCTTGGTATTCCACGCGGTCAGGGCATTGCTTCGGCTGACGATCTGGTTGAAGTTAACGGCTTCTAATAAAGTAGATTCGGGCGCTCTCAGGCGTCCTTTTCTAATATTTTCACACTTTTCACATCATGATGGCCGCTAAGTGCGGCAAGAAAGGAAGAAAACACTATGGCAACTAAACTTGTATTTTGCGGTAAGAAGGTAAACCTGCCTGCAGTTCGTGAGCAGGCATTCTATCTGACCACTGATACCCATGAGGTATATTTCGGCCAGAACCTGTACACCGAGCCGGTACGCTTTGTACCCGAGCGTGAGACCACCCCGGCACAGGGCGTTCTGTACATTCTGCCCTCCGGCCTTGGTGAGGTTTACGACGGTTCTGCATGGAAGACCGTCATCAAGCCGACCGTTACCACGATTGAGGCTGGCGTAACCGACGAGCAGATTGCAACCGCTAAGGCTGTAAAGGACTACGTTGACAACCTCGTTACCGGCGGCATCGGCGCTCTGGGCGCACTGGCTAAGAAGGACGAGGTCACCGAGATCGAGCTCGGCGACGATCTGAAGAAGAAGATCAACGACGCTGCTGCTCAGGCTTCTACTCTGGTTGGCGAGGACGCTTCCAAGTCTGCTCGCGCAATCGCAGCTGAGGAGGTTGCAAAGATTGTTGACGGCGCTGACGCTTCTTTCGACACCCTGAAGGAGATCGCTGACTGGATTTCCGGCCACAAGACCGACGCTGCTTCCATGAACTCTGCTATCAAGGCTCTGGAGGCTATCGTTAAGGGTATCGGCGGCGAAGGCGAGCCGGCCACCGTTGTTGCATACGTTACCGCAGCTATCGACGCTCTGAAGATCGGCGACTACGCAAAGGCTGCTGACCTGACTGCAGCTGTTGCTCGCATTGCTGACCTTGAGTCCAAGGTTGGCGTTCTGAACGGTGGCGCTGACGTTGCTGGCTCTGTTGCTAAGGCTCTGGCTGATGCTAAGACCTATGCCGACGGCAAGGCTGCAACTGCTGAGACCAACGCTAAGACTTACGCCGATGGTCTGGCTGTAAACTACGATGCTAAGGGCTCTGCTACAACCGCTGAGACCAATGCTAAGGCTTACGCTGATGGTCTGAACACCACCATGGACGGCCGTGTTGCCGCTGTTGAGACCGCTCTGGAAGTTGGCACGTTCTGATCGCCCCTGTTGTTTATCCGCCCCGCTTCTCGCGGGGCTTTTCATCTAAAGAAGGGGGTGCGAAATGGGCTATTACTTCCGAACCTATGAGACGGTGCTCAGCAAGGCTCAGAACACAACCACTGTGCCGATTGTGCCGGGACGTTATCTGATCTGCACAGACACCGGCGATGTCTTTTATGACACAAAGGATAAGGTTCGCAAGCACCTGACCGACATCATTGATGTAGCTACCGAGTCGGCTCGACAAGCAATTCTTGCGCCGATGGAGCGTTTCTACTTCGTGAAAGAAACGGCTCACCTGTGGCGTTATACCGGCGGGGCATGGGTTGACCTCACCCCCGGTTATGAGACAGAGGCGGTGTTTACTACCCTGTCGGCGACTGCTTGGAGCAATAAGACGCAGGCTCTGACGATTAACGGATTGGCTGCCAGCCAGAACGGCGTTATCAGTCTGACGCAGAATATCTCGGCGGCCGCTTTGAAAGCTGCTAAGAAAGCATCTCTGCGTGCTACCGGTCAGGCTGTAAATTCGCTGACGATGACTGCGGATGGCACTGTTCCGGCCGTAGACATCCCTGTTGTGGTTATCCTGATGAGCACAGCATCTTAAAAGATAAGCCGGGGCTTCCCGGCTTTTTCTTTACCAATTTTCAATAAAACGCGAAAGGAGCTGTCATGGCTCGCAAAAGAAGAAAAAAGCGTAAGCTCGAGTTCTCCAAGCTGATTCTGGTGTTTGAGACCGTGCTCGTGGCTTATGTGTCGCACAGGGTTCTCGGTTTTGTCGGACGGGCGATTGAGTTGGACTACACAGGGTCTCTCCCCTATCTGACGACCTTTATCTCCGCTGTCTGGGCGGCATATGGTACGAGCGTCAGCTTCTATCAGAGCAAAAGCGGCAAGGAGAACATTAAAAAAATTGAGATCGCGCCGCCAGTTTCTTATACAGATACCGACTTCGGATATGAGAACGACGACCGCGACTGCTGATAACTTTTAAGTATATTTTAACGCCAAATGATTGACTTTTCACACGAAATATTGTATAATAAAAGAGTGGAAACCCGACGGTTGCCACAACATACATATACTTTTGAACCGAGGGGTTGCGCCCTCAATTCTCGAGCCGCCTGTTGCAGCAGACGGCTCAATTCTTGCTATTTCTCATGTACAGCGCTAACGCTATCATGCTCGCGACTGAGCCGGCAATCTGTATTGCCCTTTCAATCGCTCCCAGAATCTCAAGAGTTATATGTATCGCCTCCCTTCGAGAATAATTTCCCGCGAGGGCTATACACACGCCTCCATTCCGCTCTCGCGGGATGACAGGCAACCGTCTTTTAACCATTCCTAACCACTAACTCACGCTACTCGCTCACTATTGGTTGGGTTTCCACTAAACACATTATACCGTATTTTTGCCAAAAGTCAATTAAATGGCATTTTTCGACAGTCCTTCGGGGCTGTCTTTTTTTATGCCCGAAAGGAGGCAATTATGGATACTAATCAGATTGTACAGCTCATTGTGGCTATTCTTACCGGTTTGGCAACCTGCATCCCGCTTGCTGTAAAGCTGGTGGAGTATGTAAAGACAGCGACCAAGGAAAAGAACTGGGCGAACCTGCTCGGTCTCGTTATGTCCCTGATGGAACAGGCAGAGAAGAAGTTCGACGATGGTGCAACCAGAAAAGAATGGGTCATGGCTATGGTTAAGGCTTCGGCTGACTACATCAATTACCCTGTAGACGAGGATACGCTGTCCAAGATGATCGACAGCCTCTGTGATATGTCCAAGGTTGTCAACGGCACGAATACAAACCAGACGATTACTACCGAGCAGACCTTAAAGTCTCCGGGTGTATCCGGAGCAATGTTTTACGGCGGAAAGAATTTGGAGGTGCCGACCGAATGAAGTCTCAGTATGGGTTTACTCTGATGACGATCTCGGAGTTTGAGTCGTGGATCGTCCAGCAGAAGGTCACTCGCAGGATCACCGTAATTCAGGAGCATCACACTTGGTCTCCCTGCTATAAGCAGTTCAACGGCTCGAATCACCTCCAGTTGCAGAAGAATATGCGCGACTATCATGTGAACAGTGCAGGCTACGCTGACATTGCGCAGAACTTCACGGTATTCCCCGACGGTATGATCTGCACTGGTCGTTCGATGAACGTCGCGCCGGCCGGTTGTCGTGGAGCAAACACGAACGGCATCTGTATTGAGAACCTTGGCAACTTCGACGTTGGTTGCGACAAGATGAATGCTGCCCAGAAGGATGTTATCGTTCGCATGGCCGCGGCTCTTCTGAAGAAGTTCAAGCTCTCGCCGGAGACTGGTATCACCTATCATGCGTGGTGGACAGACGATGGCAAGTCTCTGGGGACTTACGTCGCAAGCCGTTCTTGTAAGACCTGCCCGGGCACCGCTTTCTTCGGCGGTAACACCCGCGCAAGCTACGACAAGAACTTGAAGCCGCTGATCGTAAAGGCTATGAATGGCACTTACAACGTGCCGGTAAAGGAGGAAGAAGAAGTGACTCAGGAACAGTTTAACAAGATGATGGATACTTATCTGGCCGGCCTTGCTAAGCAGCAGCCGAGCTCTTGGTCTGAAACTGCTCGTAAGTGGGCTGAAGGCATCGGCCTGATTAAGGGCGATGATAAGGGCAATAAGAACTACAAGAGCTTCTGCACGAGAGAGCAGATGGTTCAGTTCTTGTACCGGTTTAAGGATATGAAGTAAGTTTTGGGGCGCGTTTGCGCCCCATTTTTTACGAATAATCAGCCGTCTCTCGTGTGTATAATAATTCGGTTGTGAGTATATACATTAACACAAAAAGAAGCCGTCAACTCGGAATGGGTAAGCGAGTTGACGGCCAAAATTTTAGGATGTTTCGTATTCGAAAATTACTAACGTGTTGCAAAAGTGTTGCAAAAAATTTTTTGCGTTTTTCAAAATGCCCAAATTCTTAGATATATGGTCACTTTTTAAGAGGTGTTAGCCAGAGAAGGTTATTCCCACTCAATCGTAGCCGGCGGCTTACTGGTAATATCATACACAATACGGTTTACGCCGACGACCTCATTTACGATACGGCTGGAAGCCTTATCAAGCACCTCATACGGAATGCGCGCCCAGTCAGCGGTCATGAAGTCGCTGGTGGTTACGCCGCGCAGCGCGAGTGCGTAATCATAGGTGCGGCTGTCGCCCATAACACCTACGGTGCGGGTGTTGGTCAGAACTGCAAAATACTGGTTGATCTCCTTGTCCAGACCTGCATTTGCGATCTCCTCGCGGAAGATTGCGTCTGCCTCACGCAGAATGTCGCACTTCTCCTTGGTGATCTCGCCGGTAATACGGATGCCGAGACCCGGCCCCGGGAACGGCTGACGCATAACCAGCTGCTCGGACAGACCAAGCTCAAAGCCGAGCTGACGAACCTCGTCCTTGAACAGCATGCGCAGCGGCTCGATGATCTCCTTGAAGTCCACAAAATCCGGCAAACCGCCTACGTTGTGGTGGCTCTTGATGACAGCGGCATCGTCCTTGCCGGACTCGATCACGTCCGGATAAATAGTGCCCTGTGCCAGATAGTCGATCTTGCCGATCTGCTCACCAATCTGCTTGCCCATCTTCTCAAACGTACGGATGAACTGTGCACCGATGGCCTTGCGCTTGTCCTCCGGATCGGTCAGACCCTTGAGAGCGCCGAGGAATGCGTCCTCCTCGTTCATGCGGATCAGGTTGATGTCCCACTTGGAGAAAGCTGCCTCAACCTCATCACCCTCGTTCTTGCGCATCAGACCGTGGTCTACGAATACGCAGGTCAGCTGATTGCCTACTGCCTCAGCCAGCAGAGCCGCTGCAACCGAGGAGTCAACGCCGCCGGACAGCGCCAGCAGAACCTTGCCGTCGCCGACCTTCTCGCGGATGGCCTTGATGGAGCTGTTCTTGTAGTCGCCCATGGTCCAGTCGCCCTTTGCATGGCAGACCTCGTACAGGAAGTTCTTCAGCATGAGCGAGCCGTTCTCGGTATGGTTTACCTCCGGATGATACTGTACGCCGTAGAAGCCGCGCTTCTCGTCAGCGATGGCAGCGGTCGGGCACATATCGGTGTGAGCGACCAGCTCGAAGCCCTCCGGCACCTTTGCCATGTAGTCGCCGTGGCTCATCCAGGAAATACCCTGCTCCGGCAGACCCTTGAACAGCTTGCAGTCCGTGTTATAGAAAGTCTCGGTCTTGCCGTACTCGCGCGCAGTGTCCTCCTGTGCTGCGGTTACCTCGCCGCCGAGGGTGTGCGCCATAAGCTGACAGCCGTAGCAGATGCCCAGAACCGGTACGCCCAGCTCGAACAGAGCCGGATCACACTTCGGGGACTTTTCCTCGTAAACGCTGTTCGGACCGCCGGTAAAGATGATGCCGATCGGATTGAGCGCCTTGATCTCCTCAATCGAGGTCTTATAGGGCTTGACCTCACAGTAAACATTATGTTCGCGGACGCGTCGTGCAATCAGCTGATTGTACTGACCGCCGAAGTCGAGCACCAGAACAAGCTGATGATTTTCCATCGCCAATCTCCTTTCTGTTTTCCCAATGTATATATAATAGAATTATGCCACATTTCTGCGTTTTCGGCAAGGGCTTTTGCGGAATTTTCCGTTTCCCGACAGGAAGAAAACATACACGAACCGGAATTCTGCCGATCCGGTATAAAATTTAACAGCCGCGTGCATACTTTCCGATAGAAGAAACGACCGGAAAGGGTGAAGGATTTTGAAAAACAGACAGATTCGCATCATTGCGGTGCTGCTCGCAACCGTGTTCGCCTATGCGGGACTGATCGGCGCTGCCGCCGTAACCGCGCAGGCGGCGGACAATGCACCGGTGGTGCAGCCGGTCACGGCGCAGACCTGCGTGGATATCGCCGTGGAGGCTGAACTGTCCGCGACCGACGCGGATAACGACGTAGTGCTCTATCAGCTTACCGAAAAGCCGCGGCTGGGCACAGCGAAGATCGAGGGCAGTACCTTATATTACACACCGGGCCGCAAAGCCGGACGCGACAGCTTCCACTATACCGCCGTGGATGCCGAGGGAAACACAGCGCAGCCTGCCGCTATCACGATTGAGATTAAAAAGAATAAGACCGGACTCACCTATTCGGACATGGACGGTGATCCGGCGCATTACGCGGCGATCTATCTATCGCAAAAGGGTGTAATGACCGGAGAAACCATCGGCAGCTGTGCGTTTTTCCATCCCAACCGACCGGTAACACGCAGTGAGTTCATCGCCATGACAGCCGCCGCGGCAGACCTGTCCGTTGAACCGACAGACCAGACCGACTTTGCGGATGACAGCGGACTTTCCGCGTGGGCCAAGCCGTATATCAGCGCCGCTGCCGCAAACGGACTGGTCAACGGCTACGCGACCGTCTCCGGCGTGAGTGAGATTCGCGGCGAGAAAACCATCACAACGGCCGAGGCAGGCGTGGTGCTCGACCACCTGCTTGACGGCACGCTGAGCGGTGTGCAGTACGCTTGGTCGATGTCCGACCATTCTCCGCAGGATTGGGCACAGCCGGCAATCGCTCGGCTGGAACGCGCCTCCGTACTCACCGCTGCACAGGCACAGAACCCAGAACACCCGCTCGACCGCCGAACGGCGTGCGAAATGCTTTACCGCGCACTGATTTTGCTGGATTCTTGACGAAAATCAGCAGCAGTGTTACAATAGTGCAGGGAGAAGCTCGGACTTCTCCCTGCTTTTTTCTGATTTTGAAAGGACTGTATTCGTTTGCAGCAAATTGATTTTTCTCAGGGCAGCATCCGCCGCAGGATACTTGCGGTGGCCACACCGATGCTCATCGCGCAGTTGCTCAACCTGCTGTATAATATTGTAGACCGCATTTATATCGGCAAAATCCCCGGCGAGGGCACGCTTGCGCTGGCAAGTATCGGCTTGTGCTTTCCCTTTGTGACGCTCATTACCGCGTTTGCCAATCTGTTCGGACTGGGCGGTGCTCCGCTGTGCGCGATGGCGCGCGGCAAAGGCAACCGGGAAAGCGCACAAGGCATCATGGTCAACGCCGGCTTTATGCTGCTGCTGAGCGGTGCCGTGCTGACCGTGCTCGGCATCGCGTTTCATCGCCCGCTGCTCTACCTGTTCGGCGCCAGTGAGGTGACGTACCCGTATGCGTCCTCGTACATCGTGATTTACTTGATCGGTACGCTGTGCGTCATGCTGTCGCTCGGTCTCAATCCGTACATCAACTGTCAGGGCTTTGCCCGAACCGGCATGCTCACCGTGGCACTCGGCGCGGCAGCCAACATCGTGCTCGACCCGATTTTTATCTTCGCACTGCACCTCGGCGTGCGCGGCGCTGCTATCGCGACCGTGCTGTCGCAGCTTCTGTCTGCTGCATGGGTTGTCAAGTTTTTAACCGGCCAAAAAGCCGAGTTAAAGCTGGATTTCCGCGGTTTCCGGCCGGACTGGCACTGTATCCAGCGCATTACCGTGCTCGGCATCGCCAGCTTCGTCATGTCGTTTACGGATACGCTCGTGCAGGTGGCGTGCAATGCTACTCTACGCAATTTCGGCGGCGACCTTTACATCAGTGTCATGACTGTACTTAACTCCGTGCGCCAGATCGCACAAACGCCGGTGCTCGCCATCGCGGACGGTGCATCTACCGCCATCAGCTACAACTATGGCGCGAGGCTGTACAGGCGCACCCGGGACGCCATCCGGTTTATGACGCAGATCGCTATCGGATATACCATGCTTGTCTGGATACTGGTCTCTCTTTTCCCTGCCCTGTTCATCCGCATTTTCAATCAGGACGCGGAACTGGTCGCGGCGGCTGTTCCGGCGCTGCACATTTACTTTTTCGGCTTTGTAATGATGGCGTTCCAGTATTCCGGTCAGAGTACGTTCCGCGCACTGGGTCGGGCGAAATACGCGGTGTTCTTTTCGCTTTTGCGCAAGGCGTTCATTGTTGTGCCCCTGACTTTGCTGCTGCCGTACTGCTGGAATCTCGGTGTGAGCGGCGTATTTGCGGCAGAGCCGGTGTCCAACTGCATCGGCGGTCTGGCGTGCTACTTTACCATGCGGCATGTGGTGATGCCGGAGCTTAAAATGGAGAATTGAAGATAGAGGATGGAGAATGAACTTCAAATTGAATCTCATGCTCATTCCATTTACCGTCCCTCGGACGGCATTCAATTATCTCCCTTCGTGCGACACCATAATTCTCAATTTTCCATTTCGACTCGCTAAGAGCCGCCTGCGGCGGTTGTTCGCTGGACGCCCACTGCGGTGGGTGTCTCCATTCTCAATTATTATAAGTACACTCGAAAAAGGAGTCGGACAAATCCGGCTCCTTTTTCTGCATTGCGAGGGGAAATCAGCAGCACTTTCGCTGGAAGGACTTACAGTCGGTGCACTGATCCATCGTTGGATTAGCCTCGTGCGTGCCAACGGTAATGCTGTCCAGCGCACAGTAAGAAGCGGTCGGACAATGGTTTGCGCACTGCTCCACCGTGCAGTGGATAGACTTGTTGCAGCGATCGTTACTCATAGAGAATGACCTCCTTTTGTGATTTCGGTAATATTATCTCACTCGTTTCCACAAATTATACTTTGGAATTGCGGAAATGCTTTCCGTTGTGCTATACTAAAACAAAAAACATTACAATAAAGGTTGTGACATTCATGCAAAAGGGAGATTCCGCGAAGCTCAAGCTGCTGCTGGCAGGCATTTCAGCACGGCTGACCAAAAACCGCGATTTTTTTGTGCAGGCAGACTGCACTCTGGTTTCCGGCAAAAAGAAATTTGACGCAAAGCTGTCCCGCGCGGACGAGGACTACACGCTGCATTTTCAGGGCAGCGACCGCCGCGTAGACGCGGCTGAATTCTGCGCCTTCTTTGCCGAGCAGGCTGAGAAATACGACGAGAGCGTGCTCACCTATACCGAACGCAGCACGGTCGTTACGCTGTCCGTGACGGCACGCGGCGTACAGATGAAGCAGGCCGAGCGCGAAGCGACCGCCGAGGAAAAGGCGGCTGCCGCCAATCCGCTGCTCGACAGCGGCCGGCAGTACCTCATCCGCGTCGATCAGGCGGCGGCACTGCTGCGCGAGATCGGCATCCTGACCGCAGACGGCAAGCTGAAAAACGACATGATCCGCAAGTACAATCAGATCGACCACTACGTTGAGCTGGTTGCGCCCATGTTTGAGCAGGACGACAGCGACGAGATCGTGCTGCTGGACTGCGCCTGCGGCAAATCCTACCTCAGCTTTGTCATGAATTACTACATTCACGAGGTACTGCATCGCCGCTGCCGTGTCATCGGCGTGGACATCAAGGAGCACGTTATTGACGAGAGCCGTGCGATGGCGAAGCGTCTCGGCTATCACAATATGACGTTCATCTGCGCGGATCTGCGGACGTACCAGCCGCCGAAAAACGTCACTGCTGTGATTTCGCTGCACGCGTGCGACATTGCGACCGATCTGGCTCTTGGCACAGCTATCCGCGCCAAGGCGAAATACATCGCGTGCGTGCCGTGCTGCCACAAGGAGCTGCTCGATCAGTACACCATGCCCGGACTCGAGCCGCTGACCAAATTCGGCGTATTCAAGGCGCGTTTCAACGATGTGCTGACCGACAGCATGCGTGCGCTCAAGCTGGAAGCCGAAGGCTACAAGGTTTCTGTCGTTGAGTATATTTCGCCGCTCGATACCCCGAAGAACCTGCTCATCCGCGCAACGCGCACCGGCAAGGTGAACCACCGCGCGAAAGCCGAGTACGACGCCGTGCGCCGCACGCTCGGCACGACCTCGGAGCTTGACCGCCGATGCGCGGAACTCGACAACGAGTTTTTCGTCACCGATGAGGACTTGATGGGTTAATTCCCCTGTTTGCGTTTTCCATGTGCATTTCAGACAATCTGCCGGATACGCTCTTGTTCTTTGTGTAAATCTGCATTATAATTTTTGTATACTCTCATGAAGGTGATGCCTGTGAAACCACCCGACAAAGGCCTGCTGCTCTCGTCGCATGTGGACTTTACCATTCCATCTCCGTTTGCGCAGGAGCACCTGTATTATCTCATCCAGTACGGACGCTACCAGTGCGTACCCGGCTATGAGGTCGAGCGGGATTTTCTGGATATGTACCTGTGTGCGTATGTACGCAGCGGTTCACTGCACACCTTCTGCGGAGAACAGAGCGCGAACGCTACCGCCGGACAGCTTGTACTCATGGACTGCCGCCTTCCCCACCGGTATTACGTCACCGAGCCGACCGAGTTCCTCTGGTTTCACTTTTCCGGCGGCGAAAGCGCGGCTTATGTCCGGCTGCTGACTGGCGGCACCGGCATCTGCTTTGACGGAAATCATGAGATTCTCCAATATTTTGAGCAGATTTTCTACTACGGAGACAAGCAGATGTGCAATGAGCACCGCATTTCGGTCTGCATCCAATCCGTGCTGTGCTGTCTTGCCGTGCCGGACGCCAAGCCGGATATTCCCGAGGTGATTCGTCCGGCGGTCGAGTATATCGCTGAGCACTTCCGGGAAGAGGTCACGCTCGAAACACTTGCCGATTTGTGCCATGTAAGTGTCACGCATCTCATTCGCTGTTTTGCCAGGTACATCGGCTTCCGTCCGCATGATTATCTGCAGGAGCAGCGTCTGCGTCACGCAAAGGTGCTGCTGACCGGTTCGGCGCTCTCCATCGAGCAGATCGCCGAGCAGAGCGGCTTCAACAGCGCAAGCCACTTTTCCCGCGTATTCCGCAGCCGCGAGAAAATGACGCCGAGTAAATTCCGCTCCATGAACTTCTGATGTTAATTTCTGCACAGAATAGGTTAATTTCCTGACGTGACTCTGTGTAATTTTGTTCTATAATAGAGGCATAAAGAGCGCCACGAAGAACAAAAAGGAGGCACGGATCATGGAGAAGAAAACGATTTCGGCAGGTATCATCGGTGCGGGCGGCTTTATCGGTCAGGAGCACCTCAAGCGACTGACCAAGCGGATCGACGGCGTTGCTGTCACCGCGCTGTACGATATCAATAAGGAAAAGACGGATGCGCTCGCTGCTGCATACGGTGCGGAGAGTATGGAGAGCGTGGACGCGCTCATCGCATCCGACAAGGTTGACGCTATCGTCATCACTGCGTGGGACGGCGTTCATGCCGAGATGACTAACAAGGCCATCGCAGCCGGCAAGCCGGTATTCTGCGAAAAGCCGTTGGCAACCACCAAGGCGGACTGCGCCGAGATTGTCCGCATTGAGCAGGCTGCCGGCAGGAATCTGGTGCAGGTCGGCTTTATGCGCCGCTATGACCCGGATTACCGTAAGATCAAGGCCATTCTGGATTCCGGTGAGCTGGGCAAGCCGCTGATGGCGCACTGCATCAGCCGCACGCCGCGCATCGCAGCCGGATTTACCAACGCCATGCAGGTAACTAATGTGCTCATCCACGAGATCGACCAGTTTCGTTGGCTGTTCGGCGAGGAGCTTGTCCGCGGTCAAATGCTGGCGGCACGCAACACCGCGTTCGCTGCTGACGGTCTGAATGACCCACAGCTGGCGCTCATGTGGACCGAGAGCAACATCCTGATTGACGTGGAATGCTCGGTCAACAGCTATTACGGCTACGAGATCGGCATGGAAATTGTATGTGAAAAGGGCACAATCCGTCTGCCGCTGCCCGCAGAACCAATCGTCCGTTCGCGTCTCAAGGTCGGCAATGAGATTATAGACAACTGGGCAGAACGTTTCCCGGAGGCTTATGATAACGAGCTGCAGCACTGGATCAACCATCTGCGCGGCATTGAGCCGACCGCAGGTCCGGGCAGCAAGGACGGCTTTGCAGCCTGCTGCATCGCGGATGCAATGATCGCATCACAGACCTCGGGAAAGGTAGAGGCCGTAAACTTTGATATGTAAAATGTAAGGAGTAATTATTTATGCTGAAATTTGGTATGATCGGCGGCGGGCTTGGTTCATACATCGGCAAATTCCACCGCTGGGGCGCTATGCTGGACGATTCCGCCGAGCTGGTCTGCGGCTGCTTCTCCCGCAGCATGGATAAGAACCGCGCGACCGCTGAGGCGTATCACCTGCCTGACACCAGCCGCGTGTATGCGGATTTCCGCGAAATGGCAGACAAGGAGTCCACGCGCGAGGACGGTATTGATTTTGTCTCCATCATGACGGCAAACGATACGCATTACGAGATTGCAAAGTGCTTTCTTGAGCATGACATCCACGTTATATGCGACAAGCCGCTTGCGCTCCGCACTGAGGAAGCCGAGGAACTTGCCCGCATTGCAGAGGAGCGCGGTCTGCTGTTCGGCATAACGTATTCGTACACCGGCTATGCGCTCATCCGTCAGGCGCGTGAGATGATTCGCGCAGGTGTAATCGGCGATATTCTGCACGTCCGCGTGCAGCATCCGGAGGACTGGGTCATTTCCGGTGCGGTTGACGGCAAGGTGGACACCTCGGCATGGCGTTTTCAGCCGAAAAAGGTCGGTTCCTCGCTGTGTGCAAACGATCTCGGCACACATGCAGAGCAGATGGTAACGCAGTTTACCGGTCTGCACGTCAAGCGCGTGCTGGCGATGATGGATACCTATCCGCGTGATCTGCCGCTCGATACCAATGTAAACGTGCTGATGGATTTCGGGGGCGGCGTAACCGGTACGCTCTGGGCATCCCAGATTGCGATTGGACACGAGTGTGACAGCGGTATCTACGTCATCGGCACCGAAGGCTCGCTCGAATGGACTGCGACCGACTGCGATCACCTGATCTACACGCCGCGCAGCCAGCCGAGTCAGCGGCTGTCCGCCGGTGCAGACTATCTGCTCGATGCCAGCACGCGGCTTTCCCGCGTCGGTGCAGGTCATAATGAAGGCTTTATCGAGGCGTTCTCGAATATTTACCGTTCGTTCTGTAATGTGCTCTCCGATCGCAAGGCAGGTCGTGAGAACACGACCGACACCTTTCCGACTGTGGAGGACGGCGTGCTCGGCGTTCGCTTTGTCGAGGCCTGTGTGCGCAGCCATACGGCCGGAGGCGTCTGGATGGACGTATAAAGCAGTCCCATCCCTCTTTGACGGAAGTCCCCCTGTATTGAAGGTACAGAGGGACTTCTTAATGTAACACCCCGGAAAATCTCCGAATAGATTGATACTGAAGTTGCTTCAATTTTTGTTTGGAGGTAATATACATGGCTGAAAAAGTTTGCTGCCCGGGTCCGATCGGCGGCAATAACGGCAACAGTGCAGGCGGCTTCCGCGAAGCGGTCTGCGTCCACACCAAAAAGGTTTACGACTCCTGCCGCAGCAAGGAGTGCCTGCGTGACATTCGCGTGTATCTCACCCGCGATGCGCAGGAGCTGATCAATGCCGGTGGCATTGCATCTGTGAAGCCGCGTGAAGCGGAACTGCTCTGTGTTTCCATTGATGTTGAGCGGATTCAGTTTAATCGAGGTTTTTACAGCGTTGATATCCGCTTTTTCTATCGCATTGAATGTGAAATCAGCTGCGTAATCGGTCGTCCGCGTATCGTGGACGGACTGGCGGTATTTGACAAACGTGTTGTACTGTTCGGCGGCGAAGGCGGCGCGCGCATCTTTTCCTCGCAGTATATCGAGGACGGACGCGATGTGCAGCTGCGGCCTGACAGCAACAAGCCGACTGCGGTCGTAGAGGTCGTTGATCCGATCATGCTGGACGCGCGTGTGGTTGCGCCGGAAACCAGCTGCAACTGCTGCTGTCAAAGTATAAAATGTTATAGGTTTACGAAACGACAAAAAAGCGCCGTCAATCGACGGCGCTTTCGCATTTCCTTATCAGAATCCCAATCCTTTCAGCCCGCTAAGTCCCTTAAGCTGCTTAAGTCCGCCGGAACTGCTTCCTCCCGACTTCCTCGAACCGCCGGAACTACTCTTTTTGCCAGCCGCCGAGGACAGCTGCGTATAAACCGGCGAACCCTCGTAAACATACCCCGTCTTTGCGTTCTTGTAATCGCCGATGAGCGACGCAGGGTCAACCGGCGTGCCGTCCTTGGTAATTGTCAGATCAAGGTGCGGACCGGTCGAGTTGCCGGTACTGCCGACATTGCCGATCGTCTGCCCCTGCTTTACTTCCGTGCCGACCGCAACACTGCTCTGATTCTGCATGTGGTGGTACATGCTTTTGTACCCGTTATCATGCGTAACCTCAATCGTCCATCCGTAACCGGAGACCCAGCCGTTTGCGGTTACCTTGCCGCCCTGAACCGACTTGATCGCCGTACCGGCAGGCGCGGCAATGTCAATGGACTTGTGCCAACGCGAGGACGAGGCACCGTTGCTTGTCGAAAACGATTCACGCGGACCGAACTTACTTGAGATCGTGCCGCCCTCAACCGGGTTTGCGAACTCGCCGCCTGCGTACTGGTACTTGGAAACTGTAGCTGAACCGAACGGGTTCTTCTTCCATTTACGGTTCGAGCTTTGCCAGAGGTACGCCTTCTGTGCCTGCGTCAGTCCGTCAATGGATTCTACGGCGGCCTTGGCCTTTGCCTGGCTTACGCCCTTGCCGTCCGTGTCTGCCGCCTTGAGCGCCATCTGGTACAACGCATAGACGCCCGGCGAAATGCCGGCCTCCTTGGCAACTGCCGCCTTGGCCTCCCAGCCGGACAGCTTGTCGTTGTCCGCCACATGCTGCTCGTAGCTGTTGAGCATGGAGCGCAGTTCCTTCTTGCCTGCGTCCTTGAGGTAGCTGTAGAACTTGCGGTCCTGAATGGATTCCTCGTACTTGGAGATATGGAACGCATTGCCGGACGCGCTGTCGCTGTACGCGCCGAACAGCGCGTCCTTCTGCGTGTCGGACAGATTGCCATAGCCGTTGAGAATGGTCTGCATCGCATCGCTCTTACTCATGCCGGAGCCCTTGTACTCCTTGTTGAAGGTTGCCATGTCACCGGCAAACTTCACAAAGTCGGTCGCATTTACCGTGCCCTTTACTGCGTCCCAACGCTCCTTGTCGCTTTCGCCCATGGCAGAAACGAGCACATAGTCCGCAAACGCGTTCTTTTCCGCGTCCGTGTGTTCGCCGTTCTTGTCATACTCGTCGAGGATGTTCTGCAGCACAGCGTTTTTCGCGTAAAGCTGGTTGTTCTCGCCGTCCTCGTAGTCCTTGGCGTCAACATAGTTGTCCGCAAGCGTTTGCTCAATCACGCTGTCCCACTTGACGAAATCATCAACCGAAATACCGTGCTTAATTGCCTCGGCCGCGTCGTCCTGTCTGGACTCTCGCACATATTGGCTAATATCAAACGCATCCTGAGAGGTGTAGTCTGCGGAATCACCGGCTGTGATCAGTTCGCGGTCGAGCGTTTTCTTCTGCATCGGCGTCAGGTCGTTGTTTTCCAGCAGCATTTTGCGGATGGACGCCGCCGCAATCTCCTTGTAATTCTCGTAGCCGTATTTCTCCTTGGCGTCTGCAGTGGTTGCCTTCATGGCCTTAATAGCCGCAAATACCGCCTCGGAATTGTCGATGGTGTTGCCATTCTCGTCCTTGTTCCAGCTCATGCGCTGCCGCAGCTCCTCGAATACCTTCGTCTCGTCTGCGTTCAGGCTGTTGTAATCATCGTCGGCCCACTCCTGCGCGCCCGGCAGCGACGACTTGCCGAACAGCATAGCCTGCGCCCAATCTCTCGGACTCTGGCCGTACTGCGGGAACTGCAGGATCTTCTCGCCGTTCTTGTCCAGACTGTAGCTGCCGCCCGCGTAAACCGTGGCCGCGCCCTCAAGCGCCTTCTTTACAGCACCGCCGCCGAACGGCAGCAGCAGGTACGCCGCCGAGTTGGCCGCGCTCTTTGCCGCATCAAGCGCAATGCGCTTGTTGTCGTAGCCGTTCTCATATTCCTCTTTCAGCTTGCCGAAATCCGGAAAGGCCGAGGAGATCGGCACACGGCCGCCGCCGAGCAGACCGCCGACAAACGGAATCTGTTCCGCAATATTTTCGCCAAGGTCAAGCGCAATGTCCACGCCGGACTTTTTCTTCTTGTCCTTGTCCTTGTCGTCATCGTCGTCCAATCCGAACGCATCAACGATCATGCCGATCGGGTCAAGCGCCGAATCACGGCCGGTCAGCTGGTGGTATACCTGATTAAACAGATAAGCACCGGCAAAAATCTTAGTGTACGACCATGCAAGCGCAGCCTTGTTCTGCTTGGCCCTCGGCAGGTCCTTTGCTAAGTAGCTCAGCTGGTTATTGACCTCCAGCTGGAACATGGTAAACATCTTGCGAATCGGGTTGACGGCATTAAATGCTGTCGGCTGTGCACCTTTGGAGCGGTCCGCCATCAGGTTAGAAGCAAACGCATCGGCATTTTCAAACGCCTGGTTTACCGTCATACCGTCTGCAATGTTCTGGAGGTACTTGCCGCGCGTCACAATGTTGGCCGTGAAATGGTCGATAGCCTCCATCGGCATTCCGGCCAGATCGGAGACCTTGCGCGTCAGCGTCCGGTCAAGCATCTGCGTGCCCTCACGGTTGGTCAAAAATACCGAACCATCCGTAAAACCATCGTCCCGAATCGCACTCTTTACCGTGTCGTAAGCCGCACGCAGGAGGTTCGGCGTGCTCACCTCACCGGCAGCCTGTGTGAGCGGAATAAAGTTTGTGATCCACGAGCCGGGGTTCAGCGCGATCATATTCGCCGCCACTCTACCCTCAACATTCTTTGCCACGTTGTACATCTGGCGTCCGAGCATTTCCTCCCAGCCACGGTCCGCGCGGGCTTTCTTGCCTGCCAAATTATTGATATACTCGTGCAGATTGGCAACATAGCCGCCCATGCCCGCGTGTTTCTGGTCGAGCAGCTTTTTCGTGTCATCAACATTCTTGTCATAAACGTCCTGCGTCTGCTGGTGGCGTTCGAGTGGATCCAACGTGCGGTCTTTGCGAATCTCGTTGATTTTCTGCCTGGTTCCGTCATCGGAAAGGCGATACCGGATTGCATCCTCAAGTGTACGCAGGTTCTGAATGCTGTCCGTCAGAAAGATAACGTCGCCGGCCGTCTCTACATATCGGTCAAAACCGGCCACCGCGTCAAACTCGGTCAGCTCACCGTTTCGGTGCAGCAGGTTTCCGAACCACTTCTTACCTGGGTTGCGGTCATCCGTAATACCGGCAATCGGAGTTGGCAGATTGAGCGTACTTTCCGGCTTAATACCGAATTTGTACAGCACACGCGCAAGTTTGGTGTCCGGCTTGTCCAACGTAAAATGCGGCGCATAATCCTTGAGATATCCCGGTACGCTGTCCCACATGCCGTTTGCGATCAGGGTATCGCACAGCTTGTTGTACATATCGTCATAAATGGCGCGGAATTCCGCAACGCCATTTGCGACACGTTCCTGCAGCTTGCTCGTTACCTTGATTTTCTTCGCCGCGATATAGTCCGCAGCCGCACCGTTCTCGCCTTCCAGCATCATCTGCACAAGTGCGCTTTCGTGCTTGCTTAAATTCAGCTTTGCGATCCGGTCCTTTACCGTGTTGATGTACTGTGTCCGGTCTGCAACTGCCTTGTGCACCGGCGTAAAATACTGCTCGTTGAGCGTTTCGGCGTACTGGCGGTTTTCCTTGCCGAAAATATCATAACTGTTGCGCTCCATCGTCTCACGGCTGTAAGCGCCGGGAATGCGCTTGTCCTTTGCTTTTTCTGCAATCGCGTCAGCCATTTCTTCCGCGCTTAAACTAAGAGCGTCTCGACGGGCCTGTGCATACTCCCGCAGCGGCTGCATAAGGCGCTGCTCCTCCTGCGTCAGCTGGTACATGTGCATAACGGCCGCAGGATCGTCCGCCTGCGAGAACTTGTCCGTTGCACCGTTGAGCAGCGCACCCTGCAGTAAGCTGTTGTCCTTGTCGCTGAGTGGATGGTTATTCTTAAATTTCTCCATCTGGCGGCGTACCGGCTGTGCAAGCTCATACTGGCCGCGCAGCTCGCTGTTCTGTTCACGGCGTGCCGCCTGTTCGTCTGACTCATAGACAAACGAGTGCTGACTGTTCAGCTGTTCCTGCAGCTCCTGTGCCGCCTGTTTCGGCGTCTTGCCGTACATCTCATAGTTGCCGAGCGGCTTCGGCTGCTCCGGCTGGCTCTGCTGCTCATATTCAAGCTGAAATTCCGAGTCGTCGAGCGACGGATTCAGCGCTTCCTCAGCTGCTGCCGCACGCTGCTGTTCGCTTGCCACATCATAGGTGCCCGGCTCAGCGATCCGCTGTGCGTTCTCGGCTTCCACACGGTGGATACCTTCCGCGCCGGTCTCGTTATTGCGGAACAGTGCATTATAACTACCGTCCGGATTCCGACCGAGCACTTCACCCACGTTTCCGCGGTCTGCCGTGCGGATCATGTCATTCTGCTGGATTTCCGGCATAACAGCGCCGGTCTTCACTCCCAGCTCATTCAGCTGTGCGTTCAACTGACGAATTTCGTCCATCAGTTGATTACGGCGCTGCATTTCGGCCACCGAGAACCGCCCGTCTCCCTGATCGATCTCCTGCAGCTCCGTCCAAGCATTGTTCAGCCGGTCCTGCAGGTCGATAACATTGTTCTGTGTCTGAGTATCCATCTGCTGCATCGCCTGTACCGCCGCACGCTGATTGAGCGCTCTGTTTTCCTGCTCCTGCAGGTACTGTGCTGTCTCGGCCTTTTCCTGAAGATCAAGATGATTCTGCAGATCCGCGTCATAATTCGCAGTCAGCTCAGCACTCCGTGCCGCATTCTGCCGCTGCATATCGGTCAGCGCGTTTACCATCTTATCCTGTGCCGCATGCACCGCACGTTCCCGAATTGGTCCTTCCGGCAGCTTAAGCGCCGCCTGCAGCTCACTGTCGAGCTGGACAAGCTGCTGCACCTGATTGCGCTCGTAGTCATACGCATTCGCTGCCTTTGTCGCGCCCTCGTCAGCCGTTTTAGCACCCAACGCGCCCGCCGCACCAAACACCAAGCCGCCGAACGCGCCGCCTGCGGCGCTCTGGGCAAGCTCCTGCAGGCTGAACTTTGCGTCCGGATCCTGCGCCGCCTTATCCGCAACGTAGTTGAGGAAATAGCTTGCGCTTTCCTCTGTCGCCTCCTCACCCATCTGGATGAGGATATTTTTTACGGCATTCACGCCGCCGGAGTGCAAAATCTTGCTCATCTGGCCGAGCGGCAATCTTTCGGTTGCCGCCTCGATCGCACCCGAGGTCAAACCGCGTGTCAGCGACTCCCGCGCACCCTTGCCCTGCTCATTCAGTTCAAACGAGCGCTGGCCTGCAGCCTGGCCGCCCATCATGATCGAGCCGACCGCCGGACCGACAACCGGAATTGCACTTGCCGCCATCACCGGCGCATTGCCCGCAAGGCTGATACCCTGTTCGGTCAGCCAGCGCGGCGCAGGCGCTAAACCGGCCCCGGCGTTTGCCTGTGCCTCGTTTGCCTCGCGCAGCATACGCTGAGACCATTTGTTCGGGTCTACGCCTTTGTTTACGGTCAGCTCGTTCTTGCGCTTGCGGACCTCCTGCAGCTGATCGTACACCGCCTGATAGTCTGCCGGAACCGAGCCGTCCGCTGCTGTGCTGTTCATACCCTGCAGGGTGAGTTCAAGCGTCTGCTCCTGCTCCTCAAGCTGGCGGTATTCCTCGTTCTGGCGGCTCTCCTCCACGTTCGCGCTCACCTGACGCGAGGTGTCCACGAGGGACGGCAGCGAAGCGATCCACCGCTTGCCGACAGCCTCCATGCTGTTGCCGAGACGGTCCGCCGCGTGCCGCAGATCAATGTTTTCCTGCACATAGGCAAGCGTCTGCTCGTCCGCACCGGCGGCTTTCAGCCGGTTCATGATATCATCCGCGTTGTCGCGCGGCTGATAGTCCAGGCCGTACCGCTTCATAATGCGGCTCATCTCATTGGAAAGCTCTTTGCGCGCCCTGTCGCGGCTCTGCGTGTCCTCGCTGCTCCATGTCTCATCCGAACGGTTAAACAGGTCATGCATCGTCTTGTGTGCATTGTAGCCTGTCTGGCCGCTGAAATAGTCCTCATCCAGTCCCTGCGCCGCCTGCATAGCGGTCGGGTAGACGGTTGCCTTGTCTGTCTTACCCATCACGCCGGAAGTATGCAGCAACTGTGTTGCCTGATTCAGCCGTTCGGTCGGCTTGCTGCCGTAGGCCATGCGCACACCGGCGGTCATTTCGTGCCCGAACCTGTCGAAGGAGGCGCCGGCCTGCGGGTTGTACTCATAACCGAGCTTGCGCCGCAGAGCGTCATTCTGTGTGTGCAGCTGTGCCTTCCTGTTCGGATCGCTGGTCGTGTGCCAGTCCATAGAGTTCTTGAGAAACTGCGTCAGCGTCGGGTTGCCGTCTCCTGTACTCTGCTTGTTTCCGGTCAGGTTCTGTCGTGGATTGCGTCTCTGCTGTGCGGCCTGCTTGGCAGAAAACCGGTTGACATTCGCAATGCTGGAACTCTGTGCACTGTTCAGCAGCTGCTGAGGACTTCTCAGGCCGAACGAATTCTGCTGTGTGCTCTGCGTTCTCTGTATAATCGGCGTGCTCCTCTGCGATGATCCGGGAGATGTATTCTGCCGCACCGTTGTCCGCTGCTGGGTGTTCACGCGCTGGGTGGTCTGCGTCTGTCCGCCGTGAGCCTGCACGCGCTGCTGCTCCCGGTTGCGCGCCGCTGTCGCACGGCGATCATTGCTTTTCGGTGCAACCTGCGGAACCTTAATCAGCGTAAGTTTGTTTTGGCTCTTGTTCTGTTTTTTCTTAAAATCATCGTAAAAACTGCCCATAGTAACCTCCTAAAGAGAGAAGGCGGCGGAAATCCGCCGCCTCCTGCGTGTATCAACCGCCAAGCTGGGTCTGATAATACCTGTTCTGCAGATTCTTGCCTGTCGTATCCGCCTGCATATTCTCGATCTGTGCCTGAATATATTCAAGCTGCTTGAGCGCTGTCTGGCGGTCAACCTTGCCGTTCTCGATGTCCTCCTTTAGCTGCTGCTCCTGCATTTTCAGCTGCCGCATGGCAAGCGTATCGGCGCCGTTGTACGTGCCGGTCTGCTCGCCCTGCGAAAGACCGAACTGCTGACCCCACTGCATAGCGGAGATAATGCTGTTTACGTTGTCCAGCTGCTTGCCCGCAACCTCCTTGTAGAGATCCGCCAGCGCGTTGGCTTTCTGAATATCGCCGTTTAAGCGCGCCTGCGTGATCGCGCGTTCAATCTCAGCGAGGGCCTCTGTAGCGGTCGTCGCGTTGCTGTTCAGCGCGTTCTGATAGGTGTTGCCTGCCGAGATCTGACTGGATTCGGTGTTGCCGGTCGTCAGCAGGCCCTGTGCCGCCAGATTTTCAGCCATGGAGCCGTTCGGATTGATCGCCGTCATGTACGCCTTCTCAGCCGCAGCGTTGTTCGCCTCGGTGTTCTTGCCGATGGTGTACTTCTGTCCTTCCAGGTTCGCAACCGCAGAGTCAACGCTGGCCTGCAGCGCGCTCTGCTGTGCGTCCGAGGCGGCTTTCATCTTGTCCTCGTAGTCCCGAAAACCCTGATTGTACTGATTGCTCATCAGCGTGCCGAGATTCGCACCGGCGATACCGCCGCTTGCAATGTAATCCGAGCCGTCCGCACCGCCGGAATAGCCCCATTCCTTACGCTTTGCCTCGGCGTCCGCGTGGGCCTTCTTCATGCCTGCTACATCGCCGATGGCTTTTGCTTCTTCATACCGCTTCTTAATTGCGTCAATTTCTGCCGCCTGCTGTGCGTCATTCTGCCGGATCAGCGCATCATTGTAAGTACCCGCAGGCGTATAAGCGCCGCCCGAACTGCCACTGGACGAGCCGCTGCCCGAAGTCTTGCCGGAGGACGAGCCGCCGGAGCCGGTGCCGGACGCACTGCCATAGGTCCATGTCGAGCCGCCCTTGCTGATGGTGGTCGTGCCGTCGCTGTTCTTGGTCCATGTCGAGCCGTCCGAGCCTTTCATGGTCGAACCGGCAGCCGCAGAATTTACAAAATCCTTGCCCTTGTCCGAGCCGATAGCGTACGAGCCGCCCTTGCCGGTTGCCGCCATCGAAGCACCGGACGAGCCGGAGGACGAGGATCCGCTCGAACCGGAAGACCCCGAGGAACTGCCCGAGGACGAGCCGCCGGAGCTGCTCTTGTTTGCCTTTGCCGCTGCGGCTGCCGCCTTAACAAAGCCCGCCATCATAGAACCCAGGCCCATTTACTTCACGCCCTTTCCTGTGAGGCCGAGCCGCTGCAGGATAACCGCAAGCTGTTCGCGCGTCAGCGGACTCTGCGGCTTGGTACCGTCCATAATACCCGCGTCTACTGCCGCCTGCCAAGCCTCGGCAGCATACGGATGCGGCTTCTGATTGGCCTTTTCCGCCTGATAGCGTTCTTCATGTGCCGCAAATTCCTTGTCTGTCATCTTGGTTTCCTCCTTCTTTGCCGTGGTTTCGGTGTTGTACTTCTGCACTTCTGCCCACGGGAACTTTGTTCCCGGACAATCCGTGCTGTTTACGTCCTCGTGCCGTAACAGCTTCGCACCGGGGTATTTCGCCATCATGGTACGGATAAGGTCTTTCAGCGCGTCCAGCTGCGCCTGCGGCATGGTCTCGGTCATGTAACTGCCCTCGACGCAAATGCCGATCGCGCGGCTGTTGTGGCCCTGCGCGTGCGCGCCGACCGCCCACTCCGGGCGGCCTCTGTACACCTTGCCGTCCTTGCGGATGTAGAAATGATAACCGATGCCGGTCCACCCGCGTTCCAAGTGCCAGCGGTTGACCTCCTCCACGCTCGCATGGCTTGCTTCTGCGTGGTGCAGGATAATCTCATCCGTCTTGTTCCTGCGGCTGAAACTGCCGTTTGTCGGCAAATTGGTATTGATGATGTACATTCATTACTCCTTTACGCCGTGCACGGCCGTCTGGAGCAGGAAGCCGAGCAGGAACCAAACCTTATCCTTGATTTTCTTCATGCAGATCTGCGCGCCGAGTTCTTCCGAGTAATTCTCCTTGCTGACGCAAGAGGAACTTTCCACGAGCTCGAAGCCATTGCGCAGCACCGCGCGGACGACCGTAGTCTTGTCACCAAGCGTCTGCACCTCGGTGTGTGCGATAAAATCATCGACCATTTCCTGAGCAATGCTCGGCTTGTCGGTATTCAGGCGAGTGTTGATGGAAAGCGGCAGATAAGCACGTTCGAAAACATCCGCCGGAGACCAGCTGTTGTATCCGTCCGGATAAACGACCTTGTAACCGTCCTCACCGTTCTTCTGTGCCGGAATAGCCTCAATAAGTTTTGTGCCGATATAACGTACCATGTTATTTTTCCTCCTTGTTAGGTTTTGTATATTCGAGCGCCCGCTCGCTGTCCGAAAGACCCGCCGTCGTCGGGTCAATAAAGACCGACAGCACAGCAAGGCACATCGTGCACAGCTGCACCGGATTACTCAGTACCGCCTTGATGCCGTCCAGCACCGCCGCCCACGAGGTAAACGTCTGCGGATCCACGCCGATGGCGGTAATCGCCACACTGCAAACGCCGACCCAGAACCACGGATTGCGAAAGCGTACCGGAATGTTAACTTTCATGTTCTATATCCTCCAAATCTTCAATGCGGTGGTTGGCCACTTTCACTTTCTCATCCAGCACGGCAAAGTCCTGTTCGAGCTTAAACGTGCGCGTGATGAGGTTATTGTGCTTCTCCACCTTCTTTTCAAGCTGCTCAATGCGGTAATTCGTGAGATTGCTCGACAGCGCAATGCCGCCGAGCGTTCCCACGAGCGTTCCCATCAGCGACAGCGCTGCTGTGATAACTTCAGCGGGCATATTTTAGCCCTCCTTACCGTCCTTGGTGCCGCCGAACTCAGCCGGTACAAGCTCCGGCATACCGCATTCCTCTACGAGGATTTCCGCTACCTGCTTCTGGAGTTTTGCGGGAACCTTTTCAAAATCACACTTGCCGAGAATAACTCTCTGCGCGAATAACATTGCCATCATAATAACCGTCCTTTCAAAACGTTCTCGAATGTTGTTGATTAACTTACGCATAAACGATTTCTGCAATCTCTGCAATGCAGTCCTCGTAAAAAGATTGCTGGTCGGCAAGAGCGGAAATCTGCTGCTTGAGCTTAGCGTTCTCGCTTTCCAGTTCTGCGTTGGTTTTCGGGATAACCGGCTTCGGCAGCTTCGCCTTATCCGCCTCGATTTCCTCGGCAGTGCGCTCTACCACCTTGCCGTCTACGAGCTTATAACGCAGAACCGCGCCGTCATAGAGCGGCTTCTCAAGATAATGGCTCTGCGCGAGCGAAAACTTATCGCCATAGCCTTCATCAATTTTCGTCCATCCGGTAAGGTCAGCCGGGAGGGAATACTCTCCCTCCAAACGCAAAACACGGCTTTCACTGTCCAGAAGGACGTAAACACGGGGTTTTGGGGTTTGCATGGTGTGTCACCTCCTTATAGGTCGGCAGAGAAAATCAAATCGGCATCCATGTTAATTCTGAACGGAAAATCTGCGGATGAAACTGCATTATCAGAAATACGAAGTTTCTGTCCAGTTGGAGTTGGTCCCCAATTCATAATAGTTTCCGAAGCCGAAACATCATCTGAATCAATAGAGAAAATATGACACTTAATACCTGAGCCGAGGTTGTTAGCAGGAACTGTTCGCATATCATCAAACGATATAAAAGCGGACAGATACCATTTTTCCGGTTGCGCGAATGCCAAAACAGGTAAATCGCTTCCTTTAGGAAAAACTTTGCAATATCTGCGACATCTTAACCATTGCTCCCAAAAATCCGGAATTTCGTTCAGCACCCAAACGCCGTTTTCCTTGTGCGCAAGGGTCTGCGTGTCGCCAAGTTCGAGCTTGATAGCGATGATGGTAGCGGAGTTATCTGTTGAACCAGTAAAACCGAAATTGACTTTATTCGATTTGGCGGTCGAAAACGTAACGCTGAGAATACCGCTTGCATCTTTGCTTTCTGTTTGGGCGAGGTCGCCATCTGTGCGATTTCCGATAAGCAGGCGTAGCGGATCAGAACCCGTTCTATCTTTGTAAAGTAGAGACAGCGTATATGTTGCATTCGGTAAAGTGGTTTCGAAGTATTGCTGCACATCCCATTTGCCGCCAATTTTTATACCGCCGTCAACAATGCTAAGCGTCGTTTCGTATTGCGTCCACCATCGGTCAATCGAGTATGTAGCATTACCCGTATACTCCGTCTGCCCTCTCTGGTTCACGGGTCTGCCGAAGTACCAGTTGTCCAGCAAATTGGGGTTTGTGCGGTATTTTACCGCACCAGAAATCGGAGTGGAGTCGGCGGTGGAGACCGCGATGTTCTCGCCCGTCAGCGTCACATCCTCCGTCAGCACCTTCCCGTTCACCTTCCGCGTCAGCGGAACGAACAGCTTGCCGAGCGCCTCCTTAACGCTCGACCACAGCAGGCGCTTGGCCTTGCTGCCGTCCGCGCTGTCTGCGATCATCACGCCGTCACCGTCGGCCGGTACGGCCTTGGCGCTGACCTTGGTCGGGTCGATGGCATCCAGCGCGTCGTTGATGCGCCGCAGATCGTCCGCGCCCGCGCCGTCCGCGCCCTTCTGCGCGATCAGCAGCCAGTACGCGGTATCGGTCGGCTCGTGTCCGACCGTTGCCGCCGTGCACAAATAAGACGAGCCGCCAAAGCTCACCTTGTTGCCGGGAACGTAGGTCTTTGCGGCGTCATATGTCTGCCAGACGTTCCGCGCGTTCTCCGCAGAAACCCGGCTCTTCTCCGCCGAGTCGCGTTTGTTCTCCGCGTTCACGCGCGCCGTCTCTGCCGCGCTCCTCGCGTTCTCATCCGCAACGCGCCGCGACTCAGCCGACAGTCTCGTTTTCTCGCTCTGAACGCGCTGACCTTCCGCGCTCACACGCCCCTGCTCAGCACTCTGCCGGGCGTTCTCCTGCTGCACGCGCTGCGCTTCCTCGGCGGACCAGTTGTTTGTTGAATCCTCCATGTCCGCAAACGTCTCCACAATCTCGTTGAACTGCGGAGCCACGCATTCCCGCACCAGACGGTCAAACACACGTTTGTTCTCGTCTGCCGTGCCGGTCAGCGTGTCCGGGGACGCAATAACGCCCTTTTCCGCAATCTGCGCATCGGTAATTTTGTAATCTCTAATACTCACGCACTTCTCTCCTCTCCCACCTCGATATACTTAACCAGGATCTCATAAATACCAAAACCCTCGTTGAGCGCATCCGAGACGAAAATAAACTGGATCATTTTCCACTTTTTCTTCTTCACACGGAACTGCCTGATGGAGTTCGCGCTCGTCTCAAACGTGAACCGCTCAAAGTTGATATCCTCAAAGGAAAGCCTGTCCGCGTAAAACTCGCGGTACAGCCGGCCGCTGTCGCGTTCCGTGCGGATATACAGATCCACCTTGCTGCGCGCATAGCGCTTGAGGTGTACCGCCGAGCCTCTCTTTGGCATGGTCTTGAGCATCGCGATATTGCCCATGCTGTCGAGCTTCGACGCCCACTCCGCGTGAATCGGTTTGCCGTCATCGTTGTACGCACGCATGAGGATCTCATTCTCCGCCGTTACCATGTCGTCGTTAAATTTGCAAACCTTGCCGTCTGCGGTGCCGAAATACAGGGTCTGCTGGTCTGCGCGCAGCACCCGCGCCGGAATGTTGGTCCAGTAATACCACTCGTAGCCCTGATCCTGCTTGTCCTGATTGCCGTCCGCCACATACGCACGGCCATCCACGACAAGCACATACCAGCCGCGCCAGCAGGCGGCAATCGCATCCGCAAGGCCGTTTTCCTTGGTGAGCTTCGGATTGACACGTCTCGACCGGCAGAATAACTGCCGCACTTGCATGTTGTTGTAGTAAGTTGTCGTCGGCGCATACACGCCGCGTGGACTCAGGTATAACGGATCATCATTCAGGTTTGCCGCCGAGTACCGCGCAATAGCGCCGTAACCGGGCACGCCCTCCTTGAGCGGAAACGCCGCAACATCGTTGCTCACAACGCCCGCGTGGTGCCAGATCGTACCTTCCTGGCGATTATCCTTCTTGATGATAAGCAGCTCGCCCTGCGCTTTCAGATAGCACATGATCGGGAAATCACTCGAACCAACCACAGAATAGTTAATGTCGGGGAAATATGTCGGGTCTGTCAGTCCAGAGAACCACTCCGTGTTTGCATATTTGCCGTTACCGGAAAAGAATACGCGGTCGCCCGAGCCGTCCATGCCGTAAATGGCAAAGATGGTGCAGCCGAGAATCTTCTTCCGGTCCTCAGTCGTTTTTGCAAATCGGATCTCAATGTTGGAAGTGCCCGCGTTCTCCGGTGCCTTGGGCGCGGTCTTTAGTGTCACCGTGCCCTTTTCCGCATCAAAGCTCGCCACCTCGAGTTTATCGCCCGTAATGTGATATTTCGCGGTGATGGTCTGCTCCTTGTCAATGCCGGTGACATCAAGCTGGAATGTCTTGCTGCTCCCGTCCCCGACAAAGCGGTTGCGTCTCCACTTGCAGAGCATGTTTACCTTCTCGTAAGCCTCACCGCCGCCCGCAGGCTTGCGCTGATAGCTCGTCAGCGGACAGTACGCCGTATCGTCCCCGACGTGCTTCGCGTCCTTGCCGTCATATACCAGATATTCCGACCCGGTTAAAATGTACAGCTTGCCGTTGAGGTAAAAGCCCTGCGAGCGTCCGCCGCTCCTCAGTCCGGTCAAAAGTATCTGCTGACTGTCCGGGATCGGCAGATAGGTGCTCTCGTTCAGTCGTACCTTATACAGCGTATCGCCCGCATGGATGATCATCGTGCGGCCGGTCTCGGTCGTGGCCTCATACGGAAAAATACCCGCAATCGGCTTGTCACTGCCGAGGTCAACAACTGTGCGCCAGCCCCACCGGCGTTCGGGCGCGCCGCCCTCGTCCGCGATAACGTTCACCGCACGCGGACTTCTTCCGTCGTCAATCTGCGTCTCATCGGTCGAATAATCGACGCCACGAAACCGCTTGTAACTCTTTCTGCCGATGGTCGGCGTGGAAAAGTTGGGAACCGTCATGGTTTTCATTCTTCGTCACCGTCCCCGTCCCCATATCCGAGCACCGCAGGCGCGGCTTCCTCAAGCGCTTCTACAAAATAGTTGCGCTCGATCACCATCTGAGCCTGCTTGTCCTCCTCGTCGATCATCAGCGCCGAGGCAAGGCCGTGCGGCAGTGCGCCGCGCGTGATCCGGTCGTCCCAGTCGATAACCGTATCGTCTATTGCATTGATTTCCGGCGCGCTTGCGAGTTCCTCGCGCCCGCTCGCGGCGCGGATGGCGTTCTCATATGGGAGCGCCTCGATCAGCAGCCGCTCAAGCAAGGGCGGCGAATACTGATCGTAGTCAGTATCGCCGCCCTTGCTGGTGAACAGAATGGCGGCCGCCAGATCGAAAATCTTTCTAACTGTTGTTGCCATTCTTTCCTCCTGATTTACTTGTCGGTCGCCTCTGCAACGTCGGAGGTCAGCTTGCCGCCCTTGCCGAACGCAACCACCTTGATGGTCTGGCCTGCCTCAGTGGCAACCGTGCCGCCGCTGGCAACCTGCGTGCGGTTAGCCGAGAAGCGCGGGTCCGAGCCGTCCAGCGTGTACCAGATTTCGTCCGAACCTGCGGCCGTAACGGTCGCACTGTGCGAAGCGATCGCTACGGTGCACGCCTGCTTGCTTGCAGCCTTAGCCACAGCGACAACCGAATCCGCACGGCTGGAAAGTACAAACAGATCGTAAATCTGACGGCCCTCAACCAGAGAACCGGAAACGCCGGGGGGATCGGTGTGGATTTTGGTATCGTCGATGGTATACGGGAACGCAAGAGCCTGCTCGTGAATTGCCAGCATATAAACGTCGGTCGGGAACAGTCGGTCGGGAACCTTTACAACAGTAAAGCCCGCAACCTGACCAACAACGCCAGTGGGCAGCTGCTTGCCCGCCAGATTGTCCAGCTTGACCCACTCGTCCGAGAGGATGATCTTTTTGTAATCGCTTACGCGAACAAAAAGGATACGTCCGTCATCCGGAACATAGTGATCGTCCATATAGGCGGCGGCATCATAGATGATGGAGATAATGTCGCTCTTGGTCGGTGCAGCAGAAACGCCCTGAATATGGCCGAATCGTGCAATGCGGCTGAAGCCGTACTTGTCGCCGGTCGGCACGCATTTCTCGGAGATCTGCTGGCGCAGGTACTGGCCGGCCTTGTTGCTGATAGCCTGCTGAGAGCCGTCGCCCTTGTCTACAATGGCGGTAAACGCCTTGTCCTGGGTGATGGTGTACTCGTTTACGATGTCCTGTACATCGTTCGGCACGCCGTAGCGGTCCTTGCCCTCGCGCTTGTAGTCGTTCAGGTCGCTGGTGAGAATCTGGTAAACCTTGCAGGTTTTCTTGCCGATCATGTCAACGTGCGCCTTGCAGTGCGGGCGCAGGAACGAGGTATGGGTATACAGCTTTTCTACAGCTTTCGCATACTGTTCAGTAAGATAAATAGGCATATTGTAAAATCACTCCTTTTACAGTCCCAGTAAGCCACGCAGGAACGGGTCGCTCGTGTCGCCCTCATTGCCCTGCACACTTCCCGGGCTTGTCGTTTTGTTCTGGTTGTTCTTCTTTTCGATCTGTACGGCCTGTGCATTCTGCTCAGCCTGATAGCGCCAGTGCGCGGCGACGGGAGTCATGCCCTCGCTGTTCACGAGTTCCATCACACGCGGCGGAATGTCCTCCGGTTTGTGAACGCCTGCGAGTACCTCGTATTCGTCCCAAGCCTTTTCATCGGCCTCCTGCCGCGCCTTTGCGACAGTCTGCTCAATGCGCTGCTGCATAGAGGTAAGCTCCGCCCGCTGCTGTTCGGCAGCCTGTGCTTCGGCTGCCCGCCGGGAAGCCATGCGGCCCTCAGCAATTGCCTTGAGCGCCGCATCCGGGGTTTCCGGAAACTCCGCGCGGCACTTCTCGATTTCAGCCGAGAGCAGCTGCTCATTGCGTGCGCCCTCCAGCTGCTCGAGATACTGCTGCCGATTCATGCCGGCGGCCTGCGCATACTGGTCCAGTACGCGCATTTCCCGCTCAGCTTTGCGGTCATAATTCATACCCTTCTGGAGCAGTTCGACCGGGTTCGCGCCGAGTGCACCGGTCAGCGCCTGCACTGCGTCTGCCGGCAGCAGGATCTGCTGTCCGTTGAATACGAGCGGCACGGTTTGCACCGGCTGTTCCACCGCCTCCGGCGGTACTTCGCCGCCCTCTGGCGGCTGATTCTCCGGTTCTTCCTGCTGCTCTTCGGCACGCTGGTTTCCCGCGCCGTCCTGCACGGTCTCCTCTGCGCCCTCGGCGGCGGTCTGCTGGTTTTCCAGATCGTCATTGCCTTCAAGCGCTGTGAGAAAATCGTCGCCGTTAAAACCGTCCATGTCCGCGCCGATGTCGGATGTATTGCCGTCCTCGGCAAAATACTGTAAACCGATACTGTCACGGATCTTGCTTCCGTCCATATGATTGCTGGTTTTCCAATCCATTTAGACAATCCTCCTATATGCAAAAGACTTTCATCTCATTGCCGTGTGTTTATCGTGTGTTCCTGCACTCCGGCGGACGCAGCACCATTCCGCTGGTACTGCACCCGCTTGTATCCTTGCACGCACGGGGAATGCGTAACCCGGACGCGGGATAATATGGCGAGAATCCCACGCCCGCCGCAGTGCAGGAAAAGAGATCGTGTCCGAGACTCTGACGGGCAGGCAAGGAAAAAATGAACTCAGAAACCTTGCCGCCGCCATACAATAGAAAGGAGAAAATAGGTATGGCCGTTCCGTGCAATGCAGGCTCGGTCGTTGGGCATTACTGCCCGTCACAGTCTCGGACTCAGTTGTATTCCGGCGCTCGGACGGACGCCCTCGACCCGAACGAGGGGCCCGCCATCAGAAAGAAATAAGGGGAATCAATGGGGCGGGTGAGGTCAGCTCCCGCCCGTCCGAACGCCGGAACAGAAAAATCAATAATCAGGTTCGAGAATCGGAACGCCGTACTGCACAGCGCATTCGCGCTCAATCATGCAGCCGCGTGCGTCCTTCCAACCCTTGGCGAAATAAACGAGATCCGCATCTGCCATAAGCCGGATAGACTCAGCCAGAAACCAAAGTGGCTTTGCGTCGTGCGGTGCATCCTTAAAAAAGGAGTCGATGATTTCGACAGGCTCACCGATATATTCAGTCGCTTCGCGGATAGCACGCTCACGCGCGCGTTCAATCTCATCGTTTGTCTTGTCCTTCATCGGCTGAGAAATAAACAACTTTTTCATATCGTATCTCCTATTTTTCAGTCCACGGCTTAGGGATGTTACTATCTCGTGGGGGCCTCAGTTTCCACGCAGCAGCCGCTCTCAGCACGCTCCAAATCACGTAAAAGGCGCGTAATGCAGTAACCGAGGTCAATCCCCTCGTACTCTGCGCGAACCTCCATCGCGTGCAGATAATTACCCATGTGATGAATCTGTGCGATCAGCACATTAAGCGGACAGTCCGGCGTAAAATCCAGATTGTGAGCTTCTGCTTTAATAAGCATCTTGTGCAGCTTATTATAGCGGATCTTTGTTTCCAGAAATTCACCAAGGAAACGATCCTTATAGTCAGTGCTCTCCGTCAGAGATGCTACATCTTTCAGTGCCAAATCTTCAAAGGTTTTCATGCCGTATCTCCCTTCTTAAAACCGAAAATTCCGGTCCGTCCCCTTGGTGAACTTCGCCTTCTGCGCATTCAGCTCCTCCTGCATCGCGCCAAACATGGCCTCAACCTGCTTCTCGGTGTACTCATACGAGCTTGCCGCCAGATGGCCGATCATGCTGATTGCCTTGCACGCACGGTTCACGCGCGGCTCTGCCAGTCGCACAAAGCGCTCCGACTTACTCTCATTGTTATCCATTCATTAAACCTCCCTGCTGTAATGCCTGCTGCATGTTCGCCTGCTGCTGCACGCGCTTTGCAGCCTCGACCAGTCCTTCCTGATCCTTTACGCTGCCTTCCGGCATACGAGAAAGGAACTCAACCATATTCGGCATAACGCCTGCCGTCTGCAGATTGTTAAGCGTAGATACCTGCAGAATCCTCGACCAGTAGCTTGCCTCACCAATATGAATATTGAGATCCAGCGCCTCCACCGGAATCGCGCCGAAGTCGAACATCTCCACGCGGGTCTGCTCCTGCGTGTCACCGGTTTCCGGGTCTGTCACCTCGTCGGTGATCTTGACCTGACGCATGCCGTAATAGGCATGCATCATGTCGATCAGCACCCGCTCGTAGTCCTCGACAAACTGGTAATATGCGATCTTGGTCAGCGCAAGCGGCGCGGCGTTCGCGGTCTGCACCGCTACAATCGCACTGCTGTTCTCCGGATTCTTGACGTTGCCGAGCGCCGCATCATTGGCACCGGCAACAGTCTTGAGCGCGTCCGTCATTGTTGACGTAATGCCGGTGGCCTCTGTCGGAATCGGCATCGAGCCTGCAACGCCGGTCAGTGCGTCCTTCACATCGCCTGTCACGCCGATACTGGTCGCGTCCGGGTCCCAGCCCTTGGGGAACTTATTGCGGTTGTATACCAATTTCGGTATAGCATTATTCCGCAGCATGAGCGCAAGTGCCGTCCATTGCTTGTTGATCTCAATCTGCGTGTTGATGAGCGGTTTGATCTCCATCACGCCGTGATAGCAGTTCTTGCGCGGCTTCCAGCTCATGTACGCGACCGGATATAATGTCATTTCGGTTGCCACATCCTGCTCGATCATAAAACGACCGCAGGAGCGGCAGTAGTGTACACGGCCGTCCTCAGACTTCCAGAACCGCACAAGCTCGTTGCCGAGACTGTCGCTGTTATTCTGCTCGTCATCACCCTTGTACAGTCCGTCGGACTCGCCCTCAATGCTCTCCCAGTCCTTGCAGCCGAGCCGCTTTGCATCCTTGCGGATTTCGGAAACCGGACGGCGGCGCACAATGATAAGGTACGGCTGCTCCTGCACGTTCGCATTAGACGGATTTCCGAACAGAATATTCGTGTTCATCACCTGTTCGGCAGAGATTTCTCCCTGTACCCCGCCCAAACCGGATTGCTTGCTTGCGTCAAAGTAAAAATACAGCGCCGCGTCACCATCTACGCAGGCGTCGCGCAGGACCATGTGGTGCATGCTCTTGATCTTCGTCCTCTCGACCACGCGATCAATGCTCTGCTCAAGGATTTTCGCCGCAAACTCAGCCTGCTCATCTGGCAGGAACGGCTCAACCTCCTGATCCACATCGTTCGAGACGATCTGCGCCACCTTGTAATGTACAATCGGATCAAGCACGTTCATCGTAATGGGCCGCAGGTTCTTGCTCTTGAGGCCCTCCCACTGCCTGCCCTCGACGAAGTTCTCGCACTGCTTGACGTCCTCGTACAGGCCCAGCCCGGTGTTGTACTGTACGCCCTTCTCATACTCGGCCTGCACCCGCTCGGCCGTGAGCGTGGTTTTCTGCTCATTCATCGCTTAATTCCTCCTGCCCGTGGGCGGTGCCGTCATAGCGGAGCAGATTGTTCACCTCACGCATAATGCGGCCCTCGGCACTCAGCCTGTAAGCCTGTTCCTTGAGGAATTCCTCTTTCCAGTGCTCTGCGGTCTCCCGCTCGGTGATGAGCGCCTCATTCAGCTTGCGGCGCTCCTGCTTGAGATTATCAACCTCGTTGCGGGCGCTCCACATCGCGCTGATTGCCGCGTCGTGTGCATCCTTGGTGGAGTCGAGTTCTTCCTGCAGTTCCTTGAACTTCCTGCGCTCAGTCTGCAGCTCCTGCCGCAGACGGCAGGCCGTGTCCTCACTCTCACGCAGGGCAGTCTCCACCTTGGTAATGCGGTCCGCAAGCTGCGTGCGCGCCGCCTCCTCAGTGTGCATGAGTTCCTCCATCGTCCGCGCAGTCAGCTGAAAGGATTCCGCTTCTACGGTCTTTTGCCGCAAATCCTCGCCCAAGCGCTTGGCGTTTCGGGTCTGCACAGCAGCCAGAAAAGCACACATCGCCGCAACGACACTAATAGCCAAAAACATTTCCCATTTCCTCCTCAGTTGATAGATAATCCTCGTCTCTTACTCTCGGCAGTTCCGCAGGCAGCGGGCATCCATCACAGAAATACCGGATCGCGTCCGGTCCGTGCGTCAGCTCGTGCGGCTCGGTTGCCGTATCGTTAGGGTTCTTTTCGTCGTGCTGCAAGCCCGGCAGTGTGCGAATGAGATTCAAGCAGGTATCAAAAATCTGCAATTTCGGTCTGAGTGTACCATCCACATCGGGCACAGGCTGCAGCCGGCGCTTGAGCTCGTACCATCCGGCCACACGGCCGTTGCTCACCTTGGAGAGATACAGACCGTACTCCGCAAACAAGTCGGATACGCTCTTGCCGGTCTCCTGCCGCCTGTTCCACAGGTCTTTTGGCGCGAACCATGCCGTGATATCGTCATTACAGTTTGCGTTCAACAGTCGCTTGGCCGCCTCCGGGATGATAAGGTCGGGCTGGTAAACCTCACGGTAAACCACCGCATAATCGTTCTCATCCACCGCGATCCAGTACGCCGCTAGCATGTCGAGGCCGTAGTCGATCGCAACATACCGTCTCCACCATGCCGGAATCTCAAACGGACGAACAACGTGCAACTCCCGCTTGAACTCGGTGAAATACTGTCCGACATAGTAATCCCAGTTGCCTTCACGCAGCGCAATGTAAATTTCGCGCGGCAGGTTTTTCATACGTTCCTCGTACTGCGGGTCTTTGGTCAGCAGAAACGGGTTGTCCTCCAGCTTTGCCGGAATAAACAGTCGCGTGCCGCCCTCGCAGCGGTGCACCTCCATCGGAGCGCCAATGTCGATAAACCGGCTCTTGGCGTTGGTATGTCCCACACTGCCGGGGTTAGCGGTCGATTTGACGTGTCTCGGAAACGGCCGCGTGCCACGCACACGAGAGATCATGTAGGTGTACATGCTCTCGGTGAAATGCGTCATCTCGTCGAACCGGATCACGTCATACTCGGCGGACTGGTACTGCTGCACATCGCCCTCGGTTGCAATGTATCCCATCTCAATGGTTGATTTGCCAACCTTCCAAATGTGTTTGCTTGTGTTGTAGCTTGCCACACTGGCGGGGTACAACTCCATCGTCTGCGGCACCATGGAGCGTTCGAGTTCCTTAAACGTGCGTCTGAGGATTAGTTGCCTGCTGCCCTGATACCGCAGCGCATACACCAGAGCGTCCAGCGCCTGAATAAACGTCTTGCCGCCGCCTGCCGCACCGCCGTAAAGAACCTCGAAAGCATCCGTGTCCATAAACAGCTGCTGCTTGGGCGTAATCTGAAAATCAAGATTCATCGCTTACCGCCTTTGTCGGGTCAACGAGCGTCAGCTGCAGGTTGATTTCCGGAGCAGCTTCTTCCTTCTCGCCGAGGTGCTGCTCCAGCGTTTCCTGTCTTGCCGCAACATCCTTCATGGTTCCGGCCAGCTCGCGCAGGCCGACACCGGTGTAATCGCTTACAACGTTTCTTAGACTTGCCACCTCGGCCTCACTCAGCGCGATCACGCCGTCCTTGGCCGCTTTTTCAAGCACTGCCAGTCCGTCATTGATGGTCCGGGTGTCCTTCGCGGCGGCCTCAGCCTTGCGGTCGAGCGCACGCAGCACCTTGTCCCCGATCTTCTCGCACCGAGCGATCTGTTTGCGGCGTATCTCCCGCCGGGCAGCCACACCGTCCTCGTCGCTCTCGTTCTGGGTATGTACCCAATCCGATAACGTGCTCTTGGGGATTCCGAGCCGCACCGACGCATTGGAGATTTTTACGCCGGACGCAATCAGTGCCAGCGCCTCGTCTTTGATTTTCTGGTCATACTTACTCCCGCGCTGCTGCATCCAATCACCTCCCGCGCGTGTCTTGTTTTGCTGAATACAAGTATAATCGGGAAAATCGGACAAAACGGACAACTTTGTTCTGACAGCAAAAAAGCGCTCAGCCGAGCCATACAGCCCGCCTAAGCGCTTGTGTTTTCAGCTATTCGATTTCGCAACAACCTCCCGCTCGTACTCTTTCAGCAGTCGATCCAGTGTCGGCCTGCTGATCCCGTTTTCCCGTGCGATCGTTGCCTTGCTCTTGTGCCGTGTTACCCAGGCGTGATATGCACCGGCAACATCGTCAATCTCCGTCTTTTTCCTTCCTTTGTACTTGCCCTCCCGCTTGGCAATCGCAACGCCTTCCCTCTGACGTTCGAGCATGTTTGCTCGTTCAAATTCGTTGATCGCGCCGAGGATGGTCAGCACCATACGTCCGTGCGGTGTCGAGGTGTCAAAGTTTTCTTTCAGGCTGTACAGGTGCACGCCCTTCGCGCCGAGCCGATCAACCAGTTCCAGCAGGTCCTTCGTGCTGCGGCTGATACGCGACCAGTCGAGCACATACACGGTATCGCCCTCACGCGCAAAGTCGAGCATCTCCTGCAGCTTAGGGCGATCCAGATTTTTGCCGCTGATCTTCTCAATGTACCAACGCTCAATATCGTGTTTCTGCAGTGCCTCCACCTGCCGCGCCTCGTTCTGCTCGACCGTTGACACACGCACATAGCCAATTTTCATTTTGTCCACACTCCTGTTGATAGTTTGTAAAGTTTACATTCTTGACTTGCCTTTACACTTGTAAATATAACGTAAAACCGACTTTATTTTTACGTTTCCGTCGTTTTTCCGCTCCTGCACGTTGAGGCATGCCCTATTTTTACACCGTAGGGCACAGCAAAGCGGACGGGGTGCATGCGCGTCACCCAATCCGCAGGTATCGCTCCACCAGCTTGCGGGGGCCGCTCTCATCCGCGTACCCCATACGCCGGGCGCACTCCGCCCAGCTTTTGCCGTCGAGATACCGCAGCCGCAGGGCGCGCCGCGTCATGGAGTCTGAAACGTTGTCGATCCACTGCCGCACCGTGTCGCGCTCATCCTGGCACTCGGCCTCAATGGCCTGCAGCCGATCCCGTGCCGCGTCCAGTGCATCCCGGCCAAACAGACAGCCGACGCCGTAAGTCTCCTCGATCCGCTTGTGGTGCCGAGCCTCCCGCGCAAACCGTTCTCTTTCTTCTTCCAGTTCACAGACCAGGCTTTCCACCTGTTTTAACCTGTCTTTTGTCATTGTGCCGTACTGCACCTCCTGCCGCGCAGATTTCCCGCCTTATTGCCGTCACCGTTACGCGCTTCCGCGCGCTCCGTCCTTTGAGAGAGTACAAATAGTAATGTGATTACAGTTTGTATGCATTTGTCCGAACCTCTCCGACAAACCGCGGGGGAATTGTTAGACCCCCTACAAGGCTGTCAGGCGGACCCGGCCGCCGATCTCTTAAACTTTTCTTTGCCGTCTCCTGCGCAGGCGTTCCCACGGATCGGGAGCAGCCTTGCGCCGCTGTGCCGTCCACCACGTGCCGAACGCCGCCTGGTTGTAAATGCGGCCGACCATAACCTCATAGCGGCCGAACTCGTTCGCATTCTGCACATGCTCGATAATTTTCACGCCGGGCGGCACTTCCGCTTCTTCTTCCTCGCCCAAACGCAGCCGTACCGGCTCTGCAGGCGGGGTCAGATTGCGGCTGGTGGAGTACCGGCGTGCGCCCTTGCCCTTGTGCACGTCCTCTTTGAGCAGATAAATGGCCGTATCCTCAAAAAAGTCCGCGCCCTCGCGCAGCGTGCGAACATCGGCCAGACCGTTCGGCCAGCACTCACGCACCACCTCGGCCAGCTGCACGCCGTGCGCACCGCTGAGGATCAGGTGGTGGTGCAGCCGTACCGGCTCGCCGTCCATGTCATGTTCTTCCGTTACCGCTATGTATTTGTAGGTAAGGCCAATCTTCGCATACGCCTTTTTCATCTTCGCATGGAATTTCTCCAAAGCCCGCGCCCTGGAAGCCTCCGGTGCATACGTCAGGCAAACAAACAGATCCCGACCGCTGACAAAATTCGCGTTGATCAGCTGCATCAGCCTCCACTTGCGCTGCCGCCGGTTGATCTCCTGCTTGGCCTTCTCGGTTGTCCGCCGCCGTCCGGCCCTCTGCCTGGGCGACATGCCCGGCATCGTGCCCATGGAATATAAACACATCTGATAGAGCGCACCGTTGCACTCCTGTTTTTGATAAATCATAAATCACCTTTAACGCTCATTCGACAACTGCGGACCTATGCAAGCATTACGGTCCTTGGTCGAGGGTTTTAACCCTGTCACTGCCAGCTGCCGCGCTGAATTGGTTTTATAGAGAAAAAAGAGTTCGACCCGTCCGGCTCATGCGCCTGCAGCGGACCATATACAAATTGCACAAATTTCTGCTCAATCTTTACACCACCAATTTAGTGGTTTTCCGTTGACACACCACCAATTTAGTGGTATAATAAGACCATAGAAAAGAGAAAAACGACAGAACGAAAGGAACGATCATCATGAAACTGAACGCTGAACAGATCAACAAGATTAAGGAAATCGCAGAAGAATATGATTTTGATTACGCAGCAATCGGTTTCCGCTCTCAGGACGTGCCCTTTGAACTCGGCGCAATCGACCACGTTTCCCACATTTGGGACAACGGAGACGACACCGGCGAAGACCTTCCCGGTATTTGCGTTTGCTCTGTCAAGCTGGTTGATCGTAACCCTGATTATTACGGAGAGCATTGCGCTGTAATCGCCGGCAACGCTTACGAGTACGGCGAGGACGAGGGCGAATACATCATCCGTGACCCCGAAGTTATTGCAATCATCGCATAAGGAGGACTAACACCATGACCGATCATCAATTCAGCATCCTGTGGGGAGAGGCTTCAAGCTCTCCCGATCGTGCCGTATTTGTTTCCGATTCGGCGCTCTCTGCTATCTGGGATGACCCGGAGGGCTCACCGGTTCCCGCAGATCGTCTCCGCGAGCTTGACGCGCTCTGGACCGCAGTGCATACATCCATCAAGGATATGCGGCAGGCGCTCGGCCTGTCCCGTCCGGCGTTCAGCGCCCGTTTCCTCGTGCCGGTCCGCACGCTGGAAAACTGGGAATCCGGTGCAAGCAAGTGCCCGGAATATGTCCGCCTTGCTCTCCTGCAGGCCGCCGGCCTGTATACGAGGGCTTAACCATGGCAGATCAAAAATATATCTATCCCAGCCGCGGTAAATATCGTGTCCACATCCCGCGTTTAGGGATAGACGGCACATTCCCCACGCTTGCCGAGGCTATCGCATACCGCGATCAATCGCTTGCAAGCACACCAAAAACCATGCGCATCTGCGTTGACTGCGGTAACCCATTTGCAGGTGCAACATCCGCTAAACGCTGTCCTGACTGCCGCAAGGTGTACCAGCTTAACTGGTCACGCCGCAAGGCAGGTTGGACGGAAGACGAGATCGCCGCAGGCAAACGCACCGAAACGCGCGTCATCCTTCCCGGTGACCGTTTCGGGCGGCTAACTGTAGTAAAGCGCGAAGGATACGACTCGCAGCGCAACGCCACAATGTATCTATGTCATTGCGATTGTGGAAAAGATACTACCGTGCAGGGCGGCAACCTTGTAAGCGGTCACACAACCTCTTGCGGCTGTGCTCTCAAAGACTCGCAGCAGTCGTCCGAAAAGCGTATCACCGCACTAAAAGCCTCGCCCAACACCGGCAAGTTTGAACAAAATCTAAAAGCTAAATCCTTTATGCTTTCCGACGGCAAAAACGAATATATCTGCCGCAACCTGTCCAACTTCTGCCGTGAGAATCCGGAGCTTTTCGATCTGTCGCCCGGTGACGATGCCGCCGCTGAGCGCGAAGCAAAAGAACTCGCAACATCCATTGGCCGCTATCGCTGCCACGGCTGGACGGTTTCGAGGGTTTACGACCGCGTTTGTCAGCAATGCGGCAAACGATTTCCGGCCGAAAGCAAGGCACGATTTTGCCCGGAATGTAAACAAGAGCGCATCCGCATTACTTCCCGCAACTTCCAACGCCGCCATAAGCTCGGCTGGACAGAGGAGCAAATCGCAGCTGATAAATCCTCTCAGATTGTTAAAGTTCTTCCGCCGCTTCTGCGGCCGGACGGACCGTTTGAATTTATATCGCAGCCGGACCCGCGGCACTACGTTGCAAAGTGCAAGCGCTGCGGTAAGGTGATCGAACGCGGTGCAAGCTATTTTTACAGCAAAACCGTTGTTTCGTGCGGCTGCGCCAACGCCAAACGTCTGAATATCCAGAACAAAATAGATGAAAAGTATATCTATTGGCACCCGCCCGGAAAGTATTGCGTGACAATCGAAAAGTACCTTCTGAAAAAAGATTTTCCGTCCTTGGAGGAAGCAGTCAGCTTCCGCGATCTCATTCTCCGCAACGCAGAACAGATAGAATCATCAGAGAACCCGCCCAAAAATCTGCATTTCTGCACTAATTGCGGAAAATTACTTTTGAACGTTTCAGAAAGCCGCGTGTGTGCAGAATGCAAAAAAGGAAAGTCCATCAAAGCCGCACAGCGTGAAAAAGAACGTCGGCGCGATTACCAGCGCCGCCGTGCAGGCTGGACCGAAGAAGAAATCCGTCTCGGTCACCGCATCACAACGAAACCTTAACCCTCAAAGCCAGCCCTTCACGGGCTGGCTTTCTCTTTTCCGTTTTTCATCTTCCAAATCTTCCGCGCCTCAGCCACGAAAACCTTTCGATAATCGCGCTCATACGCGCCGAAGCCGTAAGTAACCACAGCCGCCGTCATGCAGTTGATCAGCTCGTCCGCCGTCAAACCGTGCTCAGCAGCATTCCGGATAAACTCACGCATTTCCGCATCCGGCGGTCTGCCGAAACTCCGGCTGTAATGGGAATCAACCAGGTGTGCCGTCTCTGTCGGGTTGCGCTCCATCCTGTACACCACCCTCCACAATATCAAACAACGTGTTCTCGTCGAGATCGCGCAGTTCGAGCTGGCCGTCCACGCAGCGCAGCTTGAGCATCTCCTTGACCTCGCCGTTAGACTTGTTTTTCTGCGTAATAGCTGAGGTAACATTGTAATCAAAATGGGTCTTATTGGTCTCGCGATAGATACCATCCTCGTCTTGCTCGCCCACGTTCCAAAGTTCCACGTTGACTTTGAGTGTTACACTGCCCTCGCTCAAGCCCTGCCGCAGCAGGGAATTCAGAACATCGCGCAGCTTCGTATCGAACAAATCGACAGCATCATTAAAGATTCCGCCGCGCAGGCTCATCTCGTGTCTCATTCGCCTGTACCTCCTCTCTGATCCGCTTAAGTGTTTTCTGAATCCCGGCATGCCGGGATACCTTAAAATCAGTTTCCAGCCCAAAAAGCTGGATAACCTGCTCGGTCACGTTCACCACATCGGCCAGTTCTCCGGCAAGGTGCTCGAGCCTTGCCGTCAAATCTCGTTTCTTGCCGCCCTGCTCGTGATAGCTGAGCAGCATCAGCACCTCACTTGCCGCGCTCGTAGCCTCGCCCAATTCTTCCATCAGCTTGCAAACCTGCTTTTCCTCGCCGTAATAATGGGCGATCTGCATCAGCTTTGCCGCTCTCTTTGCATTCATGTATCAGTTCCTCCTAATCAATCTTGAGTTTCCCGTAATAGCGAATATCCATCCGGCTGACGTCCTCCGCCCGCAGCCGCAGCTTTTCAAAGGCGTAATCGTCGTCTACCTCTGCCCGCATTTTCGCAAGCTCGTCCGAGTTCTCCTGAAACGCCTCGAAAAACTTCTGCAGGCGCTCCGGACCGAAGCCGTAAGCATCGTGCAGGCTGACCGCCATCAGCCAGAGATACCGCTGCATGCTCTGCTCGACGTTCAAAAGCGCCGCCTCATCCATCGCCAGTTGCAAGCGATCCCGCCGCGCCTTGAGCACATCGGCGTAATTCATGCCCCGCGGCTTGCCTTTGCCTTTCTTCTTCATGCCAGCTTGTCACCCCGATCTCTCAGCCATTTCGCAATAACGCCGGCAAACTTCTCGCAGGCGGCCTCATCCGTCTGCTGCAGCTCCTCGAGCGCCTGCTCGAGCCGCTCGACCAGTCCGCGCACCTCGCCAAACAGAAAATTGACCTTGTGCGCCGCAGGGTTCTTCACCTTGTCCAGCTTTTCCTCGGCAGCACGGGCGCGCTCCTCAGCAGCCCTGGCGGCCTCGGCGTTCTCCTCGCGTACCTTAGAGCGGATTTTCTCCAATTCTTCCTCAGTCAGCTCACGCACTTCGGCGGGCTTGTCCTCGATAGCGTCAAGCTGCTCCTGCAAATCTTCAATTTTCGCCTTGGCCTCGTCGCGTTCTTTTTCCGCCTGTTCCAGCTTTGGCCGCAGGATGTCGCATGCACTCTGAACACCCTCCAGCGTGCCCTCGGCGGTGATCTTCGCCATTTCAGCCTTTTCCGCCTCCGCCTTGGCCTCGTCGCGTTCCTTGACGAGCGCCGCAATCTCGCGGCTGCTCATACTCGGCAGATCGTGCTCCTCGGCCAGCTCCTCGCGCTCCTCCTCAGCCATGCCGAGCAGCGGCAGGATCTGCGAATAGGATAACTGTCCAAAGGCATCCGCCGCCGTCTTGCCGGTAAGGCTCACCTGCCCGCCGCCGAACTCGCGTGCAATGCGCATGTAGTTCTGTGCCGTACTCGGCTTGTAACCGAGCTTGTCCGTCAGGTACGCAGTCCACTCGCCGGAGGGCACCATCTGCTTTGCCTCCTCAAGCCGCGTGCCGATCTGGATGACCGATTCCAAAAAGACTTTCCGGGCATTGTCCCGGATCATCGTGATTTCCGCAGTTACGATCTCGATCGAGCGTACCGCCACAACATTCTCGCTCATTTAAGCTGACCTCCTTATCATTTTCGTGACCTCGCGCAAATGGTCGAGGTACTTGTCCATAAACTCCGCAGCCTCCGGCGTGCGGTTGTGATTGTACGCGGCATAGCACTGCCGGCACTTCAGCGTTGCCGGGTCGATCTCTACCGTGTGCCACGGCTTGCGCGGTTCACTGCACCGGCGCAGCACCATGATGATGGTCTTGCCGTCCGCGTGCCGGTCTGCATAGCCTGCAACGCAGTTGTTCTGTTCCTCGCCCTCGCGCACAATTTCCTCTGCGCTGTCGATCGGACGGATAAACATCCCGCCCCACTTCCATTTCATCCACGCAAGCAGCCGCCGCCGTGTGCGGAATTTCTCATTTTTCCCGCGGTTCAGAAGCCGCCGTTCCCGCTCAGAGAGCCGTGCGTGCGCCTCATGCAGATCATGTGGCAGCTTGTCCGCGTTCGGCGCAAGCCGTTCCAGCTGCGCATGATAGTCGGCAAACTCACGCATCACCGCCGACAGTCCCAGATCAGAGCGCTTCCGCTGTTTTTCAATGTACTTCCGCAGTTCTGCCGCCGTCACGCCGCAGCGCTGCGAAAACGCAGCGACATCAAACATCGCCGTATCCGCCGCCCGGGCGAAAGAAAGGCTTGCGGCATCTGCGCGCGCTGCGCCGACCCGTTTCAAGCGGCTGTATTTTGCCGCAGTTGAAAGGGTTTCATTGCGGATCAGCCGCACATCTGCCTTGCCGAGTCCGCGGAACAGCTTTTTCGGCTCCTTCGCCCGCAGGTTTACCAGTCGGCGGAAATAATCGCCGCCGCCCTGCTCGCGCTCTTGCAGCCAGCGGCCGAACCCCATCTTCCACAGGTATTCCACTGCCGGATATTTGCAGTAAAGCGCCAGATACCCGGTCAGATCGTGCAGCACAGCGAATGCCTCGGTAAGCTGGCTGTACCGCAAAGCGCTTGCCGCAAGCTCCTGCTCACTCGGCAGCACCCAGAAATCATCCCGGCGGCCGCCGCCCATGTCGTACCAGTGCCGGAACGTGCAGTTTTTCCGCAGCGCCCAGCCGTCATACTGCCAGCTCCACTTTTTCGCACCGGCGGCAGAAAAAACATACCGGCAGTATTCAAACGCAGTGTATTTCTCTATCAGGAAATACGGATACATCCGCACCTGGCAGGAGGTCAGCCACAGCTCGCCGCGAGGACCAACCTGGAAAAAGTGAAACGCGAATGATACTTTGCGCAGCGCCGCCGCATGATCGTTTGCCGCCCACCGTTTGGGCGTAACGCTCCTGCCGCAGCGCGGGCATATCCTCCATTTGCTGGCCGGTCCGGCGGAATGCGGCTCGGTAAAGCGCTCCCGGCAGGCGGTGCAGAAGCACTCGTAACGCCGGGTGTAGCTGTCCGGCACAAAGTAATCATGCTCATCGCCGGCGTAAAACCGGAAAAACAGAAATTCCTCATGCTGCACGTTCTCGGCAATCAGCTCCTGCAGCGCCCAGCTGTCAATCGGCGGAATATCATTGACCTCAAACACATTCCCGCCTCCTTACAGCAGGCTCATCAAATCCAGATCATCACTGCCGCACCCAAGCGGTTGGGTTTCCGGCGTCTCGCTTGCCGCCGCACCCAAATCCACCTTGTAAAAATCCGCCGCGACCTTGATCACCGGGTTCTCGGGGTCGTAGCTGTTGCACATGCACCCCCAGAAACCGCCCTTCTGATGCTTCTGCGCATACGCACGAAGCGCCGCGAAGCACTTGTCGAAGCTCATCTCCGGATTATCGAGGTCAGCCGCAATCACCTCTGCCGCATGCTCGTCTGCCTGGGCGATCATCAGCACAACATCGCCCATCTGGCGGGCGTTGCCCTTGGCGGCCTGCACCGCCTCACGGATTTTCTGCAGGCTCATTTAGTACCCCTCCCTCGCAAACTTATTCTGCACGGCATTCTTGCTCTTGCCGAGCGCCGCGCCGATCTCCTTGAGCAGATAGCCGCGCTTGCGCATGGCGACCGCCTTTTGAAATTCCTCGTACGTCCAGTGAACCGATTTGTGCGGAATCTTTTTCCGGCAGCCCAACTTCTCCAGCACGTTTGTGATCGTCTCATACGCCCGTCCGGTCTCCCTTGAGATAGCGCGAATAGGCATGCCTGCTTGATACATTTTCACAAGCTGCTGTTTTTCCTCATCCGTCACGCGCGGCTGCCGGCGGCCATCCTGCTTGATTTCCTCCGGCACATAAATGGCTGTCGGCACCTCGCTGCACAGCCCGCGCGCATCGTACTGCGGCGTAAATACGCATTCGCGCGTGTAGTAAGTACAGTGATCGAACAGACTGTAATGCTCGGTCTCCTGTATCTCAAACCGGCCTTGCGGGTGTCTCCAAATAACCCGCATCTTTTCTTTTTCTCGCATATTGTTCCTCCTGCCGCGCCTTGAAAATGGCGCTTTCTATTTCTTTCTTCTTTTCCCATACGTCCGGCAGCTCGGTAAACGGCTGACAGATTGGGTAAGCCTTGCCCTCATCGCCGTAGGTGCCGACAAGGTGATACTCCACCTCGCCAAACAGGGTGCGCTGAACCTCAACGCGCACCCTGTCGATCCGCACCCGCGGCAGATCGGTAAGCTGAGAATACGGTTTGATCTCCAATCCGCTAAATACCAGCATCGCCGTTCTCCCTGTTCGCCTGTCTTGCCTGCCACCGTTCGAGCAGCTGCGCCTCAAATCGTGCCTTTCTGGCCTTCTCTGCGCGTCTCTCGTCCTTTTCGACAGCCTTCACGTACCGCATACAGCGTTCCACCCGGTCATGCGGCATCTGGAACTTCTGCCGGTTTTTCTTCCAGTCAGCCATTAGCGGATCTGCCTCATCAGGTCGGCGCGGTACGCAATGTGCGCCGCCTTGTCCATGGAGACGCGGGCCGCCTTGCGGGCCTTGACTTCCTCTGCCGCCCGGCGGCGTTTTGCCGCACAGAGATCCGCATAGCAGATTGCCATGCATACCAGCATCGCCGTTCCGAGCACCGCCGCCTGCGTGCGGCTGCAGGCACCCGCGATCTGCATGTACATCACACCGCCGAACACCGCCGCCGACAGGCTCATCATAAACTTACTTGCCTTCATCTTTCTTCCTCCGTTCCTGATTCATCAGTAATTCCCACGCCGTTTTCTGCAGGCGCTCAATGCGCCGCTGCATTTCCTCCGGCGGAACGTCACGGTAGCAGTCGTCGTCTATGCGTACCGTACCGTTCGGATAATGATATTCAGCCACGATTGCCACCGTAACCACCCCTTTCTAAAGCCTATGCTTAAACCGGCTTGTCTGTTGCCGTCCGCGCCGCTTCTGCCTCTAAATTGAACTTTTGTGCTTTCTCAAGCTCAATGCGGGCAGCGATCCGCAGGCTCTCCGGCGCTTCCGGGTCAGCCATGATCTGCTCTGCTGTCATGGCGAGGTATTCGTTGAATGGTTTCATACAGGTTTCACCTCGATCTTTTCCGCCTTGCCGAGCCATTCCTCGACCTTCTGCAGCACAACCTCGAGACTGTCGCAAAAATATTGCGTCCACTGGTACGCAATATGACCTTTTTCCGTCAGAACCCATACTTCGTATTTCATGGTGTGCTCCTTGAACTATTCAATGGAATAATTTCAGAATTTCCAAACAGGTTGCAATCTTAGCCGTGGTATAGGTCGATTGCGCCGAATTGATCTCCTTGCTCAGCTTCTCCAAACAGTCGGCAAGGAGAGTTGTTGTTATCAGCATAATTTTTTCGGCGTTCTTTTCTAACAGTTCGTCCATCCTCTCATCCCTTTCAGTAATGTTTCTGTTGACTACAGTTAAGGAATATGTAACAATAGGATTGTATCCTTGTTCCGCAAAGAGTGTGAAACCACGAAATGGCAAACAATTCTCATACGGAAGAAGGTGATACCATGTCCAATCGCGAAATTGCACTGCAGCTTACCCTCAAATTGCTCGATATCGAGCAATTTGAGAATAGCGGCTCTGCCAGCAATGCCGACTACGGTCGCATGGCTGCAGAACTTTTCAACTCCATTCTGAACTCCCTCTGCCAAGACTGATTTCATAATGGAGCACCCCGGACATTGTATCCGCAACCCCCGTCAGCTACTGCTGGCGGGGGTTGTCTTATCCTCACAAAAGAAATCGAAAGGCACGCTCAGTGCTTCACAGATTGCCTCATAGTCCTCCACCGATATACGGTTTCTACCGTGTAATAAGTTGTAGAGCTTCTGTTTAGTCCAGCCGCACTTGTCAGCGATAAAAGTCTGCTTAATGCCATTCTGTTTAATGTAGTCGGAAATCTTTTCGTAAAAAGCCATCTAACGTCCCTCACCCCTTCCCGTCCGCCTGCTCGGCGTTGTTTTCGTTTTCCTTATCTGCTATACTGAAAGCAGAAAGGAGGTATTTCTCATGCCTAAAATGTTGCGTCCGCAGGATGCAGCCATTATGCGGGAAGCGCTGGAATATCAAGCCGAACCGCTCGATGCAGAAACCTTTGCGCTGATGCTTTCAAACAATATTTCAAACCCATTGTCTGAGGAGCAAAAGCAAGCGGAAGCGCTTTTGCAAAAAGTCTGTGCATTCCAGTCCGAGCCCGAAACCGGTCTGTTTCTGTCTGACGAGGATAGAGCGTTCATCGTTGTTTCTCTCAAACGCCTTATCTCGTTCTATGACGAAATGCTCAAAACCGAAAAGCGCTCTAAATTCATCCGTGATTACGAGAAATCAATTCGCGCATCACGCATTTGTATCTCTCGGCTTGCATAACCTTGCGAACCTGCTTCCGGATTCGTTCCGGTGTACACCACCCGCCGGAATACGGCGCCAAGCTGTAAGAAGTCCCGTCCCGCGGGGCTTCTTTGTTTTTCTCGGTGTCCATCCCCTCACCCCTTCCCTTCCGCCTGCTCGGCTGTCGTGTGCAGCTGTTCCGCGCCAATCAGCATCAGTTTACGGAGAATGTCAGCGCAAGAGCACATGCAAAATTCGTCGGTCTTGCGCAGGTCGATAATCGTTTTTTCGATTTCCGGCGGAAGGCTTACGGAAAGTCTTTTCATCTGGTTCACTCCTTCATTTTAAGTGGTTCACTGAACCTGTTGCTTGTATTATAGTGGTTCACTTCTGCTTTGTCAAGATGATTTTCGCAAAAATATTTACATCAGTGAACCAATGGTGTATAATAAATTAAGCTGGAAGGAGGTGAACTCATGTCAACAAACCGCCCAAGGTATACGGTGTCAGTAGATAATGAACTACTGCAGGTAATCGAAGATTTTCAATTTGCAAATCGTTACAAAACCCGTTCAAGTGCAACTGTTGAACTCATACGCTTAGGCGTACAATGGCTCTTGGAAGGACGACCGGAACTCGCGCAATCGCTCGCACCCGATGATCATACTCTAATCGAAGCTTACCGTGCTCTCAACGATGAAGGCAAAGAAAAAGCCCGCGAGTACATCGCAGACCTTAAAGGAAACCCTCGATATAAAAAACGTGATGAGCCTGTCATGGATCAACAGGCATAAAAAAATGCCGCTGTCAGATCGCACCTGACAGCGGCTCGAAAGGAACCCCACCCCCGAACGGATGAAATCCCCCAGCACTATTTTAACATAGTTTGGGGGATTTTATCAATATGCAACAGGAAAAATATGATATTCAAAAAGAATTTGAAAATGCCGGTCTGTTTCTGGATGAAGTAGAGTTTGATAATATCGAACGCCTCCAGTACGCCAACAGCCTCAGCAAAGAGGACTGGGCGCGCTCCTATATCCGCCGCAAGCGCCCGGAAGGTCTCACGTTGGAGATTGCCCGTGATGAGATTGTGCGCCGTAAGCATAAAGCGGATGCACTCGTCGAAGAACTGCGTATCAAGCACCGCAAAGTAAACTTTGCCGCTTTTGCAGGCGCGGCAGTTATTACCGCCACCGACTGCCTGTCAAGCCGTCCGATTCAGAGCGCCGGAGATGCCCTGCTGACCTATGCAATCGTACTTGCAGGCGGTTTCCTCGGGCTGTTCTGTGCGCTCATTATCAGCGGTATCTGGGAAGCGCTCGTTGCACGATCCGCAAACAAGCTGCTGTCCGGCCGCCTCGGAACCATTCTCAGCTATGCTGTTGTTCCGTTTATGGCTGCTGTCCTCTGCTTTCTGCTCAATCATATCGGCTCTGGTAACTAAGGAAGTGATACAATGCAAATGGAATACGCCATGTATTTACGCAAATCCCGTGCCGACCTCGAAGCAGAGGCGCACGGCGAAGGCGATACCCTCGCCCGGCACGAGCATATCCTCATGGAGCTTGCCAAGTCCCGTGCCCTGCCCATCGGCGCGATATACCGCGAAATCGTCTCCGGTGAGCGTATCGCAAACCGTCCCGTCATGCAGCAGCTGCTCTCCGAGGTGGAGGATGGCCGCTGGAAGGGCGTACTCGTCACCGAAACCTCGCGTCTCGCGCGTGGTGATACGATAGATCAGGGTATCGTCGCCCAAGCGTTTAAGTTTTCAGGCACACTCATCGTAACACCCGCCAAAACCTACGACCCCACGCAGGAGGCGGATGAGGAATGGATGGAGTTCGGCCTGTTTATGTCACGTCAAGAGTACCGCATGATCCGCCGCCGTCAGCTGGCCGGAACGAGAGCCTCCAAGAAAGAAGGCCACTACGTTCCCGGACGTCCGCCTTACGGCTATGAACGCTACAAACTGGACGGCCGCGGCTGGTCCCTTCGACCGGTTGAGCCGCAAGCCGGTGTGATCCGCACCATCTACGATATGTATCTTTCCGGCAAAGGCTTTTCCGAAATCGCGAACGAACTGAACGCTATGAAGATCCGCACACCGCTCGATAAAAAATGGGTGCCCGCGACTACCCGTGCCATCCTGCAGAACCCGCACTATGCCGGTTTTATCCCCAGTGCCATGAAGGTCAACACAAAAATCGTGCAAAAAGGCAAATTGATAACCAAGCGACCGGTCAATAAAAACTGTGAGCTGTACGAAGGAATACACGAAGCGATCATCCCGCGGGACGTCTGGTATAGCGTCCAACAGCGCATGAAAGACACCGTTACGCCGCGTGTACCGCGCAAATACCAGCAGATGAATCCGCTGGCCGGACTGGTCTACTGCGACCAATGCGGTAAACTGATGTCTCGCCATCCATACCGCCGTGAAGATAAAGTCCGGTTTGGCTGTGAAAATCCGTCCTGCTCTACCGTCTCCAGTCTGTTTGAAGATGTGGAAAGCCTTGTCCTGCAGTCTCTCCGCGAATTTCTTCACGAGATCGAACTCAGCTCTCCTACCCTTCTGGACACGAAAAGCGAAGAAATCGCACTGCAGAATATCGAGAAGCAGCTTACCGATATAAACCACCGTCTGCAGCGTACCTATGAACTGCTCGAAGATGGTGTTTACAGTAAGGAAACCTTCCTGCAGCGTCAATCCGCAATCAGCCAGGATCAGACCGCACTGCTAAACACAAAGCACGAGATCGAGCGCAAACTCCATAATAAACAGACAGACATTGAAGCGCAGAAGAACTCCGCGCCACTCATCCGTCATGTGCTGGACGTATACCCCACACTGGAAGATCCAAAAGAACAAAATCTTCTCTTAAAGCAGGTAATCCGCCGTATAGACTACCATAAAACCGTCCGTGTCTACGGCAAAGCCAAAAGCGACCTCCATCTGACAATCCACCCCAAAATTGCTATACCTCAAACCTCTAACATTTAAGTTATTGCTGCTGCGCGCTGCATGAAGTACCCCGTTCAATCTGCTCGTGCTTCGGCGGTGACGATCTCGTGCTCAGCAACGATGGCTATCAGCTGTTCGTAACCCTCGGTCAGTTCTCGATCATCCGGCTCGAGCGCGACATTCAGCTGCTCATGCCCGCTTACGACGTATGTCTGCCGCGGCGCGACTGCTCGAACAGCGGTGTCGGCGGTGAGCAGGACCCGTGCGAGATCTTCTCGAGCTTTGACTTCCCCATCGACGCCTTTTTCCCGCCGCAGAGCGACAAGGCAGGCTGTCTGTTCACCGGCAGTGCCGGCGTAAATGACAATCGCAGCGGCTGTGGCTGCAGCAATAACAATTCCTGCAACGGCAATAATTCCTGCAGATAATCTATCTACCCGTTTACACGCAGCCGGCTGGGAGTATTTGCTCCCAGCCGGCTGTAAATTCGCCGTTCTGTATGACGGCAAGCCGATGGTTTTCGACTGTCCGTTTAAAATGAAGCCGTCGGCAAATTCGACCTATGACCTGAAGGATGCCACTGCTTCATTCTTCATTCTCGTTAAGAATACAGACGGCGGCTTCCTGATCGGCAGCTTTGCAACCGGTATCTGATCACTGCCGCACAAACCGTTCGATCTGCTGAAAAAGTTTCTCTATTGGCGCAAAAAGTCCCCCATCGACTGATGAGGGACTTTTTGCTTGTACAGTTTTTTGGTTCTGAGACTTCGCTTAGTACGCGATGCCCCAGACAACCATCTTGTTTGCAGGCTTGCCGCAGACCGGACAGGTATCTGCGATGTGCTCCTGCTCAAACGGCATGCAGCGGCTCGGCATACCGGTCTCTTCCTTGACCTTCTCCTCGCAGGCGAGGTCGCCGCACCACATGGACTTGATAAAGCCGGTGTGCTCAGCAAGGATAGACTTCATCTCGTCAAGAGACTTTGCGGTATAGGTATGCGCCTCGCGGTTTGCGAGCGCCTTCTCATACAGCGACTTCTGGATATCCTCCAGCAGTGCCGGAATGGTCTTTTCGAGATCCTCGAACTTAACAACGGTCTTTTCGCGGGTGTCGCGGCGAACCAGTACGCACTGACCCTCAGCGATATCGCGCGGACCAACCTCCAGACGAAGCGGAATGCCCTTCATCTCGTACTCGGCAAACTTCCAGCCCGGGGTATTGTCGCTCAGGTCGATCTTGGCACGGATGCCCGCTGCCTTGACCTGCTCGTACAGCTCGGTTGCCTTCTCCTTAACGCCTTCCTTGTGAGCCGCAACCGGAATAACAACCAGCTGGGTCGGAGCGATGCGCGGCGGCAGAACCAGGCCCTCGTTATCACCGTGCGTCATGATAATTGCGCCGATGATACGGGTGGAAACGCCCCAGGAGGTCTGATACATATACTGCAGGGTGTTGTTCTTATCGGTGTACTGCATGCCGAATGCGCGTGCAAAGCCGTCACCGAAGTAGTGCGAGGTACCGGACTGCAGAGCCTTACAGTCGTGCATCATGGCCTCGATGGTGTAGGTGTTCTCTGCACCGGCAAAGCGCTCCTTCTCGGTCTTTTCGCCCTTAACGACCGGAATGGCCAGCCATTCCTCGAAGAACTTCGCGTAGATGTTCAGCATGCGCAGAGTCTCTTCCATAGCCTCCTCGGCGGTAGCATGAACGGTGTGGCCCTCCTGCCACCAGAACTCACGGCTGCGCAGGAACGGACGGGTGGTCTTTTCCCAACGGACAACCGAGCACCACTGGTTGTACAGCTTCGGCAGATCGCGCCAGGAGCGAACGATCTTTGCGTAATGCTCGCAGAACAGCGTCTCCGAAGTCGGACGAACGCACAGACGCTCCTCCAGCTTGTCGTTGCCGCCGTGCGTTACCCATGCACACTCCGGCGCGAAGCCCTCAACGTGGTCGGCTTCCTTCTGCAGCAGGCTTTCCGGAATGAAGATCGGCATTGCTACATTCTCGTGACCGGTCTCCTTGAACATGCCGTCCAGCGTGTGCTGGATGTTCTCCCATAGCGCCTGTGCGTATGGACGCATGATGATACAGCCCTTTACGGACGAATAATCGGCCATTTCAGCCTTTTTAACAATATCTGTGTACCACTGCGCGAAGTCCACGTCCATAGACGTGATCTCGCTGACCAGCTTTTTCTTTTCTGCCATTATTCTTCACCTTTCTGGTTCGCAATAATCTTATCTATTTTTTCCTGTTCGTTTTCCAGCGCATCGTTACCCCAGATGTAGAATACATCATCGGTTGCAGACCGGACGGTAATCCTTCCGTCTTTCAACAGGCAGGTATAGTGTCCGCTTCTATGGCCCTCTGTCGGAATAGCGATTGCGAAGCGAACAGCACCGCTTTTGACCGTCTTTACCTCGTCGATCAGAATGTCATCGAGTGTTGTAAGCGTGGTCTGCGTTCCGTCCGGCGCGATACGCACGAGCATATCACCCGCCATGTATCCGATACCATCCGAATAGTATTCCGTCCGCTCAGACTTATCGCAGGAAACAGCATAGTAGGCCCCATCCGCATCCTGCTTTACGCTGATGACCGGAGAATCTGTCACCTGCACCAGACGGCCGTTCTCTTCGCGGTACAGCCCAGCTGTGCCCCAGAACAGTGCACCGTCGCTGCCAATTATCCGCGGCGCACAATGCTTGCGCACCTCGGCATCATCCGATTGATACGCATTCGAGATGGTATAGCTGTCTGTCTTTTGACCGTCCCAGTTATACGCCGTCAGCACGGTTTCGTCCGCCGTACAGTTCTGCGTAACAGTCATGCCGTTATCCGTCAGCCGGCAGATACCCGCTGCCACGCCCAACGGCTCCACGCCTGTTTCCGTGAGCTTATAACCGGTCGTCTCGTCCGGGCAGATGATGCAGCCGCGTACGCTCTGATAAACGGTATGTGCTGCCTGCTGCTGTGCTTCGGTCAGGGTCAGTTCGGTTTTGACCGTATCGCCGTGCACTGAGCACAGCGAATACGTTTCCGTTTTCCGGTCGTACACCAGCAGATAATCGGTTTCTCCGGCACGGCCGAGATATTCCACAGAGCTTTCCTGCGGCAGCGAGAGCACTTGCGTCAGTTTCATCGTCTTGCTGTCCATGCGGTACAGGATAAAATCCGACTGCTCCATATCGCTCTGCGCATAACGGTCTGTACCGCTGACAGGCTGCACTCCGTCAATCGGACACTGCGCCACTGTCACATCTGCGATCTGGCAGACGAACGGCGAAGCAATCAGGTTCCATTTGCCATCGTACTGGTAATCATTGCCGTAATCACGCGGCAGAACGTCCCATGCCGCATTTTTGAACTGTTCCGCCGTGAAAACGCCGTCGTCGATCAGCTTTTCCGCCACACTGCGGTCGCTTTCATCGCCATTTTTCGCGTAGTTCGTACTGAGCAGCCGCGCCGAGAGCGAAACCGCATCTCCGCGGATAAAGCCCTCCTCGTCCGTCTGCCGTACCTCATCGTTATCGACAAAAGCCATACCCTGATAGCTGTCCGCATCCAAATGCGCCCGGGTCAGAAAAATGCAATACTGGCCGCAGGTGACATTGCGCTGCGAGCCGTACAGTGTCGCGGAAACGCCCTTGGTCAAACCATTCTGATACAGCCAGCCGACGTATTTGTCCGCCCACTGCGGCACATCGGTAAACGGATGCTTCCAGTTTCCTTCCAGCGCGGTCTTTTCTGCGCCAAGCAGACGGGTCAGCATCACCGAGGCCTCTGCGCGGGTCATGGATTTCTCCAGCGCAAAGCCCTTGTCGGTGCCTTTGAACAGTCCGAGATCATAAAGCATCTGCGCCTGCGCTTCGGTATCGCCGGGATAGTTGTTGTTGATCGTACCGACCTGTGCCGCACCGGCGGCACAAGTCAGCAGACCTGCCATCAGACACGCGGAAACAAATTTTTTCATGCCGCACCCTCCCTGCATACATGACAAAACTCTATGAACCTTTATTCTATTGTGACGGAGAACGGAATATCGCTTCCGCTCTCCGTTTTGCTGCTTACTTCAGCTTATTCTCAACCTCATACGCGAGCTTCTCGATAAACTCGCCGGTCTCCATAGCAGTGGTCTCGCCGGTCTTGCGGGTACGAACCGAGATAACACCCTTTTCCTCGTCCTTGTCGCCAATGACGATCATATACGGAACCTTGTGAACCTGTGCTTCGCGGATCTTATAGCCAATCTTCTCGTTGCGGTCGTCCATGGTGACGCGGAAGCCGTTGTCGGTGAGCTGCTGCATGACTTCCTTGGCGCACGGGATGTTGCGGTCGGTCATCGGCATGATGCGAACCTGCTCCGGTGCCAGCCAAGTCGGGAATGCGCCTGCAAAATGCTCGGTGATAACGCCGATGAAGCGCTCAATGGAGCCGAGGACAACGCGGTGGATCATAACCGGACGGTGCTTCTCGCCGTCTGCGCCGGTGTACTCAAGCTCAAAACGCTCCGGCAGCTGCATATCCAGCTGGATGGTGCCGCACTGCCAGGTACGGCCGATGGAGTCTGCCAGATGGAAGTCCAGCTTCGGACCGTAGAACGCGCCGTCGCCCTCGTTGACAACGTAGTCCTTGCCGATCTCGGTGATGGCCTCTGCGAGGGTCTTTTCCGCAAACTGCCAGTCCTTCAGTTCGCCCATGTGATCCTCCGGCATGGTGGACAGCTCGATCTGATAGGTCAGGCCAAAGGTGGAGTAAACCTCATCGAACAGACGAACGACGTTCTTGATCTCGTCCTTCATCTGATCCCAGGTCATGAAGATGTGGGCATCATCCTGCGTGAAGCAGCGCACGCGGAACAGACCGTGCAGTGCGCCGGACAGCTCATGACGGTGTACCAGACCCAGCTCGCCGACACGCAGCGGCAGCTCCTTGTAGGAGTGCGGCTGAGCCTTGTAGACCAGCATACCGCCCGGGCAGTTCATCGGCTTGATGGCGTAATCCTCGTCATCGATGACGGTGGTGTACATGTTCTGCTTGTAGTGATCCCAGTGACCGGAGCGCTCCCACAGCTTGCGGTTGAGGATCATCGGGGTGGAGACCTCAACGTAGCCGTAGCGCTTGTGCACCTCGCGCCAGTAGTCGATCAGGGTGTTCTTGAGGATCATGCCGTTCGGCAGGAAGAACGGGAAGCCCGGGCCTTCCTCGGTCAGCATGAACAGGCCGAGCTCCTTGCCCAGCTTGCGGTGATCGCGCTTCTTCGCCTCTTCCAGCATGTTGAGGTACTGGTCGAGTTCGTCCTTCTTCGGGAATGCGGTGCCGTAAATACGCTGCAGCATCTTCTTGGAGGAATCGCCGCGCCAGTAAGCGCCGGTGACGTTCATCAGCTTGATGCCGTTGCCCTTTACGCGGCCGGTGGAGTCCAGATGCGGGCCTGCGCACAGGTCAGTGAACTCGCCCTGCTTGTAGAAGGAAATGGTAGCATCTTCTGGCAGATCGTTAATCAGCTCTACCTTGTACGGCTCCTCACGCTCTTCCATGAACTTGATGGCCTCTGCGCGCGGCAGCTCGAAGCGCTCGAGCTTCTCCTTCTCCTTGCAGATCTTGCGCATCTCTGCCTCGAGAGCATCGAGGTGCTCCTGCGTGAAGGAGAACGGCGCATCAAAATCGTAGTAGAAGCCGTTGTCGATGGACGGGCCGATGGCCAGCTTGACCTCCGGATACAGGCGCTTGACCGCCTGCGCGAGAATGTGCGATACCGTGTGACGGTAGGTGTCGCGGTATTCCTTGTTCTCAAACGTGTACTTGTTTTCTTCGGACACTTTTATTCAGACCTTTCTTGTAAAATCATAACGAGTGGAGTAATTGATAGTGGAGAATGGAAAATGAAGGTATCCGTCCACGGGACGGAATTTTATAACGTGCTTTGCGCGTAACCACAATTCTCAACTCTCTATTTTCAATTTTCCATTACTGCAGAGTAACAAAAAAGCGCTCACCCCTGTATCTCTCAGGGGTGAGCGCTTGCCCACGGTTCCACCCTGCTTGCAGCCCTTGAGGGACTGCCGCTCGGAGTTCTTAACGCGAACGACACGGCACAGCATACTGCGGTTTTCCGCTGTGCGGCTCGGGAATCGGTACTGTTTTCTCCGCATTGCGTGTGCTTGCAGCCGTGACGCACGCTCTCTGCCAAATGCTTTTCGGAAAACAGGATTTCCGTCATTGCCTATAACTTAATAAATACAGATTTATTATAACGCTCATATCCGCACTTTGTCAACCGATTTCGCACGAAAAATGAAGAATTGAAAAATGCAGGATACCATCATCCTCTATTTTTCATTCACCATTACTGTGCCTTTGCCTTGGTAATTTTATCTGCAGCAAGCAAAATGCCCAGCTTGCCGGATTCATATGTCAGGCCGCCCTGCATATAGCAGACATACGGCTCACGCATCGGTGCATCGGCGGAAAGCTCAATGGACGCGCCCTGCACGAACGCGCCTGCAGCCATGATAACCTGATCGTCGTAACCCGGCATTGCCCACGGCTCCGGCGTTACATAGGAATCGACAGGTGCACCGGCCTGAATGCCCTCACAGAAGCGGCGCAGCGGGTCAGGCGCACCGAACGCGATGGTCTGGATGATGTCGTAACGCGGCTCCTCTGCCTTCGGGCTTACCTCGTAACCGAGCTTTTCCATGACCTTTGCGCAGAACATCGCGGTCTTGATGGCCTGCATGGTGACATGCGGCGCCAGGAACAGGCCCTGATACAGCAGGCGGTTCTGCCCCATCGTACAGCCGCATTCGCCGCCGATGCCGGGTGCGGTCAGCTTGTAGGAGGCGTTCTCGACCAGATCGGCACGGCCTGCAATATAGCCGCCGGTCGGGGCCAGACCGCCGCCCGGATTCTTGATGAGCGAGCCTGCGATGATGTCCGCACCGACCTGCGTCGGCTCGATCTCCTCAGTGAATTCGCCGTAGCAGTTATCGACCATGATGGCCGCAGTCGTGTTGACCTCGCGCACGGTCTTGCAGATTTCGCCGATTTCCTCGACAGAAAGCGTCTTGCGGACGCCGTAGCCGCGGCTGCGCTGAATGAATACCAGCTTGATATTCTCATCTGCCGCCGCTGCCTTGATGGCGGGCAGGTCAGGCTCGCCGTCCTTGAGGTCAACCTGCCTGTAGCCGATGCCGTAGCTCTTCATACTGCCGCAGTAATCGCCGGTGATGGTGTTCTGCAGCGTGTCATACGCCGGTCCGGTGACGGACAGCACGGTATCGCCGGTCTTGACGGCGGAAAACATCGCGCAGGACAGCGCGTGTGTGCCGTTTACAAAGCCGATACGCACGAGTGCGGCCTCGGTGCCGAAAATATCGGCGTAGATCTTGTCGAGCGTGTCACGGCCGTAGTCATCGTAGCCGTAGCCGGTCGTACCGGCAAACAGATTGTCGGATACGCGGTTCTTCGCAAATGCCGCCAGCACCTTCTCGGTGTTGCGGTCACAGATCTCCTCGAGACGCTCGAAATACGGACGGATCTCGCGTTCAGCCTCACGGCCGAGCGCACGAATCTCCGGTGAAATCTTAATATATTCAGACATTTATGTGTAATCTCCTTCTATCAGAGTGAAGAGTGGAGAGTTAAGAGTGAAGATAGCGAAACGGTTTCGCTGTCTCTCCACTCTGCAATCTCCACTCTCCACTTTTTCTATATAACGCTTTCGCCGTCCGGCAGCGTAAACAATTCACTGTCCGGCGTTTCCGTGCTGAGCTCGCTGACGGTGACTTTGCGCGTCAGCGTATCGCCGTCATAGAACGACGCCTGCGCCAGCAGACCGCTGACCGTTGAAACGGCATATACGCAGCGGTAGCCGTCCTGCTCAAACGTAACGGCAATACACGGTTCACCGTTAATATCCTGCCTGCCGGCAGCAGTCAGCTGTACTTCGTCAGCCAGAACATCCTCGTATGTCGGCAGCATAGCCGCTGCGTCATCGGTAAAATCGCCGGCTTTGCCCTGATAAGCAGTGCTGTCCCCTGCATTCCACGCGTACACCTTGCTGTCCGGAACGCGAATCAGCGTAGACTGCACCTGATTGTCACTGCCGAGTGTATCCGTGCGCATCACATTATCCCGCACATAGCGATGGCAGTACAGAGCCGCCGAGCCGCCATCATAGTAGATCGTGTTCTCGATCCTGCTGCTGTATGCCGCCGGACGTGCGAGCGTTGCAATAACGGTCTTGGCGTTATTGACATCAATGGTAATATCATCCACGCTCTGCCCAGTGAGCAGCGCACTGCCTGTGCCAACCGTTGGCGAATCGCCCTCACTGCCGGGCAGGATAATGCCGGTGCTGCTGCCGTGCATCCAGCCGGAGGACAGCACAAAGCTGAGCACCACCAACAGCACGAGCACGGTAGCGCCCGCAGCCGCAATCTTCGGCGTAGTGTCCGGCAGATAGTGTTTCGGCGTATGCTTCTCTTTTTTTACGGGTTTCACGGGTTAAACGGAGCCGGACCGTCCTCGCGCAGACCAAAATACTGCTCGATCGCCTGCACGATACGCTGCGAGGTCTTTCCGTCGCCGTACGGATTGACAGCGTGCGCCATTTTTGCGTAAGCGTCCTCATCGTCAAACAGCTCACGCGCGAGCTTAACGATATTGGCCTGCTCCACGCCTGCCAGCTTGACCGTACCGGCCTCGATGGCCTCCGGACGTTCGGTCTCGCGGCGCAGCACCAGAACCGGCTTGCCGAGGCTGGGCGCCTCCTCCTGCAGTCCGCCGGAGTCGGTCATGATGAGATAGCAGCGTGCCATCAGGTTGTGCATCTCGTCCACGGCCAGTGGATGGATGAGGTGAATGCGGTTATTGCCGCCGAGGAATTTCTCCGCAGTCTCGCGGACATACGGGCTGAGGTGCACCGGATAAACGAAGTGTACATCCGGATATGCTTCGCTCAGCTCGGCAATGGCGCGGCAGATGTTCTCCATCGGCTCGCCGTAGTTCTCGCGGCGGTGCGCGGTAACGAGGACAACGCGGTTGTTCTCAAAGTCCAGCGTTTTGAGCTGCTCATCGCGGAACTCAAAATCCGGCTTTACGGTCATGTGGATTGCGTCAACAACCGTGTTGCCCATGACAAACACGCCGTCTGTGATACCTTCCTTCGCAAGATTATCGCGGTTGCGCGGAGTCGGCGCAAAGTGCAGCGTTGCAATCTGACCGGTCAGCTTGCGGTTCATCTCCTCCGGGAACGGGCTGTACTTATCGTAGGTACGCAGACCGGCCTCTACATGACCGACCGGTACCTTGTGATAGAACGCCGCGAGCGCACCGGCAAAGGTGGTCGAGGTATCACCGTGGACGAGCACGATGTCCGGCTGTGCCTTTTCGAGCACCTCATCCAGACCGTGCAGGCTCTTCTCGGTGATGGTCGCCAGCGTCTGACGCGGCTGCATGATGTTCAGGTCATAATCCGGCTTAATATCGAAAATATCAAGCACCTGATCGAGCATCTCACGGTGCTGCGCGGTAACACACACAATGGATTCGGTGTTTTCATTCTGCTCGAGCGCGTGCACCAGCGGCGCCATCTTAATGGCCTCCGGGCGGGTGCCGAAAACCGTCATTACCTTGATTTTATTCATCGTCTTTATCCTCCTTGTTTTCGGGAGCGTGTTTGCTCCAGTGTTCCGCACCGTAAATAATGCATGCACCTACCAGAATTGCAGCCAGCACTGCCAGCAGCAGTACAATCGCCTTAACCTCGCCGGACGAGGTGAGCACCACGGCGGTCAGGCCGAGTGTTGCGCTGATAGCGTACAGGATAGCAACCGCCTGCTTCTGGTTGAAGCCCATGTCGATCAGCTTGTGATGCACATGGCCGCGGTCCGGACTCATCGGACTTCTGCCTGCCGCCACACGACGGATGATGGCGTTGGCTGTATCAAAAATCGGCAGGCCGAGAATCAGAAACGGCACCGCAAACGAGATGACTGCGTAGAATTTGAACAGACCCATGATGGACACGGTCGCCAGCATGTAGCCGAGGAAGGTCGAGCCGGTGTCGCCCATGAAGATCTTAGCCGGATTGAGGTTGTACGGCATAAAGCCGATGCACGCACCAGCGAGCGCCGCCATCGTGATGGCAATCGGCATGTTGCCGGTCAGCAGTGCAACGGCAAGCATGGTAATCGCCGCGATAGACGAAACACCGACCGCAAGTCCGTCCAGACCGTCAATCAGGTTTACCGCATTCGTGATGCCGACAATCCAGATAATCGTGGCCGGCACTGCCAGAATGCCGAGATGGACAAACGGCGTATCCGACAGCGGATTCAGATTGGTGAACAGACCGATCTGCAGATCGCCGATGCAGACCGGAATGGCTGCCGCCACAATCTGCACCACGAATTTGAGCTTGGCGCCGAGCGCCAGCACATCATCGAAAATGCCGAGTGCGACAATGATGGCCGCTCCGAGCAGGACGCACAGCATGGTCTCATCGAGCTGCCCGAAAATCAGAATCGAACACAAGAAGCCGCCGTAAATGGCCAGACCGCCCAACCGCGGGATCGGCTTTTTGTGCATGCGGCGTGCATCCTTCGGCACGTCGATCGCGCCGACCTTGTGTGCAAAGTTCTTGACCGGCGGTGTGAAAAAATAGCTCAGCACGGCAGCTACGGCAAACGCTGCAATGATCGTGCCGATAACAATATATTCAGACATGGTTTACTCCCTTTTGGCTCAGCGTGCGACAAAGCCTACCTTTCGATAAACCTTATCCAGCGTTTTGCGCGCCAGATAGGAGGCCTTCTGTGCGCCCTCCTTGTAGACCTGCTCCAGATAATCCTTGTTGTTCAGCAGATCGGTGGTCTTTTCACGAATCGGACGCAGCAGCTCGACAACGGCCTCGCCGACTGCGGGCTTGAACTCACCGTAGCCCTTGCCGTCAAACTCGGCTGCCGCCTGTTCGATGGTCTTGCCGGTCGCCAGAGCGTAAATCTGCAGCAGGTTGGAAACACCCGGCTTGTTCTGCGGGTCAAAGATGATGCGGGAATCCGAGTCGGTAACCGCACGCTTGAACTTACGCATAATGTCCTCCGGCTTGTCCATCAGCAGGATATAGCCGTTCGGGTTCGGGTCGGACTTGCTCATTTTGCTGTTCGGGTCAACCAGGCTGGTAATCTTGGCACCCTCGCCAACCTTCGGGTAGTAGCCCTCCGGAATGGTAAAGGTATTCGGATGCAGATTGTTGAAGCGGTTTGCAATATCGCGGCAGATCTCGATGTGCTGGCTCTGATCCACGCCAACCGGAACGAGGTCGGTCTGGTACAACAGAATGTCAGCCGCCATCAGAACCGGATAGGTGAACAGACCGACATTGATGTTGTCCGCGTGCTTGGCGGATTTGTCCTTGAACTGGGTCATGCGGGAAGCCTCGCCGAACATGGTGAAGCAGTTGAGCACCCACGCCAGCTCCGCATGCGCGGGCACATGGCTCTGGATGAACAGAATGCTCTTTTCCGGGTCCAGACCGCAGGCAATGTACTGCGCGATCAGCTCAAGCGTTGCACGGCGGAGCGCCGCAGGCTCCTGCCGGACCGTGATGGCGTGCTGATCGACCACGCAGTAAATGCAGTTGTACTGCTCCTGCAGGATCGGGAAATTGCGGATAGCACCCAAATAGTTACCCAGCGTCAGCTTGCCGGACGGCTGCACGCCGGAGAAAATCGTTTTTTTCTGGTTATCGCTCATGTATATACTTCCCTTGCTTAGAATTTTTCGGTTCAATTCACCCCGAAAGGTTTCCATACTTAATTGTAATGATACCACACTTTGAGGGAGGTTGCAACCGTTCAAAAAGAGTGAAGAGTGAGGAGTGAAGAGTGGAGAGCTTTTAAGAGAGTGGAGAGTGGAGAGCGTTTGTTGTTTGCGTGTACCTGTTTTCTCCTCGCACTCACAAAAAGAAAGGGCGGACACGCTGGTCCGCCCCTACGGCAAGTGAAGCCTCAGAGAATCTCTTCACTCTCCAATCTCCACTCCTCACTCTATTAAAACTATTCCGGCCGTTCCTTGACCTTCCGCAAAATGGCCCACTCGCTGACCTTGAACGGGAACGCAAAGTGTACGCGCATCTGCGGCACGTTGAACAGCTCGCGCTTCGTGCCCTCGTCATCAGTGACGTTCTCTGCGCGGAACACATACGGCACCTGACCCGGCTGGATCAGCTCCAGCTCTTCCCCATCGAAAAAGCGGTTCTTGAGTGCGAACACGGCTTTGCCGCTGTCGTCACACTCGACCGGCATGCCGACAACCTCGTACTCGCGGATATACTGGCTGTCGCCGTAATGCTGCCCGTTTTCCTGATTGCCGAAGTAGAAGCCGGTGTAATACTCGCGGTGGCTGACCTTATTGACCTCATCGCGGCAGAACTGCGGCAGAACGAAGCCGTTCGGGTCTTTTCTGTACGCATCGATCGCGGCACGGTATGCACCGGTGACACAGGCTGCATAGTACGCAGTTTTGTTGCGGCCCTCAATCTTGAACGAGGTAATACCGGCCTCGATCAGCTCCGGAACGTGCTCGATCATGCACATATCCTTGGAGTTATACAGGTAGGTGCCGCGTCCGTCCTCCTCAACCGGGAAGAACTGCCCCGGACGCTTCTCCTCCATCAGAGAATAATTCCAGCGGCACGGCTGTGCACATGCGCCGTGGTTGGCGTCGCGGCCGGTCATGTACTGCGAGATCAGGCAGCGGCCGGAGTACGAAATGCACATGGCACCATGAACGAAGGCCTCAATCTCGAGTTCCTTCGGGGTTTTGGCACGGATTTCGGCGATCTCCTCAAGGGAAAGCTCACGCGCGAGCACGATACGCTCGGCGCCTTCATCCGCCCAGTAGTTTGCCGCCTCGTGGTTAAGGATGCTGGTCTGAGTCGAGATGTGCACTGGAACCCTGGGCGCGTATCTGCGCGCCATGCGCAGCACGCCTACATCCGCGATGATGAGTGCGTCCGCGCCTGCGTCCTGCAGCAGCTCCAGATAGGCTGGAAGCGCCGGAAGGTCGCGGTTGGACGGCATAATATTGACTGTAATGTAGCACTTGACGCCGTGCGCATGCGCGTAGGCAATGCCCTCGCGCAGCGCATTATCGTCAAAGTTGGTTGCAGCGGCACGCATGCCGAAGCGCGTTCCGGCCATATAGACCGCATCCGCGCCGTAGGCAATGCCAAACCGCATTTTGTCCAGATCGCCTGCGGGCGACAGTAATTCAGGTGTGTTATTCACCGGTTGCCTCCGTTGTTGTCGTGTCTGCCGAAGCGCTTGCAGCCTGCGCCTGTGCCTGATTGGAAGCCTCGATGTTGCGCTCGTGCTCCTCATAGCTGCTTGCAAACAGGTGCGAGCCGTCCGGCATAGCAACGTAATAGTAGTAATTGTTGTCCTCCGGATGGCTTGCTGCGTACAGCGAAGCATAACCCGGGTTGCAGATCGGTCCGGGCGGCAGACCCTCGTGGTTGTAAAGGTTGTACTCGGAATCCGATTTGAGATCCTCGTCACTCAGCTTGCCGCCGGTGCGTCCCAAACCATACAGAACGGATGCATCCACCTGCAGATACGGGAACTCGGAGGAATTGTTCAGACGGTTGTAGATAACGCCCGCAATGCGTGCGCGCTCATCATCACGCTGTGCCTCACGCTCAACGAGAGAGGCGATCGTGACAATATCGTGCATCGAGCGGCCGAGATTCTCCGCGCCGGACTTGATGTCCGCGTCATACTTGTTGCCGAAGTTGTTGAGCATCTTGTTGATGGTATCGACAACCGCAGCGTTGCCCTTGTATACCTCATAGGTATCCGGGAACAGATAGCCTTCCAGCCAGCCTTCCGCGGCCGGTTTTTCATCCTCCAGGAAATCGTGCTTGAAGGAATAGTCATTCAGCACCTCATCCAGCGCATCCTCGGTGCAGATATGGTTGTCCAGCAGCACCTGACGGATCTGCGAGATGGAATAACCCTCCGGAATGGTAATCTGCACGGTCTCCGTGCTTGCGGTGTTGGCCAGCGCATCTACGATCTGACCGTAGTCCATCGACGGGTTCAGCTGATAGGCGCCTGCCAGAACCGAGGTATCGGTCTGGTGCTTGAGCGTCAGATACAGCTTAAACACCGAATGATAATTGATAACGCCCTGGTCGTCCAGCTCCTTGGCGAGCGAAGATACCGAGGTGTTCTCCGAAACCGTGATTTCCTTGACCGCATCCGCCTTGACAAAGGCGAAAATGTCGTTTGCCATGAACAGCGCGGCAATCGACAGCACCAGCGAAACGCCGACTACTGCGATCATGTACACCATCGAGCCTGCACAGCCTGCGTTCATCTGGCGGCGGCTGCGGCGGCGTCTGGGCTGCTTCTGCGGCTGCTCCGGCTCCCGATCGTCATCGAAATGCTCCGGCGTGAACTGCTCAGGCACCGGCGATTCCGAACCCGGCAGCGGTACGCGCCGCGTTTCATCGTTGTTAAAATGATTATCCATAATTCACCTCTCTGCGGATCAGCCTCAGCCGATCCAGTAATTCAGAATGATTTTACCGGCAAATGCCAGCGCGAACACAATAAATCCGGGCTCTTTCACCAGCAGCCACAGGTCGTACCAGCCGGCGCTGACCTCAAAGTGCGGAATGGAACCGCGCGCCAGCATTTTTCCCAGTGTGTCCAGCGTTAAGAACACAAACAGCAGGAAAAAGAGCACAGTCAGCGGCAGCAGGATGTTCCAAATGCCGAACGGTGCATAGGTATCTGCTATCCACTGCATCACCACGGTGACAAATGCCGCCGCAGCATGGGAAAGCACCGCCGCCCATACGGTATCAAACACATAGGTCAGATAGGTAAACGCCAGACCGGCGCAGAAGCCTGCCGCCAGATCAAGCGGACTGCCGTGCAGCAGTGCGAACACGATGCCGCCGAACAGCAGGCACGCCGAGGTACCGACTTCTTCACCGTACACGCTGAACAGTGCACCGCGTAAATAGATCTCCTCGACCAGAGCTGCTATCACAACGCCGATCAGCAGCCGCCATGCAAACGACATACCGCCGAGCGGCATCGGCAGGGATGCAATCGTCAGCCGGAGACCGGTATGCGCCAGCAGACGATATTCCAGCATGTTCAGGCTGAGGGCGGCAAATGCGGTCGCCGCGCCCATAAACAAAATGAGCAGCCAGCCGCCCTTACGCGGCATTTTGAATGCAAGCCGCTGCTTAAAGCGCTCCCGATCCATACCGGGCAGCGCCATTGCAAGCGCCAGACCGAAGCACACGATCTCACCGAGCGCCATCAGCGACGGCGGCAGATTAAAGTGCGTGATCAGCTTTTCCATGCCTGTCAGCAGGCAGAAGCACACAAACAGACTGAGACCCGGCAACAGTGTGCGTTTATCTTGATTCATCGGTGCGCAGCACCTCTCTTTCGGTGATAATGTAATGACAGCAGCGGTCGAACGCCTCGTGTGGCAGGGCTGCGCTCATGCGCTGCGATGCACACAGCGCCGCACAGACCGCGTTTGTTCGGCTGAGGAACCGATCATAGTAGCCGCCGCCGTAGCCGAGACGGTACCCTTTTCTGTCGCACGAGAGCGCAGGCGCAAGAATCAGGTCGATGTTCTCCGGTGCAATCTCGGGCGCCGTGTTAGACGGCTCCAGGATACCGTAGTGACCGGCCTGCAGCTCGGAGAGCGCGGTGATTTTCCGCGCGGTCATGCTGCCGCCCTTGCCGCACAGCGGCACGCAGACCGTCCTGCCGGACGCAAGCGCGTTTTCGAGCACCGTACGGGTATCAATCTCCTCAGCAGTCGAAACATAGCAGAAAATGCAGTCTGCCTGCTGATAGAACTCACTTTGCAGAATGTTCTGTGCAATGCCGCGGTCAATCGCCTGCTTTTCCTCAGCGGACAGACTTGCCCGTTCCGCAAGATAGCGCCCCCGCAGCGTTTTCTTATCCGTACACATGATGTACGACCGACTCTGCGATCTCGTCCGCCTTGGCCTTGCCGCACAGCGCGGTAATCAGCTCGCACGCGAAATCCAGCGCACCGCCCACGCCGCAGCCGGTGATGATCTTCCCGTCGGTGACGGCGTTCGCCTTGACCGGGGTCGCGCCCGTCATGCCGTCCTCCATGCCCGGATAGCAAGTGGCTTTCTTGCCCTCGAGCAGACCCATGCCGCCCAGAATGATGGACGGAGCCGCGCAGATGGCCGCAACGTACTTGCCTGCATCTGCCATCGTGCGAACCGCATCGGTGACGCGCTTGTCCGCGTACAGATTGGTCGTGCCCGGCATGCCGCCCGGCAGAACGAGCATATCGGCCTTTGCAAGGTCAACCTCGTCCATGGACAGGTCGGTTACGACATTGATGCCGCGTGCACCGCACACGGTTGCACCGGTCACACCGACCAGCCTGGTCTCCACGCCTGCACGGCGCAGAAGATCGACCGGAGTCAACGCCTCGACTTCCTCGAAGCCCTCTGCCAGTAATACATATACCATGTTTGTCACACCTTTCAGTTGAGCATTAAATTCATATATCCAGCGGTTTCATCCGCTTTCTCATGCCATTTGCATACGCCGAGTGCTATTTCGCTGCCGATTTCCGTCACGGTGAGCATATCGCGCCGCAGCACGTCCATCAGACCCTGCATCTGCGCGTCATCTGCGCCGAGCAGCTCCTGCGCATTGTCCTCCCAGCAGAACGCATAGCCAGTGAGCGTTTCGTCCTTGAACCAGCCGTATACGCCCGCGCCGAGCGTGTCGAACAGCGCAAGCTGTGCATTCCAGTACGCCGTGTCCCGCTCGATGCGGCATTTCGGCACCAGCTTGTCATACAGCGCCGCCAGTGCAGGCACATCCGCCGAGGTCAGCCGCCGAGGTGCTTCGCGCTCCCCTGCCGTGCAGGTAATCTCCCGGCGGGAAATATGGAAGAACGGCTCGTAGCCGAACGGTTTGTAAAAATCAAACAGCCACTTTTCTGCCGGAATGAGCACGGACGCAATGCGCCCTGCTTCCCTGTCCAGCTCGAACGAGCGCTCGAGCAGCCGCGCCATATACCCCTTGCGGCGGTGCGCCGGGTCGGTACACGCGCCGTAGATATACGTCGCCTCGCGGGAGAGACCACCCACCGTCATGCGGTACGGGAGCATCTGCACCATCGCCACGAGCGTTTCACCCTCGAGATACAGCAGCGTATATTTCTCTTTATAGAAGTGCGCGAAGAAGTAGTCATTGAAGCCGCCCTCATCCGGAAAACAGGTTTCCCAGAGGGCGCGAACGGCAGGAAAATCTCCTTTTTCGGCAAATCGCATCATTTCAATCAACCTTTCGGTGTTGCCACATATTTCACGCCGCGCATGACCGGATAATAGGACTTCTTCGCCTTGCGCAGGCCCTCGAGTCCCAGATCCTCCTCGCGGTTGACGTATTCCACATCATTGCAGTTGCGCTGTACGAACTGCTGGTTGATCATCTGGTACGCGCCCTGAATCGTGTGGTCGGCCTTTTCAATCTGTACCACGAACATATCCGGCGTAGCCTTGCAGCCGAACGTGAACGCGATAACCTCGCCGTCCAAGCGGAGCAGTCCGCCGCGCAGATTCAGGTAGTCGAAGTTGTGGAGCGCCTGCACGATCGCGCAGGTCTCGCCCTCAAAATCGCGCTCGCGTGCACAGCCGTTCAGGTTGCACCAGTGGATGTGGAACGCGAATGCGTCCTTGATGTTTTCCCTGGTCATATCCTCGTAGCTCCAGCGGCCCTCGTAGGCAGCCTTGAAGCGGTTGACGAGGTTGCGCTTGCTCTGCAGCTTTTTGCCGGACAGCGTGCGCAGCTTTTCCGCGAGGTAGATATAATCGTCACCGTCCTCGCTGTCATGCGAGAACGTGAACTTGCCCGGACGAACGGCTTCGATACGCTCGATCATCGGCTCAGCGACCGAGACGATGACGAACGGAAGACCGCGTTCAGCGGCATCCTGCTCGAGCGCATCCAGCGCCGCGCCGAGGTCGCCCTGACCGACAGGCGCAAGATAGCAGTCGTGTCCGCCGTCCAGCGGAGACATTTTCACCAGCATAAAGCCGTCTTTGAAGCAGATCTGCGTATTGTAGTGGCTGCGCCACATGAAAAGATCGACAAAGCAGCGCTCACACAGATGATAGTTGTAATGCGAGCCGCAGTGCTCGACCATCGGTTTATCTTCTAAGGTAATTTCTCTAAACGGTAACATATAATTCCTTTCGCAAGATTGATTGAGGGTTACTTGCCCTCGCGCAGCGTCTGATAGTGCGCGCGCACCTCTGCAGCCTTGCCGCAGGACATTTTGCCCTCTGTGCAGACACCGTCCACGCAGGCCGGTCCGCAGTGACCAAACAGCGTCGGCGCAACAGCGTATACCTGCTTGTACATCTCCTCGGCAAGCGCACGGATCTCCCACTGAGCGCGATTGCAGCAGCGCAGGCGGAAAAAGTTCTTCAGGCTGCGGGCGTTCGCCGTCATGACGATGCGGGTCGCGCAGGCGTTCGGCAGAACGTAGCGTGCGTCCTCAATGGCGTGCTTTTCAGCCTTGCTGCGGGCGGTCTTCTCCGGAACGCCCTGCTCGAGCAGCTCCTTGAGGTAGCCTTCCATCAGCACGGCCGTCAGTTCCTCGTAGGTGCGCTGATCGTCCTCCATCGCCTGAATAAATTTTGCCCGGGCAGCCGGAATTTTATCAATCTCTGGCGGAACAACATACTCAAAGCCCTTCTCACGCACATAGCGCTGGCTCTGTACCGAGAACGATGCAATGCGGTGGCGCGTGATCTGCGCCAGCAGAGAACGCGATACACCCTCGATTGCAAAGGTGAACGACACATGCTCGATCGGGCTTTCGTGGCCGATCTCGGAAAGCATGTTGACAAAGCTCTCGGTCTTTTCCTCGGTCAGACCATCCAGCACGCTGTCCACGTCCGTGGAGGAATAGCAGTTCTTTGCTGCAGCCGCGACCAGCTTTTCCGGGTCCGGCGTGTAAGCAAGCAGTTTTACTTTCATTCTTATCACTTTCCCTTCCTGCCGAAAAGCCGCTCCTTGATAACGATGAGCAGAAATTTCGGCAGCTTCATCATACGGCCGATACGGCTGGGCTGCTTGAGCAGACGATAAAACCACTCCAGACCCAGCTTGATGAAGATATCCGGCGCACGCTTGGCAACGCCTGCAAACACATCCAGCGAGCCGCCGAGACCGCAGAACAGTGTGCTGTGGATATCGTCCATGTTGTCCGCAATGAATTTCTCCTGCTTGGGCGCACCCAGACAAACGAACACAACATCCGCACCGCCTGCGGCGTTGATGCTGTCAACAACCTTCTGCGGGTCGGAGAAATAGCCGTCATGCGTGCCGGCGAGCACCAGTCCCGGATACTTCGCACACAGGTTTGCACCTGCCTTTTCGGCAACACCGGGCTTCGCACCCAGCAGATACAGGCGCATGTTCTCCTTGGCCATCGCGGCAACAAGGCTCTCGGCAAATTCAATGCCGGCTACCTTACCGTGCAGCTTTTCACCGAGGATCTTCGCAGCATAGATGATGCCGATGCCGTCCGGCAGGACAAGCGTCGCATGGTTGACAACGCCCATGAATTTTTCGTCATGGCGGCAGAGATCGACGATCTCCGGATTCGGGGTAACAACGTAGCCCTTCTGCCGGGAACGGATCTTGCTCATTGCAAGCTCAACAGCCTGCTGCTTGGTAACGGCGTGAAATTGCACGCCCAGAATAGAAGCAGTATTCATCTTCGTATCTCCCATATTTTCCAGCCTTTTATTTGGCGGTAAACATTCCTAATCTATTGTATTATACAGCAGCAAACTAAAATCTGCAAGTCCAGCTTGCAGAGAGTGAGGAGTAGATTGCGATAAACATATCATGCAGGGTGGGCTGACCCCGGCCCGCCGCCTGTAAGTATGTGCATATCGCAGGGCGGCATGAGGTCATGCCGCCCTGCGATATGCCTTGGCAAACATCGTTCTCTTTCCGCATAGGCTGTTAAGGGGAGGTGAACCCATGGAAGAACTGACGCAGTATATCAAGGCGGATTTCGCGGTTCTGGTGGCGGTTTTATACTGTATCGGACGCGGACTCAAGGCAATACAGCGGTTTCCCAATCAATTTATCCCTCTGGCACTCACGTTCTGCGGGATTGGACTGGCCTGTCTGTCGGTCGTATCGCGCTATGCCAGCTACGGCAACTGGGCAGCCGCTCTGTTTGAAGGTGTGGTGCAGGGTGTCCTGTGTGCGGGCATGTCGGTCTATCTGAACGAAGTCATAGCGCACTGCAGTTCAAATAAAGGGAACGACCCGCCGAAATAACACGCGCAAACCCAAGAAGAACGCATAAGCATTCTCGCAGATTATCGAAAAAACAAAGTTTTTCGACGGTCGCAACGGCTTCGGATTTCCGAAGCCGTTTTCATTTATCCTTACTTGCAGCGGCAGGCAATTTGCGGTACAATACCCATATAAACTCTGTCCCCTGCTTTGGGACACCAAGGAGAGAGACACGCCTTGTACGATTTACAAACTCTGATTTTTTACGCCAAGGAGAAAAACACCTCCGATGTGCATTTAACCGTTGGTCTCCCGCCGATGCTGCGTATCGACGGTGAGCTGCGCACCCACGGTGACGTACCTCTGACCGAGCAGGATGTGCAGGATGCGGCGCAGCAGCTTGCGGATGAGCATCAGCTGCACGAGCTGAAAACCATCGGCGAGTCCGACTTTGCAGTGACGTTTGCCGATTCCGTGCGCATGCGCTGCAATCTGTTTCGCCAGCAACACCACACGGCGCTGGCGCTGCGTCTGCTGCCGATGGAAATCCCGACTGCGGAGCAGCTTCGCCTGCCGGATATCATTATACAGCAGGCCGAAAAGCCGCGCGGACTGGTTATCGTGACCGGTCCCACCGGCTCCGGCAAAAGTTCCACACTGGCGGCACTGATCGACCACGTCAACCGCACCGCGGCACGCCATATCATCACGCTCGAAAACCCGATCGAGTATGTACACCCGCGCATTCGCTCAATGATCAACCAGCGCGAAATCGGCGCGGACACGGACAGCTTCGCGAGCGGTCTGCGGGCGGCTCTGCGGCAGGACCCGGACGTTATTCTCGTCGGTGAGATGCGCGATCTGGAGACCATTTCGACCGCTATCACGGCTGCCGAGACCGGTCACCTTGTATTCGGCACACTGCACACCAAGGGTGTTGCCGGTACGATCGACCGTATCGTAGACGTATTCCCGCCGGAGCAGCAAGAGCAGATTCGCATTCAGCTTGCCGAGGTGCTCGAGTGCATTGTCTGTCAGACGCTCGTACCGCGCACCATGGGCGGCCGCATAGCCGCATTTGAGATTCTGACCGGCACTTCTGCCGTGCGCTACCTGATCCGTCAGAACAAGTCGTATCAGCTGATCAGCACCATGCAGACCAGCCGCAATCAGGGCATGATGCTGATGGACGATTCGCTCGGTGAACTCGTCCGCAGCGGCGAGGTCCGCCTCGACGATGCCGCCGCAAAGGCAGCCGATCCGGAAGCGTTTCCGCAGTCTGTCTTCCGATAAGACAGCAAATCCCGCGTTGAATTTCACGCGGGATTTTTATGGCAATGCCGCATAAAGGAGCCGCGGCTTTAATTATGCGGTGTCGCCTTATGCTTGCAGTGCGCCTGCTTTGGGAGTGCCGTGGCGGTATCCGGGACGGGTCAGGGCGAAACGACGCAAAGCCTTGCAGCGCCTGCGTTTGCGGGATTTTCCCCGATTGCCGAAAGCGGCACAAAAGCGGCTTTGACCACAGGAATGACCACAGACAGAAAAAACTTTATTTTTACCGTTCGCCGTGGTATCATGGCAGAAAAGTGAATATCCGGGTGTGGCCCAACTGGTAGGGCGCGACATTTGGGATGTCGAGGTTGGGTGTTCAAGTCACCTCACTCGGACCAAAAGCCCTCTGAAATCGTTGATTTCAGAGGGCTTTTCTTATTCTTTGTCTATTGCGGCGCAAACATTGAGTTTGTCATTCTTAACATGCCTTTTTGACAAGCGCAGACTTAATATTGTAATTTTTTGCCGAATCGCAGTATAATTAACTAACGGTAGGCCTTTGTGCTACCAAGGCAGCCGTATGGGAATATTCTCATGCGGCTTTTATCACTTGAAGATGAATTGACACCAGATTGGAAGGAGACAACTATCCTCATGAAAACAGTAGAAGAATTAGTGTATTACTGTCACGAATGTGAGCCTGTAGGGGCACTATTGCTTTCAGGTGAATGGGGATGTGGAAAGACACATCTAATTGAACATGAGTTGAAAGATGCACTTGCTGACACATCAGTCGTTCTTCGAATTTCGTTGTTTGGTATGACCTTACCCGAAGAAATCCATGTCACCGTTCGACGTGAGTGGATGGCTGAATACTGCAAAATTAAAGGTATTGACAAAGTTACTGAAAAGATTGGTCAGGGTAAAGAATGGCTTTCAAAAATGGATTTTCTTCCAGAATGGATACGGGGAATCGCAAAAAAGGTCAATAATTTCCTTCTGGAAATATCCATTCTCAGCCGTCAGCAAATTCGGGACATTTTCCATTACAAAATATCCGGGTCGAACAAGGTCTACGACTTTAACATAATACTTGAATAAGAAGTTACGCTCATCGTGAATTGTTTTACGCTGCCCTTTTGGAGAGAACCCTTGGCATGGGGGACCACCAATAATTACATCGATTTTTCCGGAAAACACTCCGAAAGTGTTTTCGAGATCTAACGCCGTGATATCACCGACCACCATTTTTGTTTCAGGGTGATTTTTTCGGTATGCGGTTGCAATTTCATCGTCATACTCATTTGCCAATACAACATGAAAACCGGCTTGTTCAAAACCAAGTGACAAACCGCCAACGCCTGCAAAGAGGTCAATGACTGTAGGTTTCATTCCGTTCGACCTCCTTCGATGCGTTTTTTTGCCATATCAAAGTAATTTTTATCCAGTTCAATTCCAATAAAATTGCGACAGGTTCGTTTCGCTACGACTCCAGATGTACCGCTTCCCATGAAAGGATCGAGAACCCAATCGTCTGCGTTAGACAAAACCTCAACAAAATGACTCATGAGCACCTCTGGCTTTTGCGTAGGGTGCTTACCATATCTACGCTCACTGGCAGGAGTTACTGCGGTTTCAATAAAATCGTGCAACACCACACCATTGTTGTTAAAGGTGCCGGTGCGTGTTTTGTATGTAAAATAAATCCATGTTTCCGTAGAGTTTACAAAGTGCAAATTCATATTCCGGGGCATAGGATTCAGTTTATGCCAGATTCCAGTGGTCTTATAATAAAATCCGTGCTTTTCGGCCAGACTGATGGTGGTTTCGACTTTGATGGCCGCCATAAAGACAATCATAGACCCGCCCTTTTTCAGAACTCGCGCAGCTTGCGCAAAGAAAGCGTCCATAGCATTTGCCCACTCATCATATTCAAGGTTATCCCAACCCGCAGCCCCAAAGAAGTTGTCACGCATTTTTTTGAGGTTGGTATCTCTGCTTTTCATAAAGTTGCCGAGATTATACGGCGGATCAGTAAGAATCAAGTTTATAGTTTCTGCTGTTCCCTCAGGATCTGCCCGCTCCGATCTGCGATTCTGATTTTCGCTTAATCCTGTTGTCGGCAATGCGGTATGCGGTAGGCAGGAATACTTGCATGCCCGTGGTAGTTGCCAATTATATCAAGCGTCACATTCGGCTTCTGGATGATAAGTTTCTCGTATTGGCTGCCGATGATATTCGGCGGCACCTTGAAGACTATGCAGAGCATGAACTGAATCCAAATCTTTGGCAGGGTCTTTTAGATGCACTTGAAACAGAGCAGAGAGAGCGTGCCACTCGTCAGGCAAGGAAGATCAGACCGTGCCCCGCCTGTGGGAAGCCCTTGGAGGGCATGAGCATTACTGACAACCAACATTCACCCGGCGGATTCGATGTAATTGATCACTGCCAAAATTGCCACTCTGATTACGAGTGGTTCTGCGATAAGGATGGCGGTGTCTCAGATATGAAGCAGTATTTCTTCGGGTAAGGCGAGCATAAATCTCAGTTAGCGTTTTGGGGCGTATCTCTTTATCTCTGGCAACTTACCTGAACTACTACTAATTCGGAAAATTTTACACACATTTAGCCATTTATCATATTAAAATAGGCATTCCCCCTAATTAATCTCATTGCAAAACTGAAATGAAAAGTAGGCACCACCTCTATTTTTGAGGTGATGCCTACTTTTGTATTATCTACTTATACCTTGAAAAGATACTCTTCAAGGCCTTTTGCCAAATGGAGTGGTAGGGGCAGAACCGTCGACTGATTGTACTGAATCGGAAGATCTCTCAATGCGTTGGTATAGAAGATCCAGCTTGCTGCATCATCCCCCGGTTGAAGCTGCAATGGGTACAATTCAATCATGTCCTTTTCGGCAAAGAAATGTTTGGGGTAATCGATCTTGGATTCTTTCAGACTATGTGTATAGCGCATATCGTTCGGCTTCGTATGAATGCCCCAATACACATCCTCGTATTTAAAAATACCCGATGCGGAAGAACGCTGCAAATTTTCGTCAGAAGCTTTCGCGCTCAACTCCGTGAAATAATCCGGAACTTCCTGATTGCTCCTGATCCGGACGATCCGCACGCCTGAATCAGCCAAGGAGAGTAAGTACGGACTATGCGGTGTCCCGACGTTTACCTGAGTCGGGTAATACGCCTCTGCCCTGTCATATCCGCCGATCTCCTTGTCGGAGATACCGCCCCATACTACCCGTGTATCTCCATCGGATTGTACCAAAACCAGCACTCTGTTTTCCGGTGTATCGTACCGGTTTTTCAGCTCTATGAGTTTTTGCTTCGCGGGGGTGCGGCTTGCGGCAACACAGCGCTGTTCCAAATCGCTGTTCCAGAAAAGCCGCGCCATCTCAAGGCACGCTTCCCGATAAGAGACCGTCCGCTTTGAGAACGCGTCACAATGTACCTGCGTCTTTCCCTCTATCAAATCAACCGTAATGTAAAACGGAAGAAAACGCGCTTTATTGGAGATCCCATGAACTTGCGTACACAAATGCATCCCCACACAGGGTGTATGCGCCAAATCAGGCTGGTCCCGTTCAGAATCCAGCAGGGTTACAACACCCAACTGCCGATAGAGGTCATACACAGCATTTTCAATTTTGTTCTGGCTGGCATCCTCCTCCGGGGTAACGAACTGCACAACTCGTCCCGTTTGGGCAAACGCATTGCGAAGGACGGATTTCGGATCGCCAGCGCCATAGTTTTCTTGCCCGGGCAAAACGAACATACAAGCCGTTACCCCATTGGTATCGCCTAATTGCTTAACGATTTCGCCGCATCGCGTAATCTGCGTTTGCCTTTTATTGTCCGGCATTTCGTCGGCAAGACTGCCGGTTTCTTTACACACATACCGCACTTTCAGGCTGGATATATCCTTTTCATCGCCAAAATCCCGTTCAATTTTGGCCTGGATCTGTTTCAGCAGTCTTTGCTGTAAAGCATCCTTCCACAGACCATACAGCTCGAATGTGATTTGGTCTGTCGCGGCGCATTGCCTGACCCAGTTCCGGAAAACTTCAGGATCCCCGTATTCCTGCGGAGAGTCATATTTTTTGAGTTTCTGTCCTCGCAGCATGACCCGCTCCGCTTCGGGCTGCTCACAAATCATATCACCGAGCAGAGCAGACACCGACTGGTACAGTGACGCCTTGTCAACAACGGACACGCCTGTTCCGATTTTGGGAGCCACAAAGCCGGCCATGCCGTTTTTATAGGGAAGGAGAATTTTTCCCGCGTATGCCGCGGGATTTTTCACAACAGCTTCCGCCGATGGCAATTGCTCATATCCCCAAATGTTGTAGCACTCCTCGTCCTGCTCTTTCCATACGGGCTGCTTGGCAGCGTAACCATAGACAATGGGCACTTGACAATATTTGCCCTCTGAGATCTTGATATGGGAATTGACCGCATTCGTTAAAAACGGGGGCCGCTCTTTATTGCGGTTATCGGGGATCCAGCGGCGAATGCTCATCTGGCACAGCAGCAGCGCTTTTCTTCCCGGAGGAGTTGTCTGTACAGATAGATCAAATACAAAAGAGTATTGATGATGACTTTTCATATCCGTGATCGGATCGCTGACCAGCTGATTCTTGGCGGCATAGCACAGGTGTAGCGTTTGCCCGCTCAGGGTAATCTCTTTTCCCAACAAACGGTTGATCGCCAGAAGCGGAATCGCCTGATAAGCGGCTTCGCAAACCGTTCCGTTCTCAAGCGTAAGACAGACTTCGTCCGTGGAGCGAACCGCCGCAAGTTCTTCCCAATTCATCGTATCGCAAAATTCTTTTGCGAGTTTTTTTGCTATGGGGTTTACTCTTGAAGACGTGACATATGTGGCTTTTACCCAGGTCATAATAATGCCGCACAATGCCCGCAAATTCTCCTCGGAGTATTCATAGCAGGACGTAAGCCAACGCTCATCATGGCTGTCCTTTTTTAGCGGAGCTAAAGCGATGATACCTTCCATCCAACTGTCGACCAGCTTCTTCAGCGCATTCGTTGGAAGTCCATACTCATCCTTAAACTTCGGGTTCGTCTTCCGTGCGATGTTTAGCAGGACCGCTTTCCAGGATGTGGGAAAACCCAAATAATACAGGGTGCAGGTTTGTTTGGGAGACAGTTTATATGCCAGCGGATAGATTTTATGATTCATACGGAATGTCCTTTCGATAAGCTTTATAAAATGGAGCATACAGCGTTTCGGCAATTTCCGCACTGTCTTTGCAGGTCATCAATGCATCTAAGTACCTGCCCAACTCGGAGAGACAGTCAAAGTCACCTTGCTTTTCTTCGCGGCCGCGAAATGCGCCGTCAATAAAATAAACATGCGGTTCCGGCTTTGTCACATCCGTTACACGCGCCAACCGGCCAAAAATCTGAAGGATCAAAACAAACAGTGTTGCAACCACATCTTTCCGCTCTTCGGTATCCAGCTCAGCCAAACCAAACGATTTGCTTTTGCTCATCTTGGCCCACTGCTGTGCCGCAAATTGCCGGATGCGCACATTGTATGCGAACAGAGATTCCTGTGGCCCCCGATGACAGTGGGATTCCACAAATCCATTGAGCTTGCTGCCCTTCTGCTGGATATCGTCAGGAACAGCCATCGGCCGCACCATGAAAAACACCGCGCAAAGGGCAGAGTGGCCGTACTCATCGACAATGTTGTGTCCGCGTTCGATCGCCATAGCGGGCGCAATCAGGATCTCCTCTTTCATCCCGGCAAACCGGCTGACCTCCCCCCGGCGCACCGTTCCCTGAACATTCTCGCTACTGACGGCATCAGAGATCATCCGGCAAACCTGTGCAGGGCAATTGACCTTCCGCAGGGCCGTCTCCAGTGTTCGCTGTACTTCCTGTGCCTGAACATAGCTGTTGACGACCAACAGGATCTTCCCGGTCCTTCTCTCATATTCTCTGACGATCAGATCGACAGTCCGTTCGGTCGCAAACCGCAGCTGCACCATGCGCTGATCATCCGACGCACCGGAAATACGCTCCGGAAAACCGGATTCAAAGAAACGCGTTTTCTCTAAAAATGCGCGTTTCTCACAATCTGCCTCAAGGATATAGTTCACCGGCCGATTGATGTGGTACTCATAGGAGCCCTCCGCCCAGCTGGAACCGGACAGCATGATCACATGAGGACCCGCAGGATCGCCCTGTGCGTCAGTGCGCAGATACGGAAGATCCTTCATCAGGCTTCGGCCAAACGCGAACTGGCGGAACAGAATAATGTCTTCGTCGTCTGTCTTTTTCAGGCCGAACAGGTTGCCGCACAGCGCAGAGGGTAGGAAATACTGCTGCTGCCGAAAACGGGTCTGCAGGAATCCGAACAGCTCATTTTGTCCGTAAGAGGTTTCATGGCTAGCCTCATACGCATCGCTGAGGTCTCGGATAAAGTGATCAAAATAAATGAGCCGCAAAATAAGCTTGATGCGGGCATCTTGGATTTGTTTCACTTTATCCTTCTCAGACCGCGAAAAATCATCGCCCAGCTCATTCAGCCAAACGCGGTACATTTGGTTAAAGAACGTCTCGTCGGTACTCTTGCAGGAGCTCTCAAGAACGGCCCATAGCGTACCTTGACGGATGCCGTCTTCATCCTGCATATCGATCAGGTCATAGATGGCTTGATAGACGGCATATGGAATTCTATATTCCGACTCATCCCGGTACATATCCTCTAAGAGGGTAAGTGCCGAGAAAGGATCGCCATGCGCAATTTTCTTCCATGTACCCAATTCATGGTGCAGAGATTTTACGAGACAGCTCAGGACTGTCACGCTCTGGCGCTGCATTTCATCGTATCTCTGCTCGGCCAGATTCTCCTCTCTGCGTTTGCTGCTCAGCCGCATATAGGCGCTGCAATCTTCGGCACATTCGCGGATATAGCTATTAAAGCTCGTTTCCGGCATAAAAAAGTGATCAAGCGTTTTTTGAACTCTGTCGCTTTCATCAAAGACGACCACATCAAAGCCGCGCATTACCAACTCCAGAAAGGTTTCCCGCTGCGCTCCTACCCGAGATGCCGCAAAGCCCGCAACTGTTGTGATAACAACGGAAGCGGTATAGCATTCACGGAGCATTCTGGTGCCCAGGCACTGATGAAAATACGGACACAGGTGATTCTTGTTCCCTTTTTTCAGGGCGTAGCATGGCTCTTTGCCGAAAGCGACCGCTTCACTATGCTGCGCATCCATCCCATCAACCAAACATAACGGCGTTAAGTATTGAGAAAATTCTGCCGGCAAACAGGTCTCACAGGGCTGCGCGACCTGATTGATATATTTTAGCCTTTCACCGCGGCCAATCAACGGGCTTGCCTCAACCCCAAAGGCTGATAAATATTTCTGCAGGTTCATGACTTCGGCTACCGTGTCAACAACGATCGTCATCCGGTACCCATTTTTATGACACCAAAATGCCAACACCTTGATCAGCGTGGATTTGCCCGCGCCAACCATGCCAACGATATTGACGACCTCAACAATCGTGAGCTTCGTACATGTACTGACGGAAGCCTCATTGATCTGCTTGAGAATATTGGTCGATAAAATCTCGCAGCACGGGTCACCGGGATGCATCCCGGCCATTTCCTTTGCGGTGTTCAGCAGTTCGTCCAGAGTGACGGAAATTGGTTCACTGCGTCCCTTTTCAGGAATTCCCGGTGGAACGGGTGCGGTACAGTCACTGTCAAATCTGACTGAAACAGTTTCGGTTTCCCCGGTTTCCAGATTCAGATACGGATAGCGATATGTTCCGGCTCCGGCATAAGAAGTCGGCTTGGCTTCTTCAAGTCTTTCCGTCCAAAATCGTTCCCACTCCCTTTGGCGCTGCTTATACGGATAGGGATATTCCCCCTCTGCTTTGGAAAACGAACGACTTTCCCCCGATTTCTCAAACGAAAAAGCGCGAACTGCATCATATTTCGGATCCTGATATGCCCGCAAATCATCCTGCCAGTATTTTTGAGAACGATAGTAACCCAATGTGTGCCGGGCCTGCTGCAAGGTGTGTTCCATAGCCGTACACGCCGTTGTGCCAATAAGCTGATATTGGGTAAATAACAGATAGGCTTTTGCCGGATCGGTGGCCGGTGCATTCAAGGCAAGCAAATGCAGAATCGCTTCGATCGCCGCAAATCTGGCAAGCGGCATAGGCTCTTCCATGCCTTGAAATCGTGCCGCAAGAGGAGCGTACCAGCCGTCCCTGCTCTTATTCATCATTGCATGCTGCCTCCTTCTTCGTAATTGCGGTTTTCAGCGTCTTCAGAGTCACGCACTCTACATTCTTTTGATCCTTCAGTACGCAGTTGATGATCGCGGTATAGTTTCGCTGATTGACCGTATATTCGTTGGGAATCGCAAAATAGCCGCGCGCATAGTCCCCGGAAGGAAATCCACCGTCATTCTGAATCTTCGTGCGGAGCGCGATAGGATTTCGATATGCCTTTGCATCGATTTCCCAAATATCCCCGTCAGGGAACCGGATCTCCACATCATAGCGGTCCATCTGCGGCCACAACGCCCATCGAAGTTCCTTTTTCTCACAAAACGCCGCAATTTCAAGTTCAAGCTTTCCCGGCGCGGCAAAATACCGCATAATGCCTTTCTTTAACCGATAGAGATCACCAGCCGAAATATCCAGCTTCATCTCATCCGTGAGTTCGGGGAGGGTATCTGTGCAATGCGTCGAATGACAGCTGTATCCGTATTTTCCTTGCATCATCGTCCATCCGCACCGAGGACAGCGGTAGCTTTCCTCCGTAATTTCCTCGTAGGCAAACTGGAAGGCATCTCTGGCCATCGGATCATCGGCCAGCTCAAGAGACATGGTGCGCCTATCCTCGAGTGTGATAATCGGATGCTCGATGATATATCTTCTGACCCTGCAGTAATCTTCTTGACTTAACGTAATTATTTTTTCATAGAGAATACGCTCATCTGTTCCATTCATGATGTCACTGTCCTGCGTTTCCAGGAACTCATAGCAATCCGAGCTGGGAACATATACGTTACCGGCTTTTTGATACGCAAAGGCGTCATAGGCATAAAACGGCTCTTCCTGAAGATGCAATTGCTCGACAGCTCCCGATTCCCATGTATCGAACCATTTCTCAACAGGTCTGGTGATAAAATGCGTAAGGAAAGAGACCTCGTCGGGATACTCGACAGCGGCTTGGCTCCCCGCCCATTGACTTGCGGCCAAAAACATGTTGATCCCATGCTGCATGGCTTTGCTGTAGGGATACCTTGTCGGTTCCGTCTGCAGAAGCTGTTCTTTCTCAATCAATCCTTTTGCGATCAGCGCAAATGTTTTTCGCATAAATGCCGTATCCATGGAAATCCCTCCTGTCTTGAAGCAAAATAAAACGGCTCTCTTGATATGTACAAGAGAACCGTTGAAAATACAATATGACCGGAATATATAAATCGTGAAACAAAATCTATATACCGAATCGATGCGCTTTTAACTTTTCTCGTGTACAAATACAATTATATGAATTGCCTTACGGCTTGTCAAGAATCATTTTCACTTTCTTCGTATATTGTGGCTGATGAGCATTTCAGACAGAGCTGGTGGTAAAGGCACAGCAAAGTTCATTACACAGGTTATTCATGCTTACTGCGGAAATTGATTCTTCTTTGTCTATAGCTCTACTGTACACGGTCTTTTAAGCCGGTAAAATGTATCGCATCTGCTCGTATGAACAGGTGCGATCCTCTAAAAAGTTGCTCCTATTGAACGGAATCTAATTTAGCCTGAAATAGCAGGTATTCTTCCCGCGTCCTTCCTTTTTCAGTTCACCGGCTACGACCAGTTTTCGCAAGGCTCCCTCTATGGAACTGTCGCTGAGCGTTGGGCAGAGTTCCCGGATGTCCTGCTTATTGAACCGCCCGATTCTATTCTTGCTTGCTCTGCGCACCATTTCTAGTGCAGGCAGCTTGGTTTCCACAAGTGCCATACGATCTTCAAAGTCTTTGTAGGCGGCAAGGATCGTCCCGAGCAGGTACTTGACGAAGGGCACTACATCCTCGGTGCCTTCGTGCCAGCCGGTTTGCGCCTGTGCAAGCGCGTTGTAGTACAGGTCCTTGTTTTTAGCAATTTTGGCTTCGAGGGAGGTATATTTGCCGACATAAAAGCCGTTTCGGTACAGAAGCAGCGTCGTGAGCAAGCGGCTCATTCTTCCGTTTCCGTCATTGAAGGGGTGGATGCACAGAAAGTCATGGACAAAAACCAAAATTGCAATCAATGGTTCCAGTTCCATATTTCCAATCACACGGTTGTATTCCTCGCAGATTCTGTCCAGCGCTTCCGGCGTTTCATAAGGGGCAAGCGGCGTAAACAGTGTTTCCACATGACCGTCCGGATAGGTGGCAGTGATATAATTCTGCACGCTTTTTGTGCGGCCCGCAAGCGGGTTATTCATGTGGCTGTACAGGATTTTGTGAAGCTGCAGGATATAGTTCTGCGTAATTGGTATCGCGTCAAAGCTCTCATGAATGATACTCAGCACATCGCGGTATCCAGCAATTTCCTGCTCGTCACGGTTTCTCGGCGTGGTTTTCTCCTCGACGAGTTGCCGGATTCGGGTACTCGTGGTGACGATGCCCTCGATGGCATTTGATGCCTCGGTGCTCTGTATCTTGGCAATTTCCACGAGTTTTTCGAGTTCCTCCGGGCGCTGCTTCAAATACAGTTCCTGCTTGCCGGCTTCCTTGTATATGGCCGCAATCAGGCCAAGAACATCCGAGTCCCACTTCTGCTCCTTGATTGCGGAGTAATTGAAGGTTCTCATTCCCTCACCTCTCTTCGTTTTCCCTTAAATAATATCGAAAAATAAGAGAATAGTCAATAGGCTGTGCCATAAATCCCTTACTATTATGCCTGTATTAAGGGATTTATACCCAGGGAGCAAGAAAAGTACCTCTGCCTATCTACCTGCCTATTCTCTGTCTATAGCGGCTCAACCTTTGAGCTGCTATCCTCCCAGAAAACCACTTGCACACCCCTACCATTAGAGTTACAATTTAGGCAGTCCAAAACGATTTCCGCTTGTACAGGTGAAAGTTCACCGAAAGGAGCAACTGACATGGATAAAGAGCGTATGGCAGAGTTAGAGGAAATCGAAGCCCATGGTGCTGAGAACGGCTGGGTTGCCCCGATGACAGAGGAGGACAGAGCGTTCTTCGCATATTTTCGTTCGGTGTTTAAGCGTTACAATATTTCGCCCTCAAAGGCAACGCGGCCGGAGTATGATTTTGTGACGCGAGTTGCGGAGAGTGAGTTTTATCTCCAGAAGGCAAATGTGTGAGGTTATTCTTTGTCTATTGCGGCTCAACCTTTGAGTTGCTGTCTGCGTAGAAACAACTTGCACAACTGCCTGCTCAGAGTTACAATGCAGACGGTCTGAAACACAAAACGCTTCCCGCCCGACACCGGTGACAGTTCACCGGAAACCGGGCGGGAAGCGTTTTTGACCACATAGATTACCACATACGGCACTGGAGCACCCGGAAACAGTGGAGATAAGAGCGCCAAAGAGTAAGTGAAACAAATTAAAAAGTGCAGAAAACCGCTATAAACGAGCGGAAAAAGTGTTCCCGATAAGTTTGGGAGCAGGATGCCGCAGGTTCGCTCTTACGTTAATTCTCCATTCTCAATTTTCCGCAACTCTACGGAGCGTTCATTGTATTCTCCTCCGTTTTCCGTATAATAGAACGCAAGGGAGGTGATCCGAATGGATCAGGTAAAAACCGGCAGACTAATCCGTACAATGCGGACAAAACTGGGACTGACACAGCTTGCGCTGGCTGAACAGCTTAGCGTCAGCGACAAGGCGGTATCCAAATGGGAGCGCGGCGGCGGTGCTCCCGATATCTCGCTTCTCCCATTGTTATCACAGGCCCTCGGCGTGGACACCGAAGCCCTGCTGAGAGGCGATCTGGAGGAAAACGATATGACTAACGGCAATATGAAGAAAATGCGGTTTTACCGCTGTCCGGCCTGCGGCAACCTGCTGTTCTCGACCGATGACGCAGATGTGACCTGCTGCGGTGCAAAATTGACCAACCTCGTTATGCACAAACCGGACGAGGAAAATGCACTGCAAATTGAGCACAGCGACGGCGAATGGTATATCACCGCACCGCATGAAATGCACCGCGAGCACTACATCTCGTTCGTTGCATTTCTCACCGGAGACACGATGATCGTCAAAAAGCAGTACCCGGAATGGGGATTAGACGTGCGTCTGCCCTATATTCGGCACGGTATGCTGCTGTGGTACTGCACGAGGGACGGACTGTTCTATCAGAACATCTGAGCAAAGGCAGGGCAGCCTGCCTTTTTTATTTTTGCAGGAGGCTTTTTACAATCCTTCATTTTTGGTTATATTTTTCGTAAAATCGACTTGCTTTTTTAGAAGGGCAATGGTATAGTCAAAGAGAACTTTATACTACTAAAGCTTGGAGGTAGTTCAAATGTACAAAGAAATGATGGATTCCATCGGTATGATCCAGTCGATCGACCCCGAGCTGGGCAGTGCGATGAACGAGGAGCTGCACCGTCAGCGCCAGAATATCGAGCTGATCGCCAGCGAAAATATCGTTTCTCCCGGCGTTATGGCTGCTATGGGCAGCGTGCTGACCAATAAGTACGCTGAGGGTCTTCCCGGCAAGCGCTACTACGGCGGCTGTGAATTTGTTGACAAGGTAGAGCGCATCGCAATCAAGCGCGCATGTGAGTTGTTCGGTGCAAAGTATGCGAATGTTCAGCCGCACTCCGGTGCACAGGCCAACCTTGCGGTTTACTTCGCTCTGCTCGATCTGGGCGACACTGTTATGGGTATGGATCTGTCTCAGGGCGGTCACCTGAGCCACGGCTCTCCGGTCAACCAGTCCGGCAAGAACTACCACTTTGTTTCCTACGGCGTAAACGAGGATGGCTTCATCGACTACGCTGAGCTTGAGAAGGCTGTCAAGAAGCATCGCCCGAAGCTGATCGTTGCAGGTGCATCCGCATATCCGCGTGCCATCGACTTCGAGAAAATGGCCGAGATCGCACATGGCTACGGCGCTTACCTGATGGTCGATATGGCGCACATTGCCGGTCTGGTTGCCGGCGGTCAGCACCAGAACCCGATGCCGTATGCTGACGTTGTTACCACCACCACCCACAAGACGCTTCGCGGTCCGCGCGGCGGCCTGATCCTGACCAACAACGCTGTTCTGGCAAAGCGCATTAACTCCGCTGTATTCCCGGGCACCCAGGGCGGTCCGCTCGAGCATGTTATCGCGTCCAAGGCGGTTTGCTTCGGTGAGGCACTGCAGCCGGAGTTCAAGGAGTACGCACGCAAGATCGTCGAGAATGCCAAGGCTATGGCTGCACAGCTGCAGGCACGCGGTGTCAAGCTGGTTTCCGGCGGCACCGACAATCACCTGCTGCTCGTTGATCTGACCGACGAGGAGTGCACCGGCAAGGATCTGGAGGCGCGTCTGGATTCGGTTCACATCACCGCCAACAAGAACACCGTTCCGGGCGAGAAGCGCAGCCCGTTCATCACCTCCGGTGTTCGTCTGGGCACCCCGGCCGCTACGACCCGCGGCATGGGCGTGGAAGAGATGAAGGTCATCGCGGACTGCATTGCAGACTGCATCTATCACTACGATGAGAAGAAGGACGAGATTTCCGCACGCGTTCTGGCACTCACCGAGAAGTTCCCGCTGTACGAATAATCTCCGGCTGCCGCGGAACTGCTTCATCCGGATTTCTGAGCAATACAGCATGAAGCTCCGGCGCACGCAAATCCGATGATACTCATACAAAACAGAGCGTTTCACTGCTGTGAAGCGCTCTGTTTTCATTTCCGGGTAAATCTCAAGCCTCTTGAAGAATCCATCAAGCACATTTGCATCTGTAATTTTTCGACAACGGAAAAAGGCCGACGCCTGCAAAATGCAGGCGTCGGCCTTGTACATATCTGATGCTTTTCCACTGACGATTATCACAAATTTTCCTTTTAACCCTTGAAATCCCCAGTGTTTTCAGCGTTTTGGGGTACTTCTTAGTACATACCGCCGCCCATATCCGGAGCAGCCGGAGCAGCCGGAACCGGCTCCTTCTTATCAGCAATCAGGCTCTCGGTGGTCAGGACCATCGAAGCAACGGATGCTGCATTCTGCAGTGCGGAACGGTTTACCTTGGTCGGGTCAACGATGCCGTTTGCAATCATGTCACCGTAGGTCTCGGTTGCAGCGTCAAAGCCGTAGCCAACCTTGTCAGCGTGCTTTACCTTATCAACAACGATTGCGCCCTCGATGCCTGCGTTGGCAGCGATCTGCTTCATCGGTGCTTCCAGACCGCGTGCAACGATCTGCATACCGGTCTTCTCATCGCCGGTTGCCTCTGCAGCCAGAGCCTCAACCGCTGCGATAGCGTTTACATAAGCTACACCGCCGCCTGCTACGATGCCTTCCTCAACAGCTGCGCGGGTTGCGTTCAGTGCATCCTCGATGCGGAGCTTCTGCTCCTTCATCTCGGTCTCGGTTGCAGCGCCAACCTTGATAACTGCTACGCCGCCGGCCAGCTTGGCCAGACGCTCCTGCAGCTTCTCACGGTCGAAGTCAGAGGTGGTGCGCTCGATTGCGCCGCGGATCTCAGCAACGCGGTTTGCGATAGCCTGCTTGTCGCCTGCACCGTCAACGATGGTGGTGTTCTCCTTGGTTACCTTGATCTGACGGGCAGAACCCAGCATATCCATGGTAGCGTCCTTCAGCTCGATACCAACCTCCTCAGAGATTACGGTACCGCCGGTCAGGATTGCGATGTCGCGGAGCATATCCTTGCGGCGATCGCCAAAGCCCGGAGCCTTAACAGCTACGCAGGTGAAGGTGCCGCGCAGACGGTTTACGATCAGGGTAGACAGAGCCTCGCCCTCAACGTCCTCAGCGATGAGCAGCAGCTTCTTGCCAGCCTTAACAACCTGCTCGAGGATCGGCAGCAGCTCCTGAATGTTGGACAGCTTCTTATCGGTGATCAGCACCAGAGCGTCATCCAGGTTTGCTTCCATCTTCTCGGTGTCGGTGCACATATACGGGGTGATATAACCGCGGTCGAACTGCATGCCCTCAACAACCTCAGAGTAGGTCTCAGCGGTCTTGGACTCCTCAACGGTGATTACGCCGTCGGTGGAAACCTTCTCCATAGCCTCTGCGATCAGGGTGCCGATCTCGTCGGAGCCGGAGGAGATAGCGCCTACACGGGCGATGTCGTTCGTGCCGTCAACCTTCTTGGAGTTCTCAGCAATCGCTGCAACAGCAGCCTTGACTGCCTTGGAGATACCGCGGCGCATTACCATCGGGTTTGCACCTGCTGCTACGTTCTTCAGACCCTCACGAACGAAAGCCTGCGCCAGAACGGTAGCGGTGGTGGTGCCGTCGCCTGCGATGTCGTTGGTCTTGGTGGCAACTTCCTTAACAAGCTGTGCGCCCATGTTCTCGAAAGCGTCGTCCAGCTCGATCTCCTTAGCGATGGTAACACCGTCGTTGGTGATCAGCGGACCGCCGTACTTCTTATCCAGTACAACGTTGCGGCCCTTCGGACCGATGGTTACCTTAACGGTATCAGCGAGCTGATCAATACCGCGCTGCAGAGCCTTGCGCGCGTCCTCGCCGTAAATAAGCTGCTTAGCCATGATGAATTACCTCCTGAAAATTACTCTACGATTGCCAGAATGTCGCTCTGACGAACGATGATATACTTCTCGCCGTCCAGCTTAACCTCGGTGCCGGTGTACTTGCCGGTGATGACCTTCTGGCCCTTCTGAACTTCCATCTTGATTTCCTTGCCGTCAACAACGCCGCCCGGGCCTACTTCGATAATTTCAGCAACCTGGGGCTTCTCCTGTGCGGATGCGGTAAGAATAATGCCACTTGCGGTGGTCTCCTCCGCCTCGACCATCTTGATAACTACACGGTCGCAAAGGGGCTTGAGCTTCATAATGGATTCCTCCTATGAAAAATAAGATTTTACAATGTTGGGGGTTAGCACTCAAATTACCCGAGTGCTAACTTCGAGTATTATCTTACACCAAGGAGCCGCAATATGCAAGGGGGTAATCCGGAATTTTCACAAAAATTTTCTGAACAAATTATGAACAGTGCCCTATAGCGCTCAGCGTTTTGCCGGCCGTTTAGCAGACGGTCGGTCGGAGTGCTTATTCTCTCCCCTGTTCGATGCAGACGGGTCTTTAAAATACATATGCAGCTCGCACTTGATCATGCCGTTATACAGCTTGCGGCGCTTATCCGCCTTGCGGCCGTAGCAACGTTCGAACAGCGGGTCCGAACTAAGCAGATACTGCTTCATCGGACTGTTTTTTGTCGCTCGGCCGAGGTCGGCGTACAGCTTTTCCGCCTGCTGCAAGTCCAGCAAACGCTCACCGTACGGCGGATTGGCAAACAGTACGCCCACATTGCTGTAATCGCGCTTGGTCGCGTCCGCGCGCTCGAAAAACACCGTGTTGGCTACACCGGCCTTGCGCGCGTTCTCGATGGACAGCTGCACGCAGTCCGGATCGATGTCGCTGCCGACGATATCGAATTTAGCGTCCGGCTGGGCAAGGTCGAGCGCACTCTCGCGCGCCTGCTGCCAGACCGACTTGTCAAAGCAGCTCCACTTCTCCGCATCAAAGCGGCGCAGCAGACCGGGCGCACGGCGCTGCGCGATCATGGCCGCCTCAATCGCAATCGTGCCCGAGCCGCAGAACGGGTCGAGGAACGGGTCGCGTCCGCGCCAGCGCGCCAGCTTGACCATAGCCGCCGCCAGCGTCTCACGGAGCGGCGCCGCGTTGCTGTTGGCGCGGTAGCCGCGCTTGTGCAGACCGGCACCCGAGGTATCGAGGTACAGCTCGGCTACGTCGTGCATGATGGCGAACTGAATCTGATACTTTCCGCCGATCTCGTCAAACCAGGTTTGACCGTACTTTGCGCCCAGGCGCGATACGACTGCCTTTTTGATGATCTTCTGGCAGTCCGGAATCGAGTGCAAAGCCGAGTCCAGACTGTGACCCTTGACCGGAAATGCGCCGTCCGCCGGAATGAACTGCTCCCACGGGAGTGCTTTTACGCCCTCGAACAGCTGATCGAACGTTTTGGCTTTGAATGTGCCGATACGGATGAGCACGCGCTCGGCGCACCGCAGGTTCAGGTTCGCCCATGCGAGCGTGTTCTCGTCACCGGTGAACAGCACGCGACCGTTTTCCGCGTGTACGTCGGTCAGCCTGCCGCCGAAGCGCAGCTCGTCCGCGACGATGCCCTCCAGCCCGAACAGGGTCGGGCAGCATAATGTGAGTTGCATATGGTTTTCCTCCAAAAAGGCTCCCGCCGTCAGAGCAGGAGCCGAAATTCCTTTTTAACTATTATAGTGTATCGGTTTTTGCGAATTTTGTCAAGATTTGCGACGAGATGGTCTATTTAAAATTTGGTGTGGATAGGGGGTAAAACGCATATCCCATGTCTTCTTTGCAGCTTGTCAGGCGGATCTCATTGAGGAGGTCAACAATGCGGAACACCTTCTGCGAATTATTCGCTACAAACTCATCCAGCGAGCCATAGTTCGTGAACGCATTGTCATCCGGCGGTTCCGGCCAACTCCACTGCTTGATCGGTTCATTGGTATTCACATCAAAGAACTTTGTTTCCGGTTCGCCGCCCTCACATTTCGTTTCAAAGAGACAGTCCGGCATAAACTCTATTCCGTGCCAGCCTTTACCTTCTCCAGTTTCTGCATTGTACTGCGTAAAGTACCAGCCGTTGCCCTTTGGTTCTCCTTTTCCCTGCTCAAAATGAACATATGGGAGATAGACCATTTTGCTCATTTTTCTCACCTCTTTTCCCTTTCTTATTTGAGGACTATTTTGGCCCCGGACAAATAAAAAAGTGCCGGTAATGAGGATTTCATTACCGACACTTTTTATCGTGTCATTTGATGACTTTTTAGCGTTACAATATTACTGCTTGTATTTGTCACCCTAAAAAACCATCAAACATCACCCTAAAAAGAGTCCAAACCCTGCATTATACCATACCAATGTCAACCCTGCTAAGTGCAAAATGGAAT